>Ga0308175_100002427_pt1 | contig 12778 bp, 13 predicted proteins | sample PhyCR1_3_FD_203893 | JGI IMG/M metagenome (GOLD analysis project Ga0308175, IMG submission 203893) | Soil microbial communities from UC Gill Tract Community Farm, Albany, California, United States - DLSLS.C.R1 | ecosystem: Environmental > Terrestrial > Soil > Agricultural land | place: USA...
CGACATGTTGTTCTTGCCGACGACCAGTACGGTCGGGCGACCGCGCTCGTCCCGGCCGACGGCGCGCTGCGGGACGAGGATTCCATTCGATTGCACGCCCTGCGTCACCCGGCCGCGAACGAACATGCCCGGCAGGAGCAGGTGCTGCGGATTGGGAAAGACTGCGCGGATGGTCTGTGAGCCGGTGGCGGGATCGACGGTCACATCGGCGAAGCTCAACGTCCCGACCAGCGGATAGGTCGAGCCGCTCTCGAGCTGCAGCCGGACGGGGGCGCGATCGTTCGATACTTCGCCGGCGATCGTCTGCTCGCGCAGGCGCAGAAGGTCGGCGCTCGATTGCTGGATGTCGACGTAAATGGGATCGAGGCGTTGGATGGTGGTCAGTGGATTGTCCTGCGCCGCCTTGACCAGCGCACCTGTCGTGTAAAGCGAGCGGCCGATCCGGCCCGAGATGGGCGCGCGGATGAGGGTGCGGTCGAGGTCGATTTGGGCCGAGCGGAGCGCGGCGGCCTGCGCCGCGACGTCGGCTCGCGCCTCGCCGGCGGCGGACAGGGCATTATCGTAGAGCTGCTTAGAAACGAAGTCGCGCTTCACCAGCTCGGCGTAGCGGCGCACCTGACCGTCGGCCGCGATCGTCGAGGAGCGGGCGCGGGCGAGGGCCGCGCGGGCGTTGGCAACGCGCGCTTCATAGCTCACCGGGTCGATGCGGTAGAGCGGCTGGCCGGCGCGGACATACTCGCCTTCGGTAAACAATCGGGCGCGGACGATGCCGTCGACCTGCGGGCGGACATCCGACGTCTCGAACGGCGAGGTTCGTCCCGGCAGTTCGGCAGTCAGCGTGACCGGTTGCTCGGTGACGACGATCACCCCCACCGGCGTCGGCGGCGGTGCCGCCGGGGCTTGCGGTCCGCGATTGGCGAGCAGCAGGTACGCAGCGAGGATCAGCAATGCGAGGACAGGGATGGCGACCGCGACCTGAAGCGCGGGCGGCTGGCGGCGGATCCTGACCCACAGCGTTTCGCGGGCATACGCCGCACCGGATGTGGTGCTGTCCACAAGAAGCTCCATCGCCTGGGGGTCAATTTCACTAGCGGCGAAGGCCGCGACAACGCAGTCGGTTTTAAATGAAGATGGTTCAGTCGCAGTTCAAGGACCGCGGGACTGTTGCGAATCGCTTGCAATAAGACGGAAGCCCTCTACTCGGGCCCCATGACCGACCGGAACAGCTTTGACACTGCCACCCGCGTCGTCGCCGGCGACGACGGCACGACCTACGACGGCGTGGCGATGGCGTTGCATTGGGCAACGGCGCTGCTGGTGTTCGCCAATTTCGCGCTGGCGCAGACGTGGGACTGGTTCGCCAAGCCGACCCGCGGGCTGATGGAAGATACGCATATGTCGTTCGGCGTGCTGCTCAGCGGCGTGATCGCCGCGCGGCTGATCTGGCGATGGATCCCCGGACACCAGGTTTCGTCGCTCGAAGCAGGCTGGGTCAAGCTCGCTTCGAAGGGCACGCATTACCTGCTCTACGCGCTGCTCGTCGGCGAGGCGGCGCTCGGATTCACCTTCCGCTGGGGCGCGGGGCGGCCGATGGCGTTCTTCGGGACCAGCATTCCGCCGCTGATCGGCGAGATCGCCAGGCCCGACCGGCACTTCCTGCGCGAGGTTCACGAATGGACCGGCTGGGCGATCGTGATCATCGCCCTGCTTCACGCGCTTGCCGCGCTGTACCATCATTATGTGCTGCAGGACCGGGTGCTGCGGCGCATGTTGCCGCGCCCGCGTTGACTCGGCCCGCTTGACCCGGTCCGCGTTGACTCGGTTCGTCCGGGGGCCCAGCCTTTCGATCGCGCGACATGGCGCGCCGATTTGAAGGGGGATGCAATGACCGTTCGTTCAATCGCGCTGCTCGGCGCGGCGGCGCTCGCCGTGATGACCGCCGGCTGCCAGAAACAGGGCGCCGCCGGAAGCGACGCGGATTCGGTGAAAACCGCGATCAAGGCCGACGAGAAAGCGTGGAACGACCAGTTCAAGACCAAGGACACCGAGGGCCTGGTCGGCCATTATGCCGACGACGCTTTCTTTGCCGGCGGCGGCCTGACCGCAGACGGATCGACCGCGATCCGCAAGGCTTACGCCGACGCGGGGACCGACCCCGCGTTCAATGTGACCTTCGCCAGCGACAAGATCGATGTGTCGGGCGACCTCGCTTACTCTCGCGGGCATTTCAGCGAGAAATATACCGACAAGAAGACCGGCAAGGTGATGAGCGACAGCGGTGCCTATCTGACCGTCTACAAGAAGCAGCAGGACGGCAGCTGGAAAGCGGTCGAGGACTTCACCGCGCCCGATCCGGCCACGCTCAAGGAAGTGCCGCCTGAAAAGCCGGCCACGCGGGCGAAGATGACCTCGTTTTAGGGAAGCGGCCGATCAGCCGACGACAAGCGAGCGCGTGTCGGTCTTCGCCCAATAGTCATCGAGGCCAATTTCGCGGGTCAGCTCACCGAAGCGCGGATCGCGGCGCATCGGTGACATCGCCCGACTGAACAGGAAAGCGGTGTGCCGCTCGCCGCCGAAACCGCTGTACGCCCGGTTGAAGTAGATGTCTGGAAGCCTGAAGCCACGATTGAAGTAAAATGCGTTGAGGAGCCTGAACGCCTGATCGAAGTCACCGACGAAGGCGGCGAACGCCGCGCCGTTGACGACGAAGCCGTTTCCGCTTTCGGCAGTGTGCACCAGCGCTTCGACGGTTTCGCGGATCAGGCTTCGGTCTCCTGTCGCGACTGCCTTCGCCATCATTACGGACAGTCGATAATCCAGATCCTCGCCGCCCAACGGGTGGCCGTCCTTGTCGAGAAACATCGCGAGCGCTTCCCGGGCGCGGCCGTTGTACAGCAGGTACCAGGCCTTGGTGTTCCAGAGCGAGAGATTGCGCGGCAATAGTTGGAACGCCCGGTCGATCGCCGCGTCGGCTTCTTCGAACATGCCAAGGTCCCACAACACGAATGCGTGACCGGTGAGAACGTCCGCGGACAAAGGCATCGCCGGCAGGATCTGCTGGTACAGTTGCAGAGCGTCGCGGAGGCGCCCGACCTCCTGGAGCATGCAGGCGAGTATCACCATGATTTCGGGATGGTGGGGATGCCGCCGCAAGTCTGCCTGGCACGCCGCCTCAAAGGCCTGCCAGTTGCGGTACATGGGAATTGCACGAACCTGCGCCGCGAGAGCGTCGGCCTGGTATGCCTCGAGCGCGAATGCATGGTTCATGGCCGCCAAGGCCCGAGCTTGGAGGTCGGGGCGCTCCTGCGCCGTCGAATCCATCACGGCAATGCGATAGGCGAGCGCAAGCAGACCCCAGGCCTCGGCATTCCCCGGCGCGAGCGCTGTCGCACGGCGAAGCGTGCCGATCGCGTTGCCGGCGGAGTCAAGATCGCCTTCCCGCAACGTCTTGCGCGCCCCATCGATCAGAAGGCGCGCCTCGCGCGGCGTGGAGTCGTTGCGCGAAGCGGTCCAGGCAAGGGCGCCCGCCCCCACGAGCACGAGCGCGCCTCCACCGATGACCAGCTGGCGGCGTCCAACCGGAAGCGCAAGATCACCCTCGATCGCATCCTCGACGGGCGCGGCTTTCCTGTCATTCGCCATGAGCCGGTAACCGACCTTGGTGATCGTCTCGACCCGGAACTGGCCGCCCGCGTGCTTGTCGGCCACGGCCCGTGCACGCGAGACTACGCGATTGACCGCATCGTCCCCGACGATCCGCCCTTCCCAGCAGAGGATGGCGAGATCGTCCTTGCCCACGACCGCACCTTGGGCGTGACGCAGCGCGACGAGGAACTGCATCACGCGCGGCTCGATCACCGTGCGCTCCCCATCAAAGATCACTTCGCGAGTGGCGGGAATGAACTCGGCTTCACCGATCGCGAACGGCAGCTCATGGGCGAGGATGATCGGCGCGCCGATCATCCGGGCCTGACCCATGTTCTCTTTGCCTGCGCCAGCGAGCATCTTTTGATAATGCCAGTTTAACGGACGGCGCGCGAGTGGGCTAGTTTATGCTGCGATATCGTAGGGTTGGATCTCGCCGGAGAGGTACAGATTGCGCGCCTTGGTGCGCGACAGCTTGCCCGAGCTGGTGCGGGGCAGGGTGCGCGGGGGCACCAGCTCGACGACCGGCGTGATGCCGGTGATCGCGCGGACGCGCTCGCGGATTTCGTCGCGGAGGCGGCCGCGCTCCTCATTGCCGGACACGCGGCAATGGACGAGCACGGCGGGGGTTTCCTCGCCGCTTGGACCCGTGATCGCAAAGGCGGCAATGTCCCCCGACTTGAAGCCGGGCAGCTGCTCGACCGCCCACTCGATGTCCTGCGGCCAGTGGTTGCGGCCGTTGATGATGATCATGTCCTTGGCACGGCCGACGATGAAGATGTAGCCCGACGACATGTAGCCCATGTCGCCGGTATCCAGCCAACCGTCGTCGCTGAGGCACGCCTTGGTCGAAGCCTCGTCGCGGAAGTAGCTGTGCATGACGCTGGCGCCGCGCACATAGACCTTGCCGATGCCGCGGTCCGGCAGGATCTCGCCCGCGGCGCCGCGAATCTCGATCTCCATGCCGGTGACCGGCTTGCCGCAATTGACCACGGCACGGTAGCGGCGCGGGCGATCCTCATCCTCGGGAGTGCCGCCCGACAGCTCGTTCTCCTCGACCAGCTCGAGCCGGATGCCCTCGCCCGGGGGCATCAGCGAGACCGCGAGCGTGGCTTCGGCGAGGCCGTAGCTCGGGCAGAAGGCGCTCGCCTTGAAGCCCGCGGCATCGAAGCTGTCGACGAATGCCTGCATCACGTCGGGACGGATCATGTCGGCGCCGTTGCCGGCGATGCGCCAGCGCTCGAGGTCGAAGCGGTCCTCGGCCCGGGTCTGCGAGCTCATCCGACGCGAGCAGATGTCGTAGCCGAACGTCGGCGAGTAACTGAGGGTCGTCCCAGGGTTGCGCGTGATCAGGTCGAGCCAGGCGAGCGGCCGCCGGGCGAAGTCCTCGGTCTTGAGATAATCGACCGACATCTGCATCGCGATCGGCGACAGGAAGCAGCCGACCAAGCCCATGTCGTGATACCACGGCAGCCATGAAATGACGCGGTCGGTCTCGACGACCTTGAGCCCGACGCCGTGCGAGTGAAGATTGTCGAGCAGCGCGTGGTGGGTAACCGCGACGCCGTGCGGAAAGCGCGTCGAGCCGCTCGAATATTGGAGGTAGGCGATGTCGTCGGGCTTGGCCGACGGCAGCTCACCGGCCACGGGCTCAACGCCGTCGAGGCTGTCCCATGCGCGCCCTTCGACGCCGGCGTGGACTGCAGCCTGGCTGCCGAAATCGGCGAGCTCGGGCGGGTAGAGCAACAGTGCCGGATCGCTGCTCCTAAGCTGGACGCCGAGCTGTTCGACATAGGCGTCGCGGCCGCCGAAGCTGGTCGGCAACGGTAGCGGCACCGGCCACGCGCCGGCGTAGACCGCGCCGAAGAAGCAGGCGGCGAACTCGGCCCCGGTCTCGGCGACCAAGGCGATGCGGTCGCCGGGCTTGATGCCGAGCGCGATGAAACGTTGTGCGGTGACGAGCGCGTCCTCGCGCAGCTCCGAATAGGAATAAGCCCGGGTAAGCGTGCCGCGGGCATCGTGAAAGTTGAGGCCGCGCGCGCCCTGGGCCGCATAGTCGAGCGCTTCCCCAATCGTGCCGAAATCGGCGAGACGGCGGGGCTGCTGATCGATGGTGGGCGTCGCGCCGGCGGGCGCAAGCTGGCTCATTATTGAGGCGTTGCGCTCGAGCACGCCATCCCTTCCCTGACAGTTCACATTCGTTTGACGCGGCACTTGGCGTGCTGCCGCTTCCCTCTTGGCGGCGGACTGTGGCACAAATCGGGCGTGAATTCACGCCGCCCCGCCAGACACGCGCCCCGGCCGCTGGACTCGGCGCGGCTGCAGGAGCTCGCGCTGCGCTACGTCGGCAAATATGCGACGACGCGCGCGAAGCTGCGCATTTATCTCGCCCGCAAGCTGCGCGAGCGCGGGTGGGAGGGCGAGCCGCGGCCGGATGTCGAGGCGCTGGCCGACCGTTTCGCAGCGCTCGGCTATGTCGACGACGCTACCTACGCTCTGGGCCAGTCGCGGGCGCTGAGTGCTCGCGGTTATGGCAAGCTCCGGCTGACCGAGAAGCTGCGCCTCGCCGGGATCGACGAGGCCGATGGGGCTGTGGCCAATGACCACGCCGACGGGCAAGTCGTCGAATCGGCCCTGCGTTTTGCCGAACGGCGCAGGATCGGACCGTTCGCGGCGGCCGCGGCGGATCCACCCCGACGCGAGAAATGGATCGCGGCGATGGTCCGCGCCGGACACCCGTTCGGACTCGCCCGGGCAGTCGCCGCGATGCCGCCCGGGACCGAGCTTGATCCGGATCAACTAAGCGAATTTGCACGGTTCACCGACGCGTAAAGTCGGTTTGCCGACACAGCCGCCCATGTTAATGGGGAGTCGTCATGGTGCGTACCGCTTTGCAACTGGCCGAAGGAGGAAATCGGGCCGCAATGGAGTCCGAGGACGATCCCACTCAGCCGGAAATGGCGATCACCGGCCGCGTGAAATGGTTCGACGCGACCCGCGGCTTCGGCTTCCTCGTCAGCGACGAGGTCGACGGCGACGTGCTGCTCCACTTCAGCGTGCTCCGCGAGCATGGCCGGCGAAGCGTGCCCGAAGGCGCGATCATCGAATGCGTGCCGGTGAAGCTGGACCGTGGCTTGCAGGCCAAGAAAGTGCTGTCGATCGACACCTCGACGGCCTTGCCGCAGCAGTCGCGCTCGTCCATGCCTGCCGGCGAGCGCGCGGACCGCAAGGCGCTTGCGGATTCGGCCGGTGCGTTCGAGCCGGTGGAGGTCAAATGGTTCAACCGCGTTCGCGGCTATGGTTTCGTCAAGCGTCCGGACGATGCGGGCGGCGAGGACGTGTTCGTCCACATGGAGACGGTGCGCAACTCGCACTTGCCGGAGCTGCAGCCGGGGCAGTGGCTCGAGGCGCGGATCGCGCCGAGCAACAAGGGGCTGACCGCGGTCGAACTGCGCGAGGCCGGCGAGTCGGACCTGTAGCGGCGGCGGCGTTCGCCGCGCTGGTCGCCTGCAGCCCGCAAGCGCCTGCGCAGAATGTCCCCGCCGAAACTGTCGATCCGCGAGCGCAGACGGGGCTTCGCCAGGTGCCGCTGACGATCCGTTCCAAGAACGGGACCCACCAGTTCACGGTCGAGGTGGCCGCGACTCCGCAGCAGCAGGAAACCGGACTGATGTTCCGCAAGTCGCTCGCCGGCGATCGCGGCATGATCTTTCCCTATGACCCGCCGGAGAACGCGGCGTTCTGGATGAAGAATACGCTCATTCCGCTCGACATCATCTTCATCCGCAGCGACGGGACGATCGTTCGGATCACCAATGCCGAGCCGATGTCGCTCGAGCCGCTGCCGGCGGGCGAGCCGATCGCCGCAGTGCTCGAGATTCGCGGCGGCCGTGCCGCCGAGCTCGGCATCAAGGAAGGCGATATCGCCACCTGGAGTCACTAGCTTGCTTCGCAGCGAGCGGGGGCGCTAAGGCGCGGCGCGATGGGTTTCTGGTCGAAAATCTTCACCTGGTGGGATGGCGCGACGATCGGCACCGCGCTGTTCACGCGGCGCTTCGGCCGCGAGGTCGGGCGCGACGATGCCGGCAATGTCTATTACCAGGACCCGAAACGGCCGAACCGGCGGTGGGTAATCTACAACGGCAATAACGACGGCAGCCTGGTCCCGCCCGCATGGCAGCTGTGGCTGCGCGGCACGATCGCCGATCTCCCCGAACAGGCGCTGCCGCCGGTGCGCAGGTTCCAGGTGGCGCCGACCGGCAATCTGACCGGCACGATGGAGGCATTCCGGCCCGACGGAGCGCTCGGCAGCGGCAAGCTGCGCCCGGCCTCGACCGGCGATTACGAACCCTGGATCCCCGAATAAGCGTGAGAGCCCTCGCGACATTGCCGCTGATCGCCCTTGCGCTCGTGTCGTGCGGCAAAGGCACCGAGCAGCAGAACGCTTCGGCGCCGCAGGCAAGGCAGGTCGGTTCGACCGCCGCCGGTCAGGGCGGCGTGACCCCGATGGCCCAGCGGGTTGCGGTGCTCGGCATCCTCAACAAGCGCAACGGCATCGTTCAAAACGTGGTGCTCCACCCCGGCCAGTCGGCGCGGTGGAAGGACGTGATCGTGCGCCTGCGGGCGTGCGAGACGACCGCGCCGTGGGAGGACGAGAAGCTGACCGGCGCGTTCGTCCAGGTTGACGTGCTGCGCGCCGACAAGCGCTGGGGCCGGATTTTCTCGGGCTGGCTTTACAAGGAATCGCCGTCGCTCAACGTCGTCGAGCACCCGGTCTACGACGTCTGGCCTAAGAGCTGCGAGATGACATATCCCGCCGGACCGCCGGCTCCGGCCGCGCCGGCGAGCTCGAGCAACCTGTCGAGTGCGAGGAAATCGGGCGAAGCGTCGGGCGCTCGGCCAGGCGCGGCCGCCAATCCGCCGGCCGCAGCCGCCCCAGCAGCGCTTCCGCCGCCTCCCAGCGCCCCCGAAAGCAATGCGACATAGGTTTCGCGTGGCACGCTGACCGCTCCCAAAGAAGCCAGATGCTCGGTCATGAACTGACAATCGAGCAGCGTGAAATTCCCGACCTTGAGGCGCGCCACCAGCCACGCGAGCGCGACCTTCGAGGCATCGCGCTTTCGGCTGAACATGCTTTCCCCGAAGAAGGCGCGGCCCAGCTTCACGCCGTAAAGGCCGCCGACCAACGCTGCTCCGCTCCACACCTCGATCGAATGTGCGTGGCCCGACCCGTGGAGCGCCAGCATCGCCCGCTCGAGATCGTCATTGATCCAGGTTTCCTCGCGCTCGGCGCAGGCTGTGATCACGGCGGCGAAATCGGTGTCGTGGGTGACCGAGAAGCGGCCCGAGCGAAGCGTTCGCCGCAGCGAATGCGAGACGTGGAAGCGGTCAAGCGGGATGATCGCGCGGTTCCTGGGCTCGACCCAGAACAACTCGGCCGCGTCGCGGCTGTCGGCCATCGGGAAAATGCCGGTGGCGTAACCCTGCAACAACAGGCGAGGGTCGAGGCGACTCATGCTGCCGAAATCTACAGAATCTCGCGCACCTTGTCCTGCGGACGGCAAAGACGGACGCCGTTCGGCGTTTCGACGATCGGGCGCTCGATCAGGATCGGGTTCGCGATCATCGCGTCCAGGACCTCGTCGTCGGTGACGTCGGGCCGGGTCAGGCCAAGCTCGTTCGCCAGTGTTTCCCTGGCGCGCAGCCCGTCCTTCGGGCGGATGCCCGCGCGCTGATACAGGCGGGCGAGCTCGGCGCGAGATGGCGGGCTTTTCAAATATTCGTGAATCCACACGTCGCAGCCCTCGTCGCGAAGGATGTCGAGGGTCTTTCGCGAGGTTCCGCACATCGGATTGTGATAAATTGTTGCTTTCATTTCCGGGCAAGTTCCTGACGCAGTTTCAGTCGGTTGAACAAGGATTTAACAGCCTCGGCGGCGGTGATCTGGCCACTATTGTCGCGGTTGCGGAACGATGAGCCGCAATCGTCGTTCCTGCGCTTGTAACATGCACCGTCGCCCACACCAGGCGCGGCGTGAGCATGTTCGAGCAGCTCAGTTGAACGGGAGAAAGAGCGATGCAGAAATCCATTATAGCCCTGGCGCTGGCCAGCACGATGACGCTGGGCGCGTGCGCCAACAATCCGCGCGTCGCGCAAGACGCCGCAATCGGCGGTCTCGGCGGCGCGGCCGTCGGTGCCGTGGTTCCGGGCGTGAGCGTGATCGAGGGCGCGGCGGTCGGCGCTGCAATCGGCGGTCTCGCGGGCGCCATCTGGTCCGACAGCAACAATGACGGCTATGTCGATGGTTACACCTACAACGGCCAATATTATGCCGGCACTCCGAGCGGCTACGATCCGGGAACGCACAGCGTCCTCGCCGGCGCGGCGACGGGCGCTCTCGGCGGTGCGGCGCTCGGCGCCGTCGCCGGTGCGGTCGTTCCGGGCGTCAGCGTCCTCCAGGGCGCGGTGATCGGTGCCGCGGTCGGCGGTCTTGCCGGCGCGATCTGGGCCGATCGCGACAATGACGGCCGGGTGGACGGCTACGTCTACAACGGGCAATATTATGCCGGTGGGCCGTCGGCCACGGCAGCTCCGGAACCGATGCCAGCTCCGGCGCCGATGTCGAGCGGTGAGCGCGGCTAAGTCAGACCCCCGTCAAAGAGGGTCTTTGATGGGAAGTTTGATTGGAGAACGCGTGAAGAGTTTGCGTTTCGAGTGCACCGGCCGTCGGCCGGTGCACTTTTTTCGGAGGATGCTCCCTCTCGCCGCGGCGCTGGCATTCGTCGCCGCGCCGGCTGCCGCACAGGCGCAGACCGCACCGGCGGTCCAGCAGGCGCATGGGCAGAGCGTCGGCGACTTCTATCGCGCTCGCAACAATTACCCGTTGTGGCTATCGCCGGCCGCCGGAGACTCGGCGCAGCAGCTCATCGCATTGCTGTCGAGCGCCAACCTCGATGGGCTCGATCCGGGCCGCTATCACGTTGCCGAGCTACAGCAGGCGCTGAACGCGGCGCGGGGCGGCAAGCGCAAGCGAGTCGAAGCGGCCGACCAGATGCTGTCCGGCGCGTTCGCCACCTATGTCGCCGATCTTCGTCACGATCCGGGAACGGGCATCACCTATGTCGATACCGGGCTCGCTCCCACCCCACCGACGCCGCTCGCGGCATTGCTCACCGCGGCGATCGCGCCGTCGTTGCCGGACTATGTTCGCTCGATGGGCTGGATGCAGCCGATCTACGCGCAGCTCCGCGAGGCGCTCGCCAGCCATAGTTATTCAACCGACGAACAGCGCGACATCCTCGAGCTGAACATGAAGCGGGTGCGGGTGCTTCCGGCGGGCGGGCGGCGCTACGTCCTCGTCAACGCGGCGCAGCAGCGCCTTTACATGTACGAGAACGGCAAGCCGGTGGACTCGATGGTGGTCGTGGTCGGCAAGCCCAAATGGCCGACGCCGATGCTCGCGGCCTACATCCGCTACGCTGCGCTCAACCCGTATTGGTACGTGCCGTCGGACCTGGCCGGCGAGGACGTCGGGCAATATGTGGTCAAATACGGCCTCAAATATCTCGACAATTACGGCTACGAGATCGTGTCGGACTGGACGCGCAATCCGACCATCATCGATCCCAAGACGATCGACTGGCAGGGCGTGGTCGACGGCAAGGTCGACATCATGATCCGCCAGAAGCCCGGCCCGAAGAACTTCATGGGGCGCATGAAGTTCATGTTCCCCAACGACTTCGGGGTTTACCTCCACGACAATCCGCGGCGCGAGCTATTCAAGGAATCGTCGCGCTATTTCAGCGGCGGCTGCGTCCGGCTGGAGGATGCGGCGCGGCTCGGCCGCTGGCTGTTCGGCCGCGACCTCGACTGGCAGTCGGCGGGTACCGAGGAGCCCGTGATGCTGGCGCAACCGGTGCCCGTCTACATCACCTATTTGACGGCGATGCCCGACGGTGGATCGATCGCTTATTATGACGACGTCTACGGACGCGACGCGGCGAAGGTCGCCAGCACCGACGGCGGCGGATCGGTCATCGCGGCCGGCAAGCGCTAGGAGCGCCACCAGTTCGGATAGAAAGTGATGTCCTGCGCGACCGGGCGCCCGGCAGGGTCGTGCGCCGGATCGAAGCGGATATATTGCAGCGTCAGCTGACACATCAGCGCGTCGATCGATCGGTCGCCGCTAGTGCGTGCGACGCGGCAGTTGGACACGCTGCCGTCGGTGTTGACCTTGACCGTCACGCCGACGCTGCCGCTGCTAATGCCGGTCGAGGATAGACGGCGATATTCGCGGTCGGGAATGCGGGTGATGCGCCGCGCCGGCGTGAAGCCCGAAAAGTTGCCGCCGCCACCGCGCCCCATTCCGGAACCGCCGGCGCCGGTTCCGGTACCCGCGCTCGCCGCGCCCGACATGGCCGAACTGCCGGTGCCAGCCACCTTTGCCGCGGGAATGGGGGACGGAACCGGAATCCTGGGCGGAGGTGCGACGACCGGCGTCGGCTCGGCCTTGGGCGCCGGCGCCCCCTGCGGATGTTTCATCGCCGGCCGGGGCGCGGACTCGGGTGGGGGCTGGATCGGCGGTGGCGGTGGTGGCGGCCGGGCGACATCGATGGTCGTCATCCGCTCGACCGCACCGCGGACCATGCGCACGTTGAGTCCGGAAAGAATGACGAAGGCGAGCGCGACGTGGACCGCGACGACGGCGGCAATCGCCTTGGCCCTGCTCGCATTGTCAGCGCCGGGCCGATCTGCTGTTCCGCGATAGCTGGACATCGGGCTTCGCCTCGCGAGGGACAACGCTTGTTCGCGCCGAAGGTTTAGGGCGAGAGCGACTTCGCTTCGGCGGTGAAATCGGCGTTCTTCCGCTCCGGGCCGAGCGCGGTCCAGATCGCGATCACGACTGCGGTGATGCCGCACACCAGTGCGAGCGCGAACCCATAATCGTCGCCGCGCGCCTCGGCGATCCCCGCCTGGATCGGCGCGTTTCTGGACGCGATAAGATTGCCGATCTGGTAGGCGAAGCCGGGGAACAGGCTGCGCGCCAGCGGCGGCGACAGCTCGTTCAGATGGACCGGCACGATGCCCCAAGCACCCTGTACCGCGACCTGCATCAGGAAGCCGCCAATGCCGA
>Ga0308175_100002428_pt1 | contig 12775 bp, 14 predicted proteins | sample PhyCR1_3_FD_203893 | JGI IMG/M metagenome (GOLD analysis project Ga0308175, IMG submission 203893) | Soil microbial communities from UC Gill Tract Community Farm, Albany, California, United States - DLSLS.C.R1 | ecosystem: Environmental > Terrestrial > Soil > Agricultural land | place: USA...
TCGTCATCGACGAGGGAGTGGACATAGCAGGAGCTGATCCGGACGCATTGGGGCACCGGGCTTGCCGATCGCTCGACCGTGGCCTTCCAGCCGCCACCGTCCAGGATCCTCCCGGCGCAGCACCCGAGGGACCGTCCGGGACTGTACGTCTACCTCGGGACCGATCCAGTTCCGGCCCCGGCGCTGCTCGGCCGGCAGCGCCGGAACCCGGTCCTCGACCGAACATCGTGTCGGCGAGCGGTGCGGCCGACCAAGACGACCGGTCATGAAGGCCGGCCCGCCCTCGGTCGGTCGCAGCGGGGACCCCAACGGTGCGCGTACGGACGGAAAGCCCCGCGCCTTGGCGGCATGCGGCACCGCCCATCCGGCGTCGCGGACACGATGGACCAGCCAATGCCGGCACCGCTGGCTCAGGCGCGCACCACGGTGACACAGGACCACCGGAAGGTAGAACGCGGCACATCTCCCACCGCAACGAGCCCGAGCTGTCACCGACATCCGGCCGGGTACACCTAACCAGCAGCGGTGTCCGGCTCGTTGAGGGTCTTGTTGAGGTTCGCCAGCGCCTCGGCGACCTTCGCGTCGTCCCGGTCGAGCGCCGGGACGAGCAGCTCGGTCACCACGTCGACGACGTCGGCGAGCCGCTGGTTGAGGCGGCGGTTCTCCTCGACGGCGGCCTCGAGCGCCGTGACCCGGGCAGCGAGGCCGTGGTGCGGGTGCTCGTCCCCGGGGGAGCGGCGCAGGCGGGCGATCAGGTTGTTCACGGTGTCCACCTCACGACGATGCGGGCGATGTGCGGGTTCTCGGAGCCGAGCCGGGCCAGGTCGCGGCCGGTCTCGCGGTGCACGACCGTGCCACCGTAGGCGGCCACCTCGCGCACGACGGTCTCCGGGTCGACGTACGTCCGCTGGTGCACGCCGAAGTGCTTGTGCTCCCGGAGGGAGCGGGGGGTGCGGAACTCGAGGTACGTCTCGCCGCCGCGGCGCTGCACCATCGACGCGAACCGCCACAGGTTGTCCCGGCCGCTCGGGCCGAGCGTGTCCAGCAGGCCGCGCGCGTAGACCTGGCGGATCCCGTCGCGGTGCGCGAAGCGGGCTCCGGTCACCAGCACCGAGCGCAGGTCCTCGAGGTTCATCGAGCGCACGTGCACCTGGCCGGGCGCCTTCTCGCGCAGCGCCTTGGTCTGCTTCAGGCCCAGCGTGGTGAAGTCGAGGGCGGTGACCCGGTGGCCGCGGGCCGCGAAGTACGCCGCGTCGCGGCCGTTGCCCGAGCCGACGTCGAGGACGTGGCCCTCCGCCTCGCCGGAGGCGGCCATCCGCTCGTGCGCCCAGACCGCGAACGCGGACGGCTCGGTCGGCACGCGGGCCGCGTCGGGGGACTTGTAGAAGTCGTGCCAGAACCGCAGCCGTCGCCGCGGCGCACGGAACCACGCGTCCATGCGGGCGACGTCCATCGGGTCGTGGTCGAAGTGGAACGCCGGGTTCGGAACGCGCCACCCTGGACCGTAGGTGAAGGCGAGCACCTCCTCCGGCTTCGCCGGCGCGGTGATCTCCCGCCCCTCCAGCGTGACCGTGCCGAAGGGCAGCAGGGCCGAGCGGTCGAGGGTGCCGGTCAGCGAGCCGGTGACGTAGAAGCTGTCGCCGATGTGGAACGACCCGAACACGTCGATCCCGCAGCGGCGGCCGTCCGGCAGCGGCACCCAGACCTTGAAGTTCGCGCCGGACATCTTCACCACCTTCCAGCCGAGCGACTTCATCGTCCGGATCGCGGTGGTGCACTCGCGGATGATGTCGAAGGGGTGGGTGTAGGCGGACAGGTAGGCGACGTCGGCGTCCGAGTCGTGGCCGATCATGTGCCCGTTGCGGACCGCGCCGAGCAGGCAGCCGTACATGAGGTACGTCTGCAGGCCGCACTTCTCCGTGAGGTCGTGCATCACCTGCTCGAGGGCGTCCATGATCTCGTCCCGGGCGGAGTCCTCGGTGTTGCTGAAGTCGCGCTGCAGCCGGCCGCCCTTGTCGACGGCGAGCGGGTTGCCCTCGGCGTCGACGACCCGCACCCGCTCGGAGCCACCGCCGAACCGAGCCGTCCGGGTGGCCAGCACCGCGCGGCTGACGTGGTCGACGAGGCTGACCTCGGACACCCCGTCGAGGTGCCGCCGCAGCACCTTGGGCCAGGCGACGGTGCGGCGCCCGTTGGTGCCGGTGCCGTCGCGGTCGGGGTTGAACGACCAGACCCGCTGGCCGTCGAGCAGCACGTCGATCGCGCCGGACAGCGACGCGGGGACGACGATGCCGTCGATGTCGACCCTGATGTCCACGTCGGTGCCGTTCGCCATGACCCTCCTGGAAAGCCCGGACGAGCCTATCCCCGGGCCCAACCGTTATCCCGTCGACCCGCCACGGCCGCCCATGGCAGGGTGGGGGGACACGCCGATCCGCCGCACGCACACCGGAGGTAGCCGCATGCCCGCCCACGAACAGAGCGAGAACGCCGACCTGAAGGCCAAGATGCGTGAGGCGCTGGACCGCAAGAAGGGCAACAAGGGTGTCCCGCACCCGGCCGGGTCCAAGGAGAAGGCGCACGGCTCCGAGGTCATCGACGGTGCCCCGAAGATGCACCGCCGCAAGGCCGGCGGCGGGGGTTCGTGAGGTTTCCCACGCCCTGACCCGCTCCCGCTCGGCGGGCGCGTCCGCCACGATGGGTCCCACGTCTGAGCAGAGGAGCGTGGGATGCAGTTCGGCCGCAGCTACGAGGAGTTCGAGGTCGGTGCGACGTACAAGCACTGGCCGGGCAAGACGGTCACGGAGTACGACGACCACCTGTTCTGCCTGCTCACGATGAACCACCACCCGCTGCACCTGGACGCGAACTACGCGGAGAACACCACGCAGTTCGGCCAGAACGTCGTGGTCGGCAACTACATCTACTCGCTGCTGCTCGGCATGAGCGTCCCGGACATCTCCGGCAAGGCGATCGCCAACCTGGAGATCGAGTCGCTGCGGCACGTCGCGCCGACGTTCCACGGCGACACGGTCTACGGACAGACCGAGGTCCTCGACAAGTGGGAGTCGAAGTCCAAGGACGACCGGGGCGTGGTGTACGTCGAGACCAAGGGCTACAAGCAGGACGGCACGCTGGTGTGCATCTTCAAGCGCAAGGTGATGGTGCCCAAGCAGTCCTACCTCGACGCCCGGGGAGGCGAGCAGCCCGCGCGCCCGGAGCTGGTGGAGCCCCCGCACAAGTAGCCCGCCGGCCCGAGGCGGCCGGTCCAGACCTGTTTCGCCACCCGGGGGTCTGGGGAACGCCTGAGGGATGAGCACCCGGACCACGTCAGCAGAGACGACCGCTCACGAGCGGACCTTCTTCGGCCAGCCCCGCGTCCTCGCCAACCTGTTCGGCGTCGAGATGTGGGAGCGGTTCTCCTTCTACGGCATGCAGGGGATCCTGCTGATCTACCTGTACTACTCGGCCGCGAAGGGTGGCCTCGGCATCGACCAGGGCACCGCCGCCGGCATCGTGGGTGCGTACGGCGGGGCGGTGTACCTCTCCACGATCCTCGGCGCCTGGCTCGCCGACCGGCTGATCGGCCCGGAGCGCACGCTGTTCTACAGCGCCGTCGTCGTGATGTCCGGGCACGTCGCCCTCTCCCTGGTCCCGGGGCTGGCCGGTGTCGGCATCGGCCTGGTGCTGATCGCGTTCGGCTCCGGTGGCGTGAAGGCGAACGCCACCTCCCTGGTCGGGTCGCTGTACGACGAGCACGACGAGCGTCGCGACGCCGGCTTCTCGATCTTCTACATGGGCATCAACATCGGCGCGCTCCTCGGCCCGCTGCTCACGGGACTGCTGCAGAGCACGTGGGGCTTCCACTTCGGCTTCGGGCTCGCGGCCGTCGGGATGGCCGTCGGCCTGGTGCAGTACACCCTCGGCCGCCGCAACCTGCCCGAGGAGACCCACCACGTCCCCAACCCGCTCGGCCGCGGCGCCGGGACCCGGTACGCCGTCCTCGGGCTCGCCGTGGCCGCGCTGGTCGTCGTGCTCTGCCTGACCCACGTCATCACCGCCGACCGGCTCGCCACGATCGTGGCCTGGGTCAGCGGGCTCGCGGCGCTGGCCTACTTCGCGGTGATCCTGAGCAGCCGCGACATCACCGGCGTGGAGCGCCGCCGCGTCTACGCGTTCATCCCGCTGTTCATCGCGAGCGCGGTGTTCTGGTCGCTGTACCAGCAGCAGTTCACCGTGGTCACGATCTACTCCGACGAGCGGCTGAACCGGAACCTGTTCGGCTGGGAGATGCCGGTGTCGTGGGTGCAGTCGATCAACCCGGTGTTCATCATCGTGCTGGCCGGCGTCTTCGCGGCCATGTGGACCAAGCTGGGCGACCGCCAGCCGTCCACGCCGGTGAAGTTCGCGCTCGGCACGGCCAGCATCGGTGTGTCGTTCCTGCTGTTCATCCCGATGGCCGGTGGCGGGAAGAACTCCGCGCCGCTGCTCGGGCTCGTCGGCGTGCTGCTGTTCTTCACGATCTCGGAGCTGCTGCTCTCACCGGTCGGCCTGTCGGTGTCGACCAAGCTCGCGCCCGCGAAGTTCCACACCCAGATGGTGGCGCTGTTCTTCCTGTCCGTGGCGCTCGGCACGGCCATGTCCGGCCTGCTCAGCGGCTACTACAGCGCGAAGGCCGAGGTGCCGTACTTCCTGTGGCTCGGCGTGGCCGCGATCGTGGTCGGGGCCGTGCTGCTCGCGATCGCCAAGCCGGTCCGGGCGCTGATGGGCGGGGTCCGCTGAGCCGCCCCGCGTAGCCTCGCCCCATGGCAGACGAGCGCGACGCGGAGCTGTGGCTGGTCCGGCACGGCGAGACCGAGTGGAGCCGCGACGGCCGGCACACGTCCACGACCGACCTCGACCTCACCGACAAGGGGGTCGAGGTCGCGTGCACGCTGAAGGAACGGCTGGCCGGCACGGCGTTCGACCTGGTGCTGACCAGCCCCCGGCACCGGGCCCGTCGTACGGCGGAGCTGGCGGGGTTCCCGGACGCGGAGGTCGACGACGACCTGGTCGAGTGGGACTACGGCGACTACGAGGGCGTCACGACCGCCGAGATCCGGGAGACCGTCCCGGGCTGGACGGTGTGGACGCACCCCACGCCCGGGGGCGAGACCGCCGACCAGGTGTCCACCCGCCTGGACCGGGTGATCGAGCGGATCCAGGACGCCGGGGCCCGGGTCCTCGTGTTCGGCCACGGCCACTCGCTGCGCGCCCTGACCGCCCGCTGGATCGAGCAGCCCGTCGACGAGGGCCGCTTCTTCAAGCTGGACACGGCCACCGTGAGCACCCTGGGCTACGAGCGGGACTTCCCGGTCGTGCTGCGCTGGAACTCCTGACGCGGCCGGTCAGCCGCGCGGCACGTGGATGTCGTACTGCGCGAGCTTGCGGTAGACCGTCGCCCGGCTCATGCCCAGCTCCTCGGCGGCCTCCCGCATCGAGATCCCCGGCTGGGTGAGCACCCGCACGATCTCGTCCCGCTCGAACGTCTCGATCCGGGACAGCCGGTGGGTGGTGCCGGAGAGCACGTCGGCCGGCAGGTGGCGTACGTCGATCACGTCGGTGCGGGCGGCGGCCCGCCGGATGACCTGCTCGAGCTGCGCGACGTTCCCGGGCCAGCCGCAGGCGCGCAGCGCGGTCTCCGCGGCCCGAGTCAGCCCAAGCTCGCGGCCCCGGGCCCGCCGGGCCGCCTGCAGGGCGAGGGGCACGACGTCGTCGGGCCGCTCGCGCAGGGGTGGCACGGCGACCACGGTGTCGACGAGCGAGGTGAGCGGCCCGGGGACGGCGGCGTAGTCCGGGGCGGTGACCGCGAACGGGATCGCCGCCGGCTGGTCGCCGACGGTGCCGGGCCGGCGCGTGGCCAGGACCAGGTCTCGCAGCCGCTCGGCGACCCAGGCCGCGAGCCGGTCCACCTCGCGCACGAGCACGGTGGCGTCCGGCTTGCCGAGCTCCGGTGTCCACAGCGCCAGCCACGCCTCCACGTCGCGGGGGTCCGGTGCGCTGGTGGACAGGATCCGCGTGCGCGGGTTGCGGTGCCGGACCGCCTGCGCCAGCAGCGTGGCCCGGCCCGCACCCGGCTCGCCCACGACCGCGACCACCCGGCCGGCGGCCAGCGCCCGCTCGGTCTGGGTCAGGGCGTCGCGCCAGGCGGGGGAGAGCGACGGCAGGCTGCCCGGCTCCGGCCGCGGGGTCTCCACCCGGAACACCTCCCCGCGCGGGACCGGCCGCGGCCGCTGCCCGCGCGAGCGCGCGAGCATCAGCGCCGCCGTGTTGCCCGCGGCCGACTGCGCCAGCGCCAGGAGCAGGTCGCTGGAGGACCTCGACCAGGTCGTGAGGTTCACGCAGCCCTCGAGCTGACCGGTCAGCGGGTCGAGCACCGGGACCGCCGCGCACGTGTACGTGCACAGGCTCAGCGAGTAGTGCTCCTCGGCGCGGACCACGGTGGGCACCCGGTCGGCGAGGGCCAGCCCCAGCCCGTTCGTGCCGACGGCCCGCTCCGCGTAGCCGAACCCCGGCGCCAGGTGCACCGCGTCCAGGGCCCGCAGCAGCGAGGAGTCCCCGCTCAGCCGGTTGAGCACCAGCCCGTCGGCGTCGGTCAGCATCAGCGAGATCGGCTCGTTGACGAGGGTCCGCTGCAGCGCGGTGAGGACCTCGCGCCCGCACTCGAAGAACAGCGAGTCCTCGTCGTGGGTGCCGGTGAACACCGGGTCCACCGACTCCAGCGGGACGCCGTAGTCCTCGCTGCGCTGCCACGAGGCGAGCAGCCGGCCCGACACGGGCGCGAGCGCGTCGGCGAGGCCCGGGAGCTCCGCCTGCACGGTGTGGTGCAGCCGCGCCCGCTGCGGCAGGTGGCCGTCGCTCATGGCAGCTCCCTCGTCCCTGCGTGAGACCGACGTTACAGCGCGGCGACGTCCGGCAGAACGGGTCGGCGTCTCAGATTGAGACGGCTTCCGGGGTGACCGTCCGCCCGCTCCGACGTACGTTCGCATCGGCTTGTGACACCCGTCACGGGGAAACGGAGACGTACATGTACACCAAGGACGGCGAGAGCTACTTCATCGTCGACGCCCACGTCGCGCTCTGGGATGCCCGCCCCGAGAACCAGCGCAACATCCACGGCAAGCAGTTCATCGACTGCTTCTACGACTACCACCGCAACCTCTCCCCGGAGTCCGAGGTGTGGTCGTACGACGAGTACCTCTACCAGGGTGGCGAGCGGCTGATGAAGGACCTGTTCGAGGACGGGTACGTCGACCACGCGATCTTCCAGCCGGCCTACCTCAACGAGTTCTACAACACCGGCTTCGGCCAGAGCGAGGAGGCCTCGGCGCTGGCCAAGGCCCACCCGGACAAGCTGACCTACAACCACAACTTCGACCCGCGCAACGGCGAGGAGGGCCTCGACCGGCTGCGGGCGGACGCCGAGCGGTTCGGGCTCAAGGGCGTGAAGCTCTACACCGCCGAGTGGCACGGCGACTCCCGCGGCTGGAAGCTCGACGACCCGTGGGCCCGCCGCTACTTCGAGGTCTGCCGCGAGGTCGGCATCACCAACATCCACGTCCACAAAGGCCCGACGATCCGGCCGCTGGACCGCGACGCCTTCGACGTCGCCGACATCGACCACGTCGCCTCGGACTTCACCGACCTCAACTTCATCGTCGAGCACGTGGGCCTGCCGCGGCTGGAGGACTTCTGCTGGATCGCCACCCAGGAGCCGAACGTGCACGGCGGGCTCGCGGTCGCGATGCCGTTCATGCACACCCGCCCGCGGTACTTCGCGCAGATCCTCGGCGAGCTCCTCTACTGGATCGGGGAGGACCGGATCCAGTTCGCCTCCGACTACGCGATCTGGACCCCGAAGTGGCTGGTCGAGAGGTTCGTGGACTTCCAGATCCCCGAGGACATGACGGAGTACGCCCCCATCACCACGGCGCAGAAGCGGAAGATCCTCGGGCTCAACGCGGCCAAGATGTACGACCTCGACGTGCCCGCCGACCTCCGGCTCCCGGGCGCCGGCGAGCCGGACACGGGGCCGCGCCAGCCGGAGCGGGCCGACCTGGCGAAGGTGTGACATGAGCGTCGCCCCCACCCTCGCGCCGGTGCTCGAGGACGCGGCGCGCGCGGCCCTCGGCGGGGTCGTCGACCCCGAGCTGGACGAGCCGATCACCGACCTCGGCTTCGTCCGCTTGCTCGCGGTCGACGGCCACGACGTCGTCGTGCACCTGCGGCTGCCCACGTCGTTCTGCTCACCGAGCTTCGCCTACCTGATGGCCTCGGACGCCAAGGACGCGCTGACCGCGCTGCCCTGGACCCGCCGCGTCGTGGTCGAGCTCGACGACCACCACGACTCCGACCTGATCAACGCCGGGCTGGCCGCGGACGCCGGCTACCGCGGCACCTTCCGGCACGAGGCCGAGCAGGACCTCGAGGGGCTGCGGACCACGTTCCGCCGCAAGGCGCACACCGCGGCGATGGAGCGCTGCCTCACGGCGCTGCTGCGGACCCAGCCCGAGCGGCACGTGACCTCGCTCGGCCTGGTCACCCTGGCCGACCTGCCGCCCGGCGAGCACACGGACGCGCTGCGCCGGCGGCGGGCCGCCCTCGGCCTGCCCGACGAGCCGGACGCGCTGGTGATGGTCGACCACGACGGCCGCGGCTACCCACCTGAGGAGGTCCCGCTGCGGCTGCGCCGGGCGCGGTCCACGCGGATCTCGATCGACGGGAACGCGCACTTCTGCCGCGGGCTGCTGCGCACCCGCTACCCGGGCTCGGAGACCGACCAGACGCCCCGTGCGGACGACCCCGCCTTCATCCCCCTGACCGCCCTGCAGACCCACAAGGAGCACACGTCATGACCACGATGCGAGCCGTCCAGGTCGTCGGCTACCACCAGAACCTGGAGATGACCGAGCTGCCCGTCCCCGAGCCCACGGGACCCTTCGACGTGATCGTCAAGATCGGCGGGGCGGGAGTCTGCCGGACCGACCTGCACATCCTGGAGGGCCAGTGGGCCGAGAAGTCCGGGGTGACGCTGCCGTACACGATCGGGCACGAGAACGCCGGCTGGGTGCACGCCGTCGGCTCCGCAGTCACCAACGTGTCCGAGGGCGACAAGGTGATCGTGCACCCGCTCATCACCTGCGGCCTGTGCCGGGCCTGCCGGTCCGGGGACGACGTGCACTGCGAGAACAGCCGGTTCCCGGGCATCGACACGAACGGCGGCTACGCGGAGTACCTCACGACGTCGGCCCGCAGCGTCGTACGCATCGACGACTCGCTGGAGCCGGCCGACGTCGCCGCGCTCGCGGACGCCGGTCTCACGGCCTACCACGCCGCGGCCAAGGCGGCCCGACGGCTGACGCCGCGGGACCGGTGCGTGGTCATCGGCGCCGGCGGCCTCGGGCACATCGGCATCCAGGTGCTGAAGGCGATCAGCGCCGCCGAGCTGATCGTCGTCGACCGCAACCCGGACGCGGTGAAGCTGGCCGTCTCGATCGGCGCCGACCACGGGGTGGTCGCCGCCGGGCAGCAGGTCGAGGAGGTGCTGGACCTGACCGGCGGCAACGGCGCCGAGGTGGTCGTCGACTTCGTCGGCGAGGGCGGCGCGACGGCCGAGGGCGTGGCGATGCTGCGCCGCGCGGGCGACTACCACGTGGTCGGCTACGGGGAGAACATCGACGTCCCGACCATCGACATCATCTCCACCGAGATCAGCTTCATCGGCAACCTCGTGGGCTCCTACAACGACCTGTGCGAGCTGATGGTCCTGGCCGCCCGGGGTGCGGTCACCCTGCACACCGCGAAGTACGGTCTGGACGACTTCCAGTCCGCCATCGACGACCTGGACGCCGGCCGCATCCGCGGACGCGCGATCCTGACCCCCTGACCGGAGGAGACCCGATGATCTTCATCACCGCCCGTTTCCGGATCCGTCCCGAGGACGCCGACCGCTGGCCGGAGATCTCCCGGCCGTTCACCGAGGCGACCCGGGCCGAGCCCGGCTGCCTGTGGTTCGACTGGTCGCGCAGCCTCGACGACCCGAACGAGTACGTCCTGGTGGAGGCGTTCGCCGACGACGACGCCGGCGCGGCCCACGTGCAGTCCGACCACTTCAAGGCCGCGCGGGAGGAGCTCCCGCCGCACCTGGCCGAGACCCCGCGGATCGTGAACGCCACGGTGCCCGGCACGGACTGGTCCGAGCTGGGCGAGCTGGCCGTCGGCTGACGGGCCGCTAGCCCGGCAGGACGCCCCAGGCCTCCAGGGCCTCGACGAGCCCCGGGGCGGTGTCCAGCGCCCGCAGCTCGACGGCGGTGAACCAGCCGGCGTCGTCCGCGTCGTCGCCCGCGCGTACGGCGGCCACGTCGGCGTCGGGCGCGGGCCGGCACAGATAGTCCTGGATCACGTACACACCCCCGCCGGGGGCGTCCCGCTCGACGCTGCCGGCGCGCTCGCCGACCTCGACCGCCAGCCCGGTCTCCTCGAGGACCTCGCGGGCCGTCGCCTGCGCGTCCGACTCGCCGGCCTCGACCCGTCCGCCGGGCACCGACCACGTCCCGCGGGCCGGCGCCTGCCCCCGTCGTACCAGCAGCAGGCGGTCACCGTCCCGGACGATCCCACCCACGCACGCGATCCGCTGCACCCGACCAACCTAGGTCGTGGCGCAGGCGCTTGACGCCGCCGACCCGGAGCACAAGGGTCTAGGCATGCCCTCCCAGCCCGCGCGGCACCGCTCCGAGACCCGCGCCGCATGACGCTGGGTGCGGGATGTCCCCGTTGCCCGTCTCCGGTGACCGAGACGGGCGGGGTCTGGCGCTGCCTCGACCACGGGGTGATCACCCCGCTGTGGCGGCCGGCGACCGCGGACTACGAGACGTTCGCCGAGCACCTCACCTGCGCCGGGTCGATGCCGACGCTGCTGCCCTGGCCGCTGACCCCCGGCTGGACGGTCACCGACTTCGGCACGGTCGCCGCGCCCGACCGCGAGGCCCGGGCCAGCTTCATCACCGTCACCGGCGCCAGCGACCTCGACGGCGTGGTCGAGCTCAGCGTGGTGAGCGAGGAGCCCGGCGTAGGCCTGGGCGCCCGGTGCGCGGGCGTGGACCGCACCGACCCGGGCGCCGAGATCGGGGAGGGCCCCCCGCTCGCGAAGGTCCGCATCGGCGGACACCCCATCTCGCTGTGGCCGGTGCACACCAACGACACCGACACGACGTTCGACCGGACCGTGTTCGCGGGCGAGGCGCACGGCCGCTGGCTGTGGCTGGTGCTCCGGCCGGCGTCGGCGGCCCTGCTGCTCAAGGACGAGTGGATCCTGATGGACATCGCCGACCTCGGCCCGGAGCTGATCGACCTGCCGTTCGGGGGCAGTCCACCGGCCTGGTAAGGCCGCCCGACTAGGGTTCACGGGTGCGCATCGACCTCCACACGCACTCGAACCGCTCCGACGGCACCGAGTCGCCGGCGGACCTCGTCAAGCGTGCGCACACCGAGGGGATCGACGTGCTCGGGCTCACCGACCACGACACCACCGAGGGCTGGGACGAGGCGGTCGACGTGGCCGAGCGGACCGGCATGCGGCTGGTGCGCGGCATCGAGCTGAGCTGCACGTTCGCCGGGTACGGCGTGCACCTGCTGGCCTACCTGCCCGACCCGACGTACCCGCCGCTCGGCGACGAGCTGCGGCGGGTCCTCGACGGCCGCAACTCCCGGCTGCCGGCGACCCTGGAGCGGCTGCGGGCGCTCGACATCGACATCGACGTGCACGACGTACGACGCGTTGCCGGCGAGACCGCGGCGATGGGACGGCCGCACGTCGCCGACGCGCTGGTGGCGCTCGGGGTGGTCCGGGACCGCAACGAGGCGTTCGACACCTACCTCGGATCGCAGGGCCCTGCCTACGTTCATCGCTACGCCGCCGACCTCGAGGACATGATCGGCACCGTCGCCGCGGCCGGCGGGGTGACCGTCCTCGCGCACCCGTGGGCGTCGCGGCACAACCACAGCGCGCTCGACGCGGACGGCATCGCCTGGCTGCGCGACGTCGGGCTGGCCGGGCTCGAGGTGGACCACGAGGACCACGCCCCGGCCGTCCGCGCGGCGCTGCGGAGGCTCGCCCGCGACCTCGACCTGGTGGTCACCGGCTCCAGCGACCACCACGGCGTCGGCAAGGTCGACCACGAGCTCGGCTGCAACACCACCGCGCCGGAGGAGCTGGAGCGGCTGCTCGACCTCGCCGCGCGTGCCGCCGCCGCGTCCGGCCGCAGCGCCGCCCCCGGGGTCGTGGGCGCGTGAGCGCCGTGGTGAGCCTCAGCCTGCTGACCGAGGTCTTCGTGACGCTGTTCGTGATCATGGACCCGGTCGGCACGATCCCGCTGTTCCTGTCCCTGACCCGGGGGCGGTCCCAGGCCTCGGTGCGGCGGGCCGCCTGGCAGGCGGTCGCGGTGTCCTTCGGGGTGATCGTCGCGTTCGCGTTCTTCGGGCAGCGGATCCTCGACTACCTCGGCATCTCGCTCCCCGCGCTGCAGGGCGCCGGCGGCCTGCTGCTCCTGCTCGTCGCCCTGGAGCTGCTGACCGGCAACGAGGCGACACCCACGGCCTCCTCCGACGTCAACGTCGCCCTCGTGCCGCTCGGCACCCCGCTGCTGGCCGGCCCGGGCGCGATCGTCGCCACCATGGTGCTCTCCCGCAAGGTCGACCACGTCGCGGAGTTCGTGGCCGTCGCGCTCGGCGTGGTGCT
>Ga0308175_100002429_pt1 | contig 12771 bp, 7 predicted proteins | sample PhyCR1_3_FD_203893 | JGI IMG/M metagenome (GOLD analysis project Ga0308175, IMG submission 203893) | Soil microbial communities from UC Gill Tract Community Farm, Albany, California, United States - DLSLS.C.R1 | ecosystem: Environmental > Terrestrial > Soil > Agricultural land | place: USA...
GCCACCTTCCCTGTGGAACGGGGGGAAGGGTTTCATGGCGCCGCGCGTTCCAATGTGAGCCTTCCTCCGCTTGCGGGGGAAGGTGACCGAAGGGCGGATGGGGGCTGTCTTGCCTCAAACCCACCACTTTTCGAGCCACTCACGCTCCTCGCTTATCATGTGCGCCTCCGACCGCAGCCCCTCCCCATGACCACGCCACTCCGCCTTGCCCTGGCCCAGTTCGACTTCCCGGTCGGCGCCGTCGCCGCCAATGCCACCAGGATCCGCGAGTTGATGACCCAGGCGCACGCCGGCGGCGCCGACCTGGTGGTTTTTCCGGAGCTGGCGATCAGCGGCTATCCGCCCGAGGACCTGCTGATCCGCCCCAGCTTTCTGCACGCCTGCAACGAAGCGATCGCCGGGCTGGCACAAGGCACCGACGGCATCGCCGCGCTGGTCGGCTTTCCGCACAGCGAGGGCGAGGTCTACAACGCCGCCGCGCTGCTGCGCGAAGGCCGCATCGAGTGCATCGCGCACAAGCAGGCGCTACCCAATTACGGCGTGTTCGACGACAAGCGCTACTTCCGCCCCGGTCATGCCAGCGCCACCGGCATGGTTGCCGGCGTGCGGGTCGGTTACCTGATCTGCGAGGACATCTGGGAGGCCGAACCGGCGGCGCAGGCCGCGGCGGCCGGCGCCGAGCTGATCATCGTGATCAACGCCTCGCCCTGGGACGATGCCAAGCAGGCCACGCGCGAGGCGCTGCTCACCGCGCGCGCGCGCGAAACCGGTTGCGCCATCGCCTACCTCAATCTGGTCGGCGGCCAGGACGAGGTCGTGTACGACGGCGCCTCTTTGCTGGTCAACGGCGACGGCACGATTGCCGCGCGTGCGCCGGCGTTCGTCGATGCACTGCTGTGGGTGACCTTCGATCCGGCAACCCGGACACTGGGTGCCGATGCCTGGCCGACGGCGGCCGATCCGCGACCGGAAGCGGTGCTGTACGCCGCGCTTACCCGCGGTATCCGGGACTACATCGACAAGAACGGTTTTCCGGGCGTGCTGCTGGGGCTCTCCGGCGGCATCGATTCGGCGTTGACGCTGGCACTGGCCGTCGACGCGCTCGGCGCCGAGCGCGTCACCGCGGTGATGATGCCTACCCGCTACACCTCGCAGCTCTCGCTCGAGGGCGCGCGTCAACAGGCCGAACGCCTTGGCGTGGCCTATCACGTGATCGACATCGAACCGGTCTATGAAAGCTTCGTGGCCGCGCTGGCTCCGGCCTTCGCCGGCAAACCGGTCGACACCACCGAGGAAAACCTGCAGTCGCGCACCCGTGGCGTGATGCTGATGGCGCTTTCCAACAAGCACCATCACCTGTTGCTGGCGACCGGCAACAAGAGCGAAATGGCGGTCGGTTACGCCACCCTCTACGGCGACATGTGCGGTGCCTACGCACCACTCAAGGATGTGTACAAAACCGTGGTTTACCGGCTTTCGCGCTGGCGCAACGAGGCCGGCTGCGTGATCCCGCCGGCGGTCATCGACCGCCCGCCCTCGGCCGAGCTGCGCGAGGACCAGACCGACCAGGACTCGCTGCCCCCGTACGACATGCTCGATGCCATCCTCAAGCGCTTCATCGAGGACGAGCAATCGCAGGCGGAGATCGCCGCCGCCGGGTTCGAGCCGGATACCGTGCGTCGCGTCGCCAGCCTGGTGCTGCGCAACGAGTTCAAGCGTCGCCAGGCCGCGCCTGGTCCTCGTGTGACCACCCGGGCCTTTGGCCGCGAGCGGCGCTATCCGATCACCTCCGGCTGGCGCTGACGCCAACGTGGGCCGCATGACCCGCGGCGCTGTGCGGCCTCCAGCTGTCCGCGGGAATCGGGAACAAAAAAAGCCGGCGATGGCTCGCCGGCTTTATTTCGTACTGGACGGTTGCTCAATGATGTCCGGAGAACGGCACCATCTTGCGCAGCGTGGAGGGCGCGTGCGGCCACTTCGGGTCGGTCAGGTACGGGTGGTCGGGATAGTTGAGCGCCAGCACCTTGCGTGCGTTCCCGGCCTGGTCCTTCTGGCCCAGTGCGAGGTAGCTGCGGGTGAGGATGGCCAGCGCGTCGCCAGTCTGCGGCGCCTGCTGGTAGTGCTCGACCACATACTGGGCGCGATCGGCGGAAGCCACGTACGCCTTGTTGCGCAGGTAGAACTCGGCCACGTTGATCTCGTACTGCGCCAGCACGTTGCGCAGGTAGATCATGCGCTGGCGCGCATCGGCGGTGTAGGCGCTGTCGGGGTAGCGGCGGGCCAGCTCGGAGAAGTCGTCGAACGCCTCCAGGTTGTAGGCCTGGTCGCGGCGCGCCTGCGAGCTTTCACGCGAGATGTAGCGCTCGATCACGCCGCTGGTGCGGTCGAAATTGATCAGGCCGCGCAGGTAATAGGCATAATCGACGTGCTTCTGCGTCGGATAGGTCTTGATGAAGCGGTTGATCGTCGAGTACGCGTCGTCCGGCTGGTTATCCTTGTACTGCGAGTAGGCAAGTTCCAGCTGCGCCTGCTCGTTGTAGTCGCCCGACGGGAAGCGCGCGATCAGGCGCTGGTAGTCTTTGACGGCCGCGGCGTAATCGCCGTTCATGACGTCGTCGTGGCCCTTGGCGTAAAGCTTTTCCACCGACATCGTGTCGATGGACTCGCGCTTGTGGCCGAACATCGAGCAGGCGCCCAGGGACAGGCCGAGGACCAGCACGGCAAGCAGTTTGAAAAATAGGCGCATTGGGGAAAGTTTTATGGATGTGATCGTAGGGATGATAGCCCAAACCGCCCGCCCCCCGCGGAGGGCGGCATGACCGTGATCCGGCACGAGGCGCGGGTGCCCCTGGCGGCGGCAGGACGTCGTTTCGACCAGGCGCTGGCCGAGATGTTCCCGGACTATTCGCGCTCGCGCCTGACCGGCTGGATCAAGGCCGGCGCGGTCACGCTCGATGGCGTTGCCGCGCCGCCGCGCCAGTTGCTGCGCGGCGGCGAACAGGTCCGCCTGGAAGCCGAGCTGGTCAACGAAGTGGGGAGTGCGCCGGAGGACATCCCGCTCGCCATCGTGCACGAAGACGCGCATCTGCTGGTGCTCGACAAGCCGGTCGGCCTGGTGGTCCATCCGGGCGCGGGCAACCCGGCCGGTACGCTGCTCAATGCGTTGCTGCACCATGATCCGAAGCTCGCCGAGTTGCCGCGCGCCGGCATCGTGCACCGGCTCGACAAGGACACCTCCGGCCTGATGGTGGTCGCCAGGACCCTGGCCGCGCACACCGCGCTGGTTGAGATGCTCTCGCGCCACGCCGTGGAGCGTCAGTACGAAGCGGTGGTGGTCGGCACGCTGGTCGCCGGCGGCACCATCGACGCGCCGATCGGGCGGCACATGGGCGATCGCCTGCGCCAGGCGGTGCGCGACGAGGAGGATGGCAAGCATGCCATCACCCACTATCGCCTGCGCGAGCGCTTCCGGGCACACAGCCTGATCCAGTGCAATCTGGAAACCGGCCGCACCCACCAGATCCGCGTACACCTGGCGCACATCCACCACCCGCTGGTGGGAGACCCGGTCTACGGCGGCGGGTTGAAACTGCCCAAGGGCGCCACGCCAGCGCTGGCCACCGCGCTGCGCGGCTTCCGCCGGCAGGCGCTGCATGCCGAGCGGCTGGCGTTCACGCACCCGGTGACGGGCGAGGCGATGGCGTTCGAGGCAAAGCGGCCAGCGGACATGGAAGAACTGCTGGCTGCGCTGCGGAACGACTCGGCTGCGCAGGCTTCCGACTACTGAGGCATTGCGCTACGGCGCCCCATCGCACGTTGAACACTTCCGCCGCGTAGGGCCGCAACGCCGTTGCGGCGCCTCCCCGGTTCAAGGTGAAGCTGCGACCGGCGGATAGGTAACCCGCCTCGCAGCCCCTTGCCCTTGGTACCTGCGAGCCCCCTCGCGGAGCCGGCAGGCGGGTGGCTGCAGCCCTGCAGCACACCCGCCCAAACCGGGCCATAATGGCCGTTCGGGATCCGGGGGGAATGCCATGGCTAGGCAGCTGACCGACCGTTATGTCGTGGCCAAACGGGTCGCGCTGGCGGCAATGGATGTGGGCGCGGGCGCACGCGACGCGCTGATCGGGGAACACGTAGGCGATGACGCCGAACTCGAGCGCGAAGTGCGCTGGATGCTTCAGGCGATCGAAAGCAGCCATACAGCGACGCTGCCGTTCGCGCCGCCGGCAGCCGCGCCGGATCTGAGCGGGCGCGAGGCGCAGGCTACCGCGCCGCGCAACTACCGCATCCTGCGCCTGCTCGGCGAGGGCGGCATGGGCATGGTCTACCTGGCCGAACGTCGCGATCATGGCTTCTCGCAGCAGGTCGCACTGAAATTCCTGCATGCCGCCGCCGCGGATTCGCCGATCCTGCAGGAACGCTTCAGCCAGGAACGCCGGCTGCTGGCACGGCTGGAACATCCGGGCATCGCACGCCTGCTCGATGGCGGCATGATGGATGGCGGCCGACCGTTCCTGGCGATGGAATTCGTCGAAGGCCAGCGCATCGACGAATGGTCCGATGCGCATTCGTTGTCGCTGAACGAGCGCATCATCCTGTTCCTGAAAGTCTGCGACGCGGTCGAATATGCCCATCGCAACCTGATCATCCATCGCGACATCAAGCCGGCCAACATCCTGGTCACCGCCGATGGGATGCCCAAACTGCTCGACTTCGGCATCGCCCGCATCATCGCGGACGACGAGCAGGGGATCGCCACCGCGACTGCCGCGCACGCACTCACCCTGGCCTACGCCAGCCCCGAGCAGATCGAACAGCAGCCGCTTACCACTGGCGCGGACGTCTATTCGTTGGGCGTGGTGCTGTATCAGCTGGTCGCCGGGCGCCGGCCCTACCAGCACCTGGTCACGCCGCACCTGTTGTCCAACGCGATCATCGGCGGCCAGGTGCTGGCGCCCAGCCGCAGTCTGCGCGAGTCGCCGGCGGGCGGGCAACGTTCGCGTCGCTCGATTCCGGCCGACGTCGACGCGATCGTACTCAAGGCCTTGCGCCGGCAGGTGAGCGAACGCTACGCCAGCGTGAGCGAGCTGGCGCAGGACCTGCGTTATTACCTCGACCGCCGGCCGGTGAGGGCGCGGCGCGGGCGGCAGTGGTATCGCCTGCGCCGCTTCGCGCAGCGCAACCGTTGGCCGCTGGTGGCCGCCGTCGTGGTGCTGGTTGCGGTACTGGCTGGCCTGACCAGTTCGCTGCTGGCGCTGGCGCAGACGCGCGCGGCACAGCGGCTGGCCGAGCTGCGCCAGCACGACCTCGAGCGGATGGTCGGTTTCCAGCAGTCGATGCTGCAGAGCGTGGACATCGACGCGATGGGCCACGCACTGACCCGTGGCGAGCGCGCGCTGGTGCTGGCCCGGCTCGATGGGGCAGCCGGGCAGGCGATCAACCACGCGCAGTTGCAGCAGGCATTCGCCGGGATTGCGGCCTCCGGACCGGCGCGCGATGCACTGGACACCTATGTGGTGAGCCATGCGCTGGATCGGCTGGACAACGATTTCGCCGACGCGCCCCTGTTGGCGGCCGACATGCGGCAATCGCTGGCGCGCGTGCTGTTGACCATCGGCAGCTATGGCCACGCAGTCGAGGAGCTGCGCAAGGTCGTTCAAGTGCGCAAGCAGCGGTTGCCCGCACGCGACACGGCATTGCTGTCGGCGCGGGTTGACCTGGGCGAGGCGCTTTACCGCGGCGGCCAGATCGACGAGGCGGCTCAGGTTTACGACAGTGCGCTGCCGGCCGCCGTGGCGCTGCCGCAGGCCGAGCCGTTGCAGGTCGCCGCCCTGTCCGGACGGGCCCGCGTACTCGCCGCGCAAGGCCAGCTCAAGCAGGCGCTGGCGAGGCAGCAGGCGCTGTATGCCCGTTTGGCGCCGCGATTGCCGGTGACCGATGCCGGGCTGTTGCGTCTGCGCCGCGATCGGGTCGAGACGCTGACCCAGCTCGGCCAGCGTGATCGCGCGCGCAGCGAGCTGGAGCAACTGGTGCCGCTGTACCGGGAAACTTTCGGTGCCGAGCATTCGGAAACGCTCGCCACCACCCTCACCCTGGCCACGCTGCTCTACTCGCAGGACAACGAATACGAGCGTTCGCTGGCGCTGGCGCAGGAGGTGGCAGCGATCCGCGAGCGGCGCCTGGGCGCCGATCATCCGGCGACGCTGCAGGCGCGGGCGCTGGCGGCATCGAACGAGGTGCGGCTGGCGCTCGATCCGGCAACCATGGCGCAGGTCCATGCCCGACTCGAGGGGATCATCCAGGCCTACCGGCGAGCGTTCGGGCCGGACAACCCGCACACGCTCGACGCGATGACCGACATGGTGCGGCTGCTCTCCAAACAGGACCGTTATGCCGAGGCCATCGCGCTGGAGCGGGTGGTCCTGGCCGGGCGCGAACGCACCCTCGGCCGCGACCACGTCAGCACGCTCTACGCGCGCGGCAGTCTCGCCAGCCTGCTGTGCGAGAACGGGCAATACGCCGAGGCGGGCGAGCAGGGCACGCAGGTGCTCGCGGCGTTGCGCCAGCAACTGGGCCAGGACCATCCCATGACCCTGGCCACCTACGACCTGGTGGGCCGGATCGAGGCGGGCGCTGGTCGCTGGGAGCAGGCGCGCGAGGCCCACGCGCGCGCGCTGGAAGGGCGCGCCCGCACCCTGGGCAATACCGACGCGCACACCATCGAGAGCGCCTCGCGGCTGTATGTCACCCTGCTCAAGCTGCACGACGACGCGGCCGCAAGGCGCGTGCTCGCCACCTATCTGGAGCCGGTGCTCGCGATGCATCCGGACGCGCTCAATGCCGGCATGCGCAGTGTGCGCGAAGAAGCGCTGGCGGCGGTAGCCAGGTAGGCCGGGAACCCTTCTCCGGAGAGCCGCATAAAACGCCAAAAAAAAGGGCCGCGTGTGGCGGCCCGTCGATGGTGTGGCTGGCGAGCGGCTTACTTGCGCTTGCCACCCAGCCCGGCGTCAGCGCGCAGCGCCTCGGCCTTGTCGGTCTTCTCCCACGAGAACGCGGTGAACGTGCTGCCGTCGGCGGCCTTCATCTCGTAGGGCTGGCGGCCGAAGTGGCCGTAGCTGGCAGTCTGCTGGTACATCGGGTGGATCAGGTCGAGCATCTTGATGATGCCGTACGGGCGCAGGTCGAAGTGCTTGCGGATCAGCTTCTCGATCTTCGTATCGTCAATCTTGCCGGTACCAAACGTCGTCACCGAGATCGAGGTCGGCTCAGCCACGCCGATCGCATAGGACACCTGCACTTCGCAACGATCAGCCAGGCCGGCGGCCACAACGTTCTTGGCGACGTAACGCGCCGCGTAGGCGGCCGAACGGTCGACCTTGGACGGATCCTTGCCGGAGAACGCGCCGCCGCCGTGGCGCGCCCAGCCGCCGTAGGTATCGACGATGATCTTGCGGCCGGTCAGGCCGCAGTCGCCCACCGGGCCGCCGATGACGAACTTGCCGGTCGGGTTGATGTGGAACTTGGTGCCCTTGTGCAGCAGCTTGGCTGGCAGCACGGGCTTCAAGATCTCCTCGCGCACCGCCTCGATCAGGTCCTTCTGCTTGATGCCCGGATCGTGCTGGGTCGAGAGCACGACGGCATCGATGGCGACGGCCACGTCGTTCTCGTAGCGCAGCGTGACCTGGCTCTTGGCATCCGGGCGCAGCCACGGCAGCGGCGAGTTCTTCTTCTTGCGGATCTTGGCCTGCTGCTCCACCAAACGGTGCGAGTAGTAGATCGCCGCCGGCATGAAGTCGCGCGTTTCGTTGGTCGCGTAGCCGAACATCAGGCCCTGGTCGCCGGCGCCCTGTTCCTCGGGCTTCTTGCGGTCGACGCCCTGGTTGATGTCGGGCGACTGCTTGCCGATCAGGTTGAGCACGCCGCAGGTGGCGCCGTCGAAGCCGACTTCGGACGAGTCATAGCCGATGTCCAGGATTACCTTGCGGGTCAGCCCCTCCAGGTCGATCCAGGCGGAAGTGGTGACTTCGCCGGCGACGATCGCCACGCCGGTCTTCACCATCGTCTCGCACGCCACGCGCGCACGCGGGTCCTGCGCGAGGATCGCGTCGAGGACGGCGTCGGAGATCTGGTCGGCGACCTTGTCGGGATGGCCTTCGGAGACCGACTCGGAGGTGAAGAGGTAGTTGCTCATCGCGGGATATATCCTTCCTTTCGGATACAGAGATAAAGAAGCCGCGCATGATACACGCAGCAGCGGCGGATTGCAGGCCAGCGTACTACCGCGAGGTCAAGGTTTCATGGTCGTTCAGCCGGCGGACGGCTGGATGGCCAAATGGCGCCGCTCGTCTTCCTGCGCGGTCACGCTCGACATTCCCTCCCTGGTGGAAGGCGCGGCATTTCGACAAGTGTCCCGGCCCTTTTTCCGAGGAAAAGTTTGCATCGGCGGGTTCAGGCTGCAGCGCGTCGGAGTTCGCCCAGGCCAGCGAAATATTCGGCGGTCAGACGAAGCTGCTCGATGGCCGTTTCGGCGCGATTGACCACATGCCGGAAGGCGGCGTTTTCCAGCCGGTCCCTGGCATACCAACCCAGGTGCTTGCGCGCGATGCGCACCCCTGCGTGTTCGCCGTAGAAGGCGTAAAGATGTTCCAGGTGGCCGATCAGGATGGCCGCGACCTCGGCCGGCGCAGGCTCGGGCAGCTTCTCGCCGGTGGCCAGGTAATGGGCGACCTCGCGGAAGATCCATGGCCGCCCCTGTGCGCCGCGGCCGATCATCACCGCATCGGCACCGGTGACGTCGAGTACGTGGCGGGCATGCTCGGGGCTGGCGACATCGCCATTGGCCAGTACCGGAATGCGCACCGCGGCCTTCACCGCGGCGATGGTGTGGTACTCGGCCTCGCCCTCGTACTTGTCCGCGCGCGTGCGTCCGTGCACCGACAGCGCGGCGATGCCGCTGTCCTCGGCGATCCGCGCGATGGTAAGCGCGTTGCGGTGCTCGCGGTCCCAGCCGGTGCGGATTTTCAATGTCACCGGCACCTCGACCGCGCCCGCCACCGCCTTGCAGATGCGCGTCACCAGCGGCTCGTCCTGCAGCAGCGCCGAACCCGACCACACATTGCAGACCTTCTTGGCAGGACAACCCATGTTGATGTCGATGATCTGCGCGCCGTTGGCCACATTGAAGCGCGCCGCATCCGCGAGCATCGCCGGATCGTAGCCGGCGATCTGCACGCTGACCGGCTCCGGCTCGCCGGCATGGTCCATGCGGTGCAGCGACTTGCGCGTGTGCCAGAGCTTGGGATCGGCGGTGGTCATTTCCGACACGGCCAGCCCTGCGCCGAGCCGCTTGCACAGCAGGCGGAAGGGCTTGTCGGTAACCCCGGCCATGGGCGCGAGCACCACGGGCGGATCGATGCGGTAGGGGCCGATCTGCATCGGCGCATTGTATCGCCACGCCGGCCGACCCCTGCAGGAGTCCGCTGGCGGGTGATGTTCCTTGCGGAGCATCCAGCCAGGAGCATCGCCCGCCAGCGGGCTGCTACAGGGTTTTCATGACACAGCGTCGACCACGTGGAACATCGGTGCGGCAAGCTGACCGCACCGGGCCGGTCAAGCACGCCGCCCGCCTCGGCCGCGACGCTTCGTGCGCGCGCGCCAGAACAGGAACCCGGTCACCAGGAAGAACGGCGGCAGCAGTCCGGAGACGAACACCAGCGTGCGCCAGACCGGCCCGGTGGTGCCGGCGTGCAGCGGGTAGATCGCGTTGTTCACCTGCACGCCGGTGTCGGCTCGGGTGGCGTCCGATACGCCCAGTACGCGCGCTTCATACGGGTCGATCCAGATCACGCTGCGGCCGGTCGGGTTCCACTCGCCCGGTACGTGGGCGCGGAGGGTGACGCGGCCGTCGCGGGCACTCGGCAGCGAGAGTCGGCCGAGCGTCGCGCGCGGCAGCGCCTGTCGCGCGGCGGCCAGCACGGCGGGCCAGTCGATCGGCGCGTGGTGCAGAGGGATGGACGCCGGTTGCGGCGCCTCCGGCATGTCGCCGAACAGCGTCTGCAGCGCCTGCCGGGTGCCGCCGTGATAGATCATCAGCGTGCCGGTCAGGGTCACCAGCAGCAGCACCGGCAGGCTCAGCGCGCCGAAGCTGCGGTGCCAGCTCAGCCAGCGGCGCACCGGCGGCTGCGTGTGGGGCTTGAGGTGCGCCAGCAACCGTCCGCGTCCGGGCCACCACAGCACCACGCCGGAGAGCAGCATGGACAGGCTGAGCCAGCCGAGCACGCCGAGCCAGGTTTCGCCGGCGTCGCCAGCGAGCAGATGCGTGTGCCAGTCACGCAGCGCGAGCAGCGCGTCGTTGTGCGGGGTGCGGGTGAGCAGCAGTTCACCGCTGGCCGGATCCAGGTAGCGGCGCACGCCATTGTTGAAGTAGAGCTGCCACACCGGCAACCCGGCATCAGGCAGGTCGGCGCTACGCAGGCCCTGCGCCGACCACTCGCGCGCGATGCGTTCCAGCACTGCCGCTTGCTGCACCGGGATCGGCAGCGCGTGTGCGGCGAGTTCCGGATGCAGTGCACGCAGCAGCGGTTCCTGCAAGGCCAGCACGCTGCCGCTCAACGCGACCAGCGCGTACACCGTGCCCAGGCTCAGGCCCAGCCAAAGGTGCAGTTTGCGAAACCAGTGGCGCAGTCCGCGGGCGGTGCGGGCGGGCGCAACCGGTTGAACGGCATCGCGCCTGACTTTATCGAGCATGCTCAGAACGCCTGCTGCCAGGTGAGCGACACGGTGCGACCGCGGCCGGCGAAGTACGAGTCATCGTCGCCCACCGTCTGCGAGACGTAGTTGATGTACTGCTTGTTGGCCAGGTTCTGCACGCCCAGCGTCCAGTCGCCGACGGCGCCGGCATGCCACTTCACGTAGGCATCGGCGGTGACGTAGCCGTCGAACTGTGCGGTGCGCTCGCCCAGCGTGGCAAAGTCGCGGCTGGCCAGGCGCGAGAGCTGCAGGTAGCTCGACAGCGCGTCGTTCCAGCGCTGGGTCCACGACAGGTTCAAGCGGTTCGGCGCGATGTTGGCGCCATCCAGGTCGGAATCGACGCTGCCGTTGCCGTCGCGGTCGGAGCGGCCGTGGTTGATCGCGTAGGAGGCGTCGAGCCGGGTGCCCTCGCGTGGCGTCCAGCCGGCGCGCGCTTCCCAGCCGCTGATTTCGGTGCGCTGGCGCGCCACGTTGTAGGCCTGGTTGGGTGCGTCGAACACCAGCAGCGCGCCCAGCTTCGAGGTCGAGGTCCAATAACTGACGCGCGCGTTGATGACTGCGCCGGCGTACTCGGCGCCGACTTCGCGGTTGTCCGACACCACCGGCTTCAGATCGAGGAACTCGCCCACGCGCTGGCCGGGCACGCCGACCGCGCGCAGCACGCGGCCGACGTCGGGCAGGGTGTAGCCCTGCGCGTAACTGGCGAACAGGTTGATCGTATCGGTCAGGTACCAGACCGCGCCGAGGTTCGGCAGCGTTTTCTTGAAGCTGCGCGAGCCGCCTTCGACGGTCATGCCGCCATAGGAGGCCAGCGTGCGGAAGGTCGGCACGTCCAGCCGGCCGTGTTCCTGGCGCAGGCCGGCGTTGATCGACAACGCCTGGACCGGCCAGTACTCGGCCTGCAGGAACGGCGCCCAGCCGGTGTAGGTGCTTTCGGGCACCCAGTTGCGATTGGTCTGCACCAGCGCCTGGTGGGTGCGGTCACGATAGCCGTCGGCCCCGGCCAGCACGGTCAGCGTGTCGTCGAGCAGGCCACGGCGCGCCCAGGACAGTCGCGCACCGTCCTTGACCGACTCGTTCTGCGACTGGTCGAACACCAGCGGACCGTAGGCCGGGTCCTGGAAAGTGCCGAAGCTGCCGCCACCGAACAGTTCGCGGTTGCGCTGGTGGTAGAGCTGCCCACGCAGTTCGCCGCCGGTCAGGTGCGGATCGCGGTAGTCCAGGCTGGTGGTGAGCACGCGGTTGCGCGGCGCCAGGCCCGGCTGCTTCTGGCGTACCGAAGTGGTCGGCAGGCCGGCATCCATGTCGCCGGCGACGGCGGTGTAGTCGCCGTTGCCCTTCAGGTCAAAGCGGTTGGCGGTCAGCTGCAGGCGGCGCTCGCCGGCGAAGGTGTAACCGAGCTTGGCGAAGCCGTCCGAGCTCTTCGAATCCATCAGGTCGCCCTGGGTGCCGTCGACGCCGATCAGCCGGCCGTGCGCATCCGAATACATGCCACGCTTGCGCCAGGAGGCGCCGACGACCATGTCGAACGCGCCCGAGCGCGCGCCGAGCAGCCACGCCGCGCCATAACCCAGGCCATCGGCGCCCTGTGTCGGTGCGCTGGCATCCAGGGTGAGTTCCTGCCGCACGCCGTCCTTGGTCGGCGCATGCTTGGTGATGATGTTGATGATGCCGCCGGCTGCGCCCAGCCCCTGCAGCGAATTGGAACCCTCGACGATCTCGATCCGCTCGATCATTGCCGGGTCGATGGTGTAGCCGTCGCGCGAGCCGTTGCGCAGGGGACTGGACTGCGGCACGCCGTCGATCATGTACAGCGGATTGCGCCCGCGCAGCGTCTGGCCGCGCACCGAGAGTTTCTGCGTGGAGGGCGCGAACGAGGGCACCAGCGTGCCGATTGCATCGCCGAGGTCCGGCGTGATCGCCAGCTGCTGCCTGAGGTCCTGCTGGTCGATCACGGTAATCGTCATCGGCAGCGCGCCCTGGCTGCGCGGCAGGCGCAGGGTGCTCTCGGAAACCTCGACC
>Ga0308175_100002430_pt1 | contig 12766 bp, 6 predicted proteins | sample PhyCR1_3_FD_203893 | JGI IMG/M metagenome (GOLD analysis project Ga0308175, IMG submission 203893) | Soil microbial communities from UC Gill Tract Community Farm, Albany, California, United States - DLSLS.C.R1 | ecosystem: Environmental > Terrestrial > Soil > Agricultural land | place: USA...
TCCGCAACCGCGCGGTCGTGAGTGTGGCGCCAGTACTCGGCCGCGAGGTAGATGAATTCCCCGTTGCTGTCGTGCTCGGGGACAGGGTCGGCTCCTCGCGAGTCGACGCAGCACGGCACTTTGCCGTTCGGGTATTGGAAGCCTGCGTACCACTCGAGGAACTCGCGCGCGACGTCGGGTCGGCCCATCCGCAGGAGTGCCGTCGCCTCGAGCGAGCCGTCGCGAATCCACGACCTCCCGTAGGCTCGCGAGCCGGGCTGCAACCCGGCGTGGTCGCGGTTGACGAGAATGTAGCCGAGATTCGCGTACAGCGTGTTCACCACGCGCGAGGCAGATGGCGGCAGCTCGATCGTCACGCGTTCGATCGCATCCCGCCACAGGCGACGCGCGTCGGCCACGCGATCGCGCGGCGCACGGGCGCCGAGCACGCGCTCGCGCTCCAACTGCGCGATGGACGCCTCGTGCAGCGGCAGCGCGAGCTCGACGACCGCTGCGGTACCACTGTCGACGTCGACGGTGTACACCAGGGCGCCGGAGGCCTGGCCGAACGGGTCCTGCACGCTGCTGGCGGGTGGCAGTGAGCCATCGCGGAGATAGTCCACGATATTACCCTGGTCGAACGTCGCCGCGCCGAACCCGTTAGGCGGCGTCAGTGAGATTGCCACCGTCTCTCCGTTCACGCGGACCACCTGCCCCTCGGCCGCCAGCTGCCGGATGGTGGCCACGCCGCCAGGCGTGTTGAGGAACTGCCATGGCGGATTCACCTGAAACGGCCGGATCGCGAGGTACACCCGCATCGACTGTCGCGTGCGACTCGTGTTGGCGAGCCGATACTGCAGGTAGGCGATGGAGGAGTCCTGTCCTCCGAGCACGGCGACCGGTGCGAGCGTGAGCTGCCAGTCGTCGGCCGTCCACGCGACGCTCGGCTCGGGAAAGTGCGATCCCGCGAGCGATTGCGTGGTTTTCACATCGTGCCAGGTGGAGAGCTTGCCGCCCACGAACACGAACGGCTCCACGGAGAAGCCACCTTTCCGCGCCTCCACCATCCCGTCTTCGTTGACGAGCACCTCTGCCTGGTCGCCGTCCGCGCCGGCAATGGTCCAGTAGGACTGGACGCCACTCAGATATTTGGGATAACTGCCGGCTGGTGCGTCCTTCGCGACCGCGGTGAAAAACGCGTTCTTCGACTCCGACCAGGCGAGTGGCTCGACCGTGATCTCGCGTAACCCGAAGGTGTCGGACGGGCCACGCTCGAGCGCGAGCCTGACGAACCTCGTGTCGCTCTCCGGCAGGTAGATGTAGTCCCTGCCACCGTTACCGCCGGCGACGTGGTAGCGGGTTTCCCACGTCCTGCCGTCGGGCGAGAAGTCGACACTGTAGTCGGACGCCTGATGGCCGGGTTCCCACTCGACCTCGAGACCGCCGAACTCGCGGCTCTGCAGGAAGTCTACCTGCACTGCTTGCCGCGCGTTAGGCGGCAACGTGACCGGCGGCGGGGCGCCTTTTTTGGCAGGCGGCGGAGGCGTGGCTGGAACCGGCGTCGAGGAAGATCGCCAGAGCGTCGACGTGTCGCTGTCGAGGGCGCGTCTCGCGTCGAAACCGGCGGCCTCCGACGTTGCGGTGACGGCTGGGGTCAGCGCGTACGGTCGGTCAGGCTCGCGCGGGCGCAGCTGTAACTCATCGATCCAGACCGTTCCCTTTCCGCCCGTGCCGGCCGTGATCGAGAACTCTATGGCGGCGACACGCGTCAGCTCTCCGCCGCCCTTGGGCCCCCAGGCGAACGTGATCTGACGTTTCTTCCGAACAACCTCGGTCCACACGCGCGGAAACTCGAAGCCCGGCTGGTTGGACCACCACACGTTGTCGCCGCTCGGATCGATGAGCTTGAACTCGAGCGTGTTAGGCGGCGCGTCGCCACGTATGCGAAACGAGAACTCGTAGTTGGGGGGAACCGTGACGTTGAATGCGCGGTGTACAACCGCGTACCCGCCGCGGCCGTGGAAGTCGAAGTCGAGCCGCATGGCGCGTCCGCGGAAACCCGAGTCGCTCGAAACCTGGAGCGACACGCCATCGGACGGGGTCGCGCGCCAGTCCTTCACAGACTCGAACGCGTCGAGCATCGCCGGCTTCTGTTGGGCCGAGGAGCTGCGCGCGCCACCCATTGTGCCCGCCAGCAGCAGCCCGGCGGCGGCCCATCTCATCCCTTCACGCTCCCGGCCATGTCATCCTGGATGATAGTAGCGGTGCTGTCACGCGTTCCATCGCTCAGGACGATGCGCGGGCACATGAAGTCATTGATCGAGCCAGCCGCCGGTAAACCCGGCGCGCTTCAGGCCGGCCTTGATGTACGGGTTCGTCCGCATGACACGCCAGACGAGACCCGACCGGTGATTCTCGATCATCGCGAGGATGGGGCCCTGGTCGATCCCCAGGTAGTCACTGTCGAACCAGGCGATGCCCGGCGCGACCGTCCCCGCCTGCGGCGTTAGGCCCGTCTTCGGGAACGTCGCATTGAACGCGTCGAGGAAGCCGTACTTCGTGAACAGCCCGTCGCCGTACTTCTCGCGCATGGCGATCAGCGTAGGAATCGTGATCTCCGGCGCAAACGGGACCGACCCGCCGACCGCCGTTGGCGCGATGGTCCCGTCATCCCGAATCTCGTTCCACGCGGCGCCCCGGGCCGCGTAGGTGAAGAACACGCGCGGAATGCCGTCCACCGTGATCGGTCCATCGCGCGGACCATCCGACGCCGTGAGTCCCCACTGGTTCGCGCCGTACCCAACCCACTTGTACGGATTCTCGATCGCGTACTCGCGCTGCGAGATGGTCGCGCGCCGTGAGTTCTCGAAGTAGTCGATCCCCTTCCCCCGCATATATGCGTCGCGGATGCCGCGGAAGTCGACCCACACGTGTGAGTACTGATGGCCGAACAGCGGCGCGAAGTTCACGTGCTGCTGGCCGTAGAAGTCGTGCCACTGGTAGTTCTTCGTCCACTCGTCCCACGCCGATGGCTCGATGGCGTGCGTCGGCGAGCCTAACGCGAGCACGTAGAGGATCATCGCCTCATCATAGCCGCGCCAGTCGAACGGCTCGAACCCTCCGCCGCCTTCCGGCTTCCAGCCCATGTTCACGGCCGGCGGACGGTTGCGCGGCCATGTCCACTCCACGCGGCGGTACAGCGAGTCGGCGTAGGCGCGAATCGCCACCTCGGCGTGTGCGGTGTCGGCGAAGTACGATTGGCAGAACAGCGCGCCGGCCAGGAGCAGCGAGGTGTCGATCGTGGACAGCTCGACCTTCTCGAAGCGATAGCCCTTCTCGAAGTCGAGAAAGTGGTAGAAGAAGCCCTTGTAGCCGGCGACGCCGGTGGCCGTCTCGCCCTGGGGCAGCTGCCACAGGAACCGGAGCGTCGTGAGCGTTCGCTCGGCCGCCGCGGGGCGGGTCACGTAGCCGCGTTCGGCACCAATCGGGTACGCGGTGAGCGCGAAGCCGATCGCCGCCACACTCGAGAACGTACGGGCGGGCCAACGATCCGGCGTTAGGCCCGTGCGAGGGTCGGTCGTGTCCCAGAACCACTGGAAGGTTCGCCGCTGGAGCGTATCGAGAAAGGCGTCCGCTCGTTGCGGCGCGACCACCGTTGGCCGCGGCGCGACTGGCGCGGTGACCGCCCGCCCGCACCCTGACGCGGACCCTGTCGTGACGACCGCCAAGACAACGGCGGCGCGTAAGCGCGCCGCCGTGTGCCGTGTGCGTGAGCTCGGGTGAAGCGCTCGCGCGCTCATCTGGTTTGTGTTCCCGCCTGATGAATGGGCTGCAACCCGTACCGCAACCCGAGTTGGAGCCGGCGGCCAAGACCGGCGCACCCCGGCGTATTGTAGTTCGGATTCGGCGGATTCTCGATGGTCGTGTTGTAGCACCCGTAGTTCGCGTTGTTGAACGCGTTGAACAGGTCGGCGACCACGCTGATTCGCTGCGCGCTCGCCAGCGAAAACGCCTTCTCGAGCCGCAGATCCATGCTCTGCGTGGAGAACACGTGGCCGATTCCGAGGAATGGCTTGGTCGGTGGCGAGTAGACGTAACTGATTTGCTGGCCATACGCACTGCCGTTCGTGTTGTCTACGGCATTCACGGTCAGGCCGGTCCCGAGGTTGATGATGGTGCTGAAGTAGATCTGGTAAGGCAATCTGACAATCCCGTTCGCCGCGATCGTGTGCACTTGATTGCCTGGCGCGCGGCGGCGCGGCAGATCGCCGACTGTCGGATACTTGTTGTCGAAGCCCCAGAAGATGTCGGTCGTCTGCCCCTGCTCGTCGGCACGCGCGAGCGTGTAGGCGATCGACCCGCCCCAGCGGGTGTCGGCGGCAATCGGCCGCTCGATCTGGAGCTGTCCCGCGTCGTACCAGCTCTTCACGCGGTCGTCGGTAACGAACGCCTGCGCGTAGTTCGGCCCCAGCCCGCCGCCCGGCGACGCCTGCACAAAGTTCATCCCGTTCTGGCCGCGAACGCCGTTGTACGACAGCGTGATGAGCGACCGACCCCAGCCCTGCCTAACGCCACCGCTGAACTGGTACGTCCGGGGTGGCTTGAGGTCGTTTGCGACCAGGAACACTTCCGGAAGACCCGCCGTGCCCGAAAGGGTCTTGAGCTGGGCGGGGTCCAGATACTTCGGGTCCCAGACGACACAGTTCACGGGGCCGCCTGCTGGGCACGTATCGCGAAACTCGATGATGGGGATGCTGTACTGACGGCGGAATCGCTCATCGAACAGCGTGTTCCAGTAGTTGCGATCGTAGTAAATCCCGGCGCCACCAAAGAGCACTGTGCGCCCGTTGCCGGCCACGTCGTACGACGCACCTACGCGGGGCTGCCACGCCTTGAGATAGGCCGGTCGATCGCTGCTCCCGCTCGTGATGAAACGATTGAGCCCACCGAGCTCGTCGATGACCCGTACCTTCACGTCGTCGCAGCATGTTCCGTCCGACTTCAGCACCGGCCGATTGACGTAGAGCTGGCCGTTGAGGGGGCCCGCAAGCGAATCGGCCAGCGGCTTCGGCGTGACGTAGTCGTTGTTGATCATGTTGGTCTCCATGTCCCACCGGAGACCGAGATTCAGCACGAGACGTGGCGTCGGGGTCCAGTCATCCTGGAGGTATGCCCCGAACTGCTGATTGTCCGTGCTGACCTTCGGATCGCCGAATCCGTACACCGCCTCGAAGGGGCGCGCGAAGTCTTCATCCTTTCGATACCGATAGACTGGCGTCGCCTGCTGATTCTTGATCGCTTCGTAAGTCAGGAAGTCGACCGTCACGCCGCCCTTGATCGTGTGGTCGCCCGCCCAATGGGCGGCGGTTCTGGTAATGTCGTTCCGGAGCGAGATCCGATTCTGCGTGAAGTCCTGGCTCGCATCCTTGCCGCCGGTTCGGAGCAGGTTCTGATAGTCCTGCACGATCGGCGTCTCGGTCTTTGGAATCGATCCCCACGTGAAATGCTGGACGTTGACCTGCGCCTCATTGACCCACCGGTCGGCGGCATACCGCCAGTTCGCGACGCCGGTGTAGACGTTGACGTCCAGGTTCTCGGCCGCCTGGAACACGGTCGTTCCACCAAACCCACGGAAATCCGTGTCCTTCCGGAGTGTGCCGCTGAGCTCCACGGTGCTGCGGTCGGATTTCGCCCAAGTGAGCTTTCCGAATCCGAGATGCTCTCGGAATTCGCTCGTGGACTGACCGGTTTGCGGACGCAGCTGGTCGACCAGCGACGCGGGAGCGAAGAGACTGTCGCCCCCTAACCGCACGTATTCCGGTTCGTTACGCGCGTTGAGCTCGTAGGTCCCGAAGAAGAACAGCTTGTCCCGGGCGATCGGCCCGCCGATGCTCCCGCCAGCCTGTAGGCGCGTGTAGTCAGGCCGCGGGTCGCCGCGCGACGCCGAGAATGCATCCCGCGCGACATACGACTTGCCGATGCCGAATGCGAACGCGTCAGCTTCCCACTGATTCGTGCCGCTCCGTGTCGTTGCCGTGATGATCGCGCTAGCCGCCTTCTGATATTCTGCCTTGTAGTTCTGGGTGATGATGCGGAATTCCTGAACCGCACCCTGCGGGAACGGGTTGCCCTTGCTCGCGTCCTGACCGACGACGCCTCCGCGCAGGACGTCGTTCTTGTACGTGGCACCATCAACGAAGACATTGACGGCTTCGGGTGGTTGGCCACCGGCGGATAGAACCTTGTCCGTGCTGTTGACTGCCTGGGCCGTCATTCCCGGCGCGAGTCGCGCGAGGTCCAGGAAGTTGCGCTCGAAGTTCGGCAGCCGTTGAATCTGCTCTTCGCTGACGTTCGTGCCGACCTCCGACGTGCGCGCCGTCTCCGTCGGCGTCGCGACGACGGCGACGCCGGCGATCTGCGCCGCGGCTTCCTGAATGGAGAAGTCGAGCGTCACCGTCTGGCCGATCCCGACGGTCACGTTCCTCGTCTGCGGCGTGAACCCAATGCGCCTGACAGTGAGCTCGTAGTCACCAGGCCGAAGACCCGCGAGCGTGTAGAATCCACTGCTGTTGGAGACTGTCCCTCGGTTGGTCCCCATAGCGGGGTCGCGTGCCGCGACCTGCGCGTCGGGAACGGGGGCGTTGTTCGGACCGCGGACGTAGCCGCGGATGTTGCCCGTAGTGGTCTGGGCGTGCGCGGGCGACGCGACCGCCGCGAGGGCGGCAACGGCTCCGATGACGAACGCACGCCCGGTGGCGTGATTCGGTGAGCGCCGGGGTGACGCGATTCTCACACCGCTGGTCATGGAACCCCTCTGTGTTGTGGTCGCGGACGCCAGAGCGCGGCAGGGCGTCGCAAGCGCAGGCCCGGGCTCTACTCGTTAGGCATCGAGTGGGAACAGGCCTGCGATGGAGGAGAATTTCTGCATAGGGCGCGCCCGCGCGTCGTGAACGCGCGGGCTATCCCGAGTGGTGCGCCCCGAGTTTGTCGGTGGTCCGTGAACCACACGACTGTCGAACGACGAGCGTCGTGGCCAGCCGCTGGTGACGTCGCGTGTGCGCTCCCTTGTGGACCATCGCGTGAAGCAGCGTTTCGACAGCGCGTCCACCGAGCTCGGCAATCGATACGTGCACCGACGTCAACGGCGGACTCGTGTATCGCGCGATCGGGATGTCATCGAACCCGGCGACCGCCATATCGTCCGGGATGCGAAGGCCGGCCTCACGCAACGCGCTCATCGCGCCGATCGCCATGGAGTCGTTCGCGGCGAAGATTGCCGTTGGACGCGGCTCGAGCGCGAGCAGCGATTCCACCGCGCGGTGGCCGGAGGCCTCGGAGAAATCCCCCGCCAGCTCCCATTCGTTAGGCACATCGATCCCCGCCTCACTCATCGCCTTCCGATATCCGCGCAACCGCTCCGACGCGTCGTACGTTCCCGCCGCGCCAGTGATCATCGCGATCGCCCGATGGCCTACACCAAGGAGATGCCGGACCATGTCGTACGCGCCGCGAAGGTTCTCGATCGTGAACGCGTCGTATCCATCACCCGAGACTGCGCAGTTGAGCAGCACCGTGGGCAAAGCTGGTGGCACGTTGGCCAGGACCGATGCCGCATCCAGATGCGGTGACATAGCGATGAGCCCATCGACTCGCCCGCGCATGGCACGCAATGCAGCCTCGAATTCGTCCTGCGCGTCGCTCGAGCTCGAAACGAGGAGATAGTAGCCGCTCCGCCGGGCCGCCTGATCCATCCCACGGATTAGCTCGGCATAAAACTCACCATACAGCTCCGGCAGCAGCGTACCAATCGTATGAGTCGTGCTCGTGATCAGGCTTCGAGCAACGCCGTGGGGGGAGTACCGGAGCCGTTCCGCAACATCCCGGATCCGCTGCCGAGTCTCTTCGCTCACGGGGCCGCTGTCATTGAACGCGCGAGAGACCGTCGCCACCGACACCTTCGCCTCGCGAGCAACATCCTTGATCGTTGCCACCGGACTCAACAGGTTGAGGAGGCTAAGTCATGCCACACACCTCTATCGCCGGAATATTGTAACCGTTTACATTGACCACTGCGACTGTTTCGAGCCAAGAGATTGCAATACGGAACTTTCGCTTAGGCCTTCGTGTTATTTGATTGTAGCGTCCAGGCGCCCGCGGTCGGATCCCAGAGGGTCCGCACGCGGGCGCTCTCAAATGGTTGAAGAGTCCAAAAAGTATTAGCGGGGTCAGTGAGCCCTAAAAACCACTGCCCTTTACGAGGTGCCGAGGATGGCCACGACTAAGAGCCGGGCGGCCGCGAAGCCGCGTCCGGTAGCAATCGCAGACACGACCCCTCCCGACCTTCTCGATCTCTATATCGAGGAACTGTCGAACGAGCCGGTTGCGACTGCGGAAGCGCAGAAGGCGCTCGCGCGCCGTATGCGCAACACCAAGTTGAGCGCCGAGGAGCGTGAAGCGGCGCGCGATGAGCTCATCCGCGCCAACCTTCGGTTCGCTTTCTCGGTCGCCAAACAATACCAGAACCGCGGACTCCCCCTCGAAGACCTCGTGGGAGAGGCCAACGGCGGACTTTGCCGCGCAGCCGACAAGTATGACCCCGATGTCGGAGTCAACTTCATCAGCTACGCGGTGTGGTGGATCCGTCAGGCGATCTTCTCCGCGATCTCCACCAAGACGCACACGGTCCGCGTCCCGCTCGGACGGGCAACCGACGTCCGTAAGATCGCACGCGCTCGTACTGCGCTCCGCGAGGTGCTGGAGCGCGAACCGACGATCGAGGAGCTGGCTCGGGTGGCGGAGCTGCCGCTCGATGTCGTCCGCGAATTGAGCATCGCAATCCAGCCGGAACGGTCGCTCGACGAGCCGCTCGGCAACGGGAGCGGCCGCTCGGAAGCCCGCACGCTCGCCAGCATCCTGCCGGCCGAAGCGGACGAGCGCACCGATGTCGATGCGCGACTCGAGGATGAGTCGCGTCGTGAAGCACTGCTCCGGGCTTTGAGCCCGCTGCCGCCCCGGGATCGCAAGATCCTCCTGATGTACTACGGTTTGGAGACGGGCGAGCCGATGACGATGGAGCAGATCGCAACCGTGTTCGGAGTAACCCGCGAACGCGTTCGACAGCTCCGCGACAGAGCGTTGGCGGCCGTGAGAGACGGAGAAGCGGCGAAGGCACTCCGCCGCGACTGGGCCGCGTAACCGTCGAAAATACAGTTTGTTGAGAACCCCGCCCCCCAAGGGCGGGGTTCTTCGTTTAGCGACCTGTGTCACAATCGTGGCTTAGCAGACCGGGCTGTTGAAAAAGTTCGTTCCGGTGTGTTGCACCTCCCGAATCCGTGCGTCGATAGTCACCGAGGAGGCGCAATGGCCGACATACCCAACAACTGGAAGCTTCTGTACGAGGCGGGGCGACAAGCGCTCCAGGCCCGGAAGCTTCAAGATGCCGAGCAGTCGTTTTCCGATGCCCTGCAGCTTGCCGAGGATTTCCCCGCTGGCGATCCACGGCTCGCCGCAACGCTCAACGCGCTTGCGCGCATCTACTCGTTGCAGCGTCGGTATCTGGCCGCTGCCGCTCTCCTCAACAGGCTGCTCGAGGTTACCGAGCGCACCCTCGGCCCGACCCACGTTCAGGTCGCCGGAGTCCTCACGAATCTGGCCGAGATGTACACGCACCTCGGCGCGGCGCGTGAGGAGCTCGAGCTCCGCGAACGAGTGCTCCGCATTCGCGGTGAAGCCCCCGACGCCGACATCGCATCGCTGCAGCGCCTCTGGGATCGGGTGGCCGAGCTCCGCGCGATACTGGTCGCTCAGGAGATAACGGCCGACCGCGAGGGCGATGTCGACGGGGAGCCGCTTCCGACGGTCCTCACCGCCGAGTACAGCTCGCCGATCCAGACGGTTCGCGAGCCGGAACCCGAGGCGGAAGTCACGCCGGAACCGGCAGTCACCCACCCGATTGCTGCGCCCGCAGCGAAGGCGAGCGCGCCAGAGCATGAGGCGGGGTACAGCTACGACGGGTCGCCAAAGCCGGTCGTGATGCCGGGGGTCCAGATGATCTCCGTGACACCTGAGCCGCCGGCCACCCCGACGGTGGACCACGGGTTCTCGGACATGGGTCGGGACGAGCTTTTCGACGAGCTGATGGTTCGACGAAAGCGGCGATCGAGCCTCTTTTCGATCGCTGCGGGGGTGGTGCTGGTTGCCGGCCTGATTGCGGCTCGCGATTACGTGAGCGGATCCGAGGAGCGGGGCGTTTCGGCAGGTTCGGTGAGCCTTGCGGCGTCGACGACCCAGCCTGTGAGCACCACACCGGTATCGCAAAGCGCCGGGAACGCCTCACTGCCGGAGCCGGACTCGGGCACCGTTGAGCGGGTCATCTCCGGCCGTCGTGTGGAGAGCGAAGTAAGAACAGCACGCGAGGAGCCGGCCACACCGGATAATTTCGGTCCGTATCGACCGGCGTCGGTGCAGCGGCGGGTACCAACCTCGGCGGATCTCGAGCGGGCGGTGCGGAGCGTGGACGGCGCCGTGAGGTCGATCGCCACGCGGACCAAGGCGGCCGCGGACTCCGCCATGTCGCTCACGGTGCAGGCGCCCACGTTCAAGAAGATCAAGATCGCGGACAATCCTCCGCCGGAGCGGTGAGGCCCACATAGCACTCTTCGGTGTCGAAAGGGCGGCGCTTCGGATGAGCGCCGCCCTTTTTGCGTCGTTGCAGCCCGTCTCCGCAAGCAGGGCTCGAAAGCGTGACACGCGATCGGTTTGTCTGCGCGCTTTGTCACCCTTTGGTCGCATGGATGCGCCGTTTCGCCAGGGTGGTCCCGACGGCACATTACCACGCTCGCCACGTCTCTCGTGCCGGTTCTCCGTCGCAATGATCAGTCGTCGTCTGTTCGTCCCCGCGATTGCCGTCACCCTGGCCGCAGGCGCTGCATCTCCCGCCGCCGCACAGGTGACCTCCGTACGCAGCGGGTCGGAGAAGTTCGACCGCGTCTCGGCGCGCATAGGGACAACCGCTGTCGATGCCACAGCGCTCGCGAGCGCCGCGCATAACGCTCAATTGCAGTTCGAGCGGGTTCGGATTGCCAATCTTCCCGAGTCGAAGAGCTCGCGAGGCGGGAATTCATGCGACGAGCAGATCGGCCGGTTCTGTTACTGGTACGACGACAAGGAGCCACCGCCGCCGCGCGAGCCTGACAAGGTCCGTGACGCGCGCACGCAGCTGATCAGCCTTCTCGATTCCGCAGCCGCCGCGGCACCGGCGAATATCTGGGTCGCGTCGCAGCGCGTTCGGTATCTCGCCGAAGCTGGAAGGTCGAAGGACGCGATTGCGGCGGCGCTCGCGTGCAAGGCGACGGAGGCGTGGCAGTGCGGGACGCTCGTCGGGTTCGCGTATCACGAAGCAGGGGCGTACGCGGAGTCGGATAGCGCGTACCGCGGGGCGCTCGCCGCGATGCCGGAACGCGAGCGGTGTCAGTGGGAGGATATCTCACTGCTCCTGGACGAGGAGTTGCTGCCGCGATATCGCGCGCAGGCGTGCGGCGACCCGGCGCGGCTCAAGTTCGAGCGTCGGGTGTGGTGGCTGGCGCGCCCGCTGTTCTCCACGCCCGCGAACGACGCCCGGACGGAGCATTACGCGCGGGTGACGATGGCGCAGATGCTGACCGAGGCGCCGTCGGCACACGAGGGCGGTTTCGACAGCGACGAGCGCGAGCTGTTGCTGCGGTATAGCTGGCCGCGCGCGTGGTCGAAGAGCGGCGGCGGGTTCGGCGGTCGCGGCATGTCGGTCGTGGGGCATGAGCCGGAGCCGGCGTACCCGTACCTGCCTAACGCATTCGTGTTCGACAACCCGGAGAACACGGACTCGCTGCGATGGACGACGCGGCCGGGTGTCGTGCATGCGCGCTATGCTCCGGCGTACGCGACGCCGCTCCTGCGTCTCGAGCACCAGTCGGCGCTGTTCCGCCGCGGCGACTCATCGCTGGTGGTGCTGGCGTACGACCTGCGCAGCGACTCGGCGCTGGCGCACGCGAGCGACGTGCGGGCGGCGCTCGTGCTGACGCAGGGCGAGGAGGCTGATGCCACGATCGCCCGCATGCCTAACAAGTCCACGGGCGTGATCACCGCGCACAGCGTGTGGGGACCGCTGCTCATGAGCGCCGAGGTGACGTCGCCGACGGTGAAGCGGAGTGCGCGGGCGCGCTATGGCATTCGGCCGCCGTATGCCGTCGGCGTGCGCGTGTCGCTGTCGGATCTGCTGCTGTTCGAGCCGTACGGCCAGCTTCCGGCGACGCTCGAGGAGGTGACTCCACACATGATGCCGACACTCACGGTGCGCTCGAGCAAGAAGCTCGGGTTCTACTGGGAGGCGTACGGGACAAACCCGGGTGGCGAGACGATGGGAATCAGCGTCACGGTAGCTCCGGAGGTTCAGGATGCGGCAACGCGATCGCAGCGGCTGCGGCGCGCGCTGCATATGTGGAAGGAGGCGAAGCCTGTAAGCGTGCAGGTGCAGGACGTGTCGGCTCGTGGCACGACGACTTCGCCGCGATCGGTGGAGGTCGACATCTCGACGCTTCCGCCGGGGCCGTATCTCGTCGAGCTCGAGATCGAGGTCGCGAAACAATATCACGTGCGGACGGAGCGCCGGATCATTGTCGAGTAGCTCGCGGTGGACTCGTCGAACTTGCCCTTGGGCATCGATGCGCTCGGCATCGGCGGGAACTCGGACGGATGCGCTTGGTCCGACAGCGGCGATCCGACCGTCGCGTATCAGGACGGTCTGCCCGGT
>Ga0308175_100002431_pt1 | contig 12765 bp, 11 predicted proteins | sample PhyCR1_3_FD_203893 | JGI IMG/M metagenome (GOLD analysis project Ga0308175, IMG submission 203893) | Soil microbial communities from UC Gill Tract Community Farm, Albany, California, United States - DLSLS.C.R1 | ecosystem: Environmental > Terrestrial > Soil > Agricultural land | place: USA...
AGGAGACCGGCGGCTACCGCGACCAGATGAAGCGGATGAGCGACTCGCTCGACGCCCTGATCGCCGGCTTCCAGAAGCGTCAGGCGTCGCTCACGGCCGCGACGCGCGATGCGCAGGCCAAGGACATCCAGAGCAAGCAGCAGGAGTTTCAGCGCCGCTCGGCGGAGCTGGAGCAGAAGGCGCAGGGCCGGCAGAACGAGCTCGTACAGCCGATCCTCGAGAAGGTGAAGGCGGCGATCGAGGAAGTCCGCGCGGAAGGCGGGTACGCCATGATCTTCAACGCCGACCAGGGGTCGCCGATCGTCGCGGTGGACAAGAGTCTCAACGTGACGGATCGCGTGCTGTCGAAGCTGAAGGGGTCGACCGCGTCCGCCCCGACGGCGGCGCCGCGGCCGAGCTCCGCGGCTCCCGCCCCGTCGGGGGTCACCCGGCCGACGTCGAACCCGTAACGAGTGCAGGACGTCACGACATCACGCCGTGGGATCGGCGGTGAGGGCCCTCGGACTCTCACCGCCGACGCTATTGCGGCCGCAGTCGGCGGCACGCTCGAAGGGGATGCCAGTGCGACGGTGACGGCGGTCGCACCGCTCGATCGCGCGGACGCGCACCATCTGACGTTTCTGGCCAACGCGAAGTATGCGCCCCTCGCGGCGGAGCGTCGCGTCGGGGTGCTGCTCGTGACGCGCGATCTCGCGGACGTGGGGAATGCGAAGGCGCGCATCATCGTCGACAACCCGCACGAGGCGATGCTGCCGTTGCTGCCGCTGCTCTATCCCGCCGCGTCGCAGCAGCCCGGCATTCATCCCACGGCGATCATTGGCAGAGGGGTCGTGTTGGGCGACGACCTGTCGATCGGGCCGGGCGTCGTGCTCGGCGACGGCGTCACGATCGGGGCGCGGACGCGGCTGGATGCGCACGTCGTGATCGGGAATGGCGTGAGCGTGGGAGAGGACTGTCACCTCTTTCCCTCGGTGACGGTGTATTCGGGAACGGAGATCGGCTCGCGCGTGCGCGTTCACGCGGGAGCGCGGCTCGGCTCGGACGGATTCGGCTACGTGTACCGCGACAACGCGCACGTGAAGATCCCGCACGTCGGCCGTTGCCTCATCGAGTCCGACGTGGAGATCGGCGCCAACACCACGATCGACCGCGGGAGCATCGACGACACCGTGATCGGTGCGGGAACGAAGATCGACAACCTCGTCATGGTCGCGCACAACGTGCGCATCGGGCGTCTGTGCCTGCTGATGGCGCAGGTCGGGATCGCGGGATCGGTACGCGTCGAGGATGGGTGCATCCTCGCCGGGCAGGTGGGCATCTCGGGGCACCTCACGATCGGACGCGGCGCGCGGCTCGCCGCGCAGGCGGGGGTATTCGGGTCGATCCCCCCGGGCGAGACCTGGTCCGGGTATCCAGCGCGCCCCCATCGCGACGCGCTTCGCGCGCAGGCGGCGATGTTCAAGCTGCCGTCGCTGATCCGGGCGCTCGAGCGGTTGGTGGAGCGAGACGACAAGCGCTGATGCGGCGAACCATCGGCCGAGCTGCGACCGTGACGGGGACCGGTCTGCACCTCGGCGTCCCCTGCACGTTGGAGTTCCGGCCGGCGGGAAGCGGCCGCGGCATCGTCTTCGAGCGGCGCGATCTGCCATCCGCACCGGCGATTCCCGCGCTCGCGGGGCACGCCGTGCTCACGGAGCGGCGGACGCAGCTCGGCGAGGATCCGAACGCGGTGCACACCGTGGAGCACGTGCTCGCGGCGGTGGGCGCCCTCGAGCTGGACGACCTGGTGATCTCGCTCGACGGGCCCGAGCCGCCGATCATGGACGGCAGCGCGGGTCCCTTCCTCGATGCATTACACGAGGCGGGCATTCGCGAGCAGCCGGGCTGCGTGCAGTTCGCGCGGCTCACCGCGCCGGTGCGCCTGGAGGACGGCGAGTCGGTTTACGAGGCGACGCCGTCCGAGCACCTCGAGCTGGACGTGACGATCGAATTCCCGCACCCGATGATCGGCCGACAGCGGCTGGCGGCCCGGGTATCCGCGGAGTCGTTCGAGCGGGAGCTCGCGTGGGCGCGTACTTTCGGTTTCGTGCGGGAGGTCGAGCCACTCCTCGCGGCGGGGCTCATCAAGGGTGCATCGACCCAGAACGCGGTCGTGCTGGATGACGAGGGCGTCGTCGAGAACACGCTGCGCTCGCCGGACGAGTTCGTTCGACATAAGATGATGGACTGTGTGGGTGACCTCGCGCTGGTCGTCGCGCGCCTCCGGGCGCGCATCGTGGCGCACAAACCCAGTCATCGCGGCACCGTCTCGCTGGTGCGCGCGATGCAAGCGTCATTGTCCCGGGAGAGTCAGGTGCTCGGAATCGAAGAGATCATGAGGGTGCTGCCCCACCGCTATCCATTCCTGCTCGTCGATCGCGTGCTCGAGGTCGAGCCAGGGAAGCGGATCGTGGGGATCAAGAACGTCACGATCAACGAGCCGTTCTTTCAGGGACATTTCCCGGGGCATCCGATCATGCCGGGCGTCCTGATCATCGAGGCGATGGCCCAGGTGGGCGGCATGCTGCTGATGGGGGCCGTCTCGGATCCGGAGAAGAAGGTGGTCTACTTCACGTCGCTGAATAACGTCAAATGGCGGCGACCGGTGAAGCCGGGCGATCAGCTGCGCTTCGAGCTCGATCTGCTCCAGGTGCGCGGGATGATGTGCAAGATGCAGGGTGTGGCGAAGGTAGACGGCGACGTCGTGGCGGAAGCCGAGATGGGCGCGATGGTCCGCGACAAATGACGGCTCGCATTCATCCGACGGCGCTCGTGGACGCCGGCGCCGAGATCGGTGCCGACGTGGAGATCGGGCCGTTTGCGATCGTCGGGGAGAATTGCCGGATCGGCGACGGGTGCGTCATCGCCGCGCGGGCGACGCTCGAGCGCAACGTCATCCTCGGCGACGGCGTGAAGGTTGGCATCGGCAGCGTGCTGGGCGGCGACCCGCAGGACCTCAAGTTCAAGGGCGAGCTCACCACCGTGGAGATCGGCGACGGGACGACGATCCGCGAGTACACGACGATCAACCGCGCGACGACGCAGTCGTACAAGACCACGGTGGGCAAGGGCTGCTTCATCATGTCGTACGTGCATCTCGCGCACGACTGCCACATCGGGGACGGCGTGATCCTCGTCAACAGCGTGCAGCTCGCGGGGCACGTTACGGTCGGCGACAAGGCGATCATCGCGGGGCAGAGCGCCGCGCACCAGTTCGTGAAGATCGGGCAGTATTCCTTCGTCGGGGGGTGCTCGCGCATCTCGCAGGACGTGCCGCCGTACATCAAGGCGGTGGGGAACCCGATCAAGCTGTATGGGCTGAACAGCGTGGGGCTGCAACGGAACAACTTCCCCGAGGAGGTCGTGCGGGAGCTGAAGCGGGCGTATCGCCTCTTCTTCCGCTCCGAGCTCAACGTGTCGCAGGCGAAGGAGCGCGCCGCCGCCGAGTTGAAGCCGTTCGCCGAAGTGCAGGAGCTGCTGCGCTTCGTCGAGGAGAGCGGCCGGGGAGTGGTCGTCTGAGCGCGCCGACGCGCGTCGGCGTGATCGGCGTGGGGGGGCTCGGCTTCCACCACGCGCGAATCCTCCGCGATCTGCAGGGCTCGGCATTCGCCGGGTTCTACGAGTCCAACCGCGCGCGCGCCGACAAGGTCGCGGGCGAGTTGAGCGTCACGGCGCACCCGACGCTGGAGGCGCTGCTCGACGTCGTGGACGCGGTGACGATCGTCGTGCCGACGCCGGCGCACTTCGAGGTCGCGCGCGAAGTGCTGGGGCGCGGGATCCACGCTCTGATCGAGAAGCCGATCGCCACCACGCTCGCCGAGGCCGACGCGATGCTCGCGCTGGCGAAGGAGCATGGTGCGATCGTGCAGACGGGGCACGTCGAGCGGTTCAACCGGGCGATCCGCGCCGCGCTGCCGTACGTCGACGTGCCGCGCTTCATCGAGAGCGATCGGCTGGCGCCGTTCAATCCGCGCGGCGCCGACGTGGCCGTCGTGCTCGATCTCATGATCCACGACATCGACCTCGTGCACACGCTCGTAGGCGGACACGCCGCGTCGGTGAGCGCGGTGGGCGTGCCGGTGCTCACGCCGTTCGTCGACATCGCCAATGCGCGATTGTCGTTCGACTCGGGGGCGGTGGCGAACATCACGGCCAGCCGCGTCTCGCGCGAGCGGATGCGCAAGCTGCGCATCTTCCAGCAGAGCGGATATCTCTCGCTCGACCTCGGGAGCGGAGAGGGGGAATTCTTCCGGCTGCGCGGCGACGTGGACATCGCGGCCCTCGCGGCTGCACCGCTCGCGCTCGAGCAGTTCGTGGAGCGGATCCCGCTCCGCGCGGAAGAGGCAGAGCCGCTGCGTCTCGAGTTCGAGAGCTTCCTGGCCGCCGTACGCGGAGAGGCGCCCGTGGCCGTGACCGGGGAGGAAGGACGCGAGGCGCTCGCCGTGGCGCTGCAGATCGTCGCGGACATCGAGCGAACCCTCCCCGCGCTGGCAGGCCGCACGCCGGCCGTTGCGCGTGCGTGAGATCCTGTTCGTCGCCGGAGAAGCCTCCGGCGATCTGCATGCCGCAGGGGTCGCCCGGGCGCTCGTCGAGATGGGCGCGCCCTTCTCGCTCACCGGGATCGGCGGCGACGCCATGCGCGACGCCGGCGTCCGACTGCTGGCGCACGTCGAGAAGCTCGCCGTGATGGGCTTCGTGGAGGTGCTGAAGCACGTGCCCCTCCACTATCGGCTGGCGAACGAGCTGCGCGGGCGCATCCGCAGCGGGTCCGTCGCCGCCGTCGTGCTGATCGACTATCCGGGCTTCAACATGAAGATCGCCGCCGCGGCGAAGGACGCCGGCGTCCCCGTGCTGTACTACATCACCCCGCAGGTGTGGGCGTGGGGGGCGAAGCGGCTTCCCGAGCTGGCGCGCACGATCACCAAGGCGGCGGTCATCCTGCCGTTCGAAGAGGAGCTGCTCCGCAAGCACGGCATCGACGCGACGTTCGTCGGGCACCCGCTGCTCGACCGGGCCATGGCGCTCCCCGACCGCGCGGCGGCGCGCGCCGCGCTCGGCGTCGCGCCGGACGACAGGCTCCTCGCCCTCTTCCCGGGAAGTCGCGCGCAGGAGATCGCTCGGCACCTCGATCCGTTCGTCGAGACGGCGCGCGAGCTGCAGCGACGCGACCCGTCGCTCAAGGTCGTCGTCAGCGCGGCGCCGCACGTGTCGATCCCGGCCGAGCGCTGTCCCTTTCCGCTCGTGCACTCGGCCTCGTTCACCGTGCTGCGGGCGGCCGATGCGGCGATGTGCAAGAGCGGCACGACCACGTTGGAGGCGGCGGTCGCCGGCTGTCCGCTCGTCGTCGCTTATCGCACGAGCGCGATCACCTACGCGGCGGCGCGACGGCTGGTGCGCATCCCGCACATCGGGTTGGTGAACGTCGTCGCGGGACGCGAGGTGGCGCCGGAGTTCGTGCAGGATGCGCTCGTCCCGTCGCGCGTCGCCGACACACTGGCCGAGCTGCTCGATCCGCGCAGCGCACGTCGCGCCACGATGATCGACGATCTCCAGCGCGTTCGCGCGTCGCTCGGCGAGGCAGGGGCGGCCGAGCGCGTGGCCCACATGATCACCGCCCTCGCGGAGAGCGGCGCGCGCGCGTCCACGCGAGCGTTGGCACGTGAGTGAGCGAAGACTACGCTGGATCGTGCGCGCCGGCTCGGCCGTCATCCGCGCGCTGGCGATCACGTGGCGCGTGCGCGAGCACAACGATGTCGTGTACCGGACCGTACGTGCCGCTCGTCAGCCGGTCATCTACACTCTCTGGCATGGCGAGATGCTTTCCTTGCTCTGGCATCGTCGTGACGAAGGGATCGCGGTGCTGATCAGCGAGCACCGAGACGGGGAGATCATCGCGAGAATCGCCGAAGGGTTCGGCTTCACGACTGTGCGCGGCTCGACGTCGAGGGGAGCGGCTCGCGCACTCATTGGCCTGACGCGCGCCGTCGAGTCCGGACGCAGCGCGGCCGTGACGCCGGATGGGCCGCGCGGTCCCGCACGCGTCTTCGCACCGGGCGCGGTGATCGCGGCGCAACGCACCGGCGTTCCGATCATCCCGATACGCGTCAGTGCATCGCGAGCGTGGCGGTTGAAGAGCTGGGACCGGTTCCTCATCCCGAAGCCATTCGCGCGCGTGGACATTCACTACGGTGCGCTCACGCCCGTCGAGGCGGACACGCCGCGCGCGGCCGCCGAGCTGGCGCCGCAATTCGAGGAGACGATGGAGCGCCTCCTTCCGGCCTGACCGATGAGCGTCCTCGAGCGCATCTGGTTCGACGAGTCCTTCCTGGCGCGCGGTGCGCGACTCGTCCTCGCGCCTCCGAGCTGGCTGTACTCGTCGATCGTCCGGATCCGCGGCGGGTTGTACGACCGGAACCTGATCCTCCACACGCACCGCGCGGCGCTGCCGGTCCTGTCGATCGGGAATCTCTCCGTCGGAGGCACGGGCAAGACGCCGCTCGCCGCATGGGCGGCGGAGCGGCTCCGCAAGGAAGGCGCAAAGCCGGCCGTCCTGCTGCGCGGCTACGGCGGCGACGAGCCACTCGTGCACGCCACGATCAATCCGGAGATTCCGGTGATCGCCGATCCGGATCGCGTCGCCGGCGCGCGTAAGGCGCTGGCTGCGGGTGCCGACTGTGCGATCCTCGACGACGGCTTCCAGCATCGCCGGCTCGCCCGCGTCGCCGACTGGGTTCTCGTGTCCGCGGAACAGCCGCCGAGTCCCGCGCGGCTGCTGCCGGCGGGTCCATGGCGCGAGTCACCTGCTGCGCTGCGGCGCGCCTCGATGGTCATCGTCACGCGCAAGAGCGCGTCGCTCGAGGCCGCCACCAAGGTCGCTGCGCGTCTCGACACCGCGTCCGGCGCCGGATGCGCGATCGTGCATTTGACGCCGAGCGACGTCGTCGACGCGCTCGACCAGCGGGCGATCGGGCTCGATCGGCTGCGCGGCGCACGCGCGCTCGTCGTCTCCGCCATCGGTGCGCCCGCCGCGTTCGCTGCGCAACTCCGTGAGCTCGGCGTCGCCGAACCCGGCGTGCTCGCCTTTCGGGACCATCACCGGTTCAACGAGACGGACATCGCGCAGATCGTGCGCGCCGCAGCGCGCGCGGACGTCGTAGTGTGCACGCTCAAGGACGCCGTGAAGCTCGCGCCGCTGTGGCCTCGCGCCGCACTCCCCCTGTGGTATGTTTCGCAACGGGCCGAGGTGGAGCGCGGTGAGCAGCAGCTGGCTGCTTCGCTCGCGTCGGTCATGTCGGCCCGCGCGAGCTCTTCCTCAACCGCCGGCGCCGCCGGCTGACTCATACGCGCATGGCTACCGACCTCCGTTCGCCGTCCAGCCGAATCGTCCATCCTGACAAGGACACCTTCCTCGACGAAGAGAATCCGTTCGAGGCGATGATGAGCCGGTTCGATCGAGCCGCCCAGCTCCTCGATCTCGAGCCCGGTCTCTACAAGGTCCTGCGACATCCCGAGAAGCAGATCATCGTGTCCGTCCCGGTCATGATGGACAACGGCGAGCTCGAGGTGTTCACCGGCTTCCGCGTGCTGTACAACACGGTGCGCGGGCCGGCAAAGGGCGGCATCCGCTTCGACATGCAGGTGACGCTCGAGGAAGTGAAGGCGCTCGCGGCGTGGATGAGCTGGAAGTGCGCCGTGGTGAATTTGCCATTCGGCGGTGCGAAAGGCGGCGTGATCTGCGATCCGTCCCGGATGAGCATCGGGGAGCTTGAACGGCTCACGCGCCGCTACACCGCGGGGATCATCCACACGCTCGGCCCCGACTCCGACGTGCCGGCGCCGGACGTGAACACGAACGAGCGCGTCATGGCGTGGGTGATGGACACCTACTCCATGCACCACCGCCACACGGTCACCGCCGTCGTCACCGGCAAGCCCGTCGAGATGGGCGGGTCGCTGGGCCGGCGCGAGGCGACCGGCCGCGGCTGCATGATCGTCACGAAGGAAGCGCTGCATCACCTCGGCATGAAGGTGGCCGGCACCACGGTGGCGGTGCAGGGCTTCGGCAACGTGGGCTCCGTGGCCGCGCAGCTCCTCGCGCGCGAGGGGTGCAAGATCAGAGCGATCAGCGACCGCACCGGCGCGTTCTACAACAAGAACGGGATCGACGTCGACGCGGCCATCGCGTACGTGAAGCAGAACAAGACGCTCGAGGGCTTCACCGGCGGCGACGCGTTCACCAACGAGGAGCTCCTCGCGTGTGACGTCGACGTGCTGCTGCCGGCGGCGCTGGAGAACGTCATCACGAGCAAGAACGCGGCGCAGATCCAGGCGCGGATCGTGTGCGAGGGGGCGAACGGTCCGACGACGGCGGGCGCCGACTCGATCCTCGACGAGAAGGAGATCTTCGTCATCCCGGACATCCTCGCCAACGCGGGCGGCGTCACGGTGTCGTACTTCGAGTGGGTGCAGGATCGTGGCGGCTACTTCTGGTCGGAGGATTCCGTCAACGAGCGGCTCACCGACATCATGCGCCGCAGCTTCGCCGAAGTGCTTCGCCTCTCGACGCAGCACAAGGTGAACATGCGGACGGCCGCGTATATGACCTCGATCAGTCGCGTCGCCACGGTGCATCGGCTGCGCGGCGTCTACGCATAGCGCCACGTGCGTCTCGTCGTCGCCGCCGTCGGCAAGCCGCGCGATCGGCACCTGGCGGCGGCGATTCAGGAGTACGAGAGCCGTGCGACGCGGTACTGGCCCCTCACGGTCGTCGAGGTCCGGGAGGCGAGCACGAAAGGGATGAGCGCCGCCGAGACCCGCCGGCGCGAAGGGGAGCGTCTGGTCGAGCGTCTGCCGGCGGGGGCGCTGGTGCTCGCCTGCGACGAGCGGGGCGATCGCCTGACCTCGCAGGAGTTCGCCACGCTGCTGTCCGGCGCACGCGACGCGGCGCGCGACGTCGCCTTCGTGCTCGGGGGCGCGTATGGGCTGGACGACGTGGTCCGGCGCGCGGCGTCGCGCACCTTGCAGCTCGCCCCCTGGACGCTTCCTCACGAGCTTGCCCGACTCGTGCTCGCCGAGCAGCTCTACCGGGCGGGCACCATCGCTCGCGGGGAGCCCTACCACAAATGACGCGAGGGCCGGTCACGCGCCGCCGGCGGGGCGGTGGGCGAACCTTTGTGCCATGTGCGAGATTGTTCGGGGCAGCGGAGCCCGCAGGGTCCGCCGTGGCCACCGTTCCCGTCGCGCGAGGGCAATGACCGACGTCCGCATCCTCACCGAGTCGCTCGGCGGCTCGCCGCTGTCGCTGCTCCTCCAACACGGGGGCGCGCCAGCCGACTGGCATCCGACGCCGCCGTCGGACGTCGAGGGGTGGCGTCGTCGCGCGGGCGAGCGTGCGCGTGCGCGCGACTGGGGCGCGGCCTGGGATGCCATCGCGCCGGCCATCGCCGCGACGGGCGCTGCCGCCGCCCGGCTCGAGCGCGTGCGCGCGGCGGGCGGCGTCGTCGTGACCACCGGGCAGCAGCCGGGGTTGTTCGGCGGACCGGTCTACACATGGAGCAAGGCGATCGGCGCTCTCGCGTTCGCCGACGCGCTCGAAGCCGCCACGGGGATCCCGACCGCCGCGGTGTTCTGGGCGGCCACGGACGACGCCGATTTCCTCGAGGCTTCGTCCACGGTCGTCGCACGGATCGGCGGCGCGGAGCGGCTGCAGCAGCGCACGGTGCCGCCGTCGGGTACGCCGATGTCGCTCGCGCCGCTCGGCGACGTCAGCTCCGAGCTCGCCGCGTTGACGGCGGCGTGCGGCAGCGCGGCCGATCCTCGTCCCTTGCGCCTGGTGTCGAGCGCATACACGGAGGGCGCCACCGTCGGCGGCGCGTACGTGGCGCTGCTGCGCGCGCAGCTCGAGGAGCTCGGCGTCGCGGTGATCGATGCGTCGCATCCCTGCGTGCTCGCGGCGACGGCCGGTGTGACGCACGATGCGCTGCGTCTCGGACCCGACGTCGAGCGCGCATTGGCGGCTCGCGGCGATGCGCTGCGCGCCGGCGGCTACGCGCCGCAGGTCGAGGAGATGCCGGGGCTCTCACTCGTCTTCGGCCGATTCGGGAACACGAAGCGACGCCTCGCGCTCGACGAGCGCGCCGGCGACGCCGTGCCGCTGACGCCCAACGTGCTGCTGCGCCCCATCGTCGAAGCCGAGATCCTCCCGACGGTCGCATACTGGGCCGGCCCGGGTGAGCTCGCGTACTTCGCCCAGGTGAGCGCGGTCGCCGCGGCGATCGGGCGGCCGGCGCCGCTCGCCGTGCCGCGGTGGTCGTGTACGCTGCTGGAGCCCCACGTGGACGCCGTGCTACGCCGGTTGGGGCTCCAGCGTGAAGATCTCTCGATGTTGCACGTCGCCGAGCGCCGGCTCGCAACCGAGTCGATGGACGAGCGCACCATCGCGGGGCTCGCGGCGATGCGTGCCAATATCGCGGCGCTCGCCGAAACCCTCGGCCCCGAGCCGCACGCGCTCGGTCTCGACGCCGTCGTCACCGGCGCGATCGCTTCGATGCAGCATCGCGTCATGCGGCTGGAGCGCCGGCTGCTCGCCGGCGTCGCGCGCCGCGAGCATGCGAAGATGCGCGACGTCGCCACGGTGAGAGCGGCACTCTACCCCTTCGGCGTGCGGCAGGAGCGCGCGCTCAACCTCACGCCGACACTCGCGCGTCACGGCACCGGTCTCCTCGCCGAGATGCGTGACGCCGCGGGCGAGCACGCCACGCGGCTCGTCGAGGGGAGCGGCGCTCGCACCCACGCTGCGCCCGTGGCGTGACCGCGAAGTCGCCTCCACCGGCAGCCGCACCGGCGAAGCCGCACAGCACGGGACGTAGCTCGGCGCTGATCGCCGCGGGGATCCTCGCGTCGCGCCTCCTCGGACTCGTGCGGCAGAAGCTCATCGCGCACTACCTGGGCGCTGGCCTGGTGGCTGCGGCGTTCAATGCCGCGTTCCGTCTCACCAACTTGCTCCAGAATCTGTTCGGCGAAGGGGTGCTCTCAGCCTCGTTCATTCCGGTCTACGCGAATGCACTCGCGCGAGAGGACGTCGAGGAGGCGGATCGGATCGCCGGGGCGGTCGGCACGCTCCTCGGCACGGTGGTGGTGATCCTCGTGTCGCTCGGTATCCTCGCCGCGCCGCTCGTCGTGAAGGTGATCACTCCCGGATTCGAGGGTGAGCAGCGGGATCTGACGATCCTGCTCACGCGGATCCTCTTCCCGGGCGCCGGCCTGTTCGTGCTCGGCGCGTGGTGCCTCGGCGTCCTGAACAGCCATCGGCGCTTCTTCCTCGCTTATTCAGCGCCGGTCGTCTGGAGCATCGCGATGATCGTCGCCCTCGTCGCCTTCGGGCCGCGTCGAAGTCAGGTGGATCTCGCCGTCGTCGTGTCCTGGGCGTCCGTCGTCGGTGCGGGACTCGCGCTGATCGCGCAGCTGCCGATGGTGTTCCGTCTTCTCCACAAGCCGCGCTTTCGGTTCGATCATGCATTCCCGCCCGTCCGACAGGCGATCCGGAACTTCGGGCCGGTGCTGGCGAGCCGCGGTGTGGTGCAGATCAGCGGCTTCATCGACATCGCCCTCGCCAGCAGCATCCAGGACGTCGGCGCCGTGGCGCTCCTGTCCAACGCGCAGACGATCTATCTGCTGCCGATCAGCCTGTTCGGCATGTCGGTGTCCGCGGCGGAGCTGCCCGAGATGTCGCGCGACACCGGGGCCGGTGCCGCTGCCTTCGAGCGGTTGCGCGCACGCCTCGACGCCGCGCTGCCGCGCGTGGCGTTCTTCGTCGTCCCGTCGGCCGTGGGCTTCCTCGTCCTCGGCGGCGCCATCGTCGGCGTGCTCCTGCAGGGCGGGCGGTTCACGGCGACGGACAGCGTGCGCACCTGGGCCATCCTCGCCGGCTCGGCGGTCGGCCTCGTCGCGAGCTCCCTGGGCCGCCTCTACTCGTCGACCTTCTACGCCCTGCGCGACACGCGAACCCCATTCTGGTTCGCCCTCGCGCGCGTCGTGTTGACGGCAGTGCTCGGCTATCTCTTCGCGTTCCCATTGCCGCGCATGCTTGGCCTGGAGCCGTGGACCGGTGCGGCCGGGCTCACCGCGTCGGCGGGCATCGCCGGCTGGCTGGAGTTCCTGCTGCTCCGGCGCGCGATCAACGCGCGCATCGGGAAGACGGGCATCCCACGCGCGACGCTCGCCCGCTTCTGGATCGCCAGCCTCGTCGCCGGTGGTGCAGGGTGGGGCGTCATGCAGCTCGCGCACGCGCTGCCTCGCGTGCCGCGCGGCCTCGCTGCCATTGCGGCGTTCGCGCTCGTGTACGGCGTGGCGTCGCTCGCGCTCGGCGTTCCCGAAGCACGCGCGCTGGTCGCCCGAGTCAGGCGCCGCTGAGCGAACGCGGCGGGTTGCTCGCGGGTATTATTGAGTGTGATCGCTCCTCCCTCCGGCGCTTCGTACCTCCGGTCGGAGTCCCGCAGCTTCAGAAAGTGATCGCTCCGCCCTGCGGCGCTTTGCGGCTCGGGTCGGAGTTCCGCCAACTGCTTATTCATGGCCGTACCCGCGACGATCCTCGACAAGATCCCGCATCTCCCCGAGTCTCCGGGCGTCTACCTGTGGCGTGACGCGCAGGGGAAGGTGCTGTACGTGGGCAAGGCGAAACGGCTGCGCTCGCGTGTGCGGAGCTACGTGGCGTCGGACCATCGCGAG
>Ga0308175_100002432_pt1 | contig 12764 bp, 10 predicted proteins | sample PhyCR1_3_FD_203893 | JGI IMG/M metagenome (GOLD analysis project Ga0308175, IMG submission 203893) | Soil microbial communities from UC Gill Tract Community Farm, Albany, California, United States - DLSLS.C.R1 | ecosystem: Environmental > Terrestrial > Soil > Agricultural land | place: USA...
GTCAATTGGGGCCTGCCTGGCGACAAGCCGGTCCAAGGCGACTACGATGGCGACGGCAAGACAGATATTGCGGTCTATCGACCGTCGACCGGGACATGGTGGTTCATCCTCAGCTCGGACGGCAGCCGACCGGCGTTTCGATTCGGTTTGAGCGGCGATCTGCCGGTACAGGCCGATTTCGATGGCGATGCCAAGACTGATATTGCGGTTTATCGCGAAGGCACCTGGTATATTGCCCGCAGTTCGGACAACCAGGTTCAAATCGTGAAGTTTGGCATCTCGACAGACAAGCCGGTCACCGGCGATTTTGACGGCGACGGCAGTTACGACATCGCGATATATCGTGATGGCGAGTGGTGGATATTAAATTCGCTAACGGGAACCGTTACATCGCTACATTGGGGTCTTGCGTCCGATATTCCGGTCCCGGCTGACTATGATTCGGATGGAATAACCGACATCTCGGTGTTCAGGCCATCGAACGGCGATTGGTACATACTTAATGGTCGATTCGACACGTTCTACGAGGTTCACTGGGGTGCCAGCGGCGACATTCCTACGCCGGCGGCCTATTTACCACAGTAGTGATATTATCGAATTAGGTGCGAAAAGATCCCCGGCCAATTACGGCCGGGGATCTTTTTTTGCCAAACAACAAATTCAGCAAATTAAGGACGCGGAGTAGCCACAGGCGTTGGAGTCGGCGTTGGCGTTGCCGGTGGCTTTGGCATGTCGGCCGGCTTGAACCGCGGCAGCGGCTCGTCACGCATCGCGAGCTGATAAAGGGCACCGGCGATCGCGGTGGCTGACGATTTTACATCACTCTCGATGATCCTCTCGTATGTATCGAGATTGGTGTGCCACGTGACGTTAAAGTACTCGATCGGGTCCTGAGAAACGCTGATACCGGGCAGCCCGGCTGCGTTGAACGATGTGCTGTCGGTCCCGCCGAGGTTACGGCCGCCCGAGTTCAGTGCGCCCGCAACGCCGAGATCGGCGAATGGTTTCAAAGCGTCTCTTAAAACGTCGGCCGCCTCGGGCGGACCGAAAACATTCATCCCGCGGGCCCGGCCGGTTCCACTGTCAATATTGAAATAGCCGTCAAACTTTGCCCATTCCGGCTTCGGATTTTCGAACGTGCCGAAATGTTGCGCGACGTATGCCTGTGAGCCGAGCAGACCTTCTTCTTCACCGCTCCAGCACGCGACACGGATCGTGCGGCGCGGCTTGACGCCGATGGCTTTAAGAATGCGTGCCGCTTCCATCATCGTGGCGCAGCCGATGGCGTTATCGGTCGCCCCGGTTGCTGAATGCCACGAATCCAGATGGCCGCCGAGCATGATGACCTCGTCCTTTTTGTCGGAACCCCAGATCTCGCCGACGACGTTATAACTCGTCTTGCCCTCGGGCACGATATGGCTGCGCAGATCAAACTCAAGCTTTACCGGTGTATTATCCGCCAGCAACCTTGAAATACGTCCAAAGTCTTCGTTTCGCATGACGACCGTCGGAACGACTTTTGTGATATCGAAGGTTCGATTGTTGAAAGCGCGAACCGCTCCACGGTCGAGCTGCGATTCGTTGACACGAACGAGCACGCCGTTATCAAGTAAGAACTTATCAACTTGTTCGTTGATCTGTGCAGCTGTAAGAGCCCCAGGCCTCTGCGGTACTGAAGGGCCGTTGCCGCGTCCAAAACCGCCGCCCTGCGGCCGCTTGGATGGATCCGGGTCGTATCGTTTAGCATTGTCTTCGTCCGAAATGCGCTTCGGGGCTGGCTCGCGCGACTGATCGATAAATGCCGGTTCACCGACAAGAACGATCTTGCCATTCACCTGTGACTTGATGCTGTTAAAGTAGGCGGTCAATTCCTCTTGTGTTAAGTTTCCTCGCGGAGCATTTGGTGCCGGTGATTCGCCGCCTCGTGCCGCAACGACATAGGGAATGACGAGATGATATGCATCCGCCGTGACCGGGCCATTTGTCGACGGTGTCCAGGCGAGCACTTCGAATGTCAGCGTGTCGGTAACTGGCGTGATCATCACTCCCCAGTTGAGGTCGTTGACCCATCCCGGATGACCAAAGTCCCACGGCTCGAGCGCCGTACGGTCAAAACCCCATCGCTTCATTTCTTCGGCGGCCCATTTGGCGGCGTTCTCGTGATTGGGCGAGCCAGTCAGACGCGGCCCGTAGAGGTCTGTAAGAATATGCAGCGTGTGCATGATCTTTGAATTGTCCGTTTCTTCTTTGCGGATCGCCGCATTAACGTCCGGGACCTGTCCGATCAAGCCGGCAGGCAACAGCATCGTCTGCAGCAAAAGCGCCGCAAATATCCATCGATATGCGAGTGTCTTTCTCATAATTTTTATTTGAAAAGGAATTGCGAAAACGTTGACGCCATCCTGCAAATCAACCCGTCAAGTTTTCGACTATACTCTAACAACTGAAGAAAAGTTTCAAGCAAGCACTGGCCTGCCCGAAACTCCGTTGCTAGATAAGCTCGCCGATGAGGTCGTATTCGTGGGCCTCGGTGATGCGGACGTCGTAGATCGCGCCCATCTTTGGTTCGAGTTCGTCGGGCATGTCGTTGATAAGAATGTACCCGTCGATGTCTTGGGTCTGGCCTTGCAGCCGGCCCTGAAACAGAAGGTCGGACTCTTGCGAGAGGCCCTCGAACATCACCTTGTACGTGTTGCCGATCTTTGCTTTGTTCAATTGTTTGCTGATTTTTGCCTGTTCCTTCATCAGCCGGCTGCGGCGCTGTTTGGCGATCTTTGGATCGACCTTGTCGGGCAGGTCATAGGCCGGCGTGCCCTCTTCGTCGGAATATGTAAACACGCCGACGTTATCGAATCTACAATTTCGAACAAATGCCATCAGCTCTTCGAAATCCGCCTCAGTCTCGCCCGGGAAGCCGGTGATAAAAGTCGTTCGAACGGTAATTCCCGGGACCTTTTCTCGCACGCGTACGATCAGTCTCTCGAGCGAATCGCGTGTGCCGCCGCGCTTCATTAACTTGAGCACATTTCGCGAAGCGTGCTGGAGCGGCATGTCGAGGTACTTAACTGCCTTTGGCGTTTCGGCGATCGCCGCAAGAAACGCGTCCGAGATGTGCGTTGGATAGGCATACATGACGCGGACCCATTCGAGCTCATCGATCTCACCGAGTGCGCGGATCAATTCGGCGAGAGCATCGATCTCGCCGAGGTCTTCGCCATAGCGTGACGAGTCCTGTGCGATCAGGACTACCTCTTTAACGCCTTGTTTTGCGAGATTCCTTGCCTCCTCGATGATCGAACCAAATCGACGTGAACGGAAAGAGCCCCGCATCGACGGGATCGAGCAAAATGCACACGGCCGGTCACACCCCTCAGCGATCTTTATGAATGCTGTGTGAGATTGGGTCGCGCGATAACGAGGCGTGTCGAAGTCGTATAGATAGGTTGCCGTCTTGTTGCCGATCGGCAGCAGCGGCAAGGAACGAAAATTGATTTTGTCATCAGCGGCCTCGAGGATCCGCGCTACCTCGTTCGTGCCGATGAATGCGTCGACCTCCGGCAGCTCTTTCATCAGGTCGTCGCGATATCGTTCGACGAGGCAGCCGGCGACGACGACTCGTTTCGCCTTCCCTTCCGATTTGAGGCGCGTCGCTTCGAGGATCGCTTCGATCGATTCCTGCTTGGCGGACTCGATGAAACCGCACGTGTTCACGACGACGGTTTCGGCGTCCTCGGCACTACTTGTTATCTCATAGCCAGCCTGTTGAAGCGTGCCCATCATAACCTCGCTATCGACGAGATTCTTGGGACAACCTAGACTGACAAAACCAACTTTCTTCATAATGCTTCACCGCAGTTACGCAGACAATAAAAATCAATTGCTCTCTCTACGACTCTGCTTCTGTGCGGTAGAAATATCCGATAACCAATTTTCGATCTGGTCTGCTTCAACCAACGAGAGATCCTTTTCACCAAATCGAACGCGATTGTATTTTTCCGTAACATTCACCGCTTCGGACATGCCAACCGTATAGGCAAACTCAAGCGGGGTTTGATGCGGCTCCCGCACCCAGCCTTTGCTTGCCAATATCTTTTGCATTCGGTCGTAAAACTCGACGATCGACGCGGGCCGGCGTCCATGGAGCCAATCTGCGGCGCGACGCCAAACTTTTGATTTTACTATGTCGCGGACCAGCCACATAACCAGCAGGATGGCGGCAATGATCAATCCAACGTAGCCGGCGGCCGTGCCGATCGCCCAGGCGCTGCGGCCGCCGCCAAAATCGCCTCTTACCTCAGTCCACCATTCGCCGATGACAGCCTTGGCATAATTCAGGTACGACGAAATGTTTTGCTGATAATCAGTAAAACCAGTCCGGACGGAACGAGCGAGCGAACGCTGTTCCTGATTGTCATACGCGACAAAGTACTGGATCCAATATGTCTCAAGGGCCTCGAGATATTTACTGATCTGGCCGGTAAAACCCATCGTACCCGACGGAGCTGTTTGACCGGCCGGCGGCGTCGGGTCAAATTTTACCCAGGCGTCTTCTTTTGGAAAATAGACCTCAACCCACGAATGCGCATTTTTTTGACGAATAACATACGTGTCGACCGTGTCGTTATAATCGCCCTGGTGAAACCCGTTGACGATGCGCGTCGCGATTCCTTGAGTGCGGAGCATTATGGCCATTGAGGTCGCGAAGTATTCGCAATGTCCTTGCCTGACATTGAAAAGAAAGTCGGCAAGCGGATCGGGGCCGCCGGCCCTTAGCTCGAGCGTATAGCCAAATTGCGTTTGAAGATATTGCTCAACTGCCTGGGCTTTGTCGTAACGGTTCGATCTGCCGGCAGTGACCTCAGCGGCGAGTTCGCCTATTCGCTTATCGAGCGTCGGCGGAAGCTGGAGAAAACGAGCAGTCTCCGCCGAATATTTTTTATCGTCGCTACGAAGTACGTCAGGCGAAGGAGTTCCGCGGTCGGACAAGACTCGATACGAGATGCGTTCATTCAGTGGCCGGACAGCGCTGATGTCGCCGTCGGCGTCCTTTTGCACCGCTGGCAGACTGGTGACAAGACCTGCGATCTTTGGCAGGCCGAAAATGTACGGCGTATCGAGAGGTTCGAGATAGATAGTCTGTGCCAGCACGTTACTTCGGCTCGATACGAGATCGACCGGTATGATCTCTCTTTCGCCGCGAGCGTAGGTGTCGACACCGCGTTCGGAACGCTCCCACGATTTGCCGTCAAATGTATCGAGTGCGAGGCCGCGCCAGTAAAGGTCATTTTGCTCACCGGTAACTCCCTCAAGCTTGGCCCTCATAACGATCTCATCGTTTTGCTGGATCGAGCCGATGCCGCCGAGCTTTACGACATCCGAAAATCCTGACCGCGTCGACACGCCCGATCCGCTGCCGCCAAAACCGGCGCTGCCGACGCGCGGCAAAAAGAAAAACAGCGGCAATCCGATGCATACGATAACTGTGATCAACCCGACGGCCATGGCCGGCAGCCGGCGGATCGAGACGGCACTCTCGGCCTGTGTGTCGTCTTCTTTTTTGATCAGGCCCGAAGTGCGCTCGACGACGGTCCGGGATGTTTTGCGAATCTCAAACGCAATGACCGCGCAGACCATCACCAGCAGATAGAGGACGAACGAGCCGAGATAAAGCGCGCTGATCGATAAACCTGCGGCGAGCAGCACCTCGAAAAAGGCCATCAGGTAAAGAAAGATCCAGTCGCGGTCCGATTTTTTCTGAAGCAGCTTTATCGCCGTCAGAGTAATGATAAGCCGGCCGAGCATGCCGACAAGTACAGTGGTGTTAGTACTGAGCGGCGCCGCAGTTTGAAAGCGCGACAAAAAGTAATAGACAGGAACGGCCAGGACGATCAGCGCCGTCCCGATCCTTTCAGTAAGTTGAAACCGGCGGCCCTCGAGAAACCATGCCGCAGCAATAACCGCAATGAACAAGCCCGATCCGACGAGGCCTAAACTGTCCGAAACCGACAGCGACAAAAAGCCGCAGAACACCGCCGCATAAGAGATGAATTTGAAAAATGTTTCGAAATTCATTAGAAATAGAAAACTGGAACAACGAACATACAGGAATCAGCGCGAAGCCAATGGAAATAAACTAATGGACCTTGGTATTATTTCGCCTTTTTTGTGGTCCTCACAGCTTTTATTCCTCTCATGCCAAATCGAGCTCTGACGCGATGTGAATCGCTTCTTCCGGCGACGTCGCTGTATGAATGCTGTTTTCGCCGATGCCCGTGAAAAACTTTCGGGCTGAATCGTTAGCCTCAAGCAGGATGACGTGCTTACCGTTCTTGAGCGCCAAGGCCACTTCTGAAGCTGTACCGGCTTCGTCAATTCCGCACGCAATAACTACATCGGCCGAGAGAACAATAATATTGTTCTTCGCCTCGCCTGTGTCCGTGACGATCGCCACATCGACGTCGGGCGAAATTTCGACGTCACGATTATTTATGATGCCAATATTAAGGCAATTCTTTGCTTGTTTTGCACCGCAGTTGGCCGCTTTCATAACTCCTTTATTTCGTCCGCCGGTGATCAACACCCAGCCCTTCTCGGCTACAAGTCGACCAAGCTCGCTCGCGTTCGAAACCGCAGGCTCAACGTCGCTGCCTGAACCGATTATTGCGATAACGAATTTTCGAGGCATTTGTTGATTATAAAGTAAATTTGCGGATTGCCCGGATCTAGCTCTTGGCGGTGGTCATCGGCTTAAGAAATGCGAATTGCGTTTGAACGATTCTAAGGTCTTTCCCCGAATGCCGTTCCTTGAGGATGAGTCCCATTTTTACTATACTTTCGCTATCAAATGCCATTCCGCATTTCGGAGGTTTTGATCAGGTCCATCGCCTTCGGCTCACTGATCCTGAATGGAAATACAGCTTTTTCAGCACCATCCGATAATCGGTTATACGTTTATTCCCAACCTGAAGGCCCGTATCGAACACGAAGGCGGTGGATATCTGGTGCGGACAAATGCCGAAGGTTTTCGTTCGGACCATGAATTTTCGAGAATTCGTGAGATCGATAAATTCCGCATACTGCTGTTTGGCGACTCGTTCACGGCCGGTGACGGCGTCAGCAACAAAAAGCGGTACGCCGATCTGCTCGAATCTCTTATTCCGGGAACCGAGGTTTATAATTTTGCTCTGCCTGGGACGGCAACCGATCAGCACTATCTCATCTGGCGCGAGATAGCAAAAGAATATGAACACGATCTGGTGATCATAGCGGTACAGGTCGAAAATATTCGTAGAATAATGGCCCGATACCGGCTTTCGGCGACGTCGTCGGGAAAAGAGGTGTTGATCCCAAAACCCTTTTTCGAACTAAACGGTACGGGATTGCAGTTGAAGGGTGTTCCCGTCCCGCAGCGTCCGATATCGCCCGACGAGCTCCCGGAATCTGAACGGGATCATGTAGATGCCGGCGGACGATTGCCGTGGCTGCGAAAGTTTGTGAACAGAATGGGCGGCCCTTTGAAGGACATGGCTCAACGAGTTACAGCATATCAGCCGCTGCCGGAATACGAAGATACCAACGGCCCGGAGTGGATAATGATGAAGGCTATCTTGCGCAAATGGACCGAAGAACTGCAAAAGCCCGTTATCATCATACCGATCCCGCTGTATCAGTACGTCGAAGAAACCGCTTCACCGGAGGGCTACCGGGCAAGATTCTGGGAATTAGCGGGCTGGGATAATGTGACGCTGCACGACCCGCTTCCGGAATACTACGCTCTTTCTAAACAAGAGCGCCGCGGACTTCGTTTCGAAACCGACATTCATCCGACCCCGGCGCATCATGGATTGCTTGCTTCGTCGATCGCCACGGCCGTTCGGACATTCGTCGACCGTCCGGCCGAAGGAGCCGCCGCGAAATGACGCCGACAATTTTGGGGATTTCAGCGTTCTATCACGATTCGGCGGCGGCGATCGTGCGCGGCGGCGAAATTATTGCAGCTGCGCAGGAAGAAAGATTTTCGCGCAAAAAACACGACCCGCGTTTTCCGACGAATGCTATCAATTATTGTCTCGGTGAAGCTTTCATCGAGGCTGATGAATTGGATGCCGTCGTTTTTTACGATCATCCACTATGGACGCTGGATCGTGTTCTAAAGTCGATAATTGCAACAGCACCGCAAAGCGAGGATCAGTGGCTCAAGGCAAGTCGATCGCTGTTGGGCAACAAGCTTTTCGTCGAAAGTTTTATCCGCGACGCGCTCAAGGCCGATTTTCCTATCTATTTTACCGAACATCACGCGTCCCACGCGGCGTCGGCGTTTTACCCTTCGCCTTTTAAGGAAGCCGCGATCTTAACGTTTGACGGCGTCGGTGAGTGGGCTACTACTACATTAGGTGTCGGTGAAGGCGAGCAAATAAAACTCTTGAAAGAGATCGATTTCCCTCATTCACTTGGGCTGTTGTATAGCGCATTTACATATTTCTGCGGGTTCAAGGTGAACTCGGGCGAGTACAAACTGATGGGTTTGGCTCCTTATGGAAAGCCTGTCTTCACCGAGCTTATTCGCGAGAAGTTGGTCGATATTCGCGACGATGGATCGTTTCGTCTAAATATGGATCATTTTGGCTATCTCGATTCCGACCGCATGACGAATTCTAAATTTGCGGAACTTTTCGGCGGTCCTGAACGAGTACCCGAATCACGGATCACGCGGCGCGAAATGGATCTTGCGGCATCGATCCAAAAGGTGACAGAAGAGGCGATATTAAAAACTGCAAAATACCTAGCGAAATTAACTGGTAAGACCGACCTCGTGATGGCTGGCGGCGTTGCCCTTAACTGTGTGGCGAACGGGTTGCTGGTACGGGAAAAGGTGTTTGACCAAATTTGGATCCAGCCTGCCGCCGGTGACGCGGGTGGAGCACTCGGGGCGGCCCTACTTTGTGCGTATCAAAAATTTGGTCAGCAGCGTAAATTTCATCCAAGGGGCCGCGACACGCAGAAAGGCAGTTTCCTCGGCCCGGCTTTCTCCTCGGGTCAAGTTCTAGCCTTTCTCAACAGACACGGATATCCATACGAGCAGATCACCGATAACTCAGAGAGATCAAAAACGGTGGCGGAGGCTCTTGCCGAGGGCAAGGTTATCGGATTCTTTGACGGTCGTATGGAGTTTGGTCCGCGGGCACTCGGGGCCCGCTCGATTTTGGGCGATCCGCGCCGGGCCGAAACTCAATCGACGATGAATCTCAAAATTAAATATCGCGAATCGTTTCGCCCGTTTGCCCCGTCAATACTCGCCGAAAAGCGCGCAGACTATTTTGATCTCGCTGAAGAAAGTCCGTATATGCTGTTGGTCGCAGATGTCCGTGAAGATCGCAGATCACCGTCCAACAATAGCAACGACAGCGACAACCTGCTTGAGCAGATAAACTGTTCACGGAGTGAAATACCAGCGGTAACGCATGTTGATTTTAGTGCGAGAGTACAAACCGTAAATAAAGATGAGAATCCGACGTTCTATTCGGTAATTGAAGAGTTTGAGAAACTGACCGGAGTTCCGGTTGTCGTAAACACATCCTTTAACGTTCGAGGCGAACCGATCGTTTGCACTCCGCAAGATGCTTACAGATGTTTTATGCGGACGGAAATTGACTTGCTGGTGATCGAAGATTGCGTTCTAAGAAAAACTGAACAGCCAGCGGCAGCTGTCGATGAAAATTGGAAGCTGGAATATCAACTGGACTGATGAGACTCTATCAGGTAAATGGCGATTGGATCACGTTTTTGCAGGACCGACAGTTTCGCAATGAGTTGTCGGACACGCTGCGAAGTCTCGATCTTGCACGCCTCCAAAAATATCCTCCTCCAAAGATCAACGGGCTGCCGATTGGAAATGAAACTCGCGTTTTTTCACGATTTATCAGGCGGCAATCCTCGCAATTGGACGCGTCGGCTCTATCGAGCCTATACCGACGTTTTTTGTCAGCCGAAGACAAAGTTCTGTATCAGGCTTTTCGAATGAATGAACCTCTATCGCCTGTCGAGTGGTCCAATATTATAGGACACGACACGGTGGAGAAATGGATAGAGAACCGGTGCCTTGAGACAATGGCGGATGGCTCACTCAGGTGTCAGTTCAGTATTGTCAGCATTGATGGAATCGTATTTTGCGTCGATCCATTAAAGGACCATGGAAAGATCTGGGAACCTAATTTCATCGTCGATCAAAAATCAGATATCTCGGAAGAAATTCAGCCGTTCTTTCATACATATATCGGACTCGATTCTCTACGGATGATCGAACTCATGAAGAAGGAAGCTCTGCCGAACGGCGGACGCTATCTTGACTGCGGCCCCGGTTGCGGCAGCCTACTGCTATATTTCGGTCGCCGGTTTGACGAGGCATTGGGTGTGGATATCAGCGCCAGGGCTGCGACCTTGGCGCAATTCAATGCGGAATTGAACGGTCTATCAAACTGTAAGACGGTTTGCGATGATGCGTTGGCCATCGAAGATAAATACGGAAAATTTGATCTTGTAAGCTGGAATTTGCCTTTTATTTTTATGCCGGCAGAGCACGAGGACGTGTTTATCGACGGTTATGGCGGCGAAATGGGAATAGGTCTATGTTTGAAGTTTATCGAAACGATACCTCAATTGCTGTCAAAACGTGGCCTTGCGTGTGTCGCCGCGTTGTCCCCGATCCTCAGTAACGGCGAGAATGTATTGGAAGGCCGTTTACGAGAAAAACTTGGCTCTCTCGGACTTGATTGTACCGTCAAGGTTGCGCAGATCTCACTGGCCGAAAATCGTGAGCTTTGGAATTTTCATCGAAGTCACAATATCAGCCGGTTTGAATCGGTATATCTTTATATCAAGGCGGGGACAGGCCGGTTGAACCGGATCGGGTCGCCGGTGAGCCGGAGAGTAGTCGACAAGCTGCGTGAACAAATGTATGCGCGACGATTTTCTGAAAACCGCAACAATGGACGATAAGACGCAAATGGAGAAAGCGTTGGCGAGATTTTACCGCGATAGGCTGTTGCCGCTCGCGGAGATCGCCGCCGCGAGGGGCATCGAGTTTTTTCCGCTTGTGCCTGACCCGGGTCGCGAAAGCTATTATGTTGACCGTAACGACGACGGTGTTTACGTTCATACTATCGAGTCCGACAAGCTAGTTGATGAGCTAAAGTCGATGTGGACAGATGACAATTTTCCGGAGCTAAAGAAAATTACCGACGAGTTAGTAGAACTTGCAAATAAACTGAAAGAGGCGGAGAAAGTCGAAAGCTCTGACGAGGTTTCACCTTTTATTTACGCTATGTTCTGACGGATGAATCTGAAAGCCGCAAAAAGAACTATCGCGAAGGCGTTAGACTGTGTTGGTATAAATGCCGTCGGATTCGCTTTGCAAAAAAACCTGCTATGGCCCTTTATCCGAGTAGTAAATTATCACGATATCAGTCCAGAACATGTATCGAATTTTGAGACTCACCTTTCCTATTACTCTAAGCATTTCATAAATGTCGATGAAGAAATGCTTCGCGGGTTCCTGAATGGTGCCAGTTGGCAACACACGAAGCCGGGCCTGATCCTGACATTTGATGACGGCATGCGGTCACACTTTGAGATCGCAGCGCCGCTATTGGAAAAGTTTGATTTTACAGGTTGGTTCTTTATTCCGGCAGGTTGGATCGCTGACAGAATGGATCCAAACGACGATATAGCTCTAGGTCAGAGTACACTCACCGTCGAGCAGGTGCGGTATTTGGATCAGCGTCACGTTGTGGGATGCCACACTGAAACACATTGTCGCTTGACCGGGGACCTATCGGCTGAAAAACTCCAATTTGAGATACTGGGATCGAGATCTTCATTCAAAGAAATTCTCGGTCACGATGTGAACATATTTTGCTGGGTGGGCGGCGAAGAGTCTTCTTACAGCAAGTCCGCTGTAGATCTGGTAAAGCAAGGTTACGACATCAGTTTCATGACAAATAACGCCGTCGTCCGCCCAACGACCAACCCGTTACAAATTCAACGCACGAATATCGAGGCCGAGAATCATCTATCGCTGCTTAGGTTTCAGCTATCCGGTGTTATGGATATTATCTACTCCCCAAAACGCTCGCGGGTGAATCGTCTAACGAAATAGCCAGATTGTGCTTTAAGAACAGAAACATTCCGATTTCCGGGCCAGCGCATTTCCTGAACGGTTTGAATCGCGCGATCGGGTAAGCCACGTTTGACAATGCTTGGCACGCATTCGTCAATAATGATCTTCATGCAGCGCGAGTGATATTATCCAGTTCGGAGCGGAAGTGTTCAAGAACACAGACTGCCTGCTCGCGGGTGAGGGAAATTCTCAAGGAATTCATTGAGGGAGACACCGCTTTCCAGATTTTCCAGTAAAGCAGAGACGGGCACACGGGTTCCCGAAAAAACGGGAGCGCCGCTCATTATTTCAGGATCGACCGTTATGGGAATCTTTAGTGATCGTCATGGCTTCGGTCGATTCTAATACAAAAAAGCCCGCTCAATTTGAGCGGGCTTTTTTTGAATTTAGATCCGGCGACTTCCTACTTTCCCACACGGGTAACCGTGCAGTATCATCGGCTCCAACAGGCTTAACTTCCGTGTTCGGGATGGGAACGGGTGTGACCCTGTCGACAAAATCACCGGAAAACTTGGCGAATGATGAATTACGAATGTAGAATGACGAATTCAAAACCAAGAATTCATCATTCGATATTCATCATTCTAAA
>Ga0308175_100002433_pt1 | contig 12762 bp, 8 predicted proteins | sample PhyCR1_3_FD_203893 | JGI IMG/M metagenome (GOLD analysis project Ga0308175, IMG submission 203893) | Soil microbial communities from UC Gill Tract Community Farm, Albany, California, United States - DLSLS.C.R1 | ecosystem: Environmental > Terrestrial > Soil > Agricultural land | place: USA...
GAGAGGATGGCCGAGCGTGGGCTGTCGGTCGCTCACTCGACCATCCTGCGTTGGGTACAGCGTTACACGCCTGAGTTCGACAAGCGCTGGAATCGCTATGCAGCTCAAACGGGCACGTCTTGGCGCGTGGACGAGACCTACGTCAGGATCCGCGGCCAGTGGGCTTACCTCTACCGGGCGGTCGACGCGGCAGGCAAGACCGTTGAATTCCGGCTCAGCCAGCGGCGCAACGTCGCCTCGGCAAAGGCGTTCTTCCGCAAAGCCATACGTTCTCAAGGCCGCTCGCCGTTGACTCTTACACTGGACGGTTATGCAGCTTCCCATCGTGCCGTTCGCGAACTTCAACAGCAAAGGAAGCTTGCCGAGCTGACGAAACTTCGCTCGTCAAAATACCTGAACAATCTGATCGAGCAGGACCATCGCAACATAAAGTCCAGGCTGGGCGCCATGCTTGGCCTGAAAAGCTTCGCTGCCGCTGCCATCGCAATTCGTGGGGTCGAGCTCATGCATCGTATTCGCAAAGGACAGTTCGACTTGCGCGCCCTTGGCATTCATGGGCAAACTCCGTCCAAAATCTGGGCAGCTGCCCTGGCTGCCTGATCTACAGGGGTAATTTCGATCAGCTCGTCCCCCATCCACTATTTGCACCAGAGCCGAAATATGTGACTGTTTGTGAGGCAAAAGCGTCACTCGCCGCTGAACGTGAAATAAATCTGCGCTTGTCACTTTAATTCGAGCCAAACCACAGCTTCAGCCCGCATGTGCTTCTCACTGGCGAGCATTCCTGATGGCCCGACGCGACGCAGGCCAAGCGCCGCGATGAAGCAAAAGTGTGACGATCCGGGCCTGCGGGCATGGGCGATGTGGAATCGCACCATCATTTAGCGAAAAGCGACCCAAATGCCCTCGCGCGGCTAAGGTTCAGCAGCGGTTGCGGTTCAGTGAGTTTCGCCTAAATTTGGTCATACCAAATTTGCATGGTGTTATAAAACTCGGCCATAAGGTTGATGGCTTCATTACTTGTCCATATTCTGCAACATTGGTGCTGAACAATAGTTTGGCGTAGAGAGACAACAGTGGAGATATTTCAATGAAGTCAAGGAATCACTGGTCAGTTTGTGCGGCAACCGTGCTCGGGGTCACGGTCGCCGGGACCGCCTCAGCGCAGTCGGTAGCCGCCGATTCTGCAAAGGAAACTGCACAGCCGGCATCGTCAGCGGGACAGATTGAAGTCGTGAAGGTCACCGGTAGCCGCATCGCACGGCGAGATGCAGACACTGTCGGGCCAATGGTGACGATGACTGGTGACGACATCAAATTTGCTGCTCCGACTTCTGTTGGCGATATGCTGCAAAGCTTGCCCAATACCGGCGTAAGCCTGAATTCTAACGGTACCCAAGGAACGTCGTTCGGCGTCAGCTCAATCAACCTTCGCTACCTTGGCAGCGCCGAAGGCAGCGGTAACCGGACGCTTGTGCTGGTCGACGGTCACCGTTGGCCCAGCGCCGCAGGCGGCCGCGGATTCCGCGACTTCGTCGACCTAAACTCGATCCCGCTCGGCATCATCGACAATATCGAAGTGCTGAAGGATGGCGCCTCGGCGATCTATGGCGCTGATGCAATTGCGGGTGTAGTGAACATTCATACGAAGCGCCGCCTCGATGGCTTCCAGACCGACTTGCGCGTCGGTGAAACTTCACGTGGCGACAACCGGAACTACAACGGCTTCATCAACTGGGGCAAAAAGCTCGGCGACGCCTCTGTCTTTCTGTCAGCTAGTTTCAACGATTCCAAACCGATCCTGACCGCTGACCGCGACATTTCCCGCACGGCACTAGCACCATTGACTGCGCCACCAACCAGCCCACAAGGTCTATATGTACTGCCCGGTCTGTCGAACAATAAGTATTTCGGTACGCCGGCTGGATTCGCATCCAACGCTGCCAATGCCATCACCCGTAACGCTGGCGTTACCTCAATCGGGAGCGCCGCGAATGCGGACGATAGTTTTCACCGCGCCACCCTGCCGGACGATTATTACAATACGCAAACCCAAGGCATTTATGCGACCGGCCCCAGCAAGACGACAGGCTTGTTTGGTCGCCTGACCTACCGTATAAACGAAAACGTCAGTGCACACGTGGAGGCCATGTATTCGACGCGTAGGTCGAGCCAGCTGTTCGCACCTTACCCTCTGGATATCCGCGGAAGTAACGGTTTCAGTGTTTCCAGCGATCAGGCATATAACCCGTTTGGCACTGCCAACGGAGTGCCAGCGGCGAATGCGCTCGGCTTTTCAGGTTCAACCTTCCGCATCCAGCGTGTTCCGGTAGAGGTGGGCAACCGCGACAACGTTCAGCATGTAGATACCTCGCGCCTGCTGGTTGGCCTCGACGGTACCGCTGACCTGTTCGGCCGGTGGGATTGGGATGCCACTTTGTCCCATTCGAAGGTGCATGCGACGTTTGACGCTTATAACCAGATCAATATGGAAAACGTCTACCGCGCTCTCGGCCCTGCCGCAGCTTGCGCGAGCGCGTCTGGATGCGTGCCCTTGAACATCTTTGGCACCGTCACGCCTGCCATGGCCGACTATATCCGTTTCAACGGTCACGATGGAAACAGCACGACGCAAACCGATCTGGCTTTCAACGCGACACGCACCCTGGTGGAACTGCCCGGCGGTTCACTCGGGTTGGCAGCTGGCTATGAGTATCGCCGGGAAGGCGCAGAAGACCTGCCTGACGCTTTCGCGAACCTGCCCTCGACAGTTCTTCCACTGGTCAATGGCGCAGCACAGGCGCCGACCACCGCTTCAGGCCGCGACGTAACGCGTGGCAGCTACGATCTGCACGAGGCTTATGCCGAACTGAGTGCGCCGATCCTGTCTGATCTGCCGGGTATCGACAAATTGGAGTTGAACGGCGCAGTGCGTTATTCCCGTTACTCTACCGTGGGTGGCAAGGCGACCAGCAAGCTCGGCATCCTATACCGTCCGGTGAAATCGCTGCTGGTGCGTGGCACTTATTCGCAAGGCTTCCGAGCTCCGTCGATTCTGGAGCTGTATCAAGGACAGCGCCAGACGAACTTCCCGACCGTTGATCCCTGCAACGGCGGCGGCGTAGGCTTGCCTGGCTGTACAGGCGTTCCGTCCAACTACAACCAGAGCCAATATAACGGCGGTCTCACCCGCGGCATCACCGCCGGCAACCGCTTCCTGAAGCCGGAAACTGCCGATACCTACAGCCTTGGCCTCTCCTGGACACCGGATGTGTTGAAGGGATTCAGCCTGACGGCGGACAAATTCCTGATCAAAGTGAAGGACGCTATCGCTTCACAGACCGCGACGCAGATCCTGCAATCCTGCGCGCAGACCGGCAATTTCTGCAGCTTGGTCGTTCGCGCTCCTACTGGTGAGGTGCAGCAGCTGACGCAGGCGGTTGTCAATCTATCACGTATCGAAGTGGCTGGCGTCGACGCGACCGCTCGTTACGTAGCCCCAGTGGCAGGTGGCAAGATCGATTCGGCCCTCGACCTGTCTTACCTTGAGCGCTACCGTTCGTATGTTCCGCAACCGAACGGATCAGTAGTCATCGATGACCGGGCCGGTAAATCGGACCAGCCGCGCTCGACCTTCCCACGCTTAAAAGGGCAGGCGTCGATTCGCTATATCGCAGCAAACTGGACGGCAAGCTGGAAAGCGCGTTACATCGGCCGCAGTGCTGACCTGCCGGGCAATGCCATCAACGGCGGGATGGTCGGCGCTGTCACGTACAACGACCTTCAGTTGGGCTACACCCTTCCCGGCCGAAATGTCACCTTAGCGTTCGGTATCGACAACGCCTTCGACAAACAGCCTCCCGCATCTGCCGCCAACAATCCGATTAACTTCGATATGTACACCTACGACGTACGCGGTCGCTACATGTACGCAAAGATATCGAGCAAGTTCTAAGAAACAGGCTGGACGTCCATGAACCACAGTACACAACACAAGGCAACGCGACGCTGGGCGCTTGATCCAGTAATGATGATGTTCGCGGCACTCGCCGTGGCGATTGCTCTGACCTGGATGATCCCGTCCGGCCAGTACGAACGCAAGGGCGGCGTGCCAAACGGGCTTGTCATTCCTGGAACTTACCGGGAGTTGCCGAAAGTGCTGAATGGTACCGCCTTGCTGCCGCCCCCGGCCTCGAAAAAGGCCGAGGAGGGGAGCAAGGAGACCAAAACCATGGTAGCGCCGGCCGCCGCCCGGCCGGTTTCTCCGGCTGCGCTCGTGACAGCGGTACCGGAGGGCCTGGCCAAGTCGTCCAGCCTGATTTTTATGATCCTGCTGTTGGGCGGCATGTTCGGGGTCTTGCGTACATCGGGCGCGCTCGACGCCGGCATAGAACGGTTGCTTTCCGTGACAGGCGGCCGGGTCGGCATCGTTACCCCGATCGTCATGCTCGCAATATCGGCGGGCAGCACCTTCCTGGGCTTAATTTCGGAATACTTGCTGATAATCCCGATCGTCATTGCGCTTGCCGAACGCATGGGACGAAGCAGGCTGTTTGGTTTCGCGATGCTGACGCTTGCCGCCAAGGTGGGTTATCTAGCATCAGTGACGAATCCGGTGGCGTTGTTGATTGCTCAGCCGATCGTTGGCGCGCCGGCATTCAGCGGCATAGGTCTACGTTTTACGGTCTGGGCAGTGTTCCTCATTATTGCCATCGCGGTCGTGTTGCGATTGGGAAGACAAGGCGTCCGGGTAACAGTGCACTGCGATCATCAGCCGCTATCGCTCCGTCATCTCGCTGTGCTATTGGTCGTGGCCGCCACCGTGCTGTTGTTGGTGGTCGGGTCAGCGACGTTCGGGTGGCGTGATGCACAATTTGCCTCCCTATTCGTTGTCAGCGCACTAGTGATAGGTACTACGGCCGGGATGACGCCGCGAGAAGGCGCACACGCTTTCGTGGATGGCATGAAGTCGATGATGCTAGCGGCGCTGCTTGTTGGTATGGCGCGGGGTGTCGAGCTGGTTTTGCGCGACGGGATGATCCTCGATACCATCATTGCTTTTTCCTCGCACCATGTAGCCGCATTGCCCCCGGTGATAGTGGCGCCGCTGGTGATGTTTTTCGAAATGTTCTTGACCCTGCTGATCCCTTCGACCTCGGCCAAGGCAGCTTTGAGCATTCCGATTTTGGCACCGATCGCGCAAAGCGTCGGCGTCAGCGGTCAGACCACCGTCCTCGCCTTCTTGTTGGGTAACGGCCTGGTGAACATGTTTGCCCCCACTTCGGGCATGTTGCTGGCTTACCTAGCGACCGCGAATATCCCTTATACCACTTGGTTCCGCTTCGTGCTACCGGTGTTCTGCGTGTTCACTGCACTTTCAATCGCGGCGGTCATGATCGCCGTGCTCATCGGATACTGAGTTAGTAGGAAGAAGGCTGTGAACAAAAATATTTTGTACAACGTACCCGTTATGATGCGCGATGGCTGCCGACTTGCGGCTGACATTTATTTTCCAGATGACGGTAGTGGGTGCCACCCTGTACTGCTTGAACGCACGCCGTATAACAAGCTAGGAACCAACCACGCCGATCGCAGCAAGGTAGACCCGGTCGCACGGTCGAAGCCCGAGATTGCCGAGAAGTTTGCGCGTGCCGGCTACGTGTACGTGATCCAGGACTGTCGTGGGCGTTATGCGTCGGAAGGCGATTTCACCAAGTACGCCAATGAAAGCGAAGATGGCTTCGACACCATTGAGTGGCTGATACGGCAACCTTGGTGCAACGGTAGGATCGGTACCCTTGGCCTGTCCTACGGTGCGCACGCGCAAAGTGCCATGGCCGCGCTGGCGCCGAAAGGCTTGGCCGCGATGTTCCTCGATTCTGGCGGCTTTTCCAGTGCCTTCCACAGCGGCATTCGCCAAGGAGGCGCATTCGAACTCAAGCAACTGACCTGGGCATTCAAGCACGCCAAGCTCGCACCCGCCACCGCCAGCGATCCCGCGCGCAAGGCGGCTCTGGAGGCGCAGGACATCCGCGACTGGATTAGCATAGCGCCATGGTCCGAAGGGCGCTCCCCCGTCGCGGCAGCGCCCGAATACGAAGAATACGTACTGCAGCAGTGGCGGAGCGAAGTGTTCGACGAGTCCTGGCGTAGCCCCGCTTTGTGTGCCCGGGCGCACTACGCACAGTGGGCCGATGTCCCAATGGTTCATATGTGCAGTTGGTTCGACCCGTACGCGCTGACGGCCACGGAAAACTACGTAGGGTTATCCCGCCTGAAGCAGTCGCCGGTGAAGCTAGTGCTCGGCCCGTGGACCCATGGTCAGCGTTCCGTGACTTTTGCTGGTGACGTCGATTTCGGGCCTGCCGCGACGCTCGACGACAACATCGCACCCGACTACGTCGCACTGCGTCAGGCCTGGTTCGACCGTCATCTGCGCGGCGATGCTACAGCGCCGGAGTACCTGCCGCAAGCCGTCAAGATTTTCGTCATGGGCGGCGGCAGTGGACGCAAAGATGGAGCGGGACGTCTGCAGCACGGCGGCCGCTGGCGTGACGAAGCGGACTGGCCATTGCCCGCAACCACACACAGGGTGTTGCATCTGCATGGCAATGGCGCACTTGACGAAGAGATGCCAAACAGCGAGTGCGATGCGCTGGAATACGACTTCGACCCGCGCAATCCGGTGCCCACGATCGGTGGTGCGATTGCTTCCGGCGCACCTGTGATGTTCGCCGGAGCGTTCGACCAGCGCACGATGCCTGGAATGTTCGGCGCCAAGCCACTCTTCGGTCCATTGGCGGATCGTGCAGACGTGCTGGTGTTCCAGACCGAGCCCCTCGAGTCGGCGCTGGAAGTCACTGGTCAGGTCGTCGTCAAATTGTGGGTCTCGTCGTCAGCGCTCGACACTGACTTCACGATCAAGGTACTGGACGTCTATCCGCCCAATGAAGATTACATGGAAGGTTGCGCTATAAATTTAACGCATGGCATACTGCGGATGCGCTTTCGTGACTCTTTCGAACATCCGACTCTGCTGGAACCTGATGCCGTCTACCAGATTGAAATCCCGTCTTATCCGACGAGCAACCTGTTCGCTGCTGGACATCGTATCCGAGTCGATATCTCGAGCAGTAATTTCCCGCACTTCGACGTCAATCCCAACACTGGCGCCCCGGCCGGCACAGTGTCAACGCCCGTGGTGGCGCGCAACCGCGTGTTTGTTGGACACGGCCGGCCTTCCTGCGTGCTCCTCCCTATCATTCCTGCTCGAAGGGCGGCTGGCGATCCCGCGATCTAAGGAACGCATGTGGGTAACCTGAGGGACGACATCAGCTTCAGGTCCCTGCGGGCTTTCCATGAGATCGTGTCGTGCGGTTCGGTGACGGAAGCCGCACGACGCATGGGAATGAGCCAGCCGGCAGTGAGCCGGATGCTAGCCCAGCTGGAGCAACAGATCGGCTTCGAGCTGTTCTATCGTGACCATGGCAGGCTAGTGCCAACCCAGGATGGCACACTTCTCTTCGACGAGGTTGACCAGTCGATGGGAAGCGTCGAGCGTGTCTACACGCTGATACGTGACATCGCCGATTATCGGGTAGGGCAACTCAAGGTGGTGGCGCCGCCCAGCTTCTCAGAAGGCGTGCTGCCGGATATCGTCAGCGCTTTTCTCGACCGGTTTCCCAGAGTACGCTTGTCGATCGATTCCCGCAGCATCGAGACATCCAAAGCGATGATCGCCACGCGCGCGGCCGATTGTGGTTTCGTGAAACTTCCTCTTGGGCGCTCGGATCTGCATTTCGAGCACATTGTCACGAGCGCGACCGTCTGCGTGCTCTCATCAGATCATCCGCTTCGCAACAGGCGCATGCTGACACCGCAGCTCCTCCGTGGTCATCCATTGATTCTTCTCGGACTGGGACGTACTGCGCGTGCCCAGATCGAGGCGGAGTTTGCGCGCGCCGGTGTGCGGCCAGAGGTGCGGCTGGAGACACATACCGTAGGCTCGGCTTGCGCATTGGCCGAGCGTGGACTCGGCGTTGCCTTGGTCAATGAAATGCTCGCCAAACCCTACCTTCGCACAGGGGGCGTCGTGCTGCCGTTTGAACCGCGTCTCAGCAACGATTACTCATTCGTTACCTCAGCCTACGTGCAACCTAGTCGGCTGACGCGAGCGTTTCTCGAAATAACGAAGGCTCATTTCGCGCGTGAGCAGGATTCGTCACCCCAACGGGGAGACTAGCTCCGCCGATACGTGTCGACTTCTCCGACCCGATTCTGTCACACGCGGTCGACCGAGCACACTCGTATTGCCCAGTTCTCCGGATGGCGGTCGAGGCGGTGTGTATGCCGTCCATGCATGCCCGTATGCTTTGGCAGCATTAGCTTATCGCGGTGGGCTCTCCCATGTTATCTATGACGGCTTCTCGTTCAACTTGCTGGAGTTCGAATGTCACGTACCCATCGCATTCACTGCCTTCGTATATGAATCACGGCAATGCTGGTCCTTGGGCAGTCTATTTTTAGCAAGTCGACCGGGTAACGCCACATCTCGGATTACTGTCGCGGTGGATCGAAGCGGCGAAGCGGTCAAAGCGCATCCTAGTGGTCGATGTGCCGATCGAACGCGATGATGGATCGAGCGCCACTATGACGAATACCTCGTTCAGCACAACATGTCGCGTGGTCCGGGTAAGCGAGGCGTGCGATTCCACCAGGATGTTCGAGTGCTTTTGATATTGAAATTTTCTGTTGAGTAGGTGAACACATGCCACGCAAGACCAGAGCGGAATCGGCCGCGACGAGCGAACGCATTCTGAATGCCGCAGAAAAGCTATTTGTTCAAAAAGGAGCGGATAAAATCTCACTGCAGCACGTCGCCAATGCGGCGAATGTGACGCGTAGCGCCGTTTGCTGGCATTTCTCAAACAAGGTGAAGCTCTACAACGCCGTAGTAGAGCGCTTGACGACACCATCTGAACAAGAGCTACAAATGCTCGATGAACTGGACTCCGGCAATCCACTTGCAGACCTACGCACCTATATCTTTGGTATTCTCAAAAGGGTTGTAAGCGATCCCAGGGCGGCCGAAATCTTGAAGGTCGGGTACGTCAGCGATATTTGTGTTTCGGAGACTACCCTGGAGGCAGAGCGCTACTACATGAATGTCAACAATTGGACCGGGCAGATCAAGCGACGGGTTGCCTTGGCGAAAGCGAAAGGCATTCTTAGTGAAAGAGCGGACCCAAATGCGATATCGACTGCTGTCTGGTTGATGATTGATGGGATGGTTAGAACGTGGATGTTTAACCGCTCATCGTTCGACCTATTAAGGCAAGGAGAGGGGCTGATTGATCCTTACCTCGAGGGCTTGAAGTCCGCCTTCTCCGCGAACGTCTTCGCCTGTGCCACTAAAATACCTCTGACAAAGCCGTTCAACGGTAAGCGGCCAGCCGTCCCACCTGTGAATTCGTGATCGGCTCAACAACACTGGTCCTTTCGATTATTCAGAAGGGATGTGGTGGCGAATTCAGAACGAGAAAAGGCGTGGAAAGAACGCGTGGCGCAGTGGCGAGCTAACGGTAATTTCTTGAACGAAGTAAGGGCTCGGGTGTTCAACCGGCAGGAGGGTTCCAATCAGGTTCCTGTGCAAATGTCGGGCTGGCTAGAACGACAACTTTTACCCAGCATGCGTAACTGTCTAAGCAAGAACAACCTGTTCAAAGGTCGACACTTCGAGCAGGAGATGCTCATTCTGTGCGTACGCTGGTACCTACGTTACAAGGTGTCATACCGCGACTTGGCCGGGATGATGGCCGAGCGCGGCCTGTCGGTCGCTCACACGACAATTTCGAGCCGGGTTCAGCATTACGCGCCAGAGTTCGACAAGCGCTGGAGCTGCTTTTCGATCCAGGCAGGCACATCCTAGCGAGAGGATGAGAACGACGTCAGGCTCTACGGCCAGTGGGCTTATCTCTACCGGGCTATCGATGTCGATTGAGTTAGAATGAAATTGCTTATATGCAACATCATCTAATCGGGAGTAGAAATGAAGAAGCGAAGCATCGCCGGTATCCTGGCGCTGGCAGCCACCCTTGCCGGGTGTGGCGGCGGCACGCCGGCGGCGCAAGCACCAACTGCTGCCGCTGCGCCGGCGCCGACCGTGTCGCTGGCACTCAGCCAGTCGAAGATCGCCATGGGTTCGTCAGCCACGTTGACCTGGTCATCGACCAACGCGAGCTCCTGTACCGCCTCGGGCGCGTGGTCCGGTGCCTTGGCCGCCTCCGGCACATCCGTGCAGACGCCGATGGCGGCGGGCGCGATGACCTACACGCTGACCTGCAGCGGCGCCGGTGGAAGCGCCAGCCTGTCGGTTGCGCTGACCGTGCCCATTCCGGTCGAGAAGTCGTCCTACGAAAACAAGGCCGTCGCGGGCGAAGTGCTCGGCGCGCAACCGTTGCCGAGCGAAGTAAAAGCGGGAAATGCCGTCGCCTTTGCCGACTTCTTCCAGGATGGCAGCTATGCGATGGTGACGCATTCGCTGGACTACAATCCGCAGGATCCGTCAACCAGCGCCATGCTCGGTCACATCCATTTCTGGAAAAAGGTGAATGGTGTCTGGGCCGACAACACAACGCGGCTGCTGGCCAACTCGACGGGTTGCCTTCATCCGCGCAAAGCCGTGGTGGCCGATTTCAATAACGATGGCAAGCCCGACGTATTATTCGCCTGTCACGGCTTCGACGCTCCGCCGTTCCCGGGCGAATCGCCGATCGTCCTTCTGAGTCAGCCTGATGGCAGCTACAAGAATACGGTCATGCCCGTCAAATGCTTCTGCCACAGCGCGTCGGCCGGCGATATCGACGGCGACGGCTATCCGGACGTGATTGTGACCGGTGACTCGGTGGCCAGCATGCCGTTTTTCCTGATCAACAATAAGGATGGCACCTTCACCAGGGACCTGACCCGGCTCCCTGCCGATACCCAGTATAAGCCGATCTTCACGGCCGAAATGATCGACTTCGGCCATACGGGCAAGTACGACGTCTTCCTGGGCGGTCACGAGCAGGACCCGTCGGCCAGCTGGCCGGCGACCATCCTGCCCAACGACGGCGCCGGCCGCTTCACATCGACCACCCGCGTCATGCTGCCGGGGGCGCCGGGATTCGGCTTCCCGACCGACATCGCCTACAAGGCAGGTGCGCTTTACCTGGCGCGCACGATCGACCTGTCGACGAATTTCTACAATGGCGCGGCGATCCAGAAAATCGCCTACCCCTCGCTCGCCAGCCAGACGCTGTACCAACACACCACGGCCTACTCGTCCGGCACCCGCTGGATCAACTGGATCATCGCCACTGGTGGCAACATCACGGCCATGGATTCGGCCTACGGCATCAGCCTGCCCCAGTAAGGCGGCGGCGCGACGGGCGCCGGGTCGCGCGTCACTGTCGACGGCTGCTGCCGTGGCTGGTGCGTGGCGGGGCGGTTTCATAGCGCCAGTGCCAGGTCGTCGCCGCTGGCGACCACGGTGTCATCCTGATCGACCCAGGCGCAAAGGAGTTGATTGGCGTTATCTAGACATTGGGGTGAAGGCTCGCTTCAAGTCTTGTCTCTTGCTATTCGACTTTTCGCGAGCAGGCTCGGTCATGTGTCTGCAAATAATGCCCGGCTCGTCTATTCGGGCGACTGAATCCCATGGGATTTGTCTCCGCATGCCACTGTGTTTGGCGCAATCAAATCTAGCTGAACAAGGGTCTGCTTTGGGGGGCGAAAGCAGTCTCTGCTGTAGGGGAGGGGACCAGTTCACCGATCTGGCCTCGTATGCGCATTCAAGCGAACTGATGTGGTGCTAAAGTGTGGTTCTAAACTAACCCTTTGATTCTTAAGGGCCAAAACGGCCTGCAAAGCCGTCTAGACGGGTTCGACTCCCGTCCTCGCCTCCAGTTTATCCCCTCAAAAGAACTCAGGTGCTGATATCAATCAGACTTGAAGTCTTCTGGCCCTGGCAAGCGGGTCAGCCCGGTCCCGATGCTGATCCTTCTTCCCTTTGCATTGTCTTTAGGCCACCCAAGTACAGGGTTGTAAGTTCGCAGAGCCTGTCAGGTATTTGCGCCATCTCAACTACCTGCATATAGGGAACCCGATACTAGCTGACGTGCTTGCAAGCATCTCTTGCCAGAGTGTTCTGTGATCGACGGATCAAGCAGGGTAATTCCAGTGATCCTCGTGCCCGGCATTATGGGCAGCAATTTGCGTGCGACGACTAAAAGAAATCAGCCGCAAAACGGCGAATTATCGGCGGGTAGTCCAGCGTGGCGTCCGCCAAACGGCATCATGGACGCGATTAGCGAAGTGAAATTGTGGAAAGCCCGAAACCCGACGCAGCGGCAACGGATTCTGGATGGCGACACTCTTGAAGTCGATGATTCGGGTCTCATCGTCCTTCCTCGCGACCCAGAGGGGCTGGAAGCGGCCCAGATGCGCAATCACTGGTGGGGAGAAGTGCACTCGGACAGTTACGGCCACCTGCTGGCTGATCTGCACCTAAACCTGAACAACACATTTGTTCGCGCAGTATTCGGCGGGGAAAGGACGCCGAGTTATCACTGGGATAAGGTGATGAAATACGACCGCGCCAAGTGGAACGCTGCCGACATGCCCGCACTCACCGAAGCTGAACTAGAGAAATTCGCGCAGTACCAGTATCCAGTCTATGCATGCGGCTACAACTGGATTCAGTCCAACGAGGGTTCGGCTGAG
>Ga0308175_100002434_pt1 | contig 12761 bp, 10 predicted proteins | sample PhyCR1_3_FD_203893 | JGI IMG/M metagenome (GOLD analysis project Ga0308175, IMG submission 203893) | Soil microbial communities from UC Gill Tract Community Farm, Albany, California, United States - DLSLS.C.R1 | ecosystem: Environmental > Terrestrial > Soil > Agricultural land | place: USA...
GAGTCATGACGCGAGGTCCCAGACCATGGTCGTAAGAGTTCCACCGTCCTCCGCTCCGCCACGCTCACGTCTGCGTGTGCTCCTGGCCTCCGGTGCCGCCGCCCTCGCTCTCGCAGCCGGGTCCGTGGTACCGGGCATGCCCCTCGGCGCCGCGCCCCAGCAGGCGCAGGCCGCCGACAGCGGCGGCAAGACCGACAAGACCCTGACCGTCGCGGTCGCGCAGAGCGTCGACTCCCTGAGCCCGTTCCTCGCCCAGAAGCTGCTGAGCACCAGCGTCTCGCGGCTCATGTACGACTTCCTGACGAACTACGACGCCAAGGACAACCACGCCATCCCGGGCCTCGCCACCAAGTGGGAGCCGTCCGCCGACAAGCTGACGTGGACGTACACCATTCGGGCCGATTCGAAGTGGTCCGACGGGCAGCAGGCGACCGCCGAGGACGCGGCCTGGACGTTCAACAAGATCATGGACGACGAGGCCGCGGCCCAGGCCAATGGCAGCTTCGTCACCAACTTCAAGAAGGTGACGGCCCCCAGCCCCACCAAGCTCGTCATCGAGCTCAAGGAGCCGCAGGCCACCATGGCCGCGCTCGACGTACCGATCGTGCCCAAGCACGTGTGGGAGAAGGTCGGGGACTTCTCGAAGTTCAACAACGACACGAAGTTCCCCGTCGTCGGCAACGGTCCGTTCATCCTGACGGACTACAAGGTCGACCAGTACGTGAAGCTCAAGGCCAACAAGGACTTCTGGCGCGGGGCGCCGAAGTTCGACGAGCTGGTCTTCAAGACGTACAAGGACCAGGACGCCGCCGTCGCCGCCCTCCGCAAGGGCGAGGTCTCCTTCGTGGCCGGTTCGCCCGCGCTGACGCCCGCTCAGGCGAACTCGCTCAAGGGCGACAAGAACATCAAGGTCAACGAGGGCCCCGGCCGCCGCTTCTACGCGCTGGCCACCAACCCCGGCGCGCGGACCAAGGACGGCAAGAAGTTCGGCAACGGCAACAAGGCGCTGCTCGACAAGAGGGTCCGCCAGGCGCTGTTCCTGTCGATCGACCGCGAGTCGATCATCGACAAGGTGTTCCAGGGCCACGCCGTCGAGGGCAAGGGCTACATCCCGCCGCGCTTCTCGGCGTACGCCTGGGAGCCCTCGGCGAGCCAGAAGCTGGCGTACGACCCCGACAAGGCGGCGCAACTGCTGGACCAGGCGGGCTACAAGCTCAAGGGCGACCAGCGCGTCGGCAAGGACGGCAAGCCGCTCGACCTGCGCATCCTCTGCCACGCCACCGACCCGAACGACAAGGCGGTCGGCAAGTACCTGAAGGAGTGGTGGGGCAAGCTCGGCATCGGGCTGAAGGTCGACTGCCTCGACGACGTCTCCGTCCCCTGGTACGCCGGTGAGTACGACCTCGCCTTCGACGGCTGGTCCGTCAACCCGGACCCGGACTTCGTCCTCGGCATCCACACCTGCGCGGCCCTGCCGACGAAGGCCAAGGCGAGCGCGGCCACGGACAACTTCATCTGCGACAAGTCGTACGACGAGCTGTACAAGAAGCAGCTCGCCGAGTACGACCCCGCCAAGCGGGCCGAGCTCGTCGGCCAGATGCAGTCGTGGCTGTACGACTCCGGGTACATGAACGTGATGGCGTACCCGAACGCGGTCGAGGCGTACCGCACCGACCAGATCAAGTCGATCACGACCATGCCCGAGGCGGCCGGCAACATCTACGGCCAGGACGGCTACTGGAGCTGGTGGTCGGCCGTGCCGGCGAGCAGTGGCGGCGACTCGGACAGCGACAGCTCCGGCTCCTCCACCGGTGTGATCATCGGCATCGTGGTCGCGGTCGTGGTCCTCGCAGGTGGCGGCTTCCTGATCTCGCGGCGCCGCCGCACCACCGCGGACGATCGCGAGTAGGTTCTCGAACGGGATGCGAGGGACCGGCCGGCGCGGGTGCCGTATCAGGCCCGCGCCGGCCGGTTTCTTCCAGGAACGACACGAGTAACGAGAGTTCCCCATGACAGCTGACAGCACTCCGGCGCTCGTGCAACAGGCGGACGCGGCCACGGACGGCCCTCCGGCCGGCCCCTCGGCCGCACGCGGTCCACGGGCGCGCAACACCAAGGCCTATCTGCAATACGTGGCCGCCAAGATCGCGGGCGCCGTCGTCTCGCTGTTCGCGGTTCTGGTCACCAGCTTCTTCCTCTTCCGGCTCATTCCGAGCGACCCGGTCAAACAGATGACGGGCGGCCGGCCCGTATCGGCCGAACAGCTGGAATCGCTGCGCCACCAGTTGGGGCTCGACCAGCCGATGTGGCAGCAGTTCACGAGCTATATCGGGGACGCCCTCACCGGTGACTTCGGTGCCTCGTTCGCGTACCACGCACCGGTCATGGACAAGATCGTCGAGAAGCTGCCGGCGACGCTGCTGCTCACCGGCACCGCCTATGTCCTCTACAGCCTCATCGGCATCTGGCTCGGCACCCGCACCGCCTGGCGCAACGGCTCGGCCGGCGACCGGTTCAACACCGCGCTCGCGCTCACGCTGTACTCGGTGCCGTCGTTCTGGCTCGGGCTGCTCCTGATCATCGTCTTCTCGGTGGGCGTCGGCCCGATCCCCGGGATGTTCCCGACCGGTGGGATGACGTCGGGCGACACCAGCGGCTTCGGCTACGTCATCGACGTGGCGCACCACATGGTGCTCCCGGTCATCACCCTGGTGGCCGTCGGGTACGCGCAGACGCTGCTGGTCATGCGGTCCTCGCTGCTGGACGAGATGGGCAGCGACTATCTGACGACCGCCCGCGCCAAGGGCCTGCGGGACGATGTCGTACGCCGCAAGCACGCCGTGCCCAACGCGATGCTGCCGACCTTCACGCTGATGTTCGTCAACCTGGGACATGTGGTCGCCGGGCAGATCCTGGTGGAGACCGTGTTCTCCTGGCCGGGGCTCGGCTCCCTGTTCTACCAGGGACTGAGCACCCCCGACCTGCCTCTCGTCCAGGGCCTGTTCTTCGTCTTCGCCACCGCGGTGATCCTGGCGAACACCCTTGCCGATGTGCTGTATCCGCTGCTCGATCCCCGGGTGGGCCGATGACCACGACCGATTCCATGCCCACGCCGACTCCTGCGTCGGCCCCGCCCGAGCCCGTCCGGAGCGCCCGCGCCCTGGCCCGGGCCCGTAAACGCCAGTCCGCGGCCCGGTTCTGGCGGGAGTACCGCCGCCACAAGGGCGGCATGTGGGGCCTGGCCGGCCTGATCCTGATCGCCCTGGTGGCCCTGGCCGCGCCCCAGCTCGTCGGTGCCGACTCGGAAAGCGTCACCGAGGCGTCCGGCGGCGCGCTCGAATCGCCGAGCGGTGAGTTCCCGCTCGGCACCGACCAGTTCGGACGCAGCGTGCTGGCGCTCCTGGTGTGGGGCGCGCGCGTCTCGCTCACCGTGGGGCTGCTCGCGGCGTTCCTGTGCGTCGCCATCGGCACGGTCGTGGGGATCGTCGCGGGTCACTTCCGCGGCTGGTACTCGACGGTGCTGATGCGGGTGACCGACTGGTTCCTGGTGATGCCGACGCTGGTCCTCGCGGTCGCCCTCGCCTCGGTGATGGACCGCTCCCTGTGGACCATCATCATCGCGATCGGCGTCACGACCTGGCCGACCACCGCCCGGCTGGTGCGGGCGCAGACCCTCGCCGTGGAGTCCCGCCCGTACATCGAGCGCGCCCGCGCGCTGGGCGGCGGCCACGGCCACGTCATGCTGCGGCACGTCCTGCCGAACGTGATGCCGCTGGTGCTCGCCCAGACCACGCTGGCCATCTCCGGCGCGATCCTGAGCGAGGCCACGCTGGCCTTCCTCGGCCTCGGCGACCCGACCATCACCTCGTGGGGCAGCATGCTCCAGGACGCGCGCGCCGCCGGCGCGGTGAGCGCCGGCGACTGGTGGTACCTGGCACCGCCCGGCATCGCCATCGCCCTGGTCGCGCTGGCGTTCACGCTGTGCGGCCGCGCCATCGAGTCCGTCCTCAATCCCAAGCTGGGGGTGGCCCGTTGAGCACGACGAGCATCCGCAAGACGCCTCTTCTGGAGGTACGCGACCTGACGGTGACGTACGCCGGCGGGGCGCGGGCCGTCCGCGGCGTGAACCTGGAGGTCGAGGCGGGGCGCAAGCTCGGCATCGCCGGGGAGTCCGGCTGCGGCAAGTCCACACTGGCGCTGGCCCTGCTGCGGCTGCTGCCCGCGGGCACCAAGGTGACCGGCGAGATCCTGCTGAACGGCGAGGACGTCCTCGCGATGAAGTGGGGCCAGGTCAGGGCCGTGCGCTGGGCGGGGGCCTCGATCGTCTTCCAGGGCGCGATGCACTCGCTGAACGCGGTGCACCGCATCGGGGACCAGATCGCCGAGCCGATCCTGCTGCACAGGAGGACCACTCCGGCGGCCGCCCGCAAGCGCGCCGGCGAGCTGCTGGAGCAGGTCGGGCTGCCCGCGGCCCGGGTGGACGCCTATCCGCACGAGCTGTCCGGCGGGCAGCGCCAGCGCGTGATGATCGCGATGGCACTCGCCTGCGACCCCGGTCTGATCATCGCGGACGAGCCGACGACGGCCCTGGACGTGATGATCCAGGCCCAGATCCTGCGGCTGATCGAGGAGCTGGTCTCCGAACAGGACCTCGGCCTGATCATGATCAGCCACGACCTCGCGGTGCTGTCCGACACCTGCGACCGGCTCGCCGTGATGTACGCGGGCCGGGTCGTCGAGCAGGGTCCGGCGTCCGAGGTCTACGAGAACGCGCACCACCCGTACAGCAGGGCCCTGTCGGGCGCCTTCCCGCGCATCGGGGACCCGGCGTCCCGGTTCGCGCCGCAGGGACTGCCCGGCGACCCGCCCGACCCGTCGGCGCTGCCGGCCGGCTGCACCTTCCACCCGCGCTGCGCGCTGGCCCTGGACTCCTGCTCCACGCTGGACCAGGAGCTGCGGGACGCGGGCCCCGGGCGGCAGGCCGCGTGCGTGCTGGTGGGTCCGGAGGGGGCCGCGGCGCCGGTCGTGCCGGGCGCCGAGGAAGCAAGGAGCACATCATGACGACGACCCCCGTGGACCTGCTCAGCGCGCAGGGGCTCCGGATCACCTTCCCCGGCCGGCACGGCGCCGCGCCCGCGCGTGCGGTGGACGGTGTGGACCTGGACATCCGGCCCGGCGAGATCGTCGCGCTGGTCGGCGAGTCCGGGTGCGGCAAGACGACGCTGGCCCGGTCGCTGCTGGGCCTGGTCCCGCCGACGGCCGGTCAGGTCACCTTCGACGGGAAGCCGCTGGACTACGGGAGCCGGGCGCTCAAGGCGTACCGCAAGCGGGTGCAGCTGGTCCTCCAGGACCCCAGCGGCTCGCTGAACCCGCGCCACACGGTGTACGACGCCGTGGCCGAGGGCCTGCGCATCCACGGCTACGCGGGCGACGAGCGGCAGGCGGTGCACGACGCGCTGTCCCGGGCCGGGCTGCGGCCCCCGGAGCGGTTCTTCCTGCGCTACCCGCACGAGCTGTCGGGCGGTCAGCGTCAGCGCGTCGTGATCGCGGGGGCGCTGGTCCTGGAGCCGGAGCTGATCGTGGCGGACGAGCCGGTGGCCTCGCTGGACGCGTCGGTGCGCGGAGAGATCCTGGCGCTGCTGCTGCGGCTGCGCGAGGAGCTGGGGCTGTCCGCGCTGGTGGTGACGCATGATCTCGGTCTGGCGTGGAACATCGCGGACCGGGTCGCGGTGATGTATCTGGGCCGCATCGTGGAGACGGGTGACGTCGAGCAGATCCTGACGGCGCCGCGCCACCCGTACACGCAGGCGCTGTTGTCGGTGCTGCCGGAGGCGCCGGGCGAGCCGGTGGTGCTGACGGGCGAGCCGCCGGACCCGTCCCGGGTGCCGTCCGGCTGCCGCTTCCACGCCCGCTGCCAGGTGCTGGCGTCGGGCGAGGCGGAGCGGGCGGGCGTCGCGGACCTGTGCCGTACGAAGGACCTGCCGGTGCTGGCGGGCGGCGGGGAGACCCAGGTGGCCTGCCACTGGGCCACCGCGAAGGTGGCCGCGCCCGCATCCTGACGGGGCGGGGGGGTTTCCGGCCGGTGCGGCCGGGAACCCCCCGCGCGGTCAGGCCCGCTCGGCCGCCGCGATCAGCTCGCTGCACCGCTTCACATCGGCGGCCATCGCCACGAGCAGGTCGTCGATCGTGTCGAACTTCAGCATCCCGCGTACGTACGCCAGGAAGTCCACGGCCACGTGCAGGCCGTACAGGTCGAGGCCGACGCGGTCGATCGCGTACGCCTCGACCGTGCGCTCGGTGCCGTCGAACTGGGGGTTGGTGCCGACCGAGATCGCGGCGGGCATCGCCTCGCCGTTCGCGTGCAGCCAGCCCGCGTACACGCCGTCGGCGGGAATCGCGGTGTGCGGGAGGGTCTCCACGTTGGCGGTGGGGAAGCCGAGCTCGCGTCCGCGCTGGGCGCCCCGGACGACGACGCCCTCGACGCGGTGCGGGCGGCCCAGGATCTCGGCGGCCCCGGCCACGTCCCCCTCTGCGACCAGGCGCCGGGTGAGCGTGGAGGAGAAGGGTTCGCCGCCGCCCGCATCGCCGCTCACCCGCAGATCGATGACCTCGACGCGGTAGTCGTGGTCGGCGCCCAGCTCGGCCAGCAGCTCGACGTTCCCCGCGGCCTTGTGGCCGAAACGGAAGTTGGGGCCCTCGATGACCAGCTGGGCGTGCAGCTTGTCGACGAGCACCTTCGCGATGAAGTCGGCCGGGGCCAGCCGCGAGAACTCCGTGGTGAACGGCAGGATCAGCATCGCGTCCACGCCGAGCTCCGCCATCAGCTCCGCGCGCCGGTGGTGCGGGGCGAGCAGCGGCGGGTGGCTGCCGGGGCGGACGACCTCGCTGGGGTGCGGGTCGAAGGTCACGACGACCGAGGGCACGCCCAGCTCACGGGCCCGTTCGACGGCGCGGCCGATGATCAGCTGGTGTCCGCGGTGCACCCCGTCGTACGAGCCGATGGTGACGACGCTGCGCCCCCAGTCCTGGGGGATGTCCTCCAAGCCTCGCCAGCGCTGCACTCTGACCGCTCCTCGCCCGAACCTGTGTACGTGGTTATGTCGCTTACGCAGGTCTAAGACTGCCATGCTCACGCCCTGCGGCCTGCATCGGCATGGGCATCGCGGCCCCCAGGGGTGCCTTGTCGCCCGGGGGCGGACCCGGCCATGACCGGTGAGACACCCTCCAGGCCCTCCACCGTGCGCCGGGCGCTGGGGCCGACCACGGCCGCCCACTCCTGCGGTGCGTCCGCCAGCCAGCCCGCGACCAGGGCGCCGAACCCCGGGACCTCGCGGACGAGCGCGACCAGCCGCCGGTCGAACAGCGCGGCCCCTTCGGGGGTACGCACGAGCAGCATCCCGGTCCGGTGCACCAGCGCCCTCGTGCGCACCGGCGACCGCCCGCCGCATCCGGTCGCCGCGGCACGCAGCAGGGCCTCCAGCACCACCGGGTCCGGGCCTGCCCCGCCCTGCTCGAAGTCCAGCAGCACCTCCAGCAGCTCGTCCCGGGTGGGCTGGGAGGCGGGGCTGCCGGGCGTGGCGAGGACCGCGGCCAGCGAGCCCCGGACCGGAGCCGCCACCGGGCGGTCCCGGAGCAGTCCGGTGAGCAGCGGCAGCAGCAGGGCGCGCGCGGCGGGCCCGTGCTCCAGCCTGCGGTCGAGGTACGCGGCGGTGTGCGCGGTGTCCTCGGGGTGGCCGTCGGCATAGGCGCGTACGAGTCCGGCGGCGCGCAGCGCGAGCTCGGGCGCGTCGATCCCGGCCAGGGCCCGCAGCACCTCGCCGGCGCCCTGGTCGGGCCGTGCGAGCCGGTCCCGGTACGCGGCCACCACGCCCTCCGGGTGCGTGGGCAGGGCGGCGGCGAGCGCGGCGGCCGGCACCCGCACGTCCTGCGGCCCGACGGCGGTGAAGGCGCGGAGCGCCTGCGGGAGGTAGCGGTCCCGGGTCCGGGGGTCGGCGACGAGCAGGGCGAGCACCGGACCGTGCAGGTCGCTGTCGGCGGGGCGGGCCAGCACCGCGAGCGCCGCCCGCCGCAACCGGCCGCGGTCGTCGTCGAGGGTCAGCCGGGGCGTGACGAGCGCCGCGTACGAGACGGCGGCGACGCGCCGGCTGCGGCGCTCCTCGTCCCCGGCCCACCGCTCGACGGCCCGGCAGAGCGCGGCGGGCTCGTCCTCGGCGAGGGCGGCGAGCAGTTCCTCGGCCCGGGGGTGCCCGGCCGAGACCAGCGCGTCGGCCAGGTCGTCGACGGCGAGGGTCCGGCGGGCGTGGAGCAGCGCCTGCGCGGCGGCGGCGACGGTCGGCCGGACCTCCGCGTCCGGTGCGGCGGCGAGCGGCCGCTCGTCGCTGAACCAGGCGCACAGGAGGGGCATGACGGTGCCCGGCTGTGCGGTGAGCCGCCGATCGACGGCGTCCAGGAACCGCGCCTCGCCGCTCCCGGTACCGGGCGGCCCGTCGGCGGGAACGAGCCGCCGGAACAGGTCCATCCGGTCCGCCTCGGGCAGCCTCAGCCCCCGCCAGAACCAGGGCCCGAAGTCGGCGTACGCCCCGCCCGCGCCGCCCTCGTCGCCCGAGCTCCGCACGACGCGCCCGGCGAGCAGGCGGAGCACGCCGAGGTAGGGGCGCGCGTCGGGCACCCGGAGCAGCGTCTCCCCGAGCAGCCGCGCGGCCCACCAACGGGGGTCGGTGAGGAGCCGGGCGCGCCCGGCGGTGTCGTCGACCTGGTCCGCCCTCCCCTCGGGCAGCCGGTCCAACGCCTCGATCAGGTCCGCCAGCCGGTGGGCCAGGGCGGCCGTGCCGTGGCGGCGGGCCAGGAGCAGGAGGGCCTGGATCACCGGGCCGATCCGGTGCCGGGGCACCGGGAGGCTGCGCGGGACGGCCTCAGCGGCATCCGCGGCCGCCTCGCCCCGGCGGGGGCGCGGGACGCGGCCGCCGTCCTCTTCCGGCGACGCGTGCCACCGGTGCACCAGCGCCCGCAGCGCCGCGTCCAGATCGAGGTGCGTGCTCTGGATCCAGTCGCCCACCTCCTCGTGCCCGAAGCGGTAGCCGTCGCCCGCCGGGACGAGGAGGCCCTCGGTGAGGACGGCCGGGGCCCAGCCCGTGCGCCAGGGGAACAGCTCCTCGAAGGCGGCCCGGTCCAGCTCGCCCTGTCCCGGGCCGAGGCAGCGCCGGGCGGCCTCGTGGACCTGACCCGCCACCCGGGCCGCCAGGCGCCGCACCGCCGGCCCGCCGGGGCGCCGCGTCCCGGCGGCGATGCGGACTGCGATCCGCAGGCACATCAGGTCGAGGTGGGCGGCGAAGACCTCCTCCGTGCCGGGGCGGCCCGGCGTGTCCGGCGGCAGGGCCTCGCGTACCTCCGCGAGCAGCCGGAGGGTGAGCGGGTGGCGGTCGTGGCCCGCGGCGAGGGCGTCGGGCGGCAGGCCGAGCCGTTCGCGGGCGCATTCGGCCTGGCCCGCGGTGAAGTCGGTGATCCGGAGGGCCGGGGGCAGCCGGCGGGCGGGCCTGGCGGGCCGGTGCAGCGCGTCGGGCGGGCAGAGCGCACCGGCCGTCTCCCAGTGCTCGGGGCGGCAGCCGACGACGAGCCGGGCGCCGTTCGCCCGGAGCCAGCCGACCGTGGCCGTGGTCCAGTCGGCCAGCCGGTGCGCCAGGACGGGCGGCATCTCCTCCGGGGCGTCCAGCAGGACGAGCAGCGGTACACCGGAGTCGGCGGCCAGCCGGGCGACCCGCTCGGGGGTGGCGCTCGCCATGTCGCCCGGGGCCCCGGCGGCGCTGACGATGCGCCCGGCCTGCCGGAGCGTGCGCGCGACGGCGTCGGCGACGGAGGTGTCGTCCGCGAGGAGGTCGGCGCCGCGCAGCCACAGCGTGGGCGCCGGCACGGGACCGGTCGCCCGGCGCGCGGCGACGGCGGCGAGCTCGGTGGTGCGGCCGGTGCCGGGCTCGCCGACGAGGCCGAGGACCACGGCCGACTCCCCCGGTCCGGCGGCCGCGAACGCCTCGGACTCGGCGCGGACGTCGGGCCGCTCCACCGGGTCGTGCCGGTCGCCGCCCGCCGAGCCCACGGACATGGCGGTGAGCTGGAGGGCCCCGGCGGGATTGAGATCGGGGCCGTAGCCGGGGACGGTCGCGGCGTTGCGCCGCAGCAGCTCGCCCAGTGGCCCGTCGTCCGGCGCACCGGCGAGCGGTGTCGCGCAGCCGGCGGTGGCGTGGGACGCCCGCAGGGAGAGGCCGAGGACACCGATGACGGCGCCGCTGTCCGGGTCGAGGACGGGCCCGCCCACCGCCGCGCCGCCCAGCCGGAGCGCGTCGCTGCCGTCCGTGCCGAGGGCGAGTTCCAGGGCGTGGTCGATCCGGTGGGTGCGGCCGCGGCTGGTGTACGTCACCGGCGTGCGGCCCAGGATGCGCGCCTCGCGCAGTCCGTGCGCGACGACCGTCACATACGTACCGGGGTCGAGGCGCTGCCGCGCGCAGACCGGCAACGGCCGGACGCCGAGGGTGTCCGGTCCCCCGCTGGGCAGGAGGGCGAGGTCCCGCTCCGGCACGGCGATGATGTCGGCGGCCTCCACCCGGCGGCTGCGGCCGTCGGTGCCGTGCAGCAGGACGTGGGGAAGGCCGTCGACCGCCTCGTGGCTGGTGACGACCGTCCCCCGGTCGTCGGCGACGAAGCCGGTCCCTCGCGGCCGGCCGGCCGGATCGCACAGTCGTACCAGCGTCGCCCGGTCCCCGCATCCCATGGTCCGAAGGTAGGTCGGCGAAGATCCCCGCGCGCACCACTCCGGGCGAAAGCGCCCCCGTCACCCCCCTGATTCACTCCGAGCGCCTGCCCGTTGGGGTGAATCCGGGGCGTTCACCGGACAGAAACCGGTGGGGGAATCGTGGAGCGGGCACAGGGGGCTCTGCCCGCTCCACGATGAGGGCCCGGCCGGTGGCGGAGGACCGGTCAGCCGAAGACGGCGAGGCTCTTGGCCTTGCCCTTCTGCTCCTCGACGAGGACCAGGAACCGCCCGTCCGGACCGAAGACGGCGACCGGCCCCGGCGGGTATGCGGGCATGTCCAGCCGGACCCCGTTCAGCAGCAGCTTCGCCCGCTGCTCGTCGACGTCCCAGCGCGGGAACGCCGAGGCGGCGGCCTCGGCCACCGGCATCACGGCCAGCTCCTCCTGGTGCTGGTCGAGCGTGCGCGCGGCGTCCAGCCCGTACGGGCCGACGCGGGTGCGCCGCAGGGCGGTCAGATGGCCGCCCACCCCGAGCCCGGCGCCCAGGTCGCGGGCGATGGCGCGGATGTACGTACCGGAGGAGCAGACCACCGAGACGACCAGGTCGAGAACGGGCGTGCCGTCCTCGGCGACGGCCTCGCGGACGTCGTAGACGCGGAAGGACGAGACGGTCACCGGCCGGGCCGGGATCTCGAACTCCTCGCCGCCGCGTACCCGCGCGTAGGACCGCTTGCCGTCGATCTTGATGGCGCTGACCTTGGACGGCACCTGCATGATGGCGCCGGTCAGCGCGGCGACCCCGGCGTCGATCCCCTCGCGCGTCACACCCGAGGCGTCGGCGGACGAGGTGATCTCGCCCTCCGCGTCGTCCGTGACGGTGTTCTGGCCGAGCCGGATGGTGCCGAGGTACTCCTTCTCGGTCAGCGCGAGGTGCCCGAGGAGCTTGGTGGCCTTCTCGACGCCGAGCACCAGCACCCCGGTCGCCATCGGGTCCAGGGTGCCGGCGTGGCCGACGCGGCGGGTCCGGGCGATGCCGCGCATCTTGGCGACGACGTCGTGCGAAGTGAAGCCGGACGGCTTGTCGACGATGACAAGGCCGTCCGGCGTCCTGTTCTGCGCTGTCATTCGGAGGCGGTGTCCTCGTCCTCGTCCTCCGGCTTGCGGTACGGGTCCGCGTCACCGGCGTACGCGGCGCCCGAGGAAGCCTCGCGCACCTTGGCGTCCGAGGCCCGTGCCCGGTCGAGCAGGTCCTCGATGGCCCGGGCGTTCTCTGGGAGCGCGTCCGCCACGAAGGTGAGCGTCGGGGTGAACTTCGTACCCGCCGCCGAACCGACCGCGGACCGCAGGATGCCCTTGGCGCTCTGCAGGCCGGCCGCGGCGCTGGCCCGCTCCTCGTCGTCGCCGTAGACCGTGTAGAAGACCGTGGCCTCCCGCAGGTCACCGGTGACCCGGACGTCCGTGATGGTCACGTGGGTCCCCAGCCGCGGGTCCTTGATGCCGCGCTGCAGTTTCCCGGCGACCACCTCCTGGATGAGGTCCGCCAGCTTCTTAGCCCGCGCGTTGTCGGCCACTGGTCCGTCTCCTTCTTGCTCAATCGTCTTCGTCGCTGTGCAGTCGCCGTCGTACGGACAGCAGCTCCACCTCCGGCCGGGCGGCGACGAGGCGCTCGCACCGGTCGAGTACGTCTGTGAGGTGCCGGGTGTCCCCGGAGACCACGGCGAGGCCGATCTCGGCCCTGCGATGGAGATCCTGCCCGCCCGTCTCCGCCGCGCTCACCGCGTATTTGCGCTGGAGTTCGGCGACGATCGGGCGGACCACGGAACGCTTCTCCTTCAGCGACCGTACGTCGCCGAGAAGCAGGTCGAAGGACAGTGTCCCCACATACATGTATGTCCGGATGTCCCGCCGGTTCGGGTTCGCGCCCCGCCGATCACCGGCGGGTACACAAGAACCGTACACGGAACGGCCGGGGGCGATAGACGGAAATATGTACCGTCGACCGGCCCCCACAGTTGAGG
>Ga0308175_100002435_pt1 | contig 12761 bp, 9 predicted proteins | sample PhyCR1_3_FD_203893 | JGI IMG/M metagenome (GOLD analysis project Ga0308175, IMG submission 203893) | Soil microbial communities from UC Gill Tract Community Farm, Albany, California, United States - DLSLS.C.R1 | ecosystem: Environmental > Terrestrial > Soil > Agricultural land | place: USA...
GGGAGCGGCACCCCGACGAGGTGGACCGCTGGCTCGGGTCGCTGGACCACCCGCCGGGGGGCGGCGAGTCGTTCCGGGTGGTGGAGAGGCGGGTGCTGGCCAGCCTCGAGCGGCTGCTGGAGCGGCACCGCGGCGAGACCGTCCTCGCGGTGAGCCACGTCACGCCGATCAAGGTCCTGGTGGCGCACGCGCTCGGGGCGCCGTTGGAGTCGGTGTTCCGGATGGAGCTGGCGCCGGCCTCGGTGACCGTGCTGTCGTTCTACGCCGACGGCCAGGCGTCGATGCGGATGTTCAACGCCCGCCCCACCGACGCGGCGTTCACACCTCGCTGACGACCACGTCGAGCAGCGCGCCGTGGCGTCCCGCCGGTCCGGGCTGGACCTTCCAGCCGAGGGAGCCGAGCAGGTCCGCGAACCGGCCGGGGGTCGCCGGGGTGCCGCCGTCGAGGAGCAGGTCGCGCACGAGGCGGCCCTTGGTCGCCTTGTTGAGGTGCGAGACGACGGCCCGGCGGCCGTCGTGCTCCTGGAGCACCCGCACCGAGACCACGCGGGGTGCGAGGTCGCGCGCCGGCCGCCAGAACGACGCGTACGTCGACGAGCGCAGGTCCACGACGAGGCCACGGCCGACGGCCGCGCGCACGGCCGGGTCGAGGCGCCGGGACCAGTGTGCGGAGACGGCCCCGAGGCCGGGCAGGGACACGCCCCCGGAGAGCCGGTAGGCGGGGATCCGGTCACCGGGCCGCAGCAGGCCGAAGAGCGCCGAGGTGACCGCGAGCCGCGACGTCGCCCGGCGTCGGGCGGCCCCGTCGAGGGAGCCGAGGTCGAGGGCCTCGTAGAGCACGCCGCTGTAGACCCGGTCGGCCCTGGCCGCGGGCGCGTCGCGGAGGGCCGCGTCGCGACGCACCTCCTCGCCCTGCGTGGGCCCGAGTCCCAGCACCCGGGCCGCGTCCGCCGGGTCGTCCGACGTGCACAGCGCGACGAGGGCGTCCAGCACCTCGGCCCGCGGGGCCGCCAGCTCCGGGAACGACAGCGAGGCCGGGTCCAGCGGCCGCCCGCGGCGCGGGGCCGCCTTGCCCTCGGACGGAGGCACCAGGATCAGCACCGGCTCACCCTATGCTGGCCGTGCCCGACCACACCGGCGACCGAGGGAGTGCGGCAGTGCCGAGACGAGTCGTGAAGGTGGTGCACGCCGACGGAGCGGTCCTCCGTGACGGCGTCGCGGTCATCGAGGCGGAGCTGGGTCTGACCGCGGAGTTCCCCGAGGAGGTCGAGCGCGCCGCCCGGCAGGCCGCGGGGGACCCGCGGCTGCCCCGGCTGGACCGCACCGACATCCCGTTCGTCACGATCGACCCGCCGGGGTCGCGCGACCTCGACCAGGCGCTGCACCTCGCCCGGGACGGGTCCGGCTTCGTCGTCCACTACGCGATCGCCGACGTCGCGGCGTTCGTGGCGCCGGGGGACCCGATCGACGAGGAGGCGCACCGCCGCGGGGAGACGCTCTACGGCGCGGTGTCCCGGATCCCGCTGCACCCGACGGTGCTGTCGGAGGGCGCGGCGTCGCTGCTCCCGGACGCGATCCGACCCGCGCTCCTGTGGACGATCCGGGTGGACGCCGAGGGCGAGGGCACCGACGTGCACGTCGAGCGGGCCCTGGTCCGCAGCCGCGGCCAGTTCGACTACGACGGCGTGCAGCAGGAGCTCGACGGCGGCACCGCCGCGGAGAGCTTCACGCTCCTGGGCGAGGTGGGCCGGCTGCGCAAGGTCCGCGAGGCGGCCCGCGGCGGGGTCTCCCTGCCGCTGCCCGAGCAGGTGGTCGAGGGCGACGGTGACCGGTGGCGGCTCGGGTTCCGGCGGATGTCGGCGGTGGAGGAGTGGAACGCCCAGATCTCGCTGCTCACCGGCATGGCGGCCGCCTCGCTGATGGTCTACGCCCGGGTCGGGCTGTTGCGCACGCTGCCGCCGCCCGACCACCGCGACGTGCTGCGGCTGCACCGCACCGCCAAGGCGCTGGGGGTCGCGTGGCCCGCCGAGCTGCTCTACCCGGACTTCATCCGCACGCTCGACCCGTCCGTGCCGGCGCACGCCGCGATGGTGGTGGCCTGCACCCGGCTGCTGCGCGGGTCCGGCTACGCCGGGTTCGTCGGCGAGACGCCCGTGCAGCCCGAGCACGCCGCGCTGGCCTCGGAGTACGCCCACGTCACGGCGCCGCTGCGCCGCCTCGGCGACCGGTACGCCGGCGAGGTCTGCGTGGCCCTGTGCGCCGGCGAGGAGGTCCCGGACTGGGTGCTGGAGAAGCTCGAGGGGCTGCCCGCCACGATGCAGCGGGCCGACCACCGGGCCCACGAGTACGAGGCGGCGGTCCACGACCTGGTCGAGGCCGTGGTCCTCGCCTCCCGAGTCGGCGAGTCGTTCCGCGGGGTCGTGGTCCAGGTCGACGAGGACGACGCGACCCGCGGCGACCTCGTGGTCCAGGAGCCGGCCGTGGAGGCGCGCGTCGGCTCCGGGACGCCGCTGCCCCTCGGTGGCGAGGTCGAGGCCCGGCTCACCGAGGCCGACGTCCACACCCGCACCGTCCGCTTCGCGCTCTGAGCCCTCGCCGCCGCGCTCGGCGGCTAGACTCCCCGGTGGATGAGCCGGCCGGGCGGCCGCGGCGGGGAGACCCGTCGAGGAAGGTCCGGGCTCCACAGGGCGAGGTGGTGGGTAACACCCACCCGGGGTGACCCGCGGGACAGTGCCACAGTGAGAAGCCCGCCTCCCCGGTGCGCGAGCTGCGGGGCGGCAAGGGTGAAACGGTGGTGTAAGAGACCACCAGCGCTCCGGGTGACCGGAGCGGCTCGGTAAACCCCACCTGGAGCAAGGTCAAGAAGGGAGCACGGGCGACCGGGCTCCCGCGCGAGCGTTCGAGGGCGGCCCGCCCGAGCTCGCGGGTAGACCGCACGAGGCCGTCGGCGACGGCGGTCCCAGATGGATGGTCGCCCACCGAGACGCCGCGAGGCGTCCGGGGACAGAACCCGGCCTACAGGCCGGCTCATCCCTCGCCCGCCCGCCGGGCCGCGGGGAATCCCGCGGCCCCCACCGGCGTTGCCGCGGAGGGAGGAGACACCATGAGCATGGACCTGCCGGCCTTCGACCGGGAGCTGCACCCGAGCGAGGCCTACCACCAGGCCTGGCTGCACCTCGAGCAGCGCGAGCCCGAGCGGGCGATCGCGCTCCTGGAGCCGGCCCTGGTCGCCGAGCCGCGGTCGACGAGCCTGCGGACGCTGCGGGCGTGGGCCTACTTCCTCAGCGCCCGCCTCCAGCGTGCCGAGGACGACCTCCTCGAGATCGTCGCGGACTGCCCGACCGACGTCTGGGCGCGCTTCGCGCTCGGGCGGGTCCTCGAGCGGCAGAGCCGCTACGCCGAGGCGCTGCCGCACCTGCGGCTGGCCGCGGCGATGTCGGGGGACGCGGAGCACGAGGCGGGCGTCCTGCGGGTGGAGCGCCGTCTCGCCGAGAGCCGGGGGAGCTACTCCGACCTCCGCTGACCCGTCGGGCCGGCGGGGTGCCCGTCGCGGCCGCGTCGGGTCAGAACGTGTGCTCGGGGCCCGGGAAGGTGCCGCCGGCGACGTCCGCGGCGTACTCGCGGGCGGCCCGGAGCAGCTCGCCGTGCAGGTCGGCGTACTGCCGGACGAACCGCGGCATCCGCCCCGTGCGCAGGCCCGCCATGTCCTGCCAGACCAGCACCTGCGCGTCGCAGGAGGGCCCGGCGCCGATCCCCACGGTCGGGATGGCGAGGCTGCGGGTGATCTCCGCGGCCACGTCACCGGGGACCATCTCCATGACCACCGAGAACGCCCCGGCGGCCTCCACCGCGCGGGCGTCGGCCAGCAGCCGCCGAGCGGTGTCGCCGCGGCCCTGCACGCGGTAGCCGCCCAAGGTGTGCTCCGACTGTGGCGTGAAGCCGATGTGCGCCATCACCGGGATGCCGGAGCGGGTGAGCAGCTCGACCTGCGGTGCCATCTCCGCGCCGCCCTCGAGCTTCACGGCGTGCGCGCCGGCCTCCTTCATGAACCGCACCGAGGTGTGGAAGGCCTGCTCGGGGGAGGCCTGGTAGGAGCCGAAGGGCAGGTCCGCGACGACGAGGGCCCGGCGCACCGAGCGGACCACCGCACGGGCGAGCGGGATCAGCTCGTCGACGGTGACCGGCAGCGACGTCTCGTTGCCGTAGACGTTGTTCGAGGCGGAGTCGCCGACGAGCAGCACCGGGATGCCCGCCTCGTCGAACGTGGCGGCGGCGTACATGTCGTAGGCGGTCAGCATCGCCCAGCGCTCGCCGCGCTCCTTCATCTCCCGCAGGTGGTGGGTCCGGACCCGCCGTGCCGGGGTGGCCGGGGCCGGACCCGTCCCGTACGGCGCCGGGGTCTCGCTCGTCTCGCTCATGGGTCGCCTCCGCCGCGCTCGAGCCTCCGTCGGAAGGCCATCCCCGAGGCTAGACCGACCCGGAGCCGCGGAGGCTGTGTCGCTGGTCACGGCGGCCGTTTGGCAGACTCTCGGGGATGGACTTCGACTCGGTGTACGACCAGGGGTTCGTGCGCGTGGCCACGTGCACGGTGCCGGTGCGGATCGCCGACCCGCACGCCAACGCCGCGGCGGTCCTCGACCAGGCGCGGGCGTGCGCCGAGGAGGGCGTGGGGGTGGCCCTGTTCCCGGAGCTGTCGATGACCGGGTACGCCGTCGACGACCTGTTCCTGCAGGAGCCGGTGCTCGACGCGGTGGAGGAGTCGCTCGCGGAGCTGGCCACGGCGACCGCCGACCTGCACCTGGTCGTGGTCGTCGGGGCGCCGCTGCGGCAGGGGAACCGGATCCTCAACGCCGCGGTGGTGATCCACGGCGGCGAGGTCCTCGGGGTCGCGCCGAAGTCCTACCTCCCGACGTACCGGGAGTTCTACGAGCGCCGGCACTTCGCGCCCGGTGACGACCGCCGCGGTGAGAGCGTCACCGTGGCCGGCCGACGGGTGCCCTGCGGACCGGACCTGCTGTTCCGGGTCACCGACGTCCCCGGCCTGGTCCTGCACGTCGAGGTGTGCGAGGACATGTGGGTGCCGGTGCCCCCGAGCGCGGAGGCTGCGCTGGCCGGCGCCACCGTGCTGCTGAACCTGTCCGGCAGCCCGATCACCGTCGCGCGGGCCGAGGACCGTCGGCTGCTGGTCCGCTCGGCCTCGCAGCGGTGCCTGGCGGCCTACCTGTACGCCGCCGCGGGCCAGGGCGAGTCCAGCACGGACCTGTCGTGGGACGGGCAGACGATGATCTACGAGGTCGGGGAGCTGCTGGGCGAGACCGAGCGCTTCCCCGAGGGTCCCCGCAGGGCCGTCGCCGACGTGGACCTGCTGCGACTGCGCCAGGAGCGGCTCCGGCAGGGCACGTTCGACGACAACCGGCGCACCCACGCCGACCGGCTCGCCGGGTTCCGCACCGTCGAGCTGGCCCTCGACCCGCCGCGGGGCGACCTGGGGCTGCGCCGGCAGGTGGACCGTTACCCCTTCGTGCCGGACGACCCCGAGCGGCTCGCGCTCGACTGCTACGAGGCCTACCACATCCAGGTCTCGGGGCTCGAGCAGCGGCTGTCGGCGATCGGGCAGCCCAAGGTCGTGATCGGCGTGTCGGGCGGTCTCGACTCCACGCACGCGCTGATCGTGGCGGCGAAGGCCATGGACCGGCTGGGCCGGCCGCGCAGCGACATCCTGGCGTTCACGCTGCCCGGCTTCGCCACCAGCACGGGCACCAAGAGCAACGCCACCAAGCTCGCCGACTCCCTGGGCGTCACCTTCGAGGAGCTCGACATCCGGCCCGCCGCCGAGCAGCTGCTCGGCGACCTGGGCCATCCCTTCTCCCAGGGCGAGCCCGTCTACGACGTCACGTTCGAGAACGTCCAGGCGGGCCTGCGCACCGACTACCTGTTCCGGCTGGCCAACCAGCGCGGCGGCATCGTGCTGGGCACGGGGGACCTCTCCGAGCTCGCCCTCGGCTGGTGCACGTACGGCGTCGGCGACCAGATGTCGCACTACGCCGTCAACACCGGCGTGCCGAAGACGCTGATGCAGCACCTGATCCGCTGGGTCGCCGGCACCGACCAGTTCGACGCCGGCACGAACGACCTGCTTCGCGCGATCCTCGACCAGGAGATCTCACCGGAGCTGGTCCCGGTCGGCGAGGACGAGCGGCCGCAGAGCACCGAGGACAGCATCGGCCCCTACGCGCTGCACGACTTCACGCTGTTCTTCGTCCTCCGTCACGGGTTCCCCCCGAGCCGGATCGCGTTCCTGGCCAAGCACGCCTGGGAGGATCGGGACTCGGGCAGCTGGCCGCCCGGCTTCGACGAGCAGAAGCGGCTCGCCTACGACCTGCCGGTGATCCGCCGCTGGCTCGAGGTGTTCCTGCGGCGGTTCTTCGGCTTCGCCCAGTTCAAGCGATCGGCGCTTCCGAACGGCCCCAAGGTCGTCGCGGGCGGGGCGCTGTCCCCCCGTGGGGAGTGGCGGGCGCCCTCCGACGGCAACGCCGCCCTCTGGATCGACGAGCTCGTGCGGAACGTCCCCGCCTCCTGACCACCACACGCGCCGGCGTCGCTGAGGCGGGGAACGGGACGCCCCGGCGCAGCGACGGACGACGGGGCGGTTACCGGGCGGAGGCGTCCGAGCGGCACAATCGGGCGCACCGCCGAGTGGCGGGTCGAGCGAGTGAGAGGCCGTGCATGGGCAAGCAGGAAGACTTCGTCCTCCGGGCGCTCGAGGAGCGCGACGTCCGCTTCGTGCGGCTGTGGTTCACCGACGTGCTGGGCTACCTGAAGTCGGTGGCGGTGGCCCCGGCGGAGCTCGAGGGCGCGTTCGCCGAGGGCATCGGCTTCGACGGCTCGGCGATCGAGGGGTTCGCGCGCGTCTACGAGGCCGACATGCTGGCCAAGCCGGACCCCGCCACCTTCCAGATCCTGCCCTGGCGCGGGGAGTCCCCGAGCACCGCGCGGATGTTCTGCGACATCGTGATGCCGGACGGCTCGCCGTCCTACGCCGACCCGCGGTACGTGCTGAAGCGGACCCTGTCGAAGGCGGCCGAGAACGGCTTCACGTTCTACACGCACCCCGAGATCGAGTTCTACCTCTTCAAGGACACGCCGCGGCCGGGCGAGGAGCCGGTGCCGGTGGACCGCAGCGGCTACTTCGACCACACCGCGCAGAGCATGGGCTCGGACTTCCGCCGCGAGGCGATCACGATGCTCGAGGCGATGGGGATCTCGGTGGAGTTCTCGCACCACGAGGGCGGGCCGGGGCAGCAGGAGATCGACCTGCGCTACGCGGACGCGCTGTCCACGGCCGACAACATCATGACGTTCCGGACGGTGGTGCGGGAGGTGGCGCTGAGCCAGGGCGTGTGGGCGACGTTCATGCCGAAGCCGTTCACCGAGCACCCGGGCAGCGGCATGCACACCCACGTCTCGCTGTTCGAGGGCGACCGCAACGCGTTCTTCGCGGCGGGCGAGGAGTACCAGCTGTCCAGGACCGGACGCCAGTTCATCGCGGGGCTCCTGCGGCACGCCGCGGAGATCTCGGTGGTCACCAACCAGTGGGTGAACTCCTACAAGCGCCTGATGTGGGGAGGGGAGGCGCCCTCCTACATCTGCTGGGGCCACAACAACCGCTCCGCGATGGTCCGGGTGCCGATGTACAAGCCGAACAAGGGCCAGTCGACGCGCATGGAGCTGCGGACGATCGACTCGGCCTGCAACCCCTACCTGGCGTTCGCGGTGATCCTGGCCGCCGGCATGAAGGGCATCGAGGAGGGCTACGAGCTGCCCCGCGAGGCCGAGGACGACGTCTGGTCGCTCAACGAGCGGGAGCGCACCTCGCTCGGCATCGACCCGCTGCCGCGCAACCTGCACGAGGCCATCGTCGTGGCGGAGCGGTCCGAGCTGCTCGCCGAGGCGCTCGGGGAGCACGTCTTCGACTTCTTCCTGCGCAACAAGCGGGTCGAGTGGGACGAGTACCGGGTGGTCGTCTCGGCGTTCGAGCGGGACCGGATGCTCCCGCTGCTCTGAGGGTCCGGGACGGTAGGTTCCGGGCGTGAGCACCCTGCCGCTGCTGGTCGTCCAGCACGAGTCCATGGCGCCCGCGGGATGGCTGGGCGAGTGGCTGGCCGAGGCGGGCGTCGGTCTCGACGTACGCCGTCCGTATGCGGGTGACCCGTTGCCGGCCGACCTGTCCGGCCACGTCGGCATGCTGGTGCTGGGCGGGGAGATGGGAGCGTACGACGACGCGGACCACCCCTGGCTGACCGACGTCAAGCGGCTCGTGGTCAGTGCTGCGGAGGCAGGCACGCCCGTCCTCGGGGTCTGCCTCGGGCACCAGCTGGCGAGCGTCGCGCTCGGCGGCGAGGTCGCGCCGAACCCGCGTGGCCAGCAGCTCGGCGTCCTCGACGTGGGCTGGACCGACACCGCCCGTGCGGACCCGCTGCTGGGGCGCGTCGCGGCCGTCGCGGCGCGGGCGCCGAGCGGTGCGCCGGCGACGCCGGCGGTGCAGTGGAACCTCGACGTCGTGACCCGGCTCCCCGAGGGCGCGGTCGAGCTTGCCCGGACCTCGGACGGCGAGCTGCAGGCGGTGCGGCTGGCGCCCACCGTGTGGGGCGTGCAGTGGCATCCCGAGGTCGGCGAGGAGATCATCCGCGACTGGGCCGACCACGACCGGGACGCCGCCCAGGAGCGCGACGTCGACCTCGACCGGTACGTCGACGAGGTGGCTCGGGCCCGGGACCGGCTGCGCGAGACGTGGCGGGTGCTCGCCGACGACCTCGTGGCGGTCTGCCGCCGGGCCGACACCGAGCGCAGCCGGGGCAGCCGGGGCAGCCGGGGAGCGGTGGCCCCCTAGTGGCGGACGGGCGGGTCACGACGCGGTCCGGGCGCCTGGCCCGGCTCGGGTTCGTGGACGCCGAGCGGTCCGCGGCCGCTCTGGAGCGGCTCGGGCCGCCCGCCGACGAGCTGGTGCACCTGCTCGCGAGCGCGGCGGACCCCGACCAGGCGGCGGCGTACCTCGCCGACCTGGTCGACGTGGTCCCGGACGGGCCGGCGCTGGTCGAGGAGCTGGTCCGCGACGAGGGCACCGCGATGCGGCTGTTCGCCGTGCTGGGTGCCAGCGCGGCGCTGGGGGACCACCTGCTGCGCCACCCCGAGCACCTGCGTGAGCTGGCCGACCCGTTGCTCGGGTCGACCCGGCCGCCCCCCTTCGGGATCCGAGCCGACCTGCTGCGGGCGGTCGGCGCGGACCCGGACGCGGACACCCCGGTCGCCACGCGACCGGACCGGGAGTGCGTGGACGACCTGCGGGTCCGCTACCGCCGGCTGCTGCTGCGGCTGGCCGCCCGCGACCTCTCCCACGGCCTCGGGGTCGACGACGTGGCCGCCGAGCTGTCCGACCTCGCCGCCGGGACCCTGGAGGCCGCGCTCGCGGTCGCCCGGGCACGGGTCGGCGGCGCCGCGGCGTCGGCTCGGCTGGCGGTGGTCGCCATGGGCAAGTGCGGCGGACACGAGCTGAACTACGTCAGCGACGTCGACGTGGTCTTCGTCGCCGAGCCGGTGCCCGGCCACGACGAGGCGGCCGCCCTCCGCACGGCGACCCAGCTGGCGGCGAACCTGATCCGGATCTGCTCGGACCACACCGCCGAGGGCACGATCTGGCCGGTGGACGCCGCCCTGCGGCCCGAGGGGTCGTCCGGCCCGCTCGTGCGCACGCTGGCCAGCCACCAGAGCTACTACGAGCGGTGGGCACGGACCTGGGAGTTCCAGGCGCTGCTCAAGGCGCGGCCGGTGGCCGGGGACCGGGCGCTGGGGAGGGCCTACCTCGACGCGATCATGCCGATGGTCTGGTCGGCCTCCGAGCGGGAGGGGTTCGTGCCGGAGGTGCAGGCGATGCGGCGGCGGGTCGTCGACCACATCCCGCCCTCGCAGGCGGCCCGGCAGATCAAGCTCGGGCCGGGTGGGCTGCGCGACGTGGAGTTCGCGGTGCAGCTGCTCCAGCTGGTCCACGGGCGGGCGGACCCGTCCGTGCGCGCGCCGACGACGCTGTCCGCGCTGGCCCACCTGACGAGTGGCGGGTACGTCGGCCGCGAGGACGGGGCCGCCCTCGACGAGGCGTACCGGTTCCTGCGCTCCCTGGAGCACCGGATGCAGCTGTGGCGGCTGACCCGGACCCACGTGCTGCCGGAGTCCGAGCCGGCGCTGCGGCGGCTGGCTCGCTCGTTGGGGCTGCTGCACGACCCGGTGGCCGAGCTGGACGCCGCCTGGCGGCGGCACAGCCGGGAGGTGCGACGGCTGCACGAGAAGCTGTTCTACCGCCCGCTGCTGGGCGCCGTCGCGAGGCTGCCGACCGACGAGGCCCGGCTCTCGCCGGAGTCGGCGCGCCTGCGGCTCGCGGCCCTCGGCTACCAGGACCCGGTCGCGGCGCTGCGGCACCTCGAGGCGCTCACCAGCGGCGTCTCGCGCAGCGCGAACATCCAGCGCGCGCTGCTCCCGGCCATGCTGGGGTGGTTCGCAGACGGACCCAACCCCGACGCGGGCCTGTTCGGGTTCCGCGAGATCTCGGAGTCGCTGGGCAGGACGCACTGGTACCTCACCACGCTGCGCGACGAGGGGCAGGTGGCGCAGCGGCTGGCGGCCCTGCTGTCGACGAGCCGGTTCGCGACGGACCTGCTGCGCCGGGCACCGGAGGGCGTCCGGATGCTCGGCACCGACGAGGGTTTGGTGCCACCCTCGGGCGAGGCGCTCGTGGCGGAGGCGACGGCCGCCGCGCTGCGCTCCTCCGACCCGGTCGAGGCCGTTGCGGCGGTGCGGGCGACCAGGCGACGGGAGCTCTTCCGGACCGCCGCCGCGGACCTGTTCGGGGTGCTCGACGTCGAGCAGGTCGGCTACGCGCTGACGGACGTGATGATCGCGACGCTGGAGGGAGCGCTCGTCGCGGCCCGGACCGCGATCGAGGCCGAGCGGCGGGGCCCGCTGCCGACCGCGATGGCGATCGTGGCGATGGGACGGCTCGGCGGCGACGAGCTGAGCTTCGGCAGCGACGCGGACGTGATGTTCGTGCACGAGCCGCTGCCCGGCGCCACCGGTGAGGAGGCCACCCGAGCCGCGCGCGAGGTCGCGAACGAGCTCACCCGGATGCTCTCGCTCCCGGGGGCGGACCCGGCGCTGACGATCGACGCCAGCCTGCGTCCGGAGGGCAAGCAGGGCCCCATGGTGCGGTCCCTGGAGTCCTACGCCCGCTACTACGAGCAGTGGTCCGCGGTGTGGGAGGCGCAGGCCCTGCTGCGGGCGCGCGCCGTCGTCGGGGACCCGGACCTGTGCCGGCGCTTCACCGAGCTGGTCGACCCGCTGCGGTTCCCGCCCGAGGGCATCGGCGCGGACGACGTACGCGAGATCCGGCGGATCAAGGCCCGGGTCGACGAGGAGCGGCTGCCCCGCGGTGCCGACCGGGCCACGCACCTCAAGCTCGGCAGGGGCGGGCTCGCGGATGTCGAGTGGACCGTCCAGCTGCTCCAGCTGCAGCACGCGGGACGGGTCCCGGCGCTGCGCACCACCCGGACCCTCGAGGCGCTGCAGGCCGCGGTCGAGGCGGAGCTGCTGTCGGCCGGCGACGCGGAGGAGCTGTCGGCGGCGTGGCGCTCGGCCAGCGCCCTGCGCAACGCCGTCACCCAGGTGCGCGGTCGCCCCGAGGACTCGTTGCCTCGCGACACGCGGGAGCGCGCCGCCGTCGCGCACATCCGTGGCTACGCCCCGGGAGAGTCCGACAAGCTGTTGGACGACTACCTGCGGGTGTCGCGCCGGGCCAGGCGGGTCGTCGAGCGGGTGTTCTGGGGCTGACTGCCACACTGGTGCCCGTGGTCGACCGGCGGACGTTCGTGCTGGGCGGTGCCGGAGTCGTCGCGGTCGGGGCCGTGGGGGCCGCGGGGTGGGGGCTCGCGCCCGACCGCGCGAAGCGGCTGCTCGGCGCGGGGCCGGATCCGTACGTCCCCGCGGCGCCCGAGGGCCGGGTGCGGCTCGAGCGGGTCCGGTCGGCCGCCATGGGCGGCGAGGTCGACCTGTTCACCGCGGTGCCGGCCGGTCACGGGGACGGCGCGGGTCTCCCGGTGGTGCTGGTGATGCACGGGGCCAGTGCGACGGCGGCCCGGTTCCGGGACTTCGGCCTGGCGCGCTTCGTCACCGAGGCCGTACGGCGCGGCGCCGCGCCCTTCGTGCTCGCCGGGACCGACGACGGCCCGAACGGCTGGCTGCCCGACCGCAGCGGGGCCGACCCGCGGCGGCTGGTGACCGAGGAGCTGCCGCGCTGGCTGGCCGAGCGCGGGTTCGACAGCGGCCGGCGGGGCCTGTGGGCGTGGTCGCGCGGCGGCCTCGGCGCGCTGCGGCTGCTCGAGGAGCGGCCCCGCCTCGTCCGTGCCGCCGCGCTGTTCAGCCCCGCGCTCGTGCAGGGCGACCCGGTCTTCGACTCCGAGCGCGAGCTGGCCGGCCTGCCGCTGGGGTTCTGGTGCGGCACCTCCGACCCGTTCCGCGACGCGGTCCGGGCGTTCGTGGCGGGGCTGCCGGAGGCGCCCGACGTGACGACGTTCGCCCCGGGCGCGCACACCCGGCTGTTCTGGAACGACCACACGCTGGCGGCGTTCCGGTGGCTGGCGGGTCACCTGTAGCGGCGATCTGTCTGTCGCTGCCGCAGCCGGTGCGGCCCCCGGCGCCGGCGGCCGTCCTACGGTGGA
>Ga0308175_100002437_pt1 | contig 12759 bp, 10 predicted proteins | sample PhyCR1_3_FD_203893 | JGI IMG/M metagenome (GOLD analysis project Ga0308175, IMG submission 203893) | Soil microbial communities from UC Gill Tract Community Farm, Albany, California, United States - DLSLS.C.R1 | ecosystem: Environmental > Terrestrial > Soil > Agricultural land | place: USA...
CCACTGACGACCTGGCGCATCTGGCGCTGACAACCGGCCGACCTGGCGCATCTGGCGGCGGCTCGCCCTGGCTGCCGCCCTACGCTGCACCCGTGCTGACCTGTCGCGACCTGAACCGGACGCTCCTGCTCCGTCAGCACCTCCTCGAGCGCACCTCGATGCCGGCAATGGCGATGGTCGAGCACCTGATCGGCCTGCAGGGACAGGAGAACCTCCCGCCGTACCTCTCCCTCGCCGCCCGCCTCGACGGCTTCGACCCCATGGAGCTGTCGGAGCACCTCGAGCGGCGCCAGGCCGTTCGGATGCTGGCCATGCGAGGCACCGTTCACGTGCTCCACCCCGACGATGCGCTCGGGCTCCGGCCGTGGGTCCAGCCGGCGCTGGACCAGCAGAGCCGCAGCAACCAGAACAGCCGGCCCGCGCGGGACGTCCCCGTGGACGCGCTTGTCGAGGAGATACGCCGCGCCCTGGCTGATGGACCGCTGCCGGTCAAGACGCTCGGCGAGCGGCTGGCCGACGCCTTCCCGGAAGTGCCGGCCGCGGCCCTGGCGCATGCGGCACGCGAGCGGGCCCCACTGGTCCAGGTGCCGCCGCGCGGGTTGTGGCAGCGCTCGGGCGGGGTCGTCTACCAGACCGTCGACCGGTACCTCGCCCGCGACACGATCCCGGTCGACGTCCGCGAGCTGGTGCGGCGCTACCTCCGTGCCTTCGGTCCCGCCACGCCCGCCGACATGACGACCTGGTCGCGGGTCACCCGGCTCGGGCCGGTGTTCGCCTCGATGCGCGAGGAGCTGGTCGAGGTGCGGTGCGAGGACGGCCGGAGGCGGTACGACGTGCCGGGTGCGCCATGCGCGTCCGGCGAGGTCGATGCGCCGGTGCGCCTGCTCGGCACGTACGACAACGTGTGGCTCTCGCACGCCGATCGCGCCCACGTCGTACCCGACGACGTCCGGCCGCGGTGGATGGGCAGCAACGGCGGCGTCGCCAGCACGGTCTTCGTCGACGGGTTCATGGCCGGACTGTGGTGGTGGCGCGACAGCAGTGTCGTCACCGAGCTCTATAGGCCGCTGACCAGGCGGCAGCACAGCGAGCTGGACGCGGAGATCGACCGCGTGCGGTTGCTGCTCGCGTGACTCCGGTCAGCGCCAGCGGCTGCGCGCGAGGAGGGCCGCGACAGCGGCGACCCCGGCCGTCGAGGTCCGCAGCACCGAGGTACCCAGCCGGACCGGCTCGGCGCCGACCGCGGCGAAGGCGGCCAGCTCCTCCTCGGTGATCCCGCCCTCGGGCCCCACGACCACGACGATCTCGCCGCGGCCGGGCACCGGGAGGTCGGCCAGCGGCCCGGACGCCGCCTCGTGGAGTACGACGGGCACCGACGCGTCGCGCAGGAGGTCGACCACGCCGGCGGTGTCGACCACCTCGGCCACCTCGGGGAACCAGGCCCGCCGCGACTGCTTGGCCGCCTCACGGGCGGTCGAGCGCCAGCGCTCCAGCGCCTTGGCCTGCTTCGGCCCGCGCCACACCGCCACCGAGCGCGAGGCGGCCCACGGGACCACGACGTCCACGCCGACCTCGGTCAGCATCTCCACGGCGAGCTCACCGCGGTCGCCCTTCGGGATCGCCTGCACCACCACGACCCGGGGCAGCTCGCGCTCGGCGAGGGTGGCCGTGTCGACGGTGGCCGCCAGGCCGGCGCGCGAGGTCGACGTGACAGTGCACTCGACCGTCGTGCCGGCTCCGTCGGTGAGGCCGATCCGCTCGCCCACCCGCACGCGCTTGACCACCACCGCGTGCCGCCCCTCGTCGCCGGAGAGCTCGACGGGATCGCCGACGGACGCGCCGGCCACGCCGGCGTGCAGGAAGACCGGGAGGCTCATCCGGCTCAGTGCTGCCCGAACGCGTCGCGCAGCCGGTTGAACATCGACTTGTGCGGCGCCTGCGCACGCCCGTCCGGGGACTCCTCGTCGCGCAGCGCGGCCAGCTCCTGCAGCAGCTGCTCCTGCCGCTCGTCCAGCCGGGTCGGCGTCTCCACGACCACCCGCACGATCAGGTCACCTCGGCCACCGCCGCGCAGCGAGGGGATGCCGCGCGCTCCGAGAACCGTCTCGGCGCCGGACTGGGTGCCCGGCCGGATCTCCAGCGGCACGCTGGTCTCCAGCTCGGGAGCGGCGCCGCTGCCGGCGACGTCGGCCTCGAGCGTCGGCAGCTTGATGGTGGTGCCGAGCGCCGCGGCGGTCATCGGGATCGTGACGTCGCAGAGCAGGTCGGCACCGTGCCGGGTGAACACCGGGTGGTCGCGCACGTGCATCTCGACGTACAGGTCGCCGGCCGGACCGCCGCCGGGGCCGACCTCGCCCTCCCCGGACAGCTGCACCCGCGTGCCGGTGTCCACGCCCGGCGGGATCTTGACCGTGAGGGTGCGGCGGGAGCGGACCCGGCCGTCGCCGGAGCACTCCCGGCAGGGCTCCGGGATGATCTGGCCGTACCCACGGCACGCCGCGCACGGCCGCATGGTGCGGATCTCGCCGAGGAAGGACCGCTGGACGTGTACGGTCTCGCCCCGGCCACCACAGGTCTCGCAGGTGACCGGGCGGGTGCCCGGGGCGGTGCCGTCGCCGTGGCACTGCGGGCACAGCACCGCCGTGTCGACCTTCAGCTCGTGCGTCGTACCGAACGCCGCCTCGGCCAGGTCGACCTCGAGCCGGATCAGCGCGTCCTGCCCGCGGCGCACCCGCGGCCGGGGCCCGCGACCGGTCTGCGCGCCGCCGGGCGCGTTGCCGCCGAAGAAAGCGTCCATGATGTCGGTGAACGAGAACCCCGCGCCGGCGCCGCCGGCACCGCCGAAGCCGCCGTTGAACGGGTCGCCGCCCAGGTCGTACATCCGGCGCTTCTCGGGGTCGGACAGCACCTCGTAGGCGTGCGTGACGTCCTTGAACCGCTCCTGGGTCGCCGGGTCGGGGTTGACGTCGGGGTGCAGCTGGCGCGCGAGCCGGCGGTACGCCTTCTTGATCGTGTCGCCGTCGGCGTCGCGGGACACCCCGAGGGTCTCGTAGAGGTCAGTCAAGCAGCATCATCCTTCGTCGAGGATCCGGGAGACGTAGCGTGCAACCGCCCGCACCGCCGCCATCGTCCCGGGGTAGTCCATCCGCGTGGGGCCCACGATGCCCAGCGTCGCCAGCGCCTCCTCGCCCGGACCGTAGCCGGTGGCGACGACCGAGGTGGTGGCGAGCTCCTGGTAGGGGCCCTCGTGCCCGATCCGCACGGTCACCGTCTCCGAGGAGGCCTCACCGAGCAGCTTGAGGAGTACGACGTGCTCCTCGAGCGCCTCGAGCATGGGCCGGATGGCGACGTCGAAGCCCTCGCCGAAGTGCGCGAGGTTCGCGGTGCCGCCGACAACGACCCGCTCGTCGGAGCGGTGGTCCGACATGGCACCCACCAGCGCGGCGACGGCGAGCGCCAACGGTCCCCGCTGGCCGGGGTCGACCTCGTCGGGCAGGTCCACGAGTCGGGCGCTGGCGTCCGCGAGCCGCTCCCCCACCACGGCGCGGTTCAACCGGGTGCGGAGGTCGCCGATCCGCTCCTCGTCGAGCGTCTCGGGCAGCTCCACCACCCGCTGCTCCACCCGGCCGGTCGAGAGGATCAGCACCAGCAGCACCCGGGCGTTGCCCAGCGACACCACCTCGACGTGCCGGACGGTGGACCGCGAGAGAGTGGGGTACTGCACGATCGCGACCTGCCGGGTCAGCTGCGCGAGCAGCCGGACGCTGCGCTGCACCACGTCGTCGAGGTCGATGGCCCCTTCGAGGAGCGTGGTGATGGCGCGCCGCTCCGCCGCGGACAGCGGCTTGACCTGGGTCAGCCGGTCGACGAAGAGCCGGTAGCCCTTGTCGGTGGGGATCCGCCCGGCGCTGGTGTGCGGCTGGGTGATGAACCCCTCCTCCTCCAGCGCGGCCATGTCGTTGCGCACGGTGGCGGGCGAGACGCCCAGCCGGTGCCGGTCGACCAGGGCCTTGGACCCCACCGGCTCCTGCGTCGAGACGTAGTCCTGCACGATCGCCCGGAGCACGGCGAGCCTGCGGTCCTCCACCATCGATCTCGCCTCCTCGCTCGCTGGGGCCCGGGCGCCTGCTTGGCACTCACCTGTTTCGAGTGCCAAGACTACCGGCTCGCCGTACCGTGAGGGTCGTGCTCCGGATCCCACCCGTTCCGCCCCCCGACGGCGGCTTCGTCGAGGTCGCCGACCGCTGCTGGGTGGCCCGGCACAGCTGGTTCGACGTCAACGTCAGCGTCGTGGGCGGCGAGCGCGGGCTGCTGGTGGTCGACACCCACGCCTCCGAGCGGGCCGCCGAGGCGGTCGCCGAGCAGGTGCGCGCGCTTCCCGGTGAGCTGGTCGGCGTGGTCAACACCCACGAGCACTTCGACCACACGTTCGGCAACCGCGTCTTCGCCGCGACACAGGTGCCGGTCTACGCCCACGAGACGGCGGCCGCCAACACCGTGCCGGCCGGCGAGCGCATCAAGACCTTGTACGACGAGGAGCCCGAGGACCCGCACCGCGAGGAGGTGCAGGCGACGCGGATCGTGCCGGCGACCGACACGTTCTCCTCGGCGCGGGTCGTGGACCTCGGGGACCGGCAGGTCGAGCTGGTGCACCCCGGCCGCGGCCACACCGCGGGCGACGCGGTGGTGCGCGTGCCGGACGCCGACGTGGTGCTGGCCGGCGACCTGGTCGAGGAGTCCGTACGAGGTCATCACGGTCCTCGGGAAGGGGTGAACGGTGTCCCCGGCTTCGGCGCCGACTGCTTCCCGATGGACTGGCCGCTCACCCTCGACCTGGTGATCGGCCTGCTCAGCGCCGAGACGGTCGTGGTGCCGGGGCACGGTGTCCCGGTGGACCGCGACTTCGTGCAGGAGCAGCGCAGCGCCATCGGGATCGTCGCGGAGACCATCCGTGACCTCGCCACCCGCGGCGTGCCGGTCATGGACGCGCTCGGCGCCGCCGAGTGGCCCTACCCGGCCGAGGATCTGCACCACGCGGTCAGGCGGGGCTACGAGCAGCTGCCCCGCTCCTCACGCTCGCTGCCGCTGCTGTGACCCTCGCCGGTGCTACTCGAAGTAGCGCCTGCGCATGCCGTGCCTGTGGGATCTGCGCGTCAGCAGCAGCCAGACCACCACACCCAGCAGGATGATCGGGAGGTGCGTCACCACGGTGAGCACGACCAGGAACATCAGCACCGGGACGAACGGGACGACCCACCACGGACGTCCGGACCCCGGCCGCCGCGCCTGGGGCGGCGGGTCGCCCGCGCCGGAGCGTCCGTCCGCGCGGGGCAGGTCCGCGAACAGCGGCCACAGCGCCGAGCTGGTCCTGGCCTCCCACGCGCGGGCGGACCGCTCGTCGTACTCGTCCTTGGTCAGCCGCCCGGCCGCGTAGTGCTCGCCGAGCGCGGAGACCGCCGCCTCACGCTCGGCATCGCCGATCCGCAGCTCGGGGCCGTGCTCGCTCATCACGCCTCCCGGACGTCCGAGGCGGTGCCGTCGCCGTTGTCCTCGACGTCGCCGGAGTCGTCGGAGTCGTCGGCGAGGATGCCGTACAGCCGACGGCGGGTCTCGGCGAGCACCTCGGTGGCCTCGGCCTGCTGCTGGCGGGTGCCGGAGACGACGACCTGCCACACCGCGCCCATCACCTGTCCGATGACCGGCTTGATGTCGCCGGGGCCCTCGTCCTCCTCGGCGCCCTCGGTGAAGGGTCGCCAGGTGGCGGCGAGCTCGTCGGGGTGCTCCTCGACGTACCGGCGGCCGGACTCGGTCAACCGGAGCAACCGGCGGCCGTGGCCCTCGTGCCCCTCGACGAGGCCCTCGTCCTCGAGCTGCTGGACGGTCGGGTACACCGAGCCGGGGCTCGGCTTCCACGCCCCGCCGCTGCGCTCGGCGATCTGCTGGATGATCTGGTAGCCGTTCATCGGCTCGACGGCCAGCACGTCCAGGATCGCCGCCCGGACGTCGCCTCGACGCGCACGCGGCCCACGTCGGCCGGGGCCGCGCCGGAAGTCGGTGTGCGTGCCGCCCTGTGCCATCTCGATCAGGCCCTGCACCCACGGCGGGGGGCCGCCTGCCCAGGAGCCCCGCGGGCCCCGGCGTCCGCCGTGCCGTCGGGGACCGCCCCACGGCTGGTCCCACGGACTGTTCGTGTCGCTCATGGTCGTTCTCCTCGAACGTCTCGACCTGTTCTGATAGTCGACGATATATCGCTGTTGTCACGGCCGCAAGACCCGGCGTGGCTCGACCGGACAGCCGGCCCCGCGCCTCTACGGTTCGGGGATGCCCGCCTTCCCCGACCGGTACGGCTCCGACGTGCTCGACACCGACTGGAAGGCCCCTCGGCGCGGCCGGGCGGTCGAGATCGAGGCGGACAAGGGCCTGGTCGTCGAGGAGGTGACGACCGACTGGTGCGGCGAGATCGTCGCCGTCGAGCGCGACCTGATGACGGTCGTCCTCGAGGACCGGCGCGGCCACCGGCGCACCTTCCCGCTCGGGCCGGGCTTCCTCCTCGAGGGCGTCCCGGTGGTGCTGGCACCACCCTCGCGCAAGGCGCCGGCGCCACCCGGGCGTACGGCGTCCGGCTCGGTCGCCGTGCCGGGGACCCGGGCACGCGTCGCGCGTGCGAGCCGGATCTTCGTGGAGGGCCGGCACGACGCCGAGCTCGTGGAGAAGGTGTGGGGTGATGACCTGCGGGTCGAGGGCGTCGTCGTGGAGTACCTCGAGGGCGTCGACGACCTGCCCGAGCAGCTGCGCCACTTCCGCCCCGGGCCCGAGCGCCGGGTCGGCGTCCTGGTCGACCACCTGGTGCCCGGGTCGAAGGAGAGCCGGATCGCCCAGGCCGTCGCGCGGAGCCCGGTAGGCCCGCACGTGCTGGTCGTCGGTCACCCCTTCGTGGACGTCTGGCAGGGAGTGAAGCCCGCGGCGCTGGGCATCGACGCGTGGCCGCAGGTGCCACGGCGCCTCGACTGGAAGAAGGGCGTCTGCCAGTCCCTGGGCTGGCCGCACCGCGACCAGGCCGACATCGCCCGCGCCTGGAAGCACATCCTGTCCCGGGTCCGCTCATACGCCGACCTCGAGCCGAGCCTGCTGGGCCGGGTCGAGGAGCTGATCGACTTCGTCACCGCGGGCGCGCCCTAGCTGTGATGTCCGGGCACCGCCGAGGCGACGGTCCATCGCTGGAGAGGTCGCATGCTGCCTCCGGCACCTGGACACCCGATGAACCGGGTGGCCTAGGCTCGACCGAGCGTCAGACGCTCCTGCGTGCGGAGGTGGCCCCATGCATCGCCCGGGCTATGCCAGGCAGGGTGTGCGGGTCGGCATCGCGCACCTCGGGCTCGGCAACTTCGCGCGTGCGCACCTGGCCCGCTACGCCGACGACATGCTGCTGCTCCACCCCGACGAGCCGTGGGGCATCGTCGGCATCGGCGTGCGCACCGGGGACGCCGCGAGCCGCAAGGCCGCCCAGGTGCTCGCGAACGACTGCGTGTGCACGCTGCTCGAGGCGGACGACGACGGCAGCCGCACGTGCCGGCAGCTGGGCTCCGTCCGCGCCTACCTCCATGTCGGCGAGGACCGGGAGCGGGCGTTGCGGGTGCTCGCCTCACCCGAGATCGACGTGGTGACGCTCACCATCACCGAGGGTGGCTACGGCATCCGGGAGGACACCGGGGAGTACGACCTCGACGCGGGACCGGTCGCCCTGGACGTGGCCGCGGCCGGCACCCCACCCACCGCGATCGCGATGCTGGTCGAGGCGATGCGACGTCGCCGCTCGGCCGGCGACCCGGCTCCCGTGGTCCTCAGCTGCGACAACCTCCGGTCCAACGGCGCCACGACGCGCACTGCCGTCGTCAGCCACGCCGCGGCCCTCGACCCGGACCTGGCCGCCTGGATCGACCGACACGTCGCCTTCCCCAACTCCATGGTCGACTGCATCGTCCCCGTCACCACGCCCGAGCTGGTGGCGGAGGTGCGCGACACCTGGGGTGTGGAGGATCCGCAGGCGGTTCTCTGCGAGACCTACAAGCAGTGGGTGATCGAGCGCCCGCCCGGCCGGCTGGTCCGCCTCGCCGAGGTCGGGGTGCAGGCCGTGCCCGAGGTGGCGCCGTACGAAGCGGCCAAGGCGCGCATCATCAATGCCAGCCACGTCGTGCTCGGACACCTGGGACTGCTGCTCGGCCACCGCCTCGTCCACGAGGCCGTCGCCGACGAGGACCTCGCCGCCCTGGTCCACTCGTTCATGGTCGAGGACGTGTTCCCCTACCTCGAGCTGCCCGCCGGCCTGGACGCGCAGGAGTACCACGAGGCCGCGATGGCTCGGTTCGCGAACCGAGCCATCGCGGACCAGCTGCGCCGGCTCGCGTTCGACGGCGCAGCCAAGCTGCCCACCTACCTCTCAGCCATCGCGGAGTCCCTCGTCGGCTCCGAGGCGCCGGTGGGACGGCTGGCACTGCTGGTCGCAGCGCACCGCGCCTACTCGCGCCGGGCCGTGACCGCGGGCGGTCTGGCACGCCGCGACCTCGAGCCGAGCATCAGCGACGGCGACTGGGAGAAGCTGACCACCGGCTCACCGTCCGCGCTCGCCGGCTGCGACTACCTGAGCCGCTTCGGGATCGGGTCGCACCCCACCCTCGCGACCGCGATCGAGGCCGCCTGCGGCGCCCTGGACGCGGATGCCCGCGCGGCGATCGTCGCCGCCACCTGATGGACCGGCGCCGGCACCGGGACGACGAAGACCTCCGCTACCGGCTGATCCTGCGCCTGGTCAGCCGAGCAGGTCCCGCACCACGGCGTCGGCCAGCAGCCGCCCCCGGGTGGTGAGGACGACCCGGCCGCGCGGGGCCACTGGGCCGTCGACCAGCCCACGCTCCACCTGGGCGGGCAGCGCCTTTCGTCCGCTGTCGTCGAGGACGTCGACCGGCAGCCCCTCCCGCAGCCGCGTCTCGAGCAGCACCCGCTCGACCCGACGGGTCTCCGGGTCGAGCACCTCCCGCCCGTGCCCGGGGCTGTGCCCGGCAGCGAGGCGGTCGGCGTAGGCCGCGGGGTGCTTGACGTTCCACCACCGCACCCCGCCGACGTGCGAGTGGGCCCCGGGGCCGGCGCCCCACCAGTGCGCTCCGGTCCAGTACAGGAGGTTGTGCCGGCACGCCGCGGACGCGGACCGGGCCCAGTTGGAGACCTCGTACCAGCCGAAACCGGCACGTTCGAGCGCCTCGTCGGCCGCGAGGTACTTGTCGGCCAGGTCGTCGTCGTCCACGCCCGCGACCTCGCCTCGGCGGATGCGGCGGGCGAGCGCCGTACCCTCCTCCACGATCAGGGAGTACGCCGAGACGTGGTCGGGCTCGCAGGCGAGGGCCGCCTCGACCGAGCGGCACCAGTCCTCGAGCGACTCCCCCGGCGTGCCGTAGATCAGGTCCAGGCTGACCTGCTCGAAGCCGGCGCGCCGGGCCCAGTCGACCGCGCTCGGCACCCGGTCCGGGTCGTGGGTCCGGTCGAGCACCCGCAGCACGTGCGGGACGGCCGACTGCATGCCGAACGAGACCCGGGTGAGCCCGCCTTCGCGGAGCCCGGCGAGCGAGCCGGCGTCGACGCTGTCGGGATTCGCCTCGGTGGTCACCTCGGCGCCGGGCACCAGGCCGAACTCGTCGCGGACCGCGGCCAGCACCCGGGCCAGGTCACCCGGCGGCAGCAGGGTCGGTGTCCCTCCGCCGAAGAACACCGTGCTGACGGCGACGTCGGCGTCCCCGAGCACGCGCCGGGCCAGCCGGATCTCCGCGATGGCGCTGTCGGCGTACGACGCGCGGGAGACGCCCGGGCCGAGCTCGCTCGCCGTGTAGGTGTTGAAGTCGCAGTAGCCGCACCGGACCGTGCAGAAGGGCACGTGCACGTAGAACCCGAACGGGCGCTCGGCCAGCGCGCCCACAGCGGGTGCCGGAAGCGACCCGTCCACCGGGACGGGCTCACCCTCGGGCAGGACGGACGGCACCCGGCCATCGTAGGAACCCGTCCCAGCCGGCACTCCTAGGGACGCAGCGCCCCGACGCCGGGTCGCCGGCGGCCATGGCGCGCCCCTCCTAGGCGTACAGCCGGTCGATCTCGTCGGCGTAGTTGGTCTCGACCACCTTGCGCTTGACCTTCATCGACGGGGTCAGCTCGCCGGACTCCACGCTCAGGTCGTGGTCGAGCACGATCCACTTCTTGATGGTCTCCCACCGGTTGAGCCGCCGGTTGAGCTTCTCGACGTACTCCCCCACCATCTGCTGGACCCGCGGGGAGGCGACGACGTCGGCGTACGACGAGCCGGCCATGCCGTTCTCGGCGGCCCACCCGGTCATCGCGTCGGGGTCGAGCGTGATCAGCGCGATGCAGAAGTTCCGCTCGTTGCCGTGCACGACGAACTGGCTGGCGTAGGGGCAGATCGCCTTGAACTGCGCCTCGATCGCCGAGGGCGCGATGTACTTCCCGCCGGAGGTCTTGAACAGGTCCTTCTTGCGGTCGGTGATCCGCAGGTAGCCGTCCGCGTCGAGCTCGCCGATGTCACCGGTGCGCAGCCAGCCGTCCTCGGTGAGCGCCGCGGCGGTCTGCTCGGGGAGGTTGTGGTAGCCCTCCATGACACCGGGGCCCTTGATCAGCACCTCTCCGTCCTCGGCGATCCGCACCTCGCTGCCCGGGACGACGGGCCCGACGGTGCCGAAGCGGTTGTCCTGCGGCGGGTTCACGAACGAGCCGGCCGAGGACTCGGTCATCCCGTAGCCCTCGAGGATCTGGATCCCGGCGGCGTTGAACCACTCGGCGATCTCCTGGTTCAGCGCCGCCGCGCCGGAGATGAAGAACCGCACCCGGCCGCCGAACCGCTCGCGCACCTTGGCGAAGACCAGCTTGTCGAACAGCGCGTGCTGCCGGGCGAGCAAGAAGGGCACCGGCCTGCCCTCGCACCGCCGCCGGTCGACCTCGAGACCGACCTTGAAGGCCTGGTTGAACAGCTTCTCCTTCACGCCGCCCTCGGACGCCTGCATGGTGACGATCCGGGCGTAGGCCTTCTCGAAGATCCGCGGCGCAGCCCCCATGAACGTCGGCCGCACGACCGCAAGGTTGTCGATGATCTTGTCCACCCGGCCGTCGACCGCCGTGGCGAAGCCGCACGCGAGCTGGGTGGACAGCAGCACCTTGCCGAACGAGTGCGCCATCGGCAGCCACAGGAACTGCAGGTCGGTCTCGTCCAGGGTGCCCTGCGCCTGGATCGCGGTCCCCTCGTAGGTCCACGACTGGTGCTGCAGGCGTACGCCCTTGGGGCGACCGGTGGTGCCGGAGGTGTAGATCAGCGTGGCGAGCGAGTCCGGCCGGGTGGCCGCCACCCGGTCCTCCACCACGGACCGGTCGGTGGCCAGCAGCTCGTCGCCGAGCTTCTCGAGGTCGGCCATGCCGATGACCCAGTCGCCGTCGGTCGTTCCGTCGAAGGTGACCACCTTGCTGAGGTGCGGGAGCTCCGAGCGACGGTCGGTGAGCTTGGCGATCTGGGCGTCGTCCTCGGCGAACGCCACCCGGCACTCGGAGTCGGCCAGGATGTAGCCGACGTCCTCGGGGTTGGTCGAGGGGTACACCGTCGTGGTGGCGCCGCCGGCGCACATGATCGCGAGGTCCGCGAGGATCCACTCGAACCGGGTTCCGGCGGCGATCCCGACGCGCTGCTCGGGCTCGAGGCCGAGGGCCACCAGCCCGGCGGCCAGCCGGGTGACCCGGTCGCCGGTCTGCCGCCAGGTCTGCGACTCCCAGCGGTCCCCGACCGGGTAGCGGAAGGCCTCCCGGTCCGGTGTGTCCCGGACCCGGTCGAAGAACTGCCGGCCGACGCTCGGGGGCCGGTTCTCGATCACGGACGGGTCGTAGGTCACGGCCGTCGTCACGGACATCGCTCTCCTGTGCTCGGTAGGCCCACACCGTAGTCGACCCTCCTACTCGCTGGTAGCCCCGGCCGATCAGTCCTGCACCGCCTTGGCGATGCTGACGCACATGGTGAGGTAGTCCGCGGTCGGGGTCAGCCGCCGGGTCTCCGGTGGGTCGGCGAGCCGCCACATGGCGTTGTGCAGCATCCGGACCACCACCCAGTCGCGGGCCCGGTGCTCGTCGAGGCCCGCGGCGTCCACCAGGGCGTGGAACCGGCGCCGCACGCCGTTGCGGACGTCGCCGGCCAGCTCCTCCCACCGGTTCCACAGCATCGGCGCCACCTCGTAGTGCGGATCGCCGCTGACCGGTTTGGGGTCGATGGCGAGCCAGGGCTCCCGGTCGCCGGCGAGCACGTTCGCGTAGTGCAGGTCGCAGTGGATCATCGTCCCGGCGCTCGCCGCATCGGTCACGAGGTCCCGGCCCAGGGCGGTCGCCTGCTCCACCAGCCGCCGCGGCACGGGCGCGTTGCGCGGCAGGGCCCCCAGGTCGCGGTTCCAACGTTCGACGTACGACGTCAGGGTGCGCAGCCGGGGCGGCGCGGGCACGTGCAGCCGCGCGTACAGCCCGGCGACCACCTCGCACGCCTCGACGTCCCAGAGGCCGGTCAGGTCCTCGTCCGCGTGCAGCCGCTCCAGGAGCAGAGCCCACCGGCGTGGGTCGGCGCGCAGCAGCCGCACCGCGCCGCGACCCTGCCAGTGCTGCAGCGCCAGGTGCTCGTGCTCGGACTCGTCGTCGGGGAACCCGACCTTGAGCACGGCCGGCCGCCCCGACGTCGTT
>Ga0308175_100002438_pt1 | contig 12758 bp, 7 predicted proteins | sample PhyCR1_3_FD_203893 | JGI IMG/M metagenome (GOLD analysis project Ga0308175, IMG submission 203893) | Soil microbial communities from UC Gill Tract Community Farm, Albany, California, United States - DLSLS.C.R1 | ecosystem: Environmental > Terrestrial > Soil > Agricultural land | place: USA...
TACCTGAGCGCCACCACCGGATCCAGCTGGGCGGCCCGGGCCGCCGGCAGCATGCCGAACAGGATCCCGGTCACGCAGCTTGCGCCGAGGGCCGCCGCTATGGCGACAGGTGGGACGCTCGCCGCCACCGGACTCAATGCGCGGATCAGGGCGCTGGCGAGCCATCCGAGGACCAGCCCGATCACGGCACCGATAGCGGTGAGCGTGACCGCCTCGACGAGGAACTGCCACAGAATCGTTCCACGCGTGGCGCCCAGTGCCTTTCTCACGCCGATCTCTCTGGTGCGTTCGGTGACCGAGATCATCATGATCGCCACCACGCCAACGCCGCCGACGATGAGGCCGACCGCGGAGAGCACCAGCATCACGAAGAAGAAGGTTCCGAAGATCTTGTTATAGGTTGCGAACAGCTGGTCCTGCGTGATGATGGCGAAGTCATTCTCCGAGGTCGGCCGCAATGCGTGCCGGAGCCGCATGGCGGCGATCACGTCGTCGATGGCGTCGGCCCGCGTGCTCGCCGCGCGCGGCACCACGGCCAGGCCGATGTTGTCGTAGGAGGCAGCGAGATGCTTCCGCGCCGACTCGATTGGCATGAGCGCACGAGGCGAATCGCCACCGGCCAGGAAGCTCGCCTTGTAGTGATAGACACCCAACACGCGGAACGGCTCGTTGCCGATGGTGATCGACTTGTCCACCGGGTCCGAGTCACCGAAGAGCGTCTTCGCAAGCTCCTCGTTCACGATGACGACACTCTCACCCGCCCGCGCCTCGTTCTCGGTGAAGTTGCGTCCGGGAAAGAGATCGCCGCCGCCGTCGAACTGCTGCCAGTTCCCGGTGAATCCGCTCACCTGGACACCCGTCGCGCGACGATCCCGGTATGCGATCGGATACTGCGTGTCGAGGCGCGCACCCGCCGTGCGCACCGAGGGCAGCGCGTTGATCGCACTGACGTCGGCGAGCGACAGGGGCGGGTTACGGCGGTACTTGCAGGTGGCGTCCGTCCCATCGCACGCCTCAAAAGAGATGGGAAAGCGTGAGACGAAGAACGTCGTCGGGCCGGCATTCTCCAGATCGGCCGCGACACTGGCATTGATTCCGTGGATCGCGGCCGAGATCACGACGACGACGAAGACGCCGACCGCGATGCCGAGGATCGTCAGACCGGCCCGTACCTTGTTCGCCCGGATCGAGTCGAGGGCGATGGTCACCCCCTCGCCCATCGCGTGGACTCGCTGGGAGGCGTTCGACACTCAGGTCTCCGCGCGCAGGGCGGTGATCGGATCGAGGCGCGAGGCGCGGCTGGCCGGATACACGCCAGCGATGACGCCCACTCCTGCGCCGATCGATACGCCGAGGAACACGGACCAGAGCTCGACCGCGGCCGGCAGGGGGCTGAGCATCGCGATGATCTTGGCGAACGCGAATCCCGTAAGTACGCCGAGCGCCGCGCCGAAGGTGCTCAGAGTCGCACTCTCCACGAGGAATTGGCTCATGATGTCTCGACGCCGCGCTCCGAGCGACTTCCGGATGCCGATCTCACGGGTACGCTCCGCAACCGCCACGAGCATGATGTTCATGATGACGATCGCACCGACAACGAGGCCGATTGCGGGGAGGGCGACGCCGGCGATCACGAGATAGCTCTTGATCTTGTTCCAGAACTCGAGCGCGGAATCCGATGTCTCGAGCGCGAAGTTGTCGGGCTGGTTGGGCCGGAGATGGTGACGCACGCGTAGCACCTCGCGCGCCGCTTCCATCTCGGTGGTGATCGCTTCTCGACTCGGCGCCTGGACGATCACGGCCGCGACGACGTCGTGCGGGGCCACGACGCGGTTGAGTGGGCTGGTCATCGGTGCCACGATGAACTGATCGAGGGACTGACCGAACACGCTCCCCTGCTTTTCCATGACGCCGACGATGGTATACGGCAGTCCGCGAACAGTCAGCTCGCGCCCGACCGGATCGAGTCCCTCGAAGAAATGGGAGGCGACATCCTGGCCGACGACGATCACGTTGCGGCCGCGTTCGTACTCCTGCTGGTTGAAGAGGCGGCCGCTGACCGGCTCCATGCGCTTGATGCCGAAGTAGTCGCTCGTCACCGTGAACACGCGCAATTGCTTGGGACGCGCGGTGAATCGCGATTCGCCAGGGAGCTGCGCGACGTTATAGGCCGCCCAGCGCGCATCTGACGGGAGCGCGGCTGCGATCGGCGCAACGTCGTCGAGCTTGATGCGCGGGCGACGATTGAGCTCGCGCCAGCGCTCTTCGGTCATCTGAAAGTTGATCTTCGGCCGCTGCCGAACCTCGAACGAGTTCAGCGCGATGATCTTGCCGACGAGCGTGTCCGTCATGTAGCGGCTCATGCCGCCGACGATCGAGACGACGGCAATCAGAAAAGTGACTCCGATCATCACGCCGAGCAGGGTGAAGAAGCTCTTGAGCTTCTGCACCCAGATCTGCTGGAGGGCGAGCCGGACGGCCTCTAGGAAGGGCATGCGACGAGGATCGCGGAAAATGCGAGGGAGCCGGCCGGCCGGCGGCGGTGATGCGCCGCCGCCGTGTCAGCCGGTAGTGATGCCGAGCTTCTCGACGAACGTCGACCGGCGCTCGTCGCTCGCCACGAGACCGTCGCGCAGCACGATGACGCGCCGCGCATGGGCAGCGATGTCCGGCTCGTGGGTCACCATGATCACCGTCTGGCCCTGATCGGCGAGCGACTCGAACACCCGCATGATCTCCTCCGAGGTCTGCGAGTCGAGGTTACCGGTCGGCTCGTCGGCGAGGAGGATGGATGGGTTGTTCACCAGCGCGCGCGCGATGGCCACGCGCTGCCGCTGTCCGCCCGACAGCTCGTTCGGCCGGTGGTCGATCCGCGCACCGAGCTGCACGCGCTCCAGCGCCTCCTTGGCGCGCCGGCGACGCTCGTCGCCCGGGACGCCGGCGTACACCAGCGGCAGCTCGACGTTGTGCAGGGCACTCGCGCGCGGCAGGAGGTTGAACGTCTGGAAGACGAACCCGATTTCCTTGTTCCGCACGCGGGCCAGCGCGTCGTCCGACATCTTCGAGACCTGCGTGCCGTTGAGCCAGTACTCCCCGGCGTTCGGCGTGTCGAGGCAGCCGATGACGTTCATGAGCGTGGACTTGCCGGAGCCCGACGGTCCCATGATCGCGACGTACTCGTTGCGCCGGATCGCGAGGTCGACGCCGCGCAGGGCGCGCACGATCTCGCCGCCCATGTCGTACTCGCGCTTGATCCCGCGCGTCACGATCACCCAGTCCTTGCCCGGCGTGGCGCCCGCCGCACTCACGACGGCCTGCCGCTCGGCGGTGGCGCCGAGCGGGGCTTCGAGCGAGTCCTGCACGATGTCCTGGCTCACGTTTTGGCCTGTGTCTTCTTCGGGTCGACTTTCGCCTCGCGAACCAGCGCGCCGTCCTTCAGCTCGCGGATCGCCTGATAGGTGCCGGCGACGATCTTGTCGCCCTTCTTGAGGCCACTGAGCACCTCGAAGTGCTTCTCGCCGGCGATCCCTACCTTTACGGGGCGGAAGGTCACTTTGTTGTCCGCGCCGACGACGAACACGCCCTCGACGTCCTTCTTCCCGACCTCCTTCTTGGGCTTCGGCTTCCCGAGGCCCACGGCCGTGTCTTCCTTCACGAGCGACTCGTTCTCCCGAACGGTAAGCGCGATGATCGGGATGGATAGTACGGACTTGCGCGTGTCGGTGATGATCTTCGCCGTCGCGGAGAAGTCCGGACGGGTCTCCGGCGGCGTGTCCACGAGCTGGATCGTCACCTCGTAGTCCACGGCCTGATCCGCGTTATTCCCCGTCGCCGCGGCCTTGACGGCGCTGTTCGAGATCTCCGTCACGCGGCCGGTGAAGGTCGTGTCCGGGAAGGCGTCGATCTGGATCACGGCCGAATCCCCGACCGAGATGCGGGCGACGTCGGTCTCGTCGACCTTCACCTTGGTCTCCAGGATGCTCATGTCGGCGATCGTGAGCAGGGTGGCGGCATCCTTGTTCAGCGTTCCCATGATCGCCGTCTCGCCGTTCTCGACGTTCAGGCGCGTCACGCGGCCGGACATCGGCGCGTAGATCGTCGTCTTGCCGAGCGAGCTGCGCGCGTCGCGCACGCCGGCGGTCGACTGGTCCACCGAATGCTTCGCCGCTTCGTACATCGCCTTGTTCACGTCGACCGTGGTGCGCAGCTGCTCCAGATTCTCGTCGGAGATGAGCTGCGGGTTCGTCTTCTTGATCGCCGCCGTGCGCTCGTAGCTCTTCTGCGCCTGGATCAGGTTCGCTTGCGCCTGCGCCATCTGCGCGCGGCTCGACGCGAGTGCGGCCTCGACGCGCTGGACGGCGGCTTCCTGCTGCTGCGGGTCGATCTGGAGGAGGAACTGGCCCTGCGTGACGATCTGTCCTTCCTTCACGGCGAGCCGGACGATCTTCCCGGTGATGTCCGAGCTCAGGTCGACCTTCGTGCGCGGCCGCACCTGACCGCTCGCGGTCACGGAAGCGACCAGGTCGCGCTGCTGCACCTGCTCGGTACGCACCTCGACCGCCTTGTTCTTGCCCTTCATGGCGGTGAGCCCGCCGATCAGGACGATGACGAGGACGACCCCGCCGGCCACGGACCACTTCACGCGCTTGCTCATATCGAGTCTCTCGGTGGGTTAGCGGAGGGGACGCCCGACCGCGTTCTCGAGCGCGGCGAAGGCCTTGTGATAGTCGTACACGGCGTTCACGCGGTCGATCAGGGCCTGCTCGTACGTACCGCGCGACGTGATGACGTCGAGGAAGGTGCTCGCGCCCACCTTGTAGCGCTCCTCGGCGTACGCCAGCTCCTCCTTCGCCTTCGTCGCGTTCTGTTCCTGGAGCGCCACCGTCTGCGCCGCGGTCTTCAGCGTGAGGTACGCCTGCGTGACGTCGGCCGTCATCTGCAGCTCTTTCGCCTTCGTGTTGTAATTCGCCGTCTCGCGCTCCACCGAGGCGCGCTGGACGCGCTCTTCACGATTGAAGTTGTCGAACACGGGGATCGACAACGATGCCGAGAGCGCCAGCGGCGAGCGCTGGAACTTGAACGGGAACTGCGAGTTCCGGTCGCGGATCGCCTGCGCCTGCGCGTCGGTGAAGGCGTACCGCGTGTTGCAGTCGGTCGACGGCAGCCCGACGCGCGTGCGCAGCGAATCCTGCGAGAAGCAGGCGGACATCTGTCCGAGCGCGCTGCCGCGGGCCTGATTCACGAGGTACTCGGCGTCGGTGTACTGATAGGAGTTGCCGCCCCACCCCGTGCTCAGGTTCAGCGTGGGGGTGTACGCCGCCTGCGCGACTTTCACGTTCAGCGCCGCGGCGCGCTCCCGCGAGCGGAGCGCGAGGACGGCGGGGTTCTGGCGGCGCGCCAGATCGAGCAGCGAGTCGAGCGAGAAGTTCGGCGGATTCACCGGGAAGTCGGTCGTCAGCGACACGTTCGCCGGCTGGGCGATGCCGAGCTGCTGGAAGAGGCGCAGCTTCTCGACCTCGACGTTGTTCTGCGCGATGAGCAGCTGCACCTTCGCCTGTCCGAGCGCCACCTCGGCGCGGCGGATGTCGAGCGAAGTTCCCGAGCCGACGTCGAGCTTGGCCTGCGCTAGATCGAGCTGGCTCTTGGCCGTGTTCACGAGGGTGTCCTGCAGCGCGGAGCGGGCCTGGGCCTGCAGCACGCTCAGATACTGCTGCGTGACCGCGGCGCGCAGCTGTTCGCCCGCGCCGCTGATGTCGGCGTCGACCGCGTCACGGTTGGCGACGGCCGCCCTCGGGTTCACGAAGGAGGCGCTGTTGACGCGGTAGTTCAGGTTCAGCCCATAGCTCGACTGGATGGCGTCGGAGCTGTTGCTGAACGAGAGTCCGTTGAACACCTGCTGCCCGCCCTGCTGGTAGCGAGTGCCGAAGTTCGCGTCGGCAGAGGGCAGGAGGGCGCCCCTCGCGGAACGCACGGAGGCGTCCGCCGTGCGGCGGGCCGTGGTCTGCTGGAGGTAGACGGGATTGTTCCGCCGGGCCAGCCCGATAGCCTCGTCGAGCGTGAGGAGGGGTCTGGTCGGGGTCGTCGGGGAGGAGACCGCGACGGGCGGCTGCGAAGCCGTCGGAGTCTGTGCCAGCGCGGCCGGCGCGACAAGCACGACGGTGAGCGCCGCAAGCAGCGGAATTCGCATCGGGGGAGAAATCCTGGAGAGTGGGTCACCCGCTCGTACGCGGTGGCGCGGCAGGGGGTTTCATCCACGCTGCGCGGACCGACGGACGGGTGACGTCCGCACAATATAGCCCCCTCGGTCCGCTGCCGGACCGACGGGCTAGTCCGCCGTCTCGGGCGTGAGAAAGACCTTCGCCCGAATCTTCTCCCGGATGTGCGCATAGATGGCGGCGCCCTTCTCCGGCGTGGCGAGCGTGGGCCGGCCGATCGACCCGGAGCTGCTCTCCGGAACCTTCAGCCAGCCGCGACGGTATCGCCTGAGCTCATCGCGCGACATCATATAGTCCTCGGCCAGATCCATCCGGACGAGGTTGGGTGCGAGGTACAGCATCAGCGACGTATCGACCTCGTCGCCGTGCATCGGCTCGGACTGTCCTTCCAGCAGCTCCCGGAAGTCGATCGCGAATACGTCGACGACCCGCACCCGGGCCTTCGTCGTGATGACGGTGGCGAGTGCCTCCTGGTGAGGATCGTGCTCGTGCGCCGTGAGCAGGATGAACTCCAGGACCCCCGTCATCTCCCACGTGTCCAATAGATCGTTCAGCATCCGGTGCAGCGTCTTCTTGCGCAGCGATGCGTTGCCCGGGAAGCCGCGCTCCGTGGCGACGTTGACGCCATACTCGAGCGTGGGCGCCACGCAGACGCCGAACTCCGCAGAAAGATCGTCGGCCAGGTGCTCCACGATGATCGTGTCGGCGCCCAGGGGCAGGTGCCGCCCGTGCTGTTCGCACGTTCCGACCGGAACGATCAGGCGCGGATCGGCTTCGATCGCGGAGCGGATGTCGTCCGGCCACATCTGCTTGATGCGGCGCGGAGTCCTCGTCGGAGTGGGGGGGTAGGTCATCCTGACCACGTTTCTCGGGCGATCGCTACCCGCTTCCGGTCCGCGGGCGCTGGTCGCGCCGGCGGCCATCGCAGGTGGTGCGCTGGCGGCGAGCGGATGGCTCGCGGAGCCGCGCGTAGGTTATCTCGCGGCCTGTTTCCTCGCCACCGCGATCGCGAGTGTCGCCACCTGGCGCCTCTCGCCGCGCACGGTGCGTGTGCCGCTCGCCCTGGCGTGCGTCGCCCTCACCGTGCTCTGCCTCATGGCGGCCCGGGCGCAGCAGCGGCTGGCGAACTTCTCTGCGGCGCCCGCAGCCGTCAGCGCGGCGCAGTCGGCCGAGCAGCGCGCCACGCTTGCCGCGCACGTCGATGCCGAGCTCGCATCATTACGCGGAATAGCGGCGCACGCTCGCATCGCGGCCGCGACGCAGGGCGAGCTCGCGCCGCGGCTCGAGAAGCTCATCGACGATCCCGTCCGGCAGAGTGTGTTCGTGGTGCGGGCCGACACGTTGCTCGGATGGGCGGGGACTCTCCACGCGAGCCCGCGTGCGCTCGTCTGGCCCTCCGGCGTGGCCGCCACGCAGTTCGGCTACACGCTGTACGCCGAGTCCGACAGCGCCGGCGTGCGCGCGGTGGCGACGTCGCTGTTGTACGCCACACCGCCCGCCGACCGGCTCGCGCGTGGACTCGCCCAGCGCCTCCCCGGCACCGAGATCACCGAAGGGTTCACCTTCGCCCCACCCTCCGACCGCGGCGGTCCGGATGCACTGCGCTACGTCGACGGCGGTCGCGTCCTGTTCGTCGCCCGCGCGAACGTGCCGTCGACGGAAGAGGTGCGCTTCCGGATGCTCGAGCGGGCACGCGTGCGCGTGGGCGTCGCGCTGCTGATCGTCCTGGTCGCGTTCCTCATCGCGGCGGCGCGCAGGGAAGCGGGGACCGTCGCGACGGTGGGCGCCGTGCTGGCCGTGCTGCGGTGCATCGCGGTCGTGCCGCTCAGTGAGTACTCGACCCGGTCGCGCCTCTTCGACGCGACGGTGTACTTCCTCCCCGCGGGTCGCGCCTACTCGGCCAATGCGGCGGCGCTCGCGCTCACGTCGGCCACGCTGCTGTTCGCCGCCCTGCTCGTCACGAGACGCGCGCGCCATGCGCTCGCGCCTCTCGTCGGCGCGCCGATCGCGATCGTGGGTGCACTGCTCGGCCCCTACTTCATTCGGACACTCTCACGCGGCATCGCGCCGCCGAGCGAAGGTGCGGGGGCCGCGCTGTGGATGATCTGGGAAGTCCCACTCTGCCTCGCCGCGACATCGCTGCTCGTCCTGGCGACGTGGGGCGGACGCGTCGCGCTGCGCTCGCGACGCCGTGCGCTCGATCCCGCTGCCGGTCCCGCGCTGGCGGCGCTCGCGGCGATCGTGGCGCCGCTCGTCTGGATGGCGCCAGGGCAGTGGCCGTCGTGGTACGGCGTGCTCTGGGTCGTCGCGCTCCTCGCCCTGGTCGGCGCACGGCCCAGCAGGCACTGGCTCCTCGCCGCGGCCTCCGTCGCCGCGCTCGGTGCGACGACAGTGGTGTGGGGCAGCACCTCGCGAGGCCGCGTCGAGCTGGCTGAGCGCGACGTGCGCGGCCTCAACGCGCCCGATGCGTACGCCGCGACGCTGGAGGATCGTCTCGCTGCGGAGCTTCAAGGTGATTCGTTGCCCCGCGATGCGCAGTCGCTTCTCGCGCATTACGTCCGATCCGACCTTGCGGCGTCGGCGTATCCCGTCGCGCTCGCATCGTGGGAGGGAGACCGGCCGATCGCGACCTTCGGATCGGCCCCGTTCGACGTCGCGTGGGACACCGTGATGGCGGCGGCGGTCGAAGCACAGCGACGCGGAGCGGTGGAGGGCACCTACCACGTCGGAGCGTACGGTGTCCGCGTCGTCGCGGTACCGGCGCACGAGGGCGCGATCACGATCCTCGTCGCGCCTCGCACCCGCCTGATCGGCACCGACGCGTACGCCCGGTGGCTCGGTCTCTCGCCAGGCGAGGGGAACGAGCCGCCCTACACGGTGCAGGTGGTCGGCGACTCGATCCCGCCGCGCGATTCGATCAAGTGGCGGCGTGAGAACACGGAGCTGCACGGCGACTGGCCGGTGCGAGGACCGGAGGGCGCGGCACGCGCCCACGTCGAAGTCGACCTTCGTGGACTCGACTCGCTGATTCCACGCGGCGGCCTGCTGCTCCTGTTCGATCTCGCGGCGGTGGGACTCGTCTGGCTCCTCGCTTCGGCCGCGGACGGCCGCGTGGGCCGCTGGCTGCGTCTCCGTCGCCGACGTGTGCGGAGCTATCGGACACGACTTTCTCTTGCCCTCTTCTTCTTCTTCCTCGTGCCGGCGGTGGCGTTCGCGGTGTGGAGCTGGGAACAGCTCTTCACCGATGCGCAGCAGTCGCGGCGTCTCCTCGTGACGGAGACGATGCGCGCCGTGTCGAGCGATCCGCGCGATCCCAACTGGCTGCGCAGCGAGAGCCGGCGTCTCGATACGAAGCTGCTGCTGTACAGCGCGGGCGTGCTGGTCGACGCGAGCGATTCCCTCTTCGCCGAGCTCTCTCCCCTTGGATCGCTGCTGCGTCCTGACGTCAACCGCGTGCTCGGCGACGCGGATGAAGTGAGCGCGACGCTCCCCGAGCCACTCGCCGGCGCAACAGGGATGATGGGCTATCGGGTGATGCCCGGCTCGCGCGGCTCGCTCGTGCTCGCCGCGCCGGCGCGCGTCGACGACGTGCAGCTCGATCGCCGGCGCCGCGACCTCGGCGTGCTGGTGCTGTTCGCCACCGCGGTGGGCGCGCTGGCGGCGCTCTGGCTGAGCGCCGTCGCGGCGCGGCAGCTCGCCCGTCCGATCGGCGCCCTGCGTGCCGCGGCCCGCTCGGTCGCGCGTGGTGGGCGCGAGCTGACCTTCGGAGGCGAGCAGACGAGCGAGTTCGATCCCGTCTTTCGCGCGTTCGAGGCGATGGCCGAGGATCTCGCGCGGAGCCGCGCCGAGCTCGTCGAGGCACAGCGCCGTACCGACGCCGTGCTGCGCACCGTGGCGAGCGGCGTGGTCGCGCTGGATGAACAGGGCCGCGTCATCCTCGCCAATCCGCGCGCCGACGCGCTGCTTGGCGCGCTGCCACGAGCGGGAGAGCCTCTGAACCGCCTCTCGTCGCCCGTCGTCGCGGCGCGGCTCGCCGGCTTCCTGCGGAGCGGCGCCGCGGAGGACGAGTTCGACATCGAGCGCGACGGACGGTCGCTGCGCGGTCAGCTCTCGCGGCTTGCGAGCGGTGGCGCCGTGCTGACGATCGACGACGTGACCGAGCTCTCGCATGCGCAGCGCGTACTCGCGTGGGGCGAGATGGCGCGCCAGGTGGCGCACGAGATCAAGAATCCGCTCACGCCGATCCGGCTCGGCGTGCAGCACCTCCGCCGCGCACGCGGCCGTCCCGATTTTGACACGGTGCTGGACCAGAACGTGTCGCGTATCCTCGACGAGATCGACCGGCTCGACGAGATCGCGCGCGCCTTCAGCCGGTATGGTGGCGCGCCCGAGGAACGGGCGCCAGCGGAGCCGACCGACGTCGTGGCGATCGTGCGCGACGTGGTGGCGCTCGAGCAGATGGGCGAGGGGAGCACGGTGTGGAGCAGTCGCGTGGAGGGATCGCCGCCGCAGGCACTCGCCCGGGGCGACGAGCTGCGCGAGGTGCTCCTCAACATCTTCGAGAACGCGAGACACGCCGGCGCACGTGCCGTCACCGCCGTCGTCGGCGCCGAGCGCACGGAGGACGACGCGCCCGCACTCCACATCTCCGTCACCGACGACGGCGGCGGCATCGCGGAAGAGGTGCTCCCCCGCATCTTCGAGCCGCACTTCTCCACGCGCACGAGCGGGAGCGGCCTCGGACTGGCGATCTCGCGGCGCCTCGTCGAGAGCTGGGGCGGCACGATGACGATCGAGTCGACGGCGGGGAAGGGAACGGTGGTGCGGGTCGTCCTCAGAGCGGCGAGAGGGTGATCCTCTCCGCTGCTCCTGCTCGACGGCTTCACTCCGTGGTGGCTCCCGCGCCGCCGGCGGCCTCCTGCGTCCGGATTCTCACCGTCTTCACGTTCGTGAACTCGCGGAGCCCGACGTCACTCAGCTCGCGGCCATAGCCGGACGCCTTCACCCCGCCGAACGGGAAGCGCGGATCGGACACCACCATGCCGTTCACGAACACGCTGCCCGCATCGAGCTCGCGGGCGAACCGCTCCTGTTCGGCGGCGTCCGCCGTCCACGCGCTCGCGCCGAGCCCGAAGCGCGTATCGTTCGCGATGCGGATCGCGTCGTCGAGGTCGCGCGCGACGAAGACGCAGCCGACAGGGCCGAACAACTCGTCGCGATAGGCCGGCGATTCGCGCGGAATGTCGGTCAACACCGTCGGCGGGAAGAATGCGCTTCCCGGCGTCGGTCGGCGGCCACCGCAGGTGAGCCGCGCACCGCGACTCGCCGACTCCGTCACCTGCGCCTCGAGCTCCTCGGCGAGGCGCGCCGTCGCGAGAGGGCCGAGCTGCGTCGCCGGATCGAGCGGATCACCCATGCGGAGCGCGCGCATCCCCGCGGTGAAGCCTTCGATGAACGCGTGCGCGACCGCCTCGTGCACGATGAACCGCTTTGCCGCGATGCAGCTCTGCCCGTTGTTGATCGTACGCGCCTGGACGGCCGTCTTCACCGTCTGGTCGAGGTCCGCGCTCGGCATCACGATGAATGCGTCGCTTCCGCCCAGCTCGAGTACCGTCTTCTTCAGGTGCTCGCCCGCATGCCGGCCGACGCTGCGTCCCGCGCCTTCGCTGCCGGTGAGCGTCGCCGCGGCGACGCGCGGATCGGCGAGGATTCCTGCCACGGCGTCGCTGCCGACGAGCAGCGACTGAAAGACGCCCTCCGGCGCGCCCGCTCGCTCGATGAGCGACTGCAGCTCGAGCGCGCAGCCGGGCACGTTGGAGGCGTGCTTCAACAGCCCGACGTTCCCCGCGACGAGCGCCGGCGCGGCGAACCGGATCACCTGCCAGAAGGGAAAGTTCCACGGCATCACGGCGAGCACGACACCGAGCGGGTCGTAGGCGACGAATGACCGATGACCCTCGTCGTCGACCTGCCGATCGGCGATGAACGCCGGCCCATGCTCGGCGTAGAAGTGACACCCCGTCGCGCATTTCGCGGCTTCGTCGATCGCGGCCTGGATCGGCTTGCCCATCTCGAGCGTCATCAATCGCCCGAGCCGGTCCTTCTCGCGCTCGAGGAGATCGCCGAGTCGGGCGACGATCGCCGCGCGCTCGGCGACCGGTGTGCGGCGCCATCGCGGCGCGATCTCGGCGGCCCGGGCAAGCCGCCGCTCGAGATCCGCGGGCGAGAGCACCTCGTGCTCGGCGAGCGTCGCGCCCGTCGTCGGATTGATCGATCGAATCGTATTCGTCATGCGCTCCTCACCTTGCAGAGCGCGTGCGCGCACGATCACTCCGTGATCGGCTGCCCCTCGCGCCACCACCCTTCTGTCCCGTCGTCGGCGCCGAAGATCCTGCGCCACCAGGGCAGGCGGCGTTCGCGCTCGAGCACGGCGCCCGCGGCGTTGCGCCACTCCGCTTGCATCGCGGACGCGTCGGCGAACCGATCGTCCGGATCGGGGGAGAACGCGCGCTGCAGCCAGGCGGCGATCTCACCGTCGAAGAC
>Ga0308175_100002441_pt1 | contig 12751 bp, 9 predicted proteins | sample PhyCR1_3_FD_203893 | JGI IMG/M metagenome (GOLD analysis project Ga0308175, IMG submission 203893) | Soil microbial communities from UC Gill Tract Community Farm, Albany, California, United States - DLSLS.C.R1 | ecosystem: Environmental > Terrestrial > Soil > Agricultural land | place: USA...
GTCCTCTCGATCAGCGGTTTCGGCCACGACGGGCCTCAGGGCGGTCGTGCGGGCTACGACCAGATCGCGCAGGGCGAGGCGGGACTCATGTCGCTGACCGGCACCAGTGCTGACAAGCCGATGCGGGTCGGGTTGCCGGTCGGCGACCTGCTCGCAGGGATGTACGGCGCCTACGGTGTGGTCGCCGCCCTCCACGAGCGCAACCGCACAGGTCGCGGCCGGGTCGTGCGCACCTCACTGCTGGCCGCGATCGTCGGCATCCACGCGTTCCAGGGCACCCGCTACACCGTCGCCCACGAGGTCCCGACCCCGCAGGGCAACCACCACCCGTCGATCTGCCCGTACGGCCTGTTCACCTGTCGCGACGGACTCGTCCAGGTCTGCTGCGGCAGCCAGGGGCTGTGGGTGAGGCTGGCCGAGGGCTTCGGGATCGACCCTGCCGCACCGGGATTCGCGACCAACCGCGAGCGGGTTGCCAACCGGGAGAAGGTGAACGCCGCCCTCGATACAGCCTTCGCCGAGTACGACCTCGCGGACCTGCTGCCCCGGCTCGACGAGCTCGGCGTGCCAGCCGGCGAGGTTCGCACCCTCGACCGCGTCTACGACTGGGACCAGACCCGTTCGCAGGGACTGGTCATCGAGGTGGACCACCCCGTCCTTGGCCGGGTGGAGGTGCCGGGTCCACCGTTGCGCCTCGACGACAACCCGTATGCCGGTGGGCGGGCCGAGCACCTCGCCCCACCGCTGCTGGGCCAGCACGACGGGACCATCCGGGCCTGGCTCGACGAGATGGACGCCGCCGGCTGACGGGGTGTTTCCGGGAGTCGCTGCGCCCCCTGCCGTCGGCGCTCCATACTCTGGCCATGACGGCCGTCGACGAGGCGCCAGAGGCAGCTCGCGCGAAGTGGCCGCGCGTCCAAAGGTGGCAAGTCTGGTTGGCGGCCGGTCTGGTCGGTGCTGTCAGCGTCACCATGGCGGCCACCGGTTGGGGCACCGGCGACGGGCCGCTCGGCCCGCCCGGCGGGGGAGAGGTCGGAGTTACCAGGGACGTCGGAGCCCGGTTCACCGAAGGACTGGTCATTCTCCACAACGACGGCTGGTTCGACGCACACATCGAGTCGGTACGGCCGATCCCGCTCGGCCCGGCTGACGATGGCCTCACGGTCGAGGACGTGTCCCTGGCCCGTGTGGTGTCGGATCACGGCCCGATCGGGATCGTGGACGGGCTCGGAGAGGGCCTCGTACCCACCAGTGAGCGACGCAAGCCGGCGGGTGTCGTGATTCCACAGGATCGCTCATCCGGCCGGGACAGCACCCATCTCGAGGTGCTGGCCACCTACCGGATCACCCATCCGCGCACCTGGACCTACCGCGGGTACGAGGTCACCTATCGCTCCGGCTTGGTCCGGCACCGGATGGTCGTGCCCCTTTCGGTGGTGGCGTGCGCGCCGAAGCGAGCCACCCCGGGGTGCAGCGCTGGGTCCTCATGACCAGGGTCGGAGGCCTCGAGCTGGTGCAGACCGTCCTCGACGAGGGCAGCTGGGTCGGCTGGGACGGGCCGCCGCTGGATGTGGCAGCAGTGGGCAGCACCTATTCCGAGGAGCTGGCAGCGGCGAGAGAGCGCTCCGGCACGGACGAGTCGATCGTGACCGGAGCGGGCCGGATCAGGGGACGACGCGTCGCGGTGATTGCCGGCGAGTTCCGGTTCCTGGCCGGGTCCATCGGCACCACGGCCGCGGCCAGGATCGTCGCGGCCTTCGATCGTGCGCGGGAGGAGGAGCTCCCCCTCTTCGCCGCACCGGCGTCCGGAGGCACCCGGATGCAGGAAGGGACACCCGCGTTCGTCGGCATGGTGAAGATCAGCGCGGCCTGCACTGCATTCAAGGAGGCCGGGCTGCCCTACCTCGTGTACCTGCGGCACCCGACGACGGGCGGGGTCTTCGCGTCCTGGGGTTCGCTCGGTCACGTCACTGTCGCCGAGCCCGGGGCGGTGATCGGGTTCCTCGGCGCGCGGGTCTACGAGTCCCTGTACGGCCACCCGTTCCCCGACGGGGTGCAGACCGCGGAGAACCTGTTCGAGCACGGCCTCGTCGACGCCATCCTTCCGGCAGAGGCGCTGGCCGAAGTCGCCGACCGGGCCCTGAACGTCCTGTCCGGGCCGCGCGAGGACCTGCCCGACGTGCCGGAGCTGCCCAGGGAGCCGCTCGCCGACGTGCCGGCGTGGGAGTCGATCACGAGGTCCCGGCGTGGGGACCGGCCCGGTGTGCGCGCGCTGCTGCGGCTCGGCGCGACCGATGTGCTCCCGCTGCACGGCACGGGGCAGGGTGAGTACGACCCGGGGCTGCTCATGGCCCTGGCGCGCTTCGGCGGCGCTCCGTGCGTGGTGCTCGGTCAGGACCGCAGCCGGCAGACCCTCGAGGAACCGTTGTCCCCCAAGGGCCTGCGTGTGGCCCGCCGTGGGATGCGGCTCGCGCACGAGCTCCAGCTGCCGCTGGTCTCCGTCATCGACACGGCCGGGGCGGCACTGTCCAAGGACGCCGAGGAAGGTGGGCTGGCCGGCGAGATCGCCCGGTGTCTCGCCGAGCTGGTCACCCTCGACGCGCCGACGGTCTGCGTCCTGCTGGGTCAGGGCACGGGTGGCGGCGCACTCGCCATGATGCCCGCCGACCGGGTCGTCGCCGCGCAGCACTCGTGGCTGTCACCGCTCCCGCCGGAGGGCGCGTCGGCGATCCTCTACCGCGACACCAGCCACGCCCCTGAGCTGGCCGCGAGCCAGCGCGTCCGCTCGCTCGACCTCCTCGAGGCCGGCATCGTCGACCGTGTGGTCGCCGAGCACCCCGATGCGGCCGACGAGCCCGAGGAGTTCTGCCGGCGCATGTCGCAGGTCATCCAGCACGAGCTCGCGGTCCTCGCCCGCCAGCACCCCGCTGAGCGGCTGGCTGCGCGGCTCGCGCGCTACCGACGGCTCGGCTGACGCGCGAACCTGACAACCAACCCGGCGTCGTTGGGCAGGTGGTGCCAACGCGGCATACGGTCGTCGTCCCTAGGCTCGCCGCACGGCGTCCACGCGCGAGGAGGTGTGCATGCGGGTCCTGGTGGCGCTGGGTGGCAACGCCATGACCGGCCCGGACGGCAGCGCCACCCAGAAGGCGCAGCGCCACGCCATCCGGCGCGCCATGGAACGCATCGCCGAGGTGGTCGCAGCCGGGCACGAGGTCGTGATCACCCACGGCAACGGTCCCCAGGTGGGCAACCTCCTGGTCAAGAACGAGCTCGCCGCCCACGTGGTCCCGCCGGTCACCCTCGACTGGTGCGGCGCGCAGACCCAGGCGACGGTCGGCTTCACCGTCATGGACACCCTCGAGCCTGCGCTGCGCGCCCGCGGTGCCAGCCACCTCGTCGCCGCGCTGGTCACCCGGACCCTGGTCGACACCGACGACCCCAACTTCACGACGCCCAGCAAGCCCATCGGGCGGTACCTGCCCCGTGAGCAGGCACAGGTGCTCATCGACCACGGTGAGACCTGGGAGGACCGGGGGGAGAAGGGCTGGCGCCGCGTGGTCGCCTCCCCGGAGCCGCTCGAGGTGCTCGAGACGCACACGGTCCTGGCCCTGCTCGGCGCCGGCTACGTCGTCGTGGCCGCGGGCGGCGGCGGCATCCCCGTGGTCCGGACCGGGGCCGGCGAGGTGCACGGCGTCGAGGCGGTCATCGACAAGGACCTGACGGCGGCCGTGCTGGCGCGCGACCTCCACGCCGAGGTTCTCGTCATCGCCACGGACGTGGCGAACGCGACCTTGGGCTTCGGCACCGCTGCCGAGCGCGCGCTGGGCCGGGTGCCGCTCACCGAGATGGAGTCGTATGCCGCGGACGGCCAGTTCGCGTCGGGGTCCATGGGGCCCAAGGTCGAGGCGGTGCTGCGGTTCGTCCGTGGCGGCGGACGACGTGGTGTCATCACCGCGCTCGACCTCATCGCCGACGCCGTCGACGGCAGGGCCGGCACGGTCGTCGAGAACTCTTCGGTACCAACGGAAAGGTGAAGCTCATGCCCGACGCAATCGAGGTCCGCAAGGTGCCGCTGCACGGCGTCTCGGACGCCAGCGAGCTGGCCCGCCTCATCGACGACGGGGTGATGGAGGCCGACCGGGTCGTCGCGGTCATCGGCAAGACAGAGGGGAACGGCGGCGTCAACGACTACACCCGGATCATCGCCGACCGGGCGTTCCGGCAGGTGCTGGTCGACAAGGGCGCGCCGGCCGAGCAGGTCACCCAGGTGCCGATCGTGTGGTCGGGCGGCACGGACGGCGTGATCAGCCCGCACGCAACGATCTTCGCGACCATCCCAGCCGAGAAGGCCGAGCAGTCGGACGACCTGCGGCTCACGGTGGGATTCGCCATGAGCGAGCCGCTCAAGCCCGAGGAGATCGGCTTCACGCCGATGATCGAGAAGGTCGCGGCCGCCGTGAAGGAGGCGATGGGGAAGGCCGGCATCACCGACCCTGCCGACGTGCACTACGTGCAGACCAAGACGCCGCTGCTGACCATCCACACCATCCGGGACGCCAAGGGCCGGGGTCACCGGGTCTGGACCGAGCACACCCACGAGTCGATGGACCTGTCCAACGGCACCACCGGGCTGGGGGTCGCCGTGGCGCTCGGCGAGATCGAGATGCCCACCGATGCGGACGTGATGCACAACCGGCGGCTCTACTCCTCCGTCGCGTCCTGCTCGTCGGGGGTCGAGCTGGACCAGGCCCAGGTCGTCGTGGTCGGCAACACGCGCGGCATCGGCGGGCGGTACCGGATCGGCCACTCGGTGATGCGCGACGCCCTTGACCAGGACGGCATCTGGGAGGCGATCAAGGACGCCGGACTCGACCTGCCCGACCGGCCGCACTGGACCGACCTGCAGGGCCGACTGGTCAACGTCTTCCTCAAGTGCGAGGCCAGCCAGGACGGGCAGGTGCACGGGCGGCGCAACGCGATGCTCGACGACTCCGACGTGCACTGGCACCGCCAGATCAAGGCCTGCGTGGGCGGGGTGACGGCGGCGGTGACTGGCGACCCGGCAGTGTTCGTGTCGGTGTCGGCAGCGCACCAGGGACCCGACGGCGGTGGCCCGGTGGCCGCGATCGTCGACCTCGGTGATGGAGAGCCGACGGGCTACCCCGGCCCGTCCGGCAACGCCCACGAGCACCACTGACGCCGAACGGCCCCCGACCCGAGACCTCCGGCCACTGCAGGAACCTTTGCTAGCAAAGGTTGGTGAAAGGCGGACAGGTTCTAACCTGTCCACCATTGACCAACCTTTGCTAGCAAAGGTTAGTTCGCGGGGCGCAGGGGGTCAGTCGACACCTGCTCAATGACTGAAATGGCGGGTGCCGGTGAAGTACATCGTCACCCCGGCCTTCTCGGCGGCCTCGACGACCTCGGCGTCCCGCACCGACCCGCCCGGGGCGACGACCGCACGGACTCCCGCGTCGAGGAGCACCTGCAGCCCGTCGGCGAACGGGAAGAACGCGTCCGACGCCGCGACCGCCCCCCGCGCACGGTCCTCGCCACCGGCGTTGGCTCGTGACACTGCGAGGTGGCAGGAGTCGACCCGGTTTACCTGGCCCATGCCGATGCCGACGGAGGCGCCACCGTGTGCGAGCAGGATGGCATTGGACTTCACCGCGCGCACAGCACGCCAGGCGAACTGCAGGTCGGCGACAGTCGGCTCGTCGACGGCCTCCCCCGCAACCAGCCGCCATCGCGACGCGTCGTCGCCGCCGGGCACGTCGCCGCCCACCACTGCGTCGATGCGGTCGGGCTGCTGCACCAGCAGTCCGCCGCTGATCGCGCGCGTCTCGACCGGGTCGGCGAACTTCGCCAGGTCGGCCGGCAGCTTCAGCAGCCGCCGGTTCTTCTTCTCCCGCAACAGCTCGAGCGCCTCCGGCTCAAAGTCCGGTGCCACGACCACCTCGCTGAACGTCTCGTTCGCGGCACGCGCCATCTCCGCCGTCACCGGCACGTTGGTGGCGATGATCCCCCCGTAGGCGGACACCGGGTCGCAGGCGTGCGCGGCGGCATACGCGTCCTCAACCGTGGCACCCACTGCGATGCCGCACGGGTTGGCGTGCTTGACGATCGCGACGGTGGGCTGGTCGCCGTGGTCGTGCGCAGCGCGCACCGCGGCGTCGGTGTCGACGTAGTTGTTGTACGACATCTCCTTGCCGTGCAGCTGCTCGGCGGACGCGACGCCCGGTCGCCAGTGCTGGTACAGCGCCGCCGACTGGTGCGGGTTCTCGCCGTAACGCAGCACCTGCGCGCGCTGGAAGGTCGCACCCGTCCAGACGGGGAAGCCGGTGCCGTCGCTGGTGTCGGCGTACGCGTTGCCCATCCAGTTGGCGACGGCGTTGTCGTAGTCGGCGGTGTGCACGAACGCCTCCGCCGCGAGTCGCTTGCGCTCGGCGAGGGTGAAGCCGCCGGCCGCGACCGCGTCGAGGACCGCACCGTATGCCGCGGGGCTGGTGACGATGGCGACGCTCGGGTGGTTCTTCGCGGCCGCCCGAACCATCGACGGCCCGCCGATGTCGATCTGCTCGATCACCTCGTCCGGGCCGGCGCCGGAGGCGACCGTCTGGCGGAACGGGTAGAGGTTGGAGACGACGAGGTCGAAGGGCTCCACCTCCAGCTCCTCGAGCTGCCGCACGTGGTCTTCCTTGCGCAGGTCCGCGAGGATCCCGGCGTGCACCCGGGGGTGCAGCGTCTTGACCCGCCCGTCGAGGCACTCGGGGAACCCGGTCAGGTCCTCGACCCGGGTCACCGGGATGCCCAGCCCCTCCACCAGCGCCGCTGAGCCGCCGGTCGAGACGATCGCGACGCCGGCGGCGTGCAGCCCTCGGGCGAGGTCCTCCAGGCCGGTCTTGTCATAGACGGAGATGAGCGCGCGCTTGATCTGGCGACGGCCGTCGGACATCGGTACTTCCTCCACGAGTGGTCGGTCAGGTCACCCGGAGCACCCAGGCGGTCGATGCTCCGGCGTGTCACTCCCTGGTGGTTGCCCACCTGCGCCAGTCGTGTGCGCCCAGCCTACCGGGCGCCCAGGTGCACCCCGGACTCCTCGACGACGAGTCCCTCGCGGGCCGCGCGACCCACGTACTCGACGAGCAGCACACGCTCGACGGTCTTGATGCGCTCGTGGAGCGACTCCTCGGTGTCCCCGGGGGCGACCGGGACCGCCGTCTGGGCGAGCACCGGGCCGGTGTCGATCCCGGCGTCGACGACGTGCACCGAGCAACCGGTCTCGCTGACCCCGGCCGCCAGGGCGTCGCGCACGGCATGGGCGCCGGGGAACGCCGGCAGCAGGGCCGGATGGGTGTTGATGACGGTCCACCTCGACAGCACCTGCGGCCCGAGCAGCTTCATGAACCCCGCCGACACCACCAGCGCCGGATCGTGGTCGCCGATCCACTCCGCCAGTGCGGCGTCCCAGTCCGCGCGCGTCGCGTAGTCCTGGACCCGGCACACGAAGGTCGGGATGCCCGCGGCTCCGGCGCGGTGCAGGGCTGTGATGCCGTTGCGGTCCGCGCCCACGGCCGCGATACGCACGCCGTATGCCGCGTTGCCGGCTGCGTCGATCAGCGCCTGGAGGTTGGTGCCCGAGCCCGAGACGAGGACGACGACCGGCGTCGGTCCACTGGTGCTGCGGGCGGGCTCTGTCACGGTGCGGAACGATACCGGCCGCCCCCGGTGGGCGGTCACGGCGTCCCCCCGGCGCTCGCTGCCCAGGCTGCCGGACGACCTCTCACCCAGTTGGGACGAGATCTGCCGACCGGTCCCGCTGCAGGTTCCGTTCCATCTGGGTGAGAGACCTGCAGCCGCGCCCACTTACGACTGGCCTGGGACAGCGGCCGTTGCGGTTGGTCAGCGGCGCAGCTTCCAGCGGTCCCAGGCGAGGACCAGGACCGCGCCGATCGACAGCTCGGCCAGCAGGGCCAGGGTCATCCACCCTGCCGGCACCCCCACGTCGGCGAGCCGCCGGCTGCCCATCGCTCCCCCGCCGACCACGTCGAGCAGGCCGAGGGCACCCGCGGCCACCACGACGCCGGTGGCGATGACCACCAGCTTGGTGCGAACCGTCGAGAGCCGAGCCACCGCGCGCAGCGAGCGCCAACCGACCAGTGCGCCCACGGCCACCGGCAAAAGCACCAGCAGCGGGAGCACCCCCGGGAACGCGCCCGGCTCGGGCAGGGCCCCGTAGACCGGGACCAGCGGCAGCAGCGAGGAGCGGCTGCCCGTCCAGGTCGCCGACGCACCGGCGACCGCCGAGAACCCGGTGCCCGCCATGAACGACACCGCCCACAGCGCGAGGTTGGGAACGACCATCAGCTGTGCGGCGACCAGCACCACCCCGCCGACCAGCCCGGGGGCGAGCTGCCCCTGCAGGTGGCTCACCCGGTCGAAGTGCAGCACCACCATGCCCACGCACACCAGTGTGCCGATCGCCAACAACGCCGCAGCACCCTCGAGACCCGGGCGCAGCCCTCGGCGCAGGGCGTCCGGCAGCCAGTCGGGGCGACGCAGCCGGGGCCCGGCGAGCTCCGGTCGGCCGCGGACCAGCCACCACAGGGCCAGCAGTGCGGCAGCCACCGGCACCACGACGACCGGCACGAGCAGCGTCGCGACCACGGGATGGGGACCGGCCGCGAACGCGACGAGGGTCCACACGGCCGCGCACGCGGCATACCCGAGGGTCCACGCACCCAGCCCCCACGCGAGGGGACGGTGCAGGACTCCGGCCGCGTGCACCAGCGTGCGGTCGTCCGCCGCGGCGCGCACCGCGCGAACCGCGGCCCACGCGCCACCCGCCACCGCGAGCAGCAGGAAGAGCAGCGGGACCACCGAGACCGGCCCGGAGACCAGCGTCAGGTGTGCGCCCGTGCCGAGCAGCCACAGGCCCGCGCCCAGACCCAGCGCCGACGTCCAGGGCGCCGTGGTCTGCGGGGTGGCGACCCACACCACGAGCGCCGGCAAGACGAACGCCAACGCGGACGCAGCCGCCGCCCCGGCGCCACGCAGCAGCGGGCGGAGGTGGTCCCGGAGTCCCTCGCCGTCCTCAGTGGACGTGCCCCCGCGCAGCAGCTCCATCACAGTCATGTCCGCTCCATGGTCGCCCACCCGGCCTCCGGAGCAGCCGTGCAACGCCGGGCGGCCCCACAATTTGTCCGAACACCCGCAACCCGCTCACCGCCGCCTGCGTCTGGTGCGGTGTGATAGCCGTGGAGCCAGGTGCCGTGCCGGCACCCCCGAGGGAGGTGGCGATGGGCGCGCAGTCCGCCGAGGCGGAGTTCGACGCGTTCTACCGCGACACCGCTCGCCGCGTGGTGCACCTCGTCTACGGCTTCACCGGCGACCTCACGGTGGCCCAGGACTCGACCCAGGAGGCGTACGCCCGCGCCTGGCAGCAGTGGTCCACCGTGCGCACCGCCGACGACCCGCTGGCCTGGGTGCGCACCGTGGCGCGGCGCATCGCCATCTCCGGGTGGCGCAAGCGGACCACGCAGGAGCGGGCCCACCAGCGGCACGGCGTCCACGACACCACCGGACCGCCCTCGGAGGACCGGGTGGCGGTGGTCGCGGCGCTGCGCACCCTGCCCGACCCGGTCCGCCAGGCCGTGACCATGCACTACATCGGCGACCTGAGCATCGAACAGATCGCCCACGAGACCAACACCCCCGCAGGCACCATCAAGGCGCGCCTGCACCGGGGCCGCGCGCAGCTCGCGCAGGCCCTCCGGCACGAGGAGACACACCATGGCTGAGCACGAGGACTGGACCGCGGCGGACGACGCCGTGGTGCGTCGCGCCATGGCCACGCTGCGCGCGGACGTCGAGGCGACGCCGCTCGCCGACGTGCGTTTCGTCAAGGCCCGGGGCCGGGCCCGCCGCCGTCAGCGGCTGCTCACCTGGGGTGCCGCGGCCGCCGCTGCCGTCGTGGTCGCCGGTGTCGCCGGGTATGCCGCCCTGGGCACCGACCGCACGCCGGCTCCCCTTCCACCGCAGTCCAGCTCGACGACCACTGCCACGCCCACGCCTGCGTACGCCGCCCTGCCGACCCTGGCGGACTGGCGCAGTGACATGGGCATCGAGGCGAAGGCCGTCACCCAGGTCGCCACACCTCCGACCGTGCTGTGCGGCGTCCCCCTGCCCAGTGGGTTCGTCGACGGGTACTCGGTCGGGAGCGACGCGAGCCACCCGAGCGGCTTCGCCCTGCACTTCCGGCCGACGGGGACCACCGGCACCCAGGCAGCAGCGGCGCTCGCCGAGGCGGTGGAGAAGTGCCGTTCGCCGTACACCGTGCTGCCCCACTACCGGGACCCCTTCGGCGCAGCCTGGGTGACCAGCAGCCTCGGCTCGGGGTACGTCGGGATCGTCTCGACCAAGGACGCCACGGCCGTTCTCCTCTACACGGACCCGAAGCTCAAGGCCGACCCGCTCATGGCCGGGTTCGGCGACCTGCTCAACACCGCCCAGAAGCGGCTGGAGGCAGACGGGTCGTCGGCCTCCGGCTCGACGCTCGACCAGCCGGGGGCCCTGCCGCTGGTGGGCGAGTGGAAGCAGACCCTGGGGCTGACCGGCGCGGTGGGGCTGAAGCCGGTGAAGCCGTTCGGGCCGGTCGAGTGCCTGAGCAGCGAGCCCGGCACCAAGGTGCAGCAGGAGCAGATCACCACCGACGGCATGCAGTTCGAGGGCGGGCAGGTGCGGTTCGCCATCGGTGCGGGCCAGGACGTGGCGACGGCGGCTGAGGGGATCACCAACGACATCGCCGGCTGCCAGGCGGGGCCGTCGTTCAAGGTCACCGCCGTGCAGGTCAATGGCTTCCCGAAGCTCTTCTCCTACACTGCCGGCGACGCCGGGGCGGGGTGGTTCGCGGTGGTCGTCGGGGTGTCCGACGTGGCCGTGCTGCAGGTCGTCGACCCGTCGCACGCCAGGTCCGTCTTCACCAAGGGGCAGGTCGGGGAACTGGCCAAGACCGCCACGGGGCGGCTCAAGCGCTACGGCACGGGCACGGACGGCACACCGACCACGAGCAGCCCGACGATCAACGGCCCCAAGGCGATCGACGAGAAGATGCCGGTGACCGGACCGGGCACGCTCCCCTCGTGGAAGCTGTTCGTCGCCGCCTCCCAGTGGAGGTCGGCAGTCCTGACCGGTGGGACGAGGACCACTGCCGGACCAGGTGCCCTCGAGGGGTCGACGGCCATCGCGCAGTGCGAGACCGACAAGCAGCAGGCCGGCATCGGCGGCAGCGTCGGCGTCGTCTCTGTGCGGGCCGGTTCGGGGAGCGCCAAGTACATCGGTAGGCAGCGCGTGCAGGTCGACCAGTCCACCGACCCGGCGACCCAGCAGGGCTACGTCGACGCGCGGCTCGGCGAGGCAAAGGCGCTCTTCGGCAAGGGCTGCAGCTTCGCCAACGGAACCGTCAAGGCGACGCCGGGGCCGAGTGCGGGCACCTGGCGGCTCGACACCGTCTTCAACGACGGTTCGCCGACGCTCTCGGAGTGGGTCGGCGTCACCGCCCAGCAGACGCCCGGCGCGGTGACGACCGTGGTCATCAGCAGGGCGGCCGACCCGAAGCAGGGCTTCGCCGAGCTGGACCGGCTGCTCAACCTGGCGCGGCAGAAGTAGCCGGGCCACGCGGCATACCGCGCGGTCCGTTTCTCGGCCGACCCGAGCAAAACGGGGGTTGCGTCGCAAACCCGGGTGCAACTTCTCCCGGGACTGCGACGCAACCCCCGTTTCGCGGGGGAGGGGTGTGGGTGCGGCCCGCGCAGTGCAGTCCTGCGGGCGGGCTACTTCTGCAGGCCCTGCATGATCTGGCGCATCAGGTCGGCTGTCTCGGACGGCGTCTTGCCGACCTTGACGCCCGCGGCCTCGAGGGCCTCCTTCTTCGCGGCGGCGGTGCCCGAGGAACCCGACACGATCGCGCCCGCGTGGCCCATGGTCTTCCCCTCGGGCGCGGTGAAGCCCGCGACGTAGCCGACGACCGGCTTGGTCACGTGGTCCTTGATGTAGGCCGCAGCCCGCTCCTCGGCGTCGCCGCCGATCTCGCCGATCATGACGATGGCGTCGGTGTCGGGGTCCTTCTCGAACGCCTCGAGGCAGTCGATGTGGGTGGTGCCGATGACCGGGTCACCGCCGATGCCGACCCCGGTCGAGAAGCCGAAGTCCCGCAGCTCGTACATCATCTGGTAGGTCAGGGTGCCCGACTTGGAGACCAGCCCGATCCGGCCGGGGCCGGCGATGGTGGCGGGGATGATGCCGGCGTTGGACTTGCCGGGGCTGATCAGCCCGGGGCAGTTGGGGCCGACGATGCGGGTCGTGCCCTTGGAGCGCGAGTAGGCGTAGAACTCGGCGGTGTCCTTGACCGCGATGCCCTCGGTGATCACGACGGCCAGCGGGATCTCGGCGTCGATGGCCTCGACCACCGCCGACTTGGCGAACGCCGGCGGGACGAAGACGACCGACACGTTGGCGCCGGTCTCCTTCATCGCCTCGGCGACCGTGCCGAACACGGGGACCGTTACGCCGCCGTCGAAGTCGACCGTCGTGCCGGCCTTGCGCGGGTTGACGCCGCCGACGATGTTGGTGCCGGAGGCGAGCATGAGCTGGGTGTGCTTCATGCCCTCGGAGCCGGTCATGCCCTGGACGATGACCTTGGAGCTCTCGTCGAGAAAGATTGCCATCTGTGTGATTCCCTTACTTGCTC
>Ga0308175_100002442_pt1 | contig 12747 bp, 9 predicted proteins | sample PhyCR1_3_FD_203893 | JGI IMG/M metagenome (GOLD analysis project Ga0308175, IMG submission 203893) | Soil microbial communities from UC Gill Tract Community Farm, Albany, California, United States - DLSLS.C.R1 | ecosystem: Environmental > Terrestrial > Soil > Agricultural land | place: USA...
CCGAGCACGGCGCCGTCGAGCCACCCCTTCCCCTGACTGCGGAACACGGGGTCCTCCCGGCGCAGCCGCAGCAGGTCGCGGTGCAGGGCGTAGCAGGCCGCGTGCCGCTGCCGCTCGGCGAGGTCGAGCTTGCAGCGCTCGAAGCTCGCGGGGGATTCCGGGTCGGGGACGCCAGCCTGCGTCTCGGGCAGGGCCAGGCTCGGGAACTGCGACAGGAACTCCAGCCGCCCCTCGCGCACCGCCTTCGCCAGCTCCGGATTATGGTCGGCGAAGTAGAGGAACGGGGTGGAGGCGCAGAATTCCTGCCCCTGGAAGAGCATCGGCGTCGCCGGCCCGAGCAGCGTGAGGGCGGTCAGCGCCCGGAAGCGGCCGGGGGAGGCCAGCTTGTGGCAACGCTCCCCGCGGGCCGAGTTGGCCACCTGATCGTGGTTCTGGAGGAAGCTGACGAAAGCCGACGCCGGCAGCCCGAGCCCGGAGGTCCCCCGGCGCTGCTCCTGCCAGGAGTAGCGCTGCCCCTGGTAGAGATAGCCGTGCTTGACCAGCGAGATCATCTCCTGAGGGCTCCCCTTGTAGTCCCGGTAATAGGCCTCGTTGCGGCCGGTCAGGGCCACCTGCGTCGAGTGGTGGAAATCGTCGTTCCACAGCGCGTCGATGCCGTACCCCCCCTCCGCGGGCGGGCGCACCAGCTTCGTATCCTGCGGCTCGTTCTCGGCCACGGTGTAGATCGGCCGCCTCCCGGCGGCCTCGCGCGCCCGGCGGACCATGGCGGCCAGGATGTGGTCCTCCGAGGCGTCCTTGACGTCCTGGGTGGCGTCGAGCCGCAGGCCGTCGAGGTGGAATTCGTCGATCCAGTAGCCGGCGTTGGCGATATAGAGCTCGCGCACCGGCCCCGCGTCCTCGCCCTCGAAGTTGATCGCCTCTCCCCAGTCGTTCGTGTAGCGGTCGGTGAAGTAGCTCCCGGAAAACTGCTTGAGATAGTTGCCGTCCGGCCCCAGGTGGTTGTAGACGACGTCGAGGATCACCCCCAGCCCCGCGGCGTGGGCCTGGTCGACGAAGCGGCGGAAATCGTCCGGCTCGCCGTAGAAGTGATAGGGGGCGAAGAGGTCGACGCCGTCGTACCCCCAGCCGAAGCGGCCGGGAAACTCGGCGACCGGCATCACCTCCAGCAGGGTGATCCCGAGCTCCGCCAGCTCATCGAGCTGGCGCGCGGCGGCTCCCCAGGTCCCCTCCGGGGTGAAGGTGCCGATGTGCATCTCGTAGATCACCTGCCCCTCGGGACCGGCGCCGGGCCAGCCGCGGTCGGTCCACTGGAACGTCGAGGGATCGATTACCTGGGACGGCCCGTGCGGCCCCTGGGGCTGGAAGCGGGAGGCGGGATCGGGGAAGGCGTCGCCACCGTCGAGCCGGTATTTATAGAGAGCGTCCGCGCCGGCCCCTTGCACCAGCCCGGAGAAATACCCGTCGCTCTCGGGAGTCAGCTCGAATTCGACCGCCCATTCCTCGGAAGCCTCCTCGAACACCACCTCGACCCGCTTCCGCGAGGGGGCCCAGACGCGGAAATGCACGCCCGCGGGTGTCACTTCGGCACCGACGGGGAGGCGGCGGCGCGGGCGGGGCGTCCGGCGCCGGGTGGACGGCTTGGGGGCGGTCTTCTTCTTCGTGGTCACGGGGTGGGGGCGATGCAGAGGGCGTGCCCGGGCGGCCCCGTCTACTCGGTGCTTCGCCCCGACGGCGCGCCGAGTTGCACGGGCACCACCACGCGCCGGTTGCCGCGGAGCACCTCCACCCGGACGGTGTCGCCGGCCTTCTTGCCCTCGATCGCCACGAGGAGCGCGTCGCCGGAGGTCACCGGCTGCCCCTCCACGGTCAGGACGATGTCTCCCAGCTCCACGCGGCCGAAGCCGGCGCGCCGGAGCCCCTGGAGCCCCGCGCGGGCGGCGCCGCTGCCCGGGTCGACCCGGGAGACCACCGCGCCTTCGATCCCCAGCCGCTGCGCCAGCCCCTGGGCCACGCCGATCCCCAGCGAGGGGCGCTGCACCTTGCCGTAGCGGATCAGGTCCGGCACCACCCAGGCCACGTCGTGCTCCGGGATGGCGAAGCCGATCCCCGCCGATCCGCCCGAGGGGCTGTAGATCGCCGTGTTCACCCCGATCAGCCGGCCGGAGCTGTCGAGCAGCGGCCCCCCCGAGTTGCCCGGGTTGATCGCCGCGTCGGTCTGGATCACCTCGCGGATCGGCGCCCCGGACTCCGACTGGATCTCCCGCCCGAGCGCGCTCACCACGCCGGTCGACAGGCTCTGGTCGAGGCCGAACGGGTTGCCGATGGCGAAGACGCTCTGCCCCACCTTCAGCGTCTCCGAGCTGCCGAGAGGGAGCGGGGTCAGCTTGCCCGCCGGGGCGTCGATCTTGAGCACCGCCAGGTCCTTTTCGGGCGCGGCGCCCACCAGCTTGGCGTCCCAGGTCGACTGGTCCGCCAGGGTCACCTTGGCGGCGTCGGCGCCGGAGATGACATGGAAATTGGTGACGATGTGCCCCTCGCGGTCCCACACGAAGCCGGAGCCGGCGCCGCGCGGGATCTCCGTCTCGTTGAGGCTGAAGAGATTCTGCTGCACGGCGAGCGAGGTGATGAACACCACCGCCGGCGAGGCGTGCTGGAAGAGCGCGACGGTCGCCTTCTCCTGCTCCTGGAGCTGCGGCTGCGGCTGCGGCGCGATCGCCCCCCGGCTGCCGTTCTGGGCCGGGGCGGGAGCCTCCTGCCGGGCCGGAGTGGCCGAGGGCGTGGAAGCTGAGGGCGCGGCGGCGATCCCCCGCGCGGACCACGACTTGCCGGCGTAGAAAGCGAGCGCGGCGGTGAGCAGGATGACGATCAGCGACGAGAACGGGGAGCGTTTCATGGGCGGGCTCCTGGCCGAGAGGGTTTCCGGACGGCGGAGTATCGTAGCAAGGTCCGAGCCCGGAGGGCGCGCCCCCTACCCCTTCCCCAGCCGTGCCTCCAGCCGCCGCCGGGCCGCCGGGGAGGGGACCGCGGCCAGCAGCGCCTCCCGGTCGCGGGCGCTCAGGGGGCGCTCGTCCGCCAGGGCGCCGAGGCACCAGCCGCGGTCGCGCTCCGCGCCCAGGGCCTCGACGAGACCGAGTGCGTCCGGAAGCGCGGCCGGGGTGCCGGACCGCAGCAGCTCCAGCAGCGCCCGGCGGCGGGCCCAGCCGTCTGGAAAGGCCTCCAGGACCGGCCGCAGCTCCTCGCCGGAGAGCCCCTGGGCCTCCTTCAGGTGCCGCCGGAGGGCGTGGAACCGGCCGTTGAGCGACGGGGCCTCGGTCAGCTTTCCCGCGAGGCCGCCGTCCGTCTTGTGGGCCACGACGGGCTCCGGCCTGGGCTTGGGGGGTGGCGGAGGCTCCCTCACCGGCGGCGGCGGTGGAGGCGGAGCGGCCTGCGGCGGCGGTGCCACGGGCACCACAGGCTCGGCCGGCGGAGGCTCCGGCTCCGGCTTCCGGGCGGGGGGAATGGGCGCGGCCTCCATGGGCGGCAGCGGCCTCGGAGGCGCGGGCTTTGGCGGCGCCGCTTTCGGCGGGACAGCCGGCGGGGGAGGAGCGGCCAGGAGGGCCCCCGCCACGGCCGCCTGGGCCCCCTGCTTCAGCCGCTCGGCGCGCCGGTTGGGGTCGCGCAGATCGGCGAGCAGCGCCGGCAGGTGGGCCGTCCCCTGGGTCTGCGCCTTCTCGATCATCGAGATCAGGGCCGGCGAGGCCTCGTGGCCGCTCCGCCTGGCGATCCCCTCGACGAGCTCGTCCGCGTGGTCCAGCCCGAGCTGGGTGGCCACCACGAGCCGCTCCTGGGGCGTCATCGTCCGCAGCAGGTGCCAGGCGCGGCTGAGGATCTTCAGCCGCTCGAAGGGGGAGTAGGTCGACCCGAGCTGCTGGACCAGCTCGGGCAGGGTGGTTGGCGCGGGCGGCATCGCCGTTTACCTCAGAGAGCGCCTCAGGAGGCGGCCCGCGGCGGCTGCGGGGGCGTCTCGACCCGGATCAGCCCCTCGCCGCCGGTGTTGGAATGCGCCACCGCCGCGGGGATCTTCGAGACGTCCTGCAGGAAGCGCTTGAGGTCCACTCCGGCGAGCTGCTCCATGATCGGCGAGAGCTGGGAGAGCACCTGCACCACGTCCTGGCTCAGCTTGGCGGCCCCGGTACCCTCGTGGCCGTTGCCGTTGCTGATGATCGTGGTGGCCCCGGCGCGCGACAGCGGCTCCGAGATGGCCGCCGCGATCTCCGGCAGCACCTTGAGGGCCTCGATCGAGAGGCCGGCCTCGTTGTAGAGCTTGAGCGCCTCGGCCAGCAGGCGCCGGGCCGAGGCCTCGGCCTCCCCCTTGGCCTGGATCGCCGCCGCCTCGGCGAGGCCGATGTTCTTGCGCATCACCGACTCGGCCTCCGCCTTGGCGAGCCCCTCGGCCTTCACCGCCTGCGCCGCCTCCTCGCGCCGCTTGCGGTCGGCCGCCGCCTGGCGCTCGACCTTGTACTGCTCGGCGTCGGCGGTCCGCTCGGTCTCGTACTTCCTGGCGTCCGCCTGCTCGCGGATGGTGGCGTTGAGCTCCAGCTTGCGGCGCTCGACCTCCTTGTCGGCGATGGTGATGTCCTGCACCTTCGTCTCCATCTCCCCCGCCTTCACCGCCTGCGCCTTGGCGACGTCGACCTCCTTCTGGATGGCCGCCCGTTTGAGCGACAGCGACTTCTCGGCGTCGGCGATCTCGGTGTCGACCTGGAAGCGCTTCTGCTCCTTCTGCTGGCGGGCGGTCTCCTCCTCCAGCTTGGCGGCGCGGTCGGCCTGGGCGGTGGCGATGCGGGCGTCGCGCAGCGCCTCCTGGATCTTCGGCTGGCCGAGCGAGTCGAGATACCCCTCCGAGTCCTGGATCGCCTGGAAGACGAACGACTTGAACTCGAAGCCCATCCCCTCAAGATCGAAGTGGGCCTCGTCGCGGACCTTCTCCTGGAACCGCTTCTGGTCGCGGTAGAGCTCCTCCAGGGTCAGCGTGCCGATGATGCCGCGCAGGTGCCCCGCCACCGTCTCCTGGATCGTCGAGCGGACCTGCTCGGGGGGCACGCCGAGGAACCCCTCCGCCGCCTTGCGGATGTGCTCGGTGTCCCCCTTGATCTTCACCTGGGCGACCGCCTTGACGTTGATCGGGATCCCCTGGCTCGTATAGACGTGCTGGAGGTCGATGTCGAGCGTCATCATGCGCAGGGAGAGGATGCGGTACTGCTCCGTGGCGGGGAAGACGAAGGTGCCGCCGCCGCGGACGATCCGGAACCCCTCGGCGACCCCCTTCTCGTCCCGCACCTTGTCGCCGAACATCTGCCGGCGGCCGTAGACGATGAGCGCCTCGTCCGGCCCCACCTTCTTGTAGAGCAGGCGGGCGAGGATGTAGAAGGCGGCGATGACGAAGAGGACGCCGATCACGACGGAGGCTGAGGCCAGGGACTGCATGGGGCTCCTCCTTTGGCAGGGCGGATCTGGCAGATCCTACCACTCTGAATGACGGCGGGGCGGAAAGCGTTTCAGGCCAAGCCGTTCCCGCCGGCTCGCTCGTATCTCCTCTGAAGCGTAGGATTCACCCTGGAGGCTGATCCCATGAGCACGATTTTCCGGCTTTCGCTCCTCGCCCTGACCCTGGCCGTCCTCTCCCCGCGCGGAGGGGCCGGGCAGCCGGGGCATTCTCCTTCCCAGACGGCGGACCGCGTGGCCGTGGTCGAGCTGTTCACCTCGCAGGGGTGCTCGAGCTGCCCGCCCGCCGACCGGCTGCTCTCGAAGCTGGCCCACGACTCCAAGTATCAGGGGAAGGTGATCCCCCTCTCGTTCCACGTCGACTACTGGAACTACATCGGCTGGACCGACCCCTTCTCCGCCGCCCGCTGGTCCGACCGGCAGAAGGCCTACGCCGGCCGCGTCTTCCACAGCAACCGCATCTACACCCCGCAGGTGGTGGTGAACGGCCGCTCCGAGTGCGTGGGCAATTCGGAGGGGGAGGTCCTCGGCAGAGTCAACGACGCCCTGGCCGCCGAGCCGGCCGGGCGGGTGAGCCTGGCGCTCGATCCGCCGACGCCGGACGGCCATCTGCGGGTCAAGGTGGGGGCGAAGCTCGCCAGGGCGGTGGGCTCCGGGGATCTCGACCTCTGGGTGGCGGTCTACCAGAGCAACCTCGCGACCGAGGTGAAGGCGGGGGAGAACGCCTCGCGCCTGCTGAAGAACGACCGCGTGGTGCGCCGGCTGGAGAAGGCCTTCACCCTGCCGGCCACGGCCGGAGCCGAGAAGTCCGGCGAGGTCGTCCTCGGCATCGACAAGCGCTGGAAGACGGACGACCTCGGCGTCGCCGCCTTCCTCCAGGACCCCGCGACCCTCGCCATCGTCGGCGCGGCGGCCCGGGAGGTGGGGCGGTAGGGGTTACTGGACCCGGATCGAGTACCTCTCGCGCGGCACCGGTTGGCCGTTCTCGACCGTGGAGAGCTGGATCGTGTAGCGGCCCGGCTTGAGGAGGCCGGTCGTGAAGGTGAACTCCCGGAGAGTGTCGTCGAGACGAAGACCGGACTGCTGCCAGACGGTCCTTCCCGACTCGTCGAGGAGCGCGACGTTCCGTTCCGTGGCCGTGGTCTCATGGCTGGGCTGCAGAGCGAGCGTCACGGCCCGGTTCGCGGGGATGAGGATCTCGGCGCTCTCGCCGCGCGTGATCTCGTCCGGGTGGAGGTCGGGGATGGGCGTGTTGATCTGCGGCTGGGTGAGCTGCGCCATCTGGTCGCGCATCTCCTTCACCCCCGCCTCGAGCTTCGCCTGCTCCTGCTGAATCGTGTGGTTCCTGGCCTCCAGCCCGGGGACGAGATGGGAGCGCTGGGCCGCCTGGAACCAGCCGCTGAAGGCGACGAGCCCCGCCAGGCCGGCCGCCAGGGCGGCGTTGCGCCAGCCGCGGTATTCCTTCCCGGTCTCCCGGCTCGGCTTCACCGGAAAGGTCGCAATCCGGTCATCCTCTTCGAGCCGGCGGCTCATCCGCGCCAACTCGAGCTCAGCGGCGCACTCCGGACAGGAGGCCAGATGGCGCTCGGCCAACGCGGAGTCGATCCCCTCCGGCGGCTCGCCATAAGCCATGGCAATCAGAGTCTCGGACGGCAGGTGCTGGCCGAAGATCTTCCAGGCCTCCCGGGTCTCGGCCAGAGCTTCCCGGCAGGCGGCGCAGGTGGTCAGGTGTCCCTGGACTTCCTCCCGCTCCGCGGCTTCCAGAGAGCCGTTCAGGAGCCAGGGGAGTCGTTCGATTGCTTGATCACATATCATCAGTATTCGCCCTCTCGCTTCTCTTAGGCGAATTTTTCACCCCGTTGTTACGTCCGTTGCCCGGCGGTCCTCCCAGGAGCTCCCGCCGGGCGGCCACGGCCCGCTCCCGGCAGCGCAGGACGCGCACCCTGAGCGTCCCCTCGGCGACGCTCAGCCGCAGGCCCATCTCCCGGTAGGAGAGGCCCGCGACGATCATCCGCCACATCTCGCGGCAATCAGGAGGGACCCGGTCGAGGACGCGGAGCAGAAGATCCTTGTCCTCCTGCCGGGCCGAGCTCGCCGGGACCGACTCGGGGCCGCTCCCCGGCTGATCCACCTCCTCCAGATCCACCCACTTCCACTTCAGGGCGCGGATCTGGTCGAGGCAGGTATGGCTGACCACCCGCCAGAGATAGGTCCGGAGGCTCGACTCCCCCCGGAACTTCCCCTGTCCCAGCAAACGGGTCACCTCGAGCCGGACATCCTGGAGGACGTCGTCCCAGTGGTCGGCCAGCCGGCGCTGATAAGGCCAGGCGGCGCGCGAGATCCAGCCATCCACGGTTCCCACCGCCTCCGTATCCCCCTGAAGAAAAAGGGCCACCATCTCCCGGTCGTCAGTGCCCATGAACGAAATCCTATCCTTCTATGGAGCGGATTGGAGGCTCCGCCGCCGAGTTTGGCGGAGACCCCTGTTCCGGAATGCTGCCACCAAGCTCTAAGCCTTGTATAATAAAGCAGATAGGCTCCCAAGGCAGACGACATCTATGATGACCCCGCCCCCGTCCCGTGGTTGTGTCCCCAGATCGACCCTCTCCCTGGTCCTGTTCGCCGCTCTCCTCGGATGCCTGACTTTCGGCTGCCGGCCGGCCCAGAAATCCGACCTACGGCCCGGCAAGGCCGTGGTGCGGGAGATCGGGGGCCCGGAGGTACACACCTACCGGCTGCCGCTCGAAGACAGCAGCTATCTACGGATGCGGATCGACCAGCCGGGGATCGACGTCACGGCGAAGCTGGTCGGGCCGGGGGGGGAGGAGGTCGGGTTTTTCGAGGAGCCCCAGCGATTGGAGGAACCCGACCGACTGGTTTGGATCGCGAAGAGCGGAGGTGAATACCGTTTGGTCGTCCGATCTGGTTCTCCTCAGGCCTCGCGAGGAAAATACAGGCTGGCACTCCAGGAGCTCCGCCGTGTCAAGTCGCAAGATTCTGAGCGATTGTCCGCGGAAGTAAGCTATGAAGAGGCCAGGCGCCTTCTCCCGACGGATACGAAGGAAGCGAAGAACCGGAGTCTTGAGCTCTTCCAGCGCTCTTTGCGGATCTGGCAGGACACAGGCGACCGGATAGGCCAAGTCGACGCTCTCATCCAGACGGCGCAAGTCCATAACGCTCTGGGCCAATCCGGCGCCGCGATTCCCAACGCCAGGAAAGCGCTCGTGCTGGCGCGAGAGTTACCCTACCGTGAAGGTATGGCAAGAGCCCTCGTCACCTTGGGGGATGCCTACAATCGGTCCGGCGACCGGGACAGGGCGTTCAGCAGTTTTGAGCAATCCGTCTCACAATGGAAGGCGCTTCAGGATGTCAATGGGCAGGGAACAGCTCTCTATTCGATGGGAAGAATTGTCGACAAGGTCCATCCTGAGAGAGCTTTGGAATATTTTGAGTCAGCACGGCCTCTGCTCCATCAGGCAGGCAATTGGGGTATGGAAGCCTATGCGCGGACCGCTGAAGGCTGGATCCAGGTGAGCCAGGGGAGCTACGGAGACGCCCTGGAGAACGCAAAGTCCGCCTTGAGCCTGGGCGAAACCGCCAAAGACAATTCCGCGATCGCCTCGACGCTCTTTCTGCTCGGTGGAATCCAGCGGCAAAGAGGGGAGCTCGCCGAGGCGCTCGCCAGCCTCAATAAAGCCCTCGACATGTATATCTTGTTGGGTGACAAAGACCTGGAGGCTTATGTCCGGCAAGGGCTGGGCTCCGTGTACTTCAACCTCGGAGAGCCTGAGCAAGCAATTTCCCAGTATGCGCGAGCCTTCGAGCTGGTCAACGACCCCCTGCTGAAGGCGCGCCTTCTGGTCAACACCGGCTATGTCCACCAACAGGGGAAGCGTGATCCCAAGACCGCGTTGCAGTACTATCGCCGGGCGCTCGATCTTCTTGGCAAAAATCCGCAAGAGCCAGTGTCGGTAAGGGCCTTGGCTCTCAATAATCTTGGTGCCGGCCAGGTCCTGCTCGGAAATCCTAGAGAAGGCCTCGGTTTTCTTCTCGAAGCGTTGAGACAACGAGAACAGGGCAAGGATCTTTCCGGTCAGGCAAGCACCCTTCTTGAGATTGGAACCGCCTACAAGGCCTTGGGGGATCCGCGGCTTGCGGCGGACTCTTATCAGCGCGCCTTCCGCATGTCGGGCGAGCTGGAAAATACAGATTTGCAGGCGGAGTGCCTCTATCGCTGGGCTCTGCTCAACCGGAGCCAAGGAGCTCTGCCCGAGGCTCTGCGGCGCATGCGGGGCTCGCTCTCCATCGTCGAGTCTGTACGAGGCCAAGTTGTAAGCGACAAGTTGCGGACGTCGTTTTTTGCCTCCAAGCGCGACTACTACGAGCTCCTGGAAAACCTGTTGGCTCAGCTCGAGAGGATGCATCCTGGGGAGTATCGGAAGGAAGCCCTCGAGGCGAGCGAATGGGCCCGGGCCAGGAGCCTTCTCGATCTGCTGGCGGAGGGCAAGATCCGGCAAGGTATCCCGCCGGAGCTCCAGCGCCGGGATGTCGATCTCCGCTCGCGCCTCTCCTGGCTGCAAGGTCAGCTCGACAAGCATCCTTCCGCGCAGTTGGCGCGTGAGGTGGAGCAGGTACAAGGCGAGATGACACGATTGCAGCGTGACATCCAGAAAGGCTATGAGCGCTATGCTTCGGTCCGTTATCCGAAGCCCCTTCGCGCCGAGCAGATCCAAGATCTGGTTGGTGACAGATCCACCTTGCTCCACTATTTCGTCGGCGAGGAAGCCTCGTATCTTTTCGTGGTCGACAGGCAGGGGGTGGAGATCCATGCTCTCCCGAGCTCCTCCGAGCTCGCCGAGCAGGTTGCGCGGGTTCGTCGTGCAATCGAAGGACGAGGTCCCCGCTATCTGCGCGCCTATCAGCAGGCGGCCACCGAGCTCTACGCCGTCCTGCTGGGACCCGCTGCCACAGCGCTCCAAGGGAAGTCCCGTCTGCTCATCGCGCCGGACGGCCCTCTTGACCTCCTGCCATTCGAGGCCCTCCTGACCAGTGGCCAGGGCAGCTCCTACGCCGATCTGCCCTACCTCCTTCGGAGGTTTGCCATTTCCTACATCCCTTCTGCCAGCGTGCTTGCCGACTTGCGGAAAAACCGGCCGGCGGCGAGCTCCGGCAAGCGTTTTCTTGCCTTTGCCGATCCCAGCTATGGTGGCTCCGTGGGGGGGACTGAGCGCGGCCCCGGGCACCCGAATGGCGGCGAGAGCTTGGCGCAACTCCCCGACTCAGGCCTGGAGGTGAAGAAAATCGCCGCGCTCTACCCCGCCGGAGAGTCGATTCTCTATCTCGGGCCTGAAGCGACGAAAAAGAACCTGGAGCAAAGCCCTTACCTGGCGACCACCCCCCGGATCCACCTTGCCTTGCACGGAATCGTCGACCCGGTCCGGCCCGAGCTGTCAGGATTGGAGCTGGCGGATGGCAGGCTGCAGGTGTTTGACATCTTCAATCTGAAGCTGAATACAGACCTGTTGACGCTCTCCGCCTGCCAGACGGCTCTCGGACAGCAGGTACGCGGGGAGGGGATGATCGGTCTCACCCGCGCTTTTCTCTACGCGGGCGCGCGCAGCCTCGTGGTGAGCCTCTGGTCGGTCGCCGACCATTCGACCGCGGATCTGATGTACAACATGTACCGGAATCTCGGCTCTGGCAAGGTAGAGGCCTTGCGCAAGGCCAAGCTGGATATGATCTCCGCCAGACAGTACGCAGAGCCGTATTACTGGGCACCCTTCATCCTGTCCGGCGACACTCGCTAGATGCTGTAACGTTTCCAGACCTCCAGACGCCTGAAAGGCATACCGGGCGAATAGTGAGCGAACGACGGGAGAAGGAGAGCATGTTTGCAGAGATCACCGGAAGCCGCCAGCCGTAACGGTCCTTCGGCAGCACGCTTCCACAGGGAGGAAACCTTCAGAGAGGGAGGATTTTATGGGAGATCAACTGTTGGGAGAGGGAGATACCGCTGACAATACGGGAACGATGCCGCCGGCCGGCAACATCGACCCGAACGGTATGCAGACCGCGAGCACCGGTGCGGCAGGGTTGGCCTTTGTGGCGTTATCGGCCTCCGGGAGCGGTGACAGCCTCGCGAGCGCTCTGGGATGGGGCTCTCACCTTTCGCAGGTTGCCACTGCCGGGCTGTCCTTTGCGAGCCTGGGACGCATGGACCTGTTCACGATCGGGCTCATCCTGGTGGCCTTGAGCTTCCTCTTGAACGTCGCCAGTCTGGTGATCCGATGGCAGAACCGGCAGGCCCTGGCGCAGTACTATCAGAGGGAAGTCGACCGGAGAGTGCAGGTCGTTCAGGCGAATGCCGACCGGCAGAAGAACGCCTCCGGACAAGGATCTCAGCCGCCGCGCCCTTATTGAAGCTCAAGCTCGAAGGAGCCGCCCCCAGCCCCCGCCCGGCCCGCCGACGGCCGGCGGGGGCTTCTTCGTATACTGGGGTGAAGAGGAGGTGGCGGATGCGCGAGATTCTGAGGCTGTCCATGATCGCCCTGGCCTTGGCGGCGCCGCTCGCGGCGCAGGTCCCCAGGCCGGGAGGAACCGAGGTGAAGGACGTGGAGTATCCCACCCTGACGGTCGCCGGGACGGGGCAGGCCCGGGTGGCGCCGGACGAGGCGACCGTCCGCCTCGGGGTGCTCGCTCAAGGAGCGACCGCCCGCGAGGCCCAGAATCAGGTCAACCGCTCGGCTCAAGCCGTGCTCGACGCCATCCGCAAGCTCGGGATCCCGCCCGAGCGTATCCAGACCACCGGCCTCTCCCTCAACCCCCAGTACGCGCAGGGGAAGCCGGACCAGGGGCCGCGCATCACCGGCTATCAGGCCTCCAACACCGTGACCGTCCTGGTCGAGGACCTCTCCAAGGTGGGGCCGGTCATCGACGCCGGGCTGACCTCGGGGGCGAACAACCTCGACGGCGTCGACTTCGGCCTGCGCAACGACGACGCGGCGCGGGCGGCGGCGCTCACCGACGCGGTGAAGTCGGCGCGGGTCAAGGCCGAGGCGCTGGCGCGGGCGCTCAAGGTGAAGCTGGTCGAGATCGTCGAGGTGGCCGAAGGGGGCGTCGCGGTCTCGCCGCCCCCGTCGCCGTTCCGGGGACGGATCGCCATGGCGGCGGAGGCGATGGCCACCACCCCGGTCTCGGCGGGGGAGGTGGGGGTCGAGGCCAGCGTCACCATCCGCTGGCGGATCGAGCCGGAGAGGTGACCGC
>Ga0308175_100002443_pt1 | contig 12747 bp, 15 predicted proteins | sample PhyCR1_3_FD_203893 | JGI IMG/M metagenome (GOLD analysis project Ga0308175, IMG submission 203893) | Soil microbial communities from UC Gill Tract Community Farm, Albany, California, United States - DLSLS.C.R1 | ecosystem: Environmental > Terrestrial > Soil > Agricultural land | place: USA...
CCGCAGCCGACGGCTCGGCGACGCACTGCAGCAATGGGCGTTCTGCTCCCTGCGAGGATCACCCGGAGCCCGTGCGTACTACCGGCAACTCGCGCCCGCGGCATCGGACACCACGCCGCTCTGCGCCAGGTCGCGAACCGCCTCGTCGGCATCCTCCACGGCTGCCTGAAGACCCACACCCCCTACGACGAACACACCGCCTGGAGCCACCACCGGCCCACCGCTGCTTGACAACGAAAAACCTGAGATGTCTGCCGCGCAGAGGCAATGTCGCAACCCGCCGTTGTCTCCACGGAAGATGCGTCTTATCGCCGCAACGGTGCCGTCAGTGGACGCCCGCCCGGATCAGGGAAAAGATGTGCGCCGCCACATGCGGCAAGTAGCACGATTCTTCTCAGAGACCGTTACCACTAGCCGGTCAGAGCCGTAGCGTGGCCTCACGAGGTGGGTCGAAGTGGGGGTCTCTGTATGCAGTCCAAGCCGGCGACTGAGTTCGAGCTGTGGAATCGGGGTGGCTGGCCCCGGGTGGACGTGCTCGGCGAGAAGTACCACGAAGTCGAGATTCGCCGACTCTTTTCCAGCGGCTTCGCGACTGGCTCGGCGGAGTACGAAGGCCCGGCTCACCTGCTGCCCGAGCCACAGAATCGTCACGACCCAAACGCCATCGCCGTGCACGTCGAGGGACACGTGATCGGCTATCTTGCGAAAGAGCTGGCCGCGCGGTATGTCGGAGTGCTCTCAGCTCTCGTCCGGGAGGGCCACATCCCGACCACCTCCTGCCAGATTTGGGCGTACGAGCATCAGGACTGGCAAGGCACAGACCGGCGTGGCCGTGACATCTTTCGGCCGGTTCTCGAGGCCCGCGCCAGCGTGGTGTTAGACGAGCCACACCTTTCTGTGCCCGCGAACCTTCCCCCATCCTTGCCGCACCGTCTGCTTCCCCTTGGTGGCGCCTTGCAGGTGAAGGGCGAAGAAGAGCATCTTGATGTTCTCGCCCCGCTCGTCAGCCAACATGGAGAAGCTTGGGCATACGCGACCCTGCATTCTATGACGATCGGTACGGGAAAGTCAGAGCGACGAATCGTGGAGTTGCTCATTGACGAACAACCGATCGGGCACCTCACGCCAGCAATGAGCGCGCACTACCTTCCGGCGATTGACCATCTAAGCCAATCCGGGCACTCCGTGGCCGCCAGAGTGATGCTCAAAGGGAACCCCATTCAGGTGGAGGCAGTCCTGTACGCCGCCAGGGGCCATCAACTCGACGCCGCTTGGCTGCATCCTCCGCCAGCACCTGATGCAGCCACGTCTTCACCGAGAAGCGAACAACACCAATCGGATGAGCCTTCGCCCGCTCCCGCGGCGACTTCACAGACGACAATGGCCGCGACTGGGCCCGTATCGATTCCTCCCAAACCGGACACTATCGTCTTTCAAGCTCCTCCAGGATGGCCGCCGCCTCCAGCCGGTTGGGAGCCCTTCCCTGGCTGGCAGCCTGATCCCAGTTGGCCAGCACCGCCCGAAGATTGGCAGTTCTGGACGGCCCGTTAGTCCGTTACTCGCAAAGCAGCCTGAGCATCAGCCTGAGATGAGACCTTACGCATTGTTCATCAAGCCACCCCTCTGCGTCGGTCTCAACGCTCGAGCCTCGCGGCGTGGGGGTCGGGGACGCCTTGTCGCGGCATCCAGCGCGGCCAGTCGACACGCTCCATCGAAAGCGCACACGCACGCCGACGGCCTGAGGATGGGCGACCTCCCGGGTGCTCTGCAACTGCGTCCTTTCGCCGCGAAGCGGCACAGCGTCTTAGCGCCGCTTTCGTCGTTAGGGTCCGCCCCCGATAGGAACATTGGACACTCCTCCGGTGGACCTAATGCGGGAGTTGGCCGATCGGCGCCGGGCGCGAGCACTGGCGAGTGATGCTCGCGCGGGTTCATGGGCTCGCGGGAGGGCCCGCGTTACACAGCGGCAGTACCTACTTGACCATTGGCGCCTGCACGGGGGGCTCCTAATCGGATGGCTCATCCTGACGTTGGTCGTAGCCGCACTCATGCCGACAGGGTTCCTTCGAGGGCTGGTCGTGGGAGCACTCCTCGTCGCGGGCCCCGCCACTTTGTGGTCGTGGACCTTGCAGATCACCGGGACGGCGCCGGTGATGATGGGCGATATGGCCGAGCAGTGGACTGCCGGCGAGCTCCGCAAGCTGCGCAGCCGAGGATGGCGGATCGTGAACCATTTCCAGCTCGGCAGGGATGATGTCGACCATGTCCTGGTGGGTCCGGGTGGGGCCTTTGCGTTCGAGACGAAGTGGAGCGCCACATCGTGGCGGTCTGACTTCGGGCAGGCACGACTCCGTGAAGCGGTCGCTCAGGCAAAGGCCAACGCCAGGCTTCTGGGACTTTGGCACCCAGTGAAGTCCAGGCACGTGCATGTTGAGCCCGTGGTGGTTCTCTGGGGGGGCGGGGTCAGGGACTGGCCCGAACGGGAACGCACCAGCCAACTGGACGGGGTGACCGTTCTAACGGGGCACACGCTCCCGACGTGGACCGGTGTCCGACGTGTCCCTGCGCTCAATGAGGAACAAGTCACTGAAGTGTGGAGAGCACTCGATGCTCAGGTAGCACGCCGCGATCCCGTCGACGATCTCGCTCATCCAGTGCCGGCCTCGCTCGAACTGATCGCGGCGCGGATCGGTCTCGTGTTCCTGTTCGGCGTCTTCGGTTTGCTGTTCATTGGTGAGGTGTTTCGGCGCACCGATACCTGGGCGCTGACGCTTGCAGTCGGTGCCGCCTCAGTTGTGCCAGCAGTGCTGCTCATCCGGCACTCAGTCGCACGTCCGGCCGCCTGGGGCTGGCTGATTGGTGCGGGCCTTCCCGTCGTCGCGTTGTCTGTTGCCGAAGTGATCGACCTACTCGTCGTGTGACTCGGCCGAAACCGGACGCGTCATACCGCCGCAAGTGTTGCCAGCTCGTCCAGCGGAGGGCGCCAGCATGCCGGGCCCAAGAGGGAGGGCCGGTTCGGGAGTCAGTTCGCCAGGGCCTGGCTGCGCCGGGTGGCTCGCCGAACGAGCACCCACAACAGGCATCCTCCGCCTCCCGCGATCAGGACGAGAGCGATGCCAGCCCCGACGTGCAGCCCGTGGATCCCGGTCAATGCGTAGCCCACCTGCGGCAGGACGGTGACGGTGATCATCGCCGCGAAAGGCAGGGCTATGAGTGCGGTCTTCTCCCGGGCGGTCCATAAGGCAGTGGCTGTGACGAGCACGAACATCACCAGCCAGAACGGGAATGTTGGAATGAGGCCCGTCACAGCGTAGAGGATGTACTTGCCAAGATCCAGATGAACCACAGTCGTGGTGATGGTCCGTCCACCTGCGGTGGTTATTGTCGACGAGCTCGGGCCGACCACGCCGGTTGATGTAATCATGAGCATCGCGACCAGGAGCAGTACTGCCTCGAAGCCGGCCACGGTCGCGGGCAGCCACTTGCGCGAAGTGACTGGCGGCCGTCGCTGAGGCGCGGGAGGCCATCGTGTCGAGGATCGACCGGTGTACGCCTCCTCGGCCACCACTGTGGCGGGACCGATCTCGTTAAGCACCGCGATGACGTTGGCGTCGCTACGGTCGGTGCCGTCCAACGATGCCTCGATGTGCTCGCGCACCCCTTCGACGACCTCAGCGCGCTCGACCGGCTCAATCCCCTGCAGCAGGGCGTCAAGATCGTCGAGGTAGCGGGCGACGAGCGGGTGCTGGGTGTGCGGCTGCTGGTTCATGCGATCCCTCCTGAGCTGACGAGTACGGCGTCCACCGCATTCCGGAAGACTGTCCACGCGCAACGAAACTCATCTAGCGCCGTCGCTCCGGCGGTCGTGAGCGCGTAGTAGCGACGAGGGGGCCCCTCGGTCGACTCACGCCAGCTCGTGTTGACCCAGCCGGCCTTGCGGAGTCTCGCGAGGAGGGGGTACAGCGTGCCCTCGCTCGACATCAGCACTCCGTTGGTCGTGAGCTCGCGTGCGATGTCGAGTCCATAGCGCTCAGGTCCCGCCAGTAGGGCTAGCACGCAGTACTCCAGCGCCCCCCTTCGTAGGTTGCTCAGCTTGTTGTCGTCGCTGGGTACCATGTGGCATAAGGTACCGCGTCAGTCGACACTTGAGAAGTGAATCGGGTTCGCAACAAGTCACGGTGACGTCGAACATGAGGCCACCAGCCTCCGGCAGGGATCTGGCGATGTAGTCAACGAGGTGCGAACCCGAGAGCCGAACCGCGGGAATGCTCCAGCTGGCCGGTGATCGCCTCGGTCGGGATTTGTCGAGGTGCCGGGCCGGTCATCGGCGTACGTCGCCAGCCGTCGGCGGCGTGCGTCTTTCCGCCGCGTGAGCGTGCGCAGCCCAGGTGTGACCGCACGACTCGCTTCGTTGTCGGACGCTCAGAGTTGACCGCGCAGGCGTGCCCAGGATTCGGTAGGCGCAAGGGGTACGGCCTAGCTGGCAGCAGCGTGCGGTCCACGGCTGGTGGGACCGGGGCCCGCTCAGCTCGGTGCCGATCTTGTCGGCCGTTCGGTTGTCCCGGATGGGGCGGCCGGGACAGTGGGCCGGTACTTGAGCAGCTGTAGCCGACCATCGAACGTGCGGCTAGCGACCATCTCGAGAGAGACGTCGGGATATGCGTTATAGATCCGCTCCCGACCGGTACTTCCGGTGATGACGGGGAAGACCACGACGCGGAAACGATCGACGATCCCGGCGCGCAACAGCGACCGGCACAGGGTGAGGCTGCCGATGGTCCGCATCGATGTGGCGCCGGTGGCCTTCAGGTCTCGCACGGCCTCGACGGCGTCGCCTCTGACCAGGGTTGAGTTCGCCCCCTCCAGCGGGTCCGACAAGGTGTTGGAGAAGACGAGCTTCGGCATGCCGGCTAGCGAATCGGTGCCTGGCTCACCGCTTCTGGCGAACCCGTGCATCAGCCGATACGTGGTCGAACCCAGGAGCACGGCGTAGCCCGCCTCGGGCTGGTCAGCCAACCAAGCCAGATACTCCGGCCCTTCCAAACCCCACCAGCCGGGCCACTCCTCGGCAGCGCCGTAACCGTCGAGTGGGGTGATGAAGTCAACAAGCAGCTCCTGTATACCTACTCCTTTTCCTCTCCATTGGATGTGTGCCCCGCAGATCACCGGCGAATGCGAGGGCGCTGTCAGCGCCGGCCGAAAACTGGCCCCCTTTCGTCGGGCGAGTTCTCACGCTCCGGGATAGGTTTTCAGGCGGCGCTGACGGGCGCGTCATCCATGTGTGTTGACTCCTCACCTTGGTGCTGAATCATCGCCTCGCGCACCACATCACCGCCCACCCTTACCACACCGAGGCATACCATGCACGGTTGTTAGTCGGTCGCCAGCCCTTCCCGGATCGAACGCGGCAGTCTTGCGACGACCAGGTGGTAGGCGTCCGAGACAAGCCGCGCACGACGTCGTCCTCGACCGAACCGTCGAGGTCCACGGTGTTCTAGTGCCGCTTGTTCTGGTAGTCGCCGGGTCGGATCCCGGAGTAGATCTCGCGCAGCTCGAGCGCCTGGGTGGGGTCGCACTTGAGATTGACGGCCCCGGGCTCCTCGAAGAGTCGTACCAGTGCGAACATCTTGCCGCCGACCTTGATCACCGCGACTTCGTCTCCGAATGGGTATGTCTCCTCGGCCGCGGGCAGATTGAGGCATATCGCCAAGACTTCACCGCGAGTCATGGCCCCAGCGTTGGCTCCCAACGGTGGCCGGGCATCGCAAAGGGTGCCGCATTCCGCCGCATGTCGGCGTCGACTCCGTGCCTTCGAGGTTTTGTCCACGTTGAGGGTCGAGTTTCGTCTCTAATGCGAGCGCCCGACGTCGCCCCGCGCGACGATCCGTGAACGTCTCCATCCGCAATGCAGCCCGGCAACCGCTGCGAGTGACCTTGCTCAACGGCCGAGCACGGCCTCGATGCGAGTGGCATCGCCGATGAGCTGCTGGGCCTGGGAGGCGGTGACCTTCTTTGCCGCGCGGTAGTCGCCTACTTGGTTGATGAAGTCGTTGAGCTCGCTGTAGGCGGTGCTGACGTGTCCACGGCTCAGCGCACTTTCGGCGTTGTTGAGCTTGTTGATCAGGCTGCCGGTTACCGTCGTCGAGAGTTTGAAGCTCTTGATTTCTGCGATCAGGTCGGTGATCTGTTGCGCGGCCCCCTGGATGGTGACCGTGAAGGTCTGCGGAGCGGCCTGGTTGCCCGCGTCGTCGGTCGCGGTGCAGGTTACCGCGGTGGCTCCGATCGGGAACGTCGACCCGCTGAGGGGGTGGCAGGACGCGGCCGGGACGGGGTCGACGAGGTCGGTGGCGGTTGCGGTGTAGGTAACGTCGGCGCCCGCCGGGCTGGTGGCGTTCAGCGTGATGGCTGCGGGGACGGTGAGTGTCGGTGGCGTCGTGTCCTGCAGGGTGACGGTGAACGATCCGGTGGCTGTGTTGCCGGCGGCATCGGCTGCGGTGCAGGTCACCGTGGTGGCGCCGAGCGGGAAGGTGGCACCTGGGGCCGGGTCGCAGGCCACCTGCGGGTTGGCATCGTCTGGGTCGGTGGCGGTCACGGTGTAGTCCACCGGCGCGCCGGTCGCCGAGGTGGCCTCGGCGGTGATCGGCGAGGGTAGGTGCAGCACCGGCGGAGTGGTGTCGCCGGCACTAGGCGAGAGAATCCACACGGCGGCATGCGCATTGGATGTGACTGTTTCTGCGTCACCGACCGCGACGTCTCCCTTTATTGCAACGGCGTCGCTGTTCGCACCGCCAAGGGTGCCGAGGTCGCGTATCGCCGGCGAAGGCTCTGCCAGGTCGTAGGCGAACGCGTGGGTGTTGCCGTCGGCGGTGTAGGACTTGCCGACCACGAGGTCACCGCTGATCCCAGTCGCCTCGCTGTAGTTGCTGTCGAGGGTGCCAAGGTCGCGCATAGCCGGCGACGCCGCCCCCAGGTCGTAGGCAAACGCGTGCTGTTCGCTGTTGGCTGTTACCGATCCGCCAACCACGACATTTCCGCTCACCGCTGACGCATAGCTGTCGTAACCGCCCAAGGTGCCAAGATCGCGCATAGCCGGCGACGCCGCACCCAGGTCATACGCGAACGCGTGGCGACCAAAAGCCCATGTGTCCGACTGGCCGACCACAATGTTTCCGCTGACTGCGGCCGCCTCGCTTGCTGCGGAGTCATCGTTGGGTTTGAGGTTCCCGAGGTCCTGCATCCGCGGCGACGTTGCGCCCAGGTCGTAGGCGAACGCCGGCATGAGGCCGCCTAGGGAGCCCGAGTTGCCGACCACGATGTTCCCGCTGACTGCGGTCGCCTCGCTGAAGTAGCGCTGCGGATCGAGGTCCAACATGTGCGGAGATGCCGCTCCCAGGTCGTAGGCGAACGCGTGGCCCTCACCGTCCGCGGTTGCGGAGAACCCGACGATGGTGTTGCCGCTGACCGCGCTGGCATAACTGTCGCCACTGCCCAGGGTGCCCAGGTCCAGCATGTGCGGGGAGTCCGCTCCCAGGTTGTAGGCGAACGCGTGGACCGAACCGTCGGCGGTCCTCGAGCGACCGACCACGATGTCGCCGCTGACCGCGGTCGCATAACTTAAGCCCCCGCCCAGGGTGCCTAGGTCGAGCATCTGTGGGGAGTCTGCCCTTAGGTCGTAGGCGAACGCATGCATCCCACCGTAAGACGTCTCCGAACGTCCGACCACGATGTTGCCGCTCACCGCGGTCGCGTAGCTTGAGCCCCCGCCCAGCGTGCCCAGGTCGATCGCGTCCACCGTGCCCACGGAGGATGAGGCGGCCGCGGGACCGACCGCGCCTGAGACGGCCCCGGCGACCAGGACGACGAGTACGCAGGCGATAACTGCCGCGGGCCGCCGAAGATGCACCGCCCCCTTCGCCTGCTTGGACCTTGGAGCGTTCGAGTGCCTGAACAGTAGACGCGGTTGGATGTTCATCGTTCACCCCTTGAGCGGCGAAGGGTTTGTCGGGAGTGCGACCCCAGGGCGTGGTGAGAAGGTCTCGGCGACAATGGCGAGCGTCTCGACAATCGTGGTCACGTGACCACCATCGCTGTGATTCGGTGTCGCCACGAGAGGAAAAGCCCGCCAGATGGTGAGGGTTTTCCCTATCCGCACACATGGCACCCAATGACGACCCGCCCGGGGCATTGGCGAGAGGCCGGGGCTTGTCCCGACCCCGCCTGGCTCGACGAGTGCTCGCAGGTTCAGCCGTTGACACGTCGTATCCTGCCGACGATCGAAGGCCGCGACTTCCGCGCCCTCGGCAGGGTCCGACCATGCCGCGCGGTCACGGAGGCCGACGTCGCAGAGCGGCAACATCTCGACCGGGCAGCCGTCGACAAGGTGGAGCGCACGGATTGGTTCTCATGCGGCGCCGCCTGCAACATCGCTCGATCCGGAAGCGACGGCTCACGTTGCCGCTGGGGCCAAGGCGACTACCGACCAAGCCATCGCGTCAAATTCTTCGGTCGTCTCCCAGAGGTAGGGGTCGTATGCCAAACCTGGCTTTGGGGGTTTGCCCTCTTACCTTCCCCGCCGGTCCCGCGAGACACTGCTGATGTGCGATCTCGGCGGATGGCTACTGGATGGGGTGGCGTCGGCTTCGTCATGCTGGCGACCGCGACGCTCGTCTTGGCCACCGAACCACAACTCGCTCTCGCGCCGGCTCACGCGGTGGCCGGGATTCTGGTTGGTGTCGGATTCGCAACTACGGCTGCTCTCCTGTTCAACCAGGACCACCAACGGGGGAACGCCCGACTCTTCGGACTCTTGACCGTGGTTTGGCTGTGCGGGCGACTCGCCTCCCACCCCGTCGGCGCGCTCACCTGGGCCGCCTTCTTGGTCTCGAACCAGACTGAGGTAGTCGTCGCGGCAGCTCTGCTGCGCTACCCGGCGGATCGCCTCCAGCGGTCCTCGAAGGTCTTCATTGTGTCCTCGGCGATCGCTGCAGGCGTCCTGCAGGCCAGCACCGTCCTCACAAGCACCCCGGCTGAACTCGGTCTACCCGACACGACGTGGCCTCACCTGCTGCAAGATCGCGGATGGGGACCGGTGACGACCGAGGTCAGGTCGGTCTGGCTTTCGGCAGCCGCCGTGGTTTTCCTGGCGCTGCTGTTGCGGCGCTGGCTGCGAATGGCTCCGCTCGAGCGGCGCACTCTCACGCCAATCGTCTCTACGGCCACGTTCGCCGGCCTAGCCACCACTCCCGTGTTTCTTAACGCCGTCCTCTCCCCACAACGGCAGCAGACAATCTATCTGATCCGCTCCTACGCTGCGGTCGCCGTTGCGGCGGCGTTCGTCGTCTCCGCCGTGCAGTTGGCGTTGTCTCGCGCGGCATTGGTAACCCTGGTGAACCGACTGCAAGTCCCCTCTTCGCCTGGCAACATTCAGAGCGCACTTCGAGAGGCCCTCCTCGACCGTGACCTCGAGGTGCTCTTCGCGCTGCCCGACGGCTCCGGTTGGGTCGACGATCGTGGATGCAGTCGAGGACTGCCCCCTCCTGCGGCGAATCGCATGCCTATTCTCACCCAGAACGCCGAGGGCAAACCCTTGGCCCTCGTAGTGGTCGATAACCGCCTGGACCGCTACCGCACACTGCTGGACGCCGCGGTCAACCTCAGCCGATTCGCACTAGAGAACGCGCGACTCGAGGCCGGGCTCCGTGCCCAGCTACTGGCCGTAAGGCAGGCACGAGCCCGATTGTTGTCTGCCAGCCTAGAGCAGCGGCGCCAACTCGAGCGCGACTTACACGACGGTGCCCAGCAGCGCCTCCTCGCCATCGGACTGCGACTGGCTGCCGTGGGGGCCAGCGTCGAGGACGATCCGGCAACCTCCGCTGCGATCGGCTTGCTCCGGAAGGAACTGCACGTGGCCCTTGACGAGCTTCGAGACCTGGCCCGCGGTCTCTACCCCGCTGTGTTGACTCAAGCCGGTCTCGGCCCCGCTCTCGAAGCCGTCATCGAGCGACTACCCGTGCCAATCCAACTGGACATTCCACCACAGCGGTGGCATCCCGACGTCGAGAGCGCCGCCTACCTCGTGGCCTGCGAAGGCCTCACGAACGCCGTACACCACGCCGGGGACTGCACCGTCCGCATCGACGCCCGCCAAGACTCCTCCGGGCTTCGAATTCGGATAGCCGACGACGGCCGCGGCTCAGACAGCCTCGACCAACGCGGCACCCTGCGCAGCCTGAGCGACCGAGTAACAGCCCTTGGTGGTGACCTCACCGTCACCAGCAGCCCTAATGAAGGGACCGTCGTCGAAGCTGTCCTACCGTGCGAATAGCGCTAGCCGACGACTCCGCCCTATTCCGCGACGGACTGACCGCTCTTCTGACCTCCGCCGGACTCGAAGTCGTCCTGGACGCCCGAACCGGCGAGGAATTGCTGACCCGCCTACCCCAAGCACCTCCTCCTGATGTGGTCATCCTTGACATCCGGATGCCGCCCACATTCACCGACGAGGGACTAGCCGCCGCAGTGGCGATCCGGGAACGGTCACCCGAGGTGGGAGTGCTCGTCTTGTCGACCTACGCCGAAACCGCCTACGCGGCCCGGCTCCTCGAAGCGGCCACCGGCGGCATCGGCTACCTACTCAAAGACCGCGTCGATGACGTCGCCACCCTTTTAGGCGCCCTGCACCGCATAAACCTCGGTGAAACCGTGGTCGACCCCGACATCATCCGGCGCCTGCTCGCCCATCGCCGGCGAGCCTCGGTCCTCGACCACCTCACCCAACGCCAATCACAAATCCTCGAACAGATGGCCCAAGGCCGGTCTAACGCCGGCATCGCCAAGCACCTGCAGCTAGGCATCAAGACTGTAGAGCGCCACATCGCAAGCGTCCTCACAGCACTAGGAATCAACGCCGACAGCGACGACAACCGCCGAGTGCTGGCAGTGCTCACCTGGCTGCGGTCCACCGACAGTGTCGTGCCCACACCACCGGCGCCGGGGCCACCAATGACGGGCGAGTGACCGAAATGGCAGCTCGAAAGGTATCCCTGCCGACCTTTCGCTCGCCGACCAACGTGCGATAAGGAGAAGTGCAAGACACGGCCCGCCCACCGAGGCGATAAAAGAGTGAACCGCCCGTCCTGGGCTGGGCTGGGCTGGGCTGGGCTGGCCGCCCGCGTCATTTCGCCGCGTGGCGGGCGTGTCATGCCGCCGCCAGCCCATCGCCGCGTTCGTCCTAGTTGAATGGTCGAACCTCCGAGAGCCATCTGCCCAGTGCACTAGCCACTGGGAAAATCGCATCCAGAACCGCATGAGTTGAAGAGGGTAGACCTCCGTCAGCGCCCGCTGGAGCTCCGCGACGCGGAGGAGGGCCGTGGCCGATTTCCTCTCCTCAGCCCCGACGCTCGAAGTGTTGCGATGTTGCTGTCGAGCAATCGAGACACACTGCCCGCGGCCATGAGAGAGCGCAGGGGAACGGACGCCGGTCATCCTGCATCGTCTCTAGCGACCACTGAAGATGAGATGCAAACGCGCTGCAGTTCGCCGCGGCGCCACCGGATATCAAGACGGCGTCTCTCGAACGGGCCTCGGGAGCAAGTCTCCGGCCCGCTGAAACCGGCTGCGGTCGTCGAGCCGGCGGTCAGCCAGTCCGGGGCCTGGCGCAGGACCAACGAGACAGACACCGCGAGCATCACACCGCGGGCCAGCACGTGCTCGTCCGTCCACGCCTACCCATTGGCAAAACCCCTTACGCAACGTTCGCCTCGCCGCCTACCTCCGACCGTCCCGACCTCCCGTGTGCCTCTTGGATCGGTCCCGGCATTGGTTGGGTGGAAGGCAACCCTTGCGAGTCGGTTCTGAAGCGAATCGATTCTGAACGCGGACCGCCAGAACCCTGGGGTTCTACAGCCTAGGGATTGTCCCGAGGCAGCTCAGCTTGCCGGTGGGCGACGGTCGAGACCTCGCCTTTCCGATAGGGACAAGTGATCAACGATGTGGGACACAGTTCAGAGCCATTTCATGACGGTTTCGCATGACATGCCGTGTCAATACTGCGGACATGCTCTTCACACGCACCTCGCATGCGGCGAGGGTTGCGCCTGTGTCCCCCGGCTTCTTCCAGGTTGCCCTCAAGGGCTGAACCCTGGATCCGACGTCGGACACGATCACGGCTCTCATGTTGGCCGGCAGCTTGAGTGATCGGCTGACTGACCGGACCGAGGTACCACGGGTAAACTGTCGCGACACGACAGGGCGTGCGCCTCGCCGACGGAGAGATTAGCCCGGGCTTGACGCCAATGCCGAGGTCAGTTCCGAGCGTCGCCGGATGCCTAGCTTCCGGTAGGTGTTTCCGAGGTGATACTCGATCGTCTTGGACGAGAGGAACAGTCGAGCGGCGATCTCGGCGTTGGTAAGCCCGTTTGTCGCGAGGGTTGCCACCTGCTCCTCCTGTGCGGTGAGGGCCTGATGGCTGCGTCGCATGGTCAATTGATCAGCGACCCGGGCGGGCAGCAACGTCCCGCTTGCCCGCAATTCGTTCTCGGCCCGCTTCAGCCAAGGGGTCGCTTGCAGCGTTCCGAAGGTCGTGGCGGCTTCCGCCAGCCACGATGTCGCTTCGACACGCTGCTTGCTGCGGCGTAGCGTCTCGCCGACGAGCAGGCGTGCGCGGGCAGCTTCGAAGGGATTGCCCGCCTCATCCAGGTACCCGACTGCCTGAACCGCCGATTCGAGACGCTGGTCCGAATCCTGGGT
>Ga0308175_100002444_pt1 | contig 12747 bp, 10 predicted proteins | sample PhyCR1_3_FD_203893 | JGI IMG/M metagenome (GOLD analysis project Ga0308175, IMG submission 203893) | Soil microbial communities from UC Gill Tract Community Farm, Albany, California, United States - DLSLS.C.R1 | ecosystem: Environmental > Terrestrial > Soil > Agricultural land | place: USA...
CGATTCGCAGAAGGAGATAAGCCCAATGACTACAACGCCCGTTCCCACTTTCCATCTGAAAGCCAAACGATTCGCGAAGCAATTCCAGTACTCGATCATCAGTCTCGTTCTTATGTACGCTGGTCCCTCACGCGCCCTTGCGCAAGATAACCAAGCGCACCCCATGGCCCACGAAAGCCAAGAAGCCACTGCGGAACAACAGAGCAGGCAAAGTGCTCTTATCCGGATTGTCCGCGAAGCGACCGAGCGCTTCCATGATGTCAGGGCCGCCGAAAACGAGGGGTATCGCCTTGAATTCGGTTGCGTCAGCGGAGACGACTTTGGAGCAATGGGTCTCCACTATGTGAATGACGGCCTGGTGGGCCACGGTGTCGTGGACGCGACACGTCCGCAGATCATACTCTACGAGGCGCAGCCAAACGGAAGGCTGAAACTGACCGGCGCCGATTATCTGCTTCTCGCCGACGCGTGGGATGCGAGCCATCCGGGCGTTCCGCCGCAGTTGATGGGACAGATCTTTCATTACTTCGCGAGCCCCAATCGCTTCGGGCTTCCGGCCTTCTACACGCTGCACGTCTGGGCGTGGAAGGAGAATCCCAAGGGCGCCTTCGTAAACTGGCACCCCAATGTTTCGTGCCAGTCATTTGTCGGCACAACCACTCGTTAATCAGGGCGATCGTACAGCACGAATCGTAGACGCTTCGATCCGCTGCCCGGAGCGAACGCACTGCATGGCAGCGCATGAGAATTCACATGGTTAAGAAAGGAAAAATCAGATGAGTACAGCAGAAGCGCCCGCAATAGACACGAGCAAACTGAACGCTTTTATCGGGCAGTTCGTGACCGATCTTGGCGCCGCAGTTCATGCCGGCATGGTGGTGATTGGGGAGAAGTTGGGGCTCTACAAAGCGCTTGCCGGGGAAACGATGAGTTCTGCGCAACTTGCGGCCAAGACCAAGACCGATGAGCGATATTTACGTGAGTGGCTGGCCTCACAAGCGGCGGGAGGCTATATCACCTACGATGCGAAAAACGATAAGTTCAGTCTCAGTGAAGAACAAGCGTTCACGTTAGCAACGGAAGACAGTCCCGCGTATCTGCCCGGAGCGTTTGAACTAGCTTTGGGCTCGCTTGCGGCCGTTCCAAGGATTGCGGAATCGTTCCGCAGTGGCGCCGGCATGGGTTGGCATGAACATGTTGATGGCGTCTTTCATGGCTGTGAAAAGTTCTTCCGCCCAGGCTACGCCGCTAACCTTGTGAGCTCATGGATTCCTGCGGTGAGCGATGTCAAACAGAAGCTGGAGGCCGGGGCGCGAGTGGCCGACGTCGGCTGCGGGAAAGGAGCTTCCACTATATTGATGGCGAAAGCATTCCCCAACTCCCGTTTTTTCGGATTCGATTCCCATGATAAATCGATTGAGGCGGCTCGCGAGTCGGCCACGCGTAACGGTGTCGCCGACCGCGTCACCTTTGAGGTTTCAAAGGCAAAAGATTTTCCTGGCAAAGACTATGATCTCGTCGCTGTCTTCGATTGCTTACACGATATGGGCGACCCGATCGGGGCGGCTGCGCACGTCCGGCAGTCCTTGGCGAAGGACGGCACGTGGATGATCGTTGAGCCCTTTGCGAACGACCAGCTAAAGGACAATCTCAATCCTGTGGGACGCGTGTACTATTCTTTTTCGACGTTGTTGTGCACGCCCTGCTCACGGTCGCAGGAAGTCGGACTGTGCTTAGGTGCCCAGGCCGGTGAGGCGCGCATTCGAGAGGTGGTGACCTCGGCCGGATTCAATCGGTTCCGACGAGCTACCGAAACGCCCTTCAACATTGTCTACGAAGCTCGACCATGATCAATGCGCGAGCGACGATCTCAACAACGAATCCACATCGCCGCTCGCGTCTTCCACCACTAAACTTTTCTCCGACCGACTCGTGTACTGGGACCAACTTCCGCGGGTGGGAGTCCAGGCGCGGCTCTGCCTGACTAAGCGTGCGGAGAAAAAAGGTGACTGGAGTGTGCTGCCGGCACGAATTTTACTTGACGACAGCATGCGAGTTTCAATGAGATTTCCGTATATGACGCTGCCGCCAGAAAAGTCTTGCCTAGCTGTTCATGATCGTGTCTGGTCTTAGATGTGCGCAGGAGTAGCGGACGGCTCTCTTCAGTAGCTAAAATGTGATGTACGCCAAAACCGAAGTCGCTCGGCGATTTTGCAGTGGTTTTCTGCTTATTGTTCTTCGGCGGATCAGCAGCAGGCTCTCCGCTACAGACGATTCGTCCTATCAGCCAAATCCATAGCATGTCTCCTGAGGACGCTGCGCAAGCACGACGAGTGTTGGTGCGCGGTGTTGTCACTCAAACCATGCCCGAATGGCTTGGGTTTTCAGTTCAGGACGACACCGATGCCGTGTATGTTTCTGTCCCCGATGCGCGAATACCACTTCCAAGAACCGGGGACAAAGTTGAAGTGCGAGGCCAGACGAGCGAAGGCAATTTTGCTCCGACCATTCAGGCGGATTCCGTTATCCGGCTCGGTGCAGGTACGTTTCCGACCCCCCTGGTAGGCAGTTGGAGCACGCTTTCAAGCGGCGCCTGCGATAACCGACTGATCGAGATAACTGGAGTTGTACGCTCGGTGACCGGCGTCGAGCCGCCCCGGTGGCGCTGGCGCGCAACCGCGATGCACATTGACCTTGGGGGTAATCTCGTTTGGGCGTACGTCCGGGATGGAAGCACGTTGCGCACACAAGAATTGCCTGGCGCAACCGTACGAGTCCGCGGAACGTGTCTAGTTTTAACCAATTCACGCCGGCAGTTCGAACGTAACGCATTACTCGTGGCTAGCGGCTCAGATATCACAGTTGCAGGACGCTCCCCGCAGGACCCGTTCTCGTTGCCGGTATCCAATATCAATCGCTTGTTTCTATATCGACCCGGCCGTACTGCCCCAGCGCGTGTCCGCTTAACAGGAAGCATCACCTGGATTTCCGGCACGCGACTTTTCGTTCAAAACGAAGACGGTTCATTGCAGGTGAGCACCACCAGGGATACACGTGGTCGCGTGGGTCAGTGTATTGACGTGGTGGGCTTCCCGAGTCCTGGTGCATTCTCGACCGTTCTTGAAGATGCGGTAACTCGTCCCTGCGCAAAATGGCGGACGATATCACCGCTCGAGTTAACTGCGCGGGATATTATGTCGCGAGCGAAGGACAATAAACCTGCGTTGCCGGACGCGGTTCTCGTGCGTTTAGAAGCGAGCGTTCTAGATGTTTACCGTTCTTCTCAAGAACAGATCCTAACGCTCGAAGATTCCAACTCAGTGTTCACAGCTCGAGTGCCGGCGCGGGGCAAATCGGACATCTCGATTGCTAAAGAAGGTGCCCGGATCAGACTGACCGGCGTATCTGTGATTCAGGTCGATGACGCTGGGCTGCCTCGCTCGTTCGAGATCCTGTTGCGCTCCCGCGCTGACATTACTGTCATCTCAGGACCTAGCTGGCTCACCCGGCCATTGGCGCTGCGAATCTTCATCGCTATGCTTGCCACAGCGCTCCTTGGAGTGCTCTGGATTACGTTGTTGCGGAGGCGCGTCCGGCTGCAGACAGCGATGATCCGTGATCAGCTGAATCGTGAGAGTGCGCTTGAGACGCGACTACGTCACTTAGTTGAGAATGCCAGCGATATGGTCTACATCGTAGACCCGAACGGACAGTTGCTTCACGTCAACTCTGGCGCAGAGCGGCTGACCGGGTACACGCGGAAAGAGTTACTGGAACGAAATATCCTGGATCTGTTGGTCGCGGATCAGCGGGCAGAAGCCGTTCGAAAAATTCTCTGTGGAACCTCGGATGACGTAGGATTCGAACGATCTGAGTGGCGGTTCATCAGGAAAGACGGATCCGAAATGACGATCGAACTCAGTCAGCGCGTTGAGACAGATTCAGGGAGTTGTGCTCGCATCGAGGCGATCGGGCGCGATGTGACAGCGCGAAATGAGGCTACGGCTGAGCAACGAGACCGCTTCCGCGCTTTGGCAGATAACATACCGCAACTGGCTTGGATGGCCGATTCCCATGGAACTCCGATCTGGTACAACCAGCGTTGGTTCGAATACACGGCGATTCCGCTCAAAGAGCTAACGCGGCGTGGATGGATGAGTTGCATTCATCCGGACCATGTGAAGCGCGTTGAGAACTCTCTGCTTCGAAATCTCGAAGCCGGCGGAACCTGGCAAGACGCATTTCTTTTGTGCGGTGCAGATGGCCGCTCTCGTTGGTTTCTGGGCCGGGCTGTTCCGATACGCGACTCGACCGGACGTGTCGTCCGATGGTTCGGAACGAATACGGACATTACCGAACAGAAGCAAGTCGAGTCAGAGTTGAAGCGGTCTAATGCCGATCTGCGGCAATTTGCCTATATCGCGAGCCATGACCTTCAGGAGCCCTTGCGAAACATCTCGATTTTCACGGAACTCCTGAGCCGAACGTTCCGGAACAGCGATGTCACGCCCCAACGAGCCCAATGCATGGAAATCATTCTGTCTGGAACACGACGGATGGTCGCTCTCATAAGGGATCTTCTTGAGTATTCTCAAACCACGGGAATGAAGGACATAGAGCTTCGGCCCATCGATCTGGAGACCGTGTTCAAGACTGTCGTCGCAAACTTGGAGGCGAGTGTCCGGGAGACTGGTGCAATCGTCACGCGTGATCCTCTTCCAACGATTGTGGCCGACTCCGCAAATATTGGCCGGGTTCTACAGAATCTATTCGCGAATGCGTTGAAATATTCTCGCCCTGGCGTACCGCCCCGTGTTCATATCTCCTCTCTTCGCGGCGCAGATGCATGGGTCTTCAGTGTGCGAGATAACGGTTGCGGGTTTGACCAACTGTATGCGGATACGATCTTCGGAATTTTCAAGCGCCTCCACGGTCAGGAGAAGCCCGGAACCGGAATAGGGCTAGCGATCTGCAAAGCAATTATCGAGCGCGCCGGGGGGCGGATCTGGGCGGAGGCAGAACAGGGTGTGGGCGCCACGTTTCACTTCTCGATCCCCGATTCACCGGCGCAAGCTGGTGAGTCTGACGACCCCACACTTCTAGAGTTCGATGCGCCCTCCAGGTGCGAGGAGCTTACGGGCACTCCATACGCGAACTGATTTGATAGCACGCGGCTTAAGTTTGGTCCCACCATTCTGGACATCCGAGGAGACCATCATTCACGAGCCACATATTGCTCGGGACTGGTCCCAAGGCCAGCAAATCGCGTGGGAATGCGGCCGCGCACATGCGTCGAGCGAGCGGCAATTTCTTACCTAGCCCTGCTCCCAGTTGACGAACAGCTTGATTTCGGCCAAATTAGAACCACAGATCAGGCCCATCGGGCCTGAGGCAGGAGTACGTATGGATAAAATTCCGCTCCCGTTTTATGAGGTAACTCCCCTTGATCACATCGCACCGGGGGTGAAGGGCCTGCGAATCCTCTTTGTCAACCTTTTCGCCATTTCGACGCCGAGCGGTGGGTGGACATTGATAGACACCGGCCTGTTTCTTTCCGCCGGGAAAATAAAGCATTGGGCCGAGCAGCATTTCGGCAAGGACACAAAACCGCAAGCCATCATCTTGACGCACGGACACTTCGACCATGTTGGCGCGGTTAAAGATCTGGTCGAGCAATGGAAAGTTCCGGTCTACGCGCACCAGAAAGAGCTTCCGTACTTGACGGGTCACGAAAAGTATCCGCCGCCGGATCCCTCGGTGGGAGGGGGGCTGATGGCCGTCATGTCGCCGCTTTACCCGCGAACATCAGCCGATCTGGCCGGCAAGGTACAAGCTCTCCCATCCGATAATTCGGTGCCGACCCTTCCGGGGTGGCGATACATTCATACGCCCGGCCATGCGCCCGGTCACATCTCGCTTTACCGGGATGAGGATAAGGTTCTGCTGCCGGGAGACGCGTTCTGTACCACCAAGCAGGAGTCGTTTCTGGCAGTTGCCAAGCAATCTCCGGAACTGCACGGCCCTCCCGCTTACTACACACCCGATTGGGATGCGGCGCGAAGGTCTGTGCAAGAACTAGCGCAACTGTGTCCGAGGACGATTGCTCCTGGTCACGGTCTGCCGATGTCCGGCGACGAAGTGGGGGACCAGCTTCAACGGCTGGCGATCAACTTCGACCACATCGCGATCCCCGATCACGGCAAGTACGTTCACAAGGCCGCGGCTACGGAATAGACGGAATCGTCGTCTTCTTCACGGCCTGTCGCGAGACGCTTCGAGCGAGAATGCTGAAAGTCTTTCCGTTTCGGCTGAAACGCCTCGTGTGTCTCCAAATTTCCAAAGTGCTGGCAAATAATTCGGGTTTCGTGAGCCGTTTCCGCAGCGCCCTCCGCGTGTATGGATATTGGGCGGCTTTGAACCCCATATCGTGGTGAGTCGCTCTCATTCATCCGAGGAGAAAGAATGTCTGCCATTTCGATTGCACCGTTCGATGTTCGTCCGTACGCCGACACTGCTTATGCCCCCTTCAGTCATCTAAGTGACTTGAGTGTTCGTCTGGTTCGGGCAGGCAAGAGCACGTTAAGCGAGCCTTTGAACGTGTACGGCAGCCTGATGTATCCCAAGGTCACCGGCAAAGACACCGGGGGAAGGTACGCAGTTCTTGAGAACACCGTACCCGCCCTCAGCGGCCCACCGCTTCACGTGCATCACATGGAAGATGAATCGTTCTTTGTCCTTGAGGGATCTTTCGTGTTCAAAGTAGGTGACCAGTTGCTGGATGCAAACCAGGGCGATTTCCTCGTTGCGCCCAAACATACTCCGCACTGCTTTCAGAATGTCGGTACCGAGCCAGGCAGGCTTCTGATTATGGTTGAGCCGGCCGGATTGGAAGTTTTCTTTGAAGAAATCGCCGCCGTGGCGGGTCCGCCGGACCCCGCGAAGCTGGTTTCTGTATTCCATAAGCACGGTCTTGAACTGCTGGGGCCTCCACTTGGTCAAAATTGATTTCGTTCACAGTGCTGTTCCGAGCGTAGGTATTGATATGCTCCGTCAGTAGGAGCAGCCCTGAGTTTCATGACATGCATTCGTTCGGTCCGGCTCGTTCTTCTCGACGCCATTCTTGAGAATGCGTGGATCACCTTCGAAGAAGGAAAAATCACCGGGTTCGGCCAAGGTGAGGCACCTGAAGCCGCGAGCAGCATCGATGGCAAAGGGGATTATCTAGCTCCCGGATTCGTCGATATCCACGTCCACGGCGGAAATGGAGCAGACTTCCTCGACGGAACTCCGGAAGCCTTCCTGTCGGTCGCCGATTATCATCTTTCCGGCGGGACGACGGCACTCTGCCCAACACTGGCAACGGCTCCCTACGACCGGATTAAGGCCGTCTTCGAGGCGTGGGCTGAAGTGCGAGGGCGCTCAACGGCGCATTTGCCGGGGCTGCACTTAGAAGGTCCGCACCTGGCGAAAACCAAAGCAGGTGCCCAGGACCCGTCCCTGCTTTGTCCTCCGACAGAAGAGAACATTTCGTGGCTCATCGAGCATGCGTCGGGCATCACCCAGATGACAATTGCACCGGAGCTGCCGAACGCGTTGAAGCTGATTCACCGTGGTTCAGATGCCGGCATCGTCATGAGCCTAGGCCACACGGAAGCCCGCGAAGCAGAAACGATCGCGGCATTAAACGGAGGCGCTACGAAGGTAACTCATCTGTTCAACGCAATGACGTATGCGGGAAAGAAAGGACTGTTCCGTGAAGTGGGACTTGCTGAATACGCACTCGTGGAGAACAGGCTTTCGTGCGAATTGATCGCCGACCGCTATCACGTCACTCCCACTCTGATGAAGCTTGCCTATCAGACTAAGGGCGCCGGGAAACTGGCGCTGATCAGTGATGCCTTAGCCGGAACAGGATTGCCGATCGGAACCGAATTCACACTCGGCCGTCTGCAATGCAAAGTGGGCGACGGCGTTTGCCTGCTGGCGGATGGCTCTGCTCTTGCGGGAAGCGCGACACGGCTAATGGATCAAGTGCGGATTGTTACGGAAACACTTGGTATCAGCGTTGCCGAAGCGGTGCGAATGGCAAGTCACACTCCCGCTCTTCTGATGGGCTTCGATGACGAACATGGCGTCATCGACCGCGGCAGAGCCGCTGATTTCGTTCGATTCAATGGGCAGTTCCAAGTACAGCAGGTCTGGGTGAGCGGCAAGCCGGTGCGGAATGTCTCAGAAGCATAGGCGTCTTGAGATAGCGCTTCAGTCCAGCAGGTGATAAACCGCTCCGGCAACCAAGCCTCCCGTCGTATACATGCCGATGGCCAGGGCCTGGTTCGCCGGTGTGCGATTTGTGGCGTCCGCACCCAAACCGATGCGCGGGGGAATGATCACGGACCCGAGGCCTGCCGCGGCGCCGAGCAGCGCTCCCGTGAGGATTGAGTTCCGGCCTCCCAACCCGGCCATTCCGAAGTAAATGCCGTTTCCGGCGAGGTCGCCGATGAGTGCGAGATCGTAAAGATCTTGCGATAGTTCGCCATCGGGTGTCCCCGAAAGACGTGCCAGTCCGCGCATGCCCAATGTGTCGAGTCGCGGCGCATCGCCCGATACCTTGCGCGTTGTTTGGTGAATGACGGTGAGTACTGCCGCACCCGCAACGCCCGCGACTGCTGCTTTCATCATGTTCAGGAGGCTCATGCACTGTCGACGCAGATTTGATCGAAAACTGAACTATTCGCCGCGCAGCACTTCAAGAGGCCGCTGCCCGAGTATTCGCGCACTGGCCAACCAGCCCGCAAAATTCGCCAGCACCGCGGTGCCGATCATCGCGCCCGCCACCGACACCCAATCGAATGGAGAACTGGTTTCGATGAATCTTGTTGCAATGAACCGGCTGAACACGTTGGCGAGCACGCCTCCAATCAGCCCCGCAACAGCACCCAAAATTGTGAATTCGATGGAGAAGATGGAGGAAATGCGCCGGCGTGTACCGCCAAAAGTTTTCAGAATGGCGACTTCGCGAATGCGCCTGTATCGGGTGCCCGCTACGCTCGAGGACAGGATGATGACACCTGCCACAATCGCGAACGCCGCAAGAAAGCGAATCACGAGTGCGATCTGATTCACAGCCGCCTGAACACGCTGCAGAATGTCTGCAAGGTTGATGACCGTCAGTGTCGGGAAGTGCTCGAAGAGCCCCTGTTCGAGAGCAGGGATCTGTGAAGGCTTCACCTGCACCGCACCGTAGTAGATGGCCGGAATGCCATTCATTGCCGCCCGGGGGTAGAGCAGATCGAAGCGGAACGATCCTCTCGCAGTTGGGCGGAAGATTGCAACCACCGGCGTTTCAATGGTTCGGCCCGCAGCCTGAAACTGAAGACGATCGCCCATGGCCACGCCAAAGCGATGACTCTGTTCTTCCGAGATCGCAATCTGAGGCTGGGAATCTTCCGCTGCCCAAAGGCGGCCGGCTGTAAGCGCGAAGTTTTTCGGAAGCGCCGTGACGGCCGAAATGCGACTAGTCTGTAGTTGATCGCGGCGGTGCTTCTCGAGCGGCAGCATCGCCGTAGGAATTCCGTTTTTGCGAACCATACGTGCAACGAAATACCCGATAAGCTCCGGGGGGCTTTGAACGCCGGCCTGCGTCCCAACGAAGTTCGTGACAGCGTCGCGCTGAGATGGACTGATGTCAACCAGGAAGACGTTTCCGCCACGTCCGGGCGCTTCGCTATTCACATCGCGCAGCACTGTCTGTTGAATCAGGTAGGTAGTCAAAGTGAACATGACGCCGACCCCCAAAGCCACCAGCACAGAAGCTGAATGGGTTCCCGGCCGGTACAGGTTGGCAAAACCATGCCGGAAGTTCGAGGGCAGCCGCCGTCCAGAGGCGCGCACGATGCGGCGCATCAATCTAAGCAGCACGGCAGCGGTTAGCATCAGCACGCCCAAGCTTAGTGCCACGCCGGCCACGAAATAGAAGCCCATCTCCCATGAGTTGCTGAGCCAGACGGAGATGGCGGCAAGGCCGGCCAGGACAACCGCGGCCGCGATCGCGGGCATGAGCAGCTCGCGCCAGCGTCCTTTTTGCTGCTTCACTTCATCCATCTCGCGGCGAAAGACCAGGCTGGGTTTCACCTGGCGAACAGCCAGGAGCGGTGGCATTGTGAACAACAGCGTGGCCATGACTCCCAATGCCAAGCCTTGTACGCTGAACGACCAGTTCCATTGGACCTGCGGCAACAGGTCGAAAACGCTGCGGATGAGAATCGGGAAAGCACTCTGTACGGCCGCGCCGAGCGCAACACCCATCATTGCTCCAGCTAAGCTGACCCAAAGGGTCTGCAGAAGGTAGACGGTGATGATCTGTTTCGACTGGGCGCCCACCGCTTTCATCACGGCAATCGTGTCCATCTTCTGCTGGATATGTGAGTACATCGCCATGCCGACGCCGAGAGCTCCGACAATCAGCGCGATGAGACTGACAAGGCTGAGAAACACGGTCGAGTTGTTGATGCCCTTTTCGATCGCGGGGTCGCCATCGCGGAAGTCGGTGATGCGCGGACGAATGAGAACCTGCGCTATGCGGCTTCGAACCTTGCCGACATCAGCCCCGGGAGGCAGCTTGAATAAGAACCGCTGTGCTGCTCGGCTGCCAGGCTTCACAAGCCCGGTGCGCGCAAGAGCGTCGCGCGTCATCAGCAGGCGCATGCTTGGGCCGAAGCCCGATGCCAGGCGGTCGGGTTCCGTGACCAGCGTTCCTGCAATACGAAACTCGCGGCCGCCCAGGCGAACGGAGTCGCCGGGATGCAGTCTAAGCCGGATGAGTAGTTCAGTGTTCGCGATGACGGAGTCGCCCCTCAGCAGTTCGCGTAAAGGCTCGGCCGGCGACGTCGTCAGCGACCCATAAAAAGGGTATTTCCACGGATCGACGGCTTTCACGGTCACGAGCTGTGGCGGGCCCCCAGTGGTTCTTCCCGCCATGGAAAACGTTTCGGTAACCCAGGTAAGGTCACCCGACGTGCCCGCAATGGAATGCAGCTGGCGCAGTTGATTGTCGTCCGGCAGCGCCCATACCTGGGCGGATAGATCGGACGCGGTGAGCTGCTTTGCGTTTGAAAACAGCATGCTGCGGAATGCGGCGCCGAATCCCTTTACACCGCTGAGCGCGCCGACGCCCACCGCGACAGCAATGGCAACGAACAGGAAGCGTCCCGGAGAAGAGCGAAGCTCGCGCCAAGCAATCTTTGAAGCTGTCCGGAAGAATCTCATAACCGGCTGAATTGGGCCGGAGCTTCGTCTGCCATCATCGAACCGTCTCGCAACGTGATGACGCGGTCCGCATGCGCCGCAAGCTGCGGATCGTGAGTGACAAGAATCAAGGTGGTTCTTTCCTCCCGGTTCAAACGGAGCAGGAGTTCGAGGATGTGTGCGCCGTTGACGCTGTCCAGGTTCCCTGTCGGCTCATCCGCCATCAGAATGGGAGCCGAGGTGATGAATGCGCGGGCGAGCGCGACACGCTGCTGTTCGCCACCCGAAAGCTGCACTGGATAGTGATGGCGGCGGTTCTGAAGTCCGACACGGTCGAGCAGCTCGCGTGCGCGTTCTTCGATGTTGCCCCTAAGTCCGATTAACTCCGCCGGAAGCAGAACGTTCTCTTCGGCGGTCAACGTCGAGACAAGCTGATAGGACTGGAACACAAAACCGATCTTTGTGCCGCGCACTCTGGCCAATTCATCTTCGGGCATACCGGTGATATTGATGCCGTCAAGAATCACTTCGCCCGAGGTGGCATTGTCCAGCCCGGCCATCAAGCCAAGCAGCGTACTCTTTCCACTGCCGGACGCGCCCATGATGGCGATGAATTCCCCGCGTGCGACCGCAAACGACAGTCCACGCAGAATTTCAACCCGATTTGGGCCGTTTTGAATCGTCTTGGTGAGGTTTTTAACCTGGAGAATCTCCTGCGCGGGGGTAACGCTCATGACAGTCGATAATAAGGAAGTGGCGACTCGCTCTGCCTTCATTCTTGCAGCTTGTGTTTCAGCGGCTATCGTTCTGACGTCCTGCGGATCGAAGCCGGTACCGAAACCCCAGAATCAGGCTCAGCCTCAAACCGCCGCCAAACCGCAAACCGCCAATGAGCCGAGCGAAGGAGCGACGCCCCTGAACGAGCCGAGACCGGATCAGCGTCCGGTGATCGTTGCATTCGGTGACAGCCTGACACAGGGCGTGTCGGGCAAGAGTTACCCCGCTTTTCTGCAAGATCTGTTGGACAAGAACGGCTACGCATACCGGGTGGACAACCAGGGGGTGAGCGGCGACACCACAATTGACGGACTGGCCCGCATCGACAACGTCGTTGCAGCGAAGCCGGCCCTGGTTGTGCTGGAGTTCGGCGGCAATGACGGGCTGCGCGGCATTCCGGTCGAGTCCACGAAGCAAAATCTCGAAGAGATGATCCGGCGACTTCAATCGGAGCATCTGCCGCTGGTGCTTGCCGGCATTACGCTCCCCCCTAATTATGGGGCTGACTATGTCGGTCCGTTCACAGCGATGTATCCGGCTTTGGCCGGCAAATACAAGCTCCGATTCATCCCTTTTCTTCTCTCGAATGTGTACAACAAGTCGGGAATGATGCAACCGGATGGGATACATCCCAGCGAGGATGGGAACAGGGTGGTTGCGCAAGACGTGTTCGAGCTGATCGAACCCTTGCTGAAGCGAACCTAAGTACCATACGCGAATGAGACT
>Ga0308175_100002445_pt1 | contig 12743 bp, 9 predicted proteins | sample PhyCR1_3_FD_203893 | JGI IMG/M metagenome (GOLD analysis project Ga0308175, IMG submission 203893) | Soil microbial communities from UC Gill Tract Community Farm, Albany, California, United States - DLSLS.C.R1 | ecosystem: Environmental > Terrestrial > Soil > Agricultural land | place: USA...
TTGAGATCGGACTCGATGAGGTCCCAGACTTCACCAGGCTTCGACATGCTCACCTGGGTCTGATCGACCGACGACGGGACGTCCGTCACGATCGGCACGTTGCCGTAGCCGCGCGCGAGGATGAAGTACCACCACGCGCGCATGTACTTGGCCTCGGCCTCGTACCGCGGCTTCTGCGCATCAGGCAGCCCCGTCGCTTTCGGGAGCTGCACGAGGATGATGTTGGCGCGGCCGATGCCCGTGTACGCCGTCTGCCAGACCCATGCGACATCGTCGCTCGTCGCGGTCCAGTTGAAGACGTCGTTCGCCGTGTTCGCATCGCGCGGCTGGATGTCGTCGTCCGGCAGCAGCCAGGTGTTCCACCATCCGCGCCCACCCTGATCGTAGGTCAGGTTGAGCATGGTGGAGTACGGGGCCAGCGTGGCGGCGTCGAAGTCCTTCGCCGTGTTGTAGAAGGTCTGATCCGTCAGCGTGCCGAGCGGCTGGAGATCGAGCTCCTTCTCACTGCACATCGTGAGCGAGAGCATCATCACCAGCGGGGCACCTGCCGCGACCATCCTTCGCGTGAACTGCTTTCCGTTCAACTTCATATTGGCACCAGAGCCGTTTGTGGTCGAATCAGTGAGTCCCGCGCCGGCTGTGCCGGCGCGGGAAGCAATTCGTGATCAGAAGGTGGTGCGGATGCCGAACTGCCAGGTGCGCGGCTGCGGGATGAACCCGAAGTCCGTGCCGGCTTCGTTTTGCACCGCATTCTGCGACCGGGTGAAGTCCTGCGCGGTCGTGAACTCCGGATCGAGACCGGAGTACGGTGTCTTGGTGAAGAGGTTCGTGCCCGCCAGGTACAGCCGCGTGCCGTTCTTCAGGTTGAACAGGCCGGACGGCAGCGTGTAGCCAATCTGCAGGTTCTTGAGTCGGATGTAGTTGGCGTTCTCGATCCAGCGATCCGAGAGACGATCGTTTTGATTCAGCTCGCCATCATTGACGATGGCACGCGGTTGGGTGCTGTTCGGGTTCGACGGCGACCAGTGGTCGAGCACCGAAACCGTCTTGTTGCCGGTGCCGCCGCTGATGTTGCTCAGCTTCCGCGCGACGGCGTTGAACTTCTGCACCCCGCTCACGCCAGAGAAGAAGAGCGACAGGTCGACCTGATGCCAGTTCGAGTTGAGCTGCAGGCCGTAGTACATGTCGGGGATCGCCTTGCCGAGGAAGGTGCGATCGTCCGTGGTGATCTTTCCGTCGGGACCCGATCCGTTCGGACCCGCGACGTCCGCGAAGCAGACATCGCCCGCCTGCGCCTGTGCGCTTCCGATCGTCGCATCCGGCAGCGCCGCCTTGGCGGCCGCATCGGTCTGATAGATGCCGCAGGTCTTGTAGCCCCAGAAGTAGTCGATGGGATAACCGACGGCCGTGCGGTACGGCTGCCCGTTTCCGGCCGAGTACTCGCTGATCCCCTCGTGCAGGCTGACCAGCTCGTTCTTCACGGTGGTGAGGTTTCCGTTCAGGCGCACGTCCACGCCGTACGGCAGGGTGAACTCGTAGCCCGACTCGAGCTCGATACCGTGATTCCGAACGAGTCCGCTGTTGACCGGCGCGCCGTTCGGGAAGCCAGACGTATACGGCAGCGGGATGCGCAGCAGGAAGTTCTTCGTGTCGCGCGTGTAGTAGGTGCCGTTGAAGCTCAGGCGGTTGTCGAAGAAACCGGACTCGAAGCCGAAGTCCTTGCTCTCGCTGGTCTCCCACACGAGCTCGCGGTTCACGAAACCGGCCGGCGCGGGCGCCTTGGTGAGCTGATCGCCGAAGGCGTAGTCCGGCGTCGTCGTCACCTGGAAGAGATGCGGGTACTGCGCCGGGACGTCCGAGTTGCCCAGCCGGCCCCAGCTTCCACGCAGCTTCAGCTCGGACATCGCCGGCACGTGGAACCAGGGCTCCTGGCTGATCCGCCATCCGGCCGAGAAGGCCGGGAAAGTGCCCCACCGGTTTTCCGGCGCGAAGTTCGACGAGCCGTCCTTACGCACCGACGCGGTGAGCAGGTACTTCTCGGCGTAGTTGTAGCTCGCGCGGCCGAGGTAGCTGAGGAAGGCGCTGCGTCCGGCGAAGGCGCGGGGCGCGTTCGCGAGGTTGTTGCCGACCGACGGAACCTCGACATACGCCGACGCCTGGGTGACGAGACCGGTGGTCGAGATCTGGGTGATGGTGTTGTGGTACTTCTGAATCTCGGTGCCGGCCAGGAGCTGCAGGTTGTTCTTGCCGAGCGACTTGTTGTAGTTCAGGGTGTTGGACCACTGGATCGCCGAGTTCTCGCGGCGATCTTCGCCCAGGTTGTCCTGGCGATCGAGCCCGATCTCGGCCACCGTGTAGCTTGGCGAGAAGTTGGTGTTGCGAACCTCGCTCAGATCGAGGCTCGCCATCGACTTGAGGGTGAGACCCGTGATGATCTCGAGTTCACCGTTGATGCCGCCGAGGAGCCGGATGTCGCGATCCGTCTGATCGATGATCTGATTCAGCGCCGGCTCGTTGCTCATGGTGAGACCAGCGTTGAGCGCGTAGTCCGCGTTGCCCGTGTAGCCATAGCGGTTGCCGGGGACCGAGTTGTTCTCGTCGCGGTACATGAAGAACGGCGGCAGGTTGAGCGCGTTGGGCATGAGCTGCCCGTTGAAGCCGTTGTTCTGGCCGCGGATCGTCTGGCCGCGTGAGAGCGAGAAGGTCTCGCCGAGGCGGATGCGATCACTGACGCGGACGTTACTGTTCGCGCGGCCGCTGAGACGCTGGAAGTCGAACTTCTGGATGATCGGCGCCTGCTTGAAGTAGCCACCCGAAAGGAAGTAATCCGCGCGGTCGCTGTTGCCGGAGACCGACGCGAAGTGGTTCACGAGCGGCGCGTTCTTCTCCTCGATGACCGACTGCCAATCCGTCTGCGGGCCGGTGACGATCGACTGCTGCCGCTGGAGGAGCCAGTCGGTGTACTTGCGGGCGTTCGAGCTGCCGGGCGCGTACTTGAGCTGCGCGTTGTAGTTGTCGAACGACTCCTGGCCGAGGGCGAACCACTGGGCCGCGTTCAGCATCTCGTAGCGCTTCGGGAAGTTCTGAATCCCGTAGTAGCCGCTGTACTCGACGGTCGGGGTCTTGTTCTGGCCGCGGCGGGTGGTGATGAGGACGACGCCGTTGGCGGCCTGCACACCATAGATGGCGGCGGCCGACGCGTCCTTCAGCACGGAGATGCTCTCGATGTCCTCGGAGTTGATCGTCTGAAGCGGGCTGCCGTTCGAGCTGTTGCCGCGTCCGATCGGGAGGCCGTCGACGACGTAGAGCGGTTGGGTGTTGCCGACGGTGCCGACGCCGCGGATGCGGACGGAGACGGCGGACCCCGGCGCGCCGGATTCCGACGTCACCTGGATTCCCGAGACTCGACCCTGGAGCGCCTGTTCCGGGCTCGAGACGGGGACCTGGCGGATCTGCTCGATGTTGACCGAGCCGACCGATTCCGTCGCCGTGGCGCGGGTCTTCTCGCCGTAGCCGAGGACGACGTATTCTTCGAGCTTGGTGGCGACGGGCGCCAGCTGGACGTCGATGGTGCTCTGGCCGGCAATCGGGATGTCGCGGCGGTTGAAGCCGATCCTCGAGAAGGCGAGGGTGGAGGCGGTGGACGGGACGGTGAGGGTGTAGCGTCCATCGGCGTTGGTGGTGGTGCCGACCGTGGTCCCGACGGCCTGGATCTGGACCGCGATGAGCGGTGCGCCAGTACCGGCGGCGGTCACTTGACCGGTGACTCTTTGCTGCGCGTATGATGGCGCAGTGCTGCCCAGTGTCAGCAGGGCAAGCAGGAGAAGGGGCGCTCGCCACTTCCGGTGAACGGCGACCGTCGGCTCAGACATAGTGAGGCCTTGTCTTTGAAGGGATGCCAGGGACGTGCAGAGGTGGAACGACAGCGCGGCGAACGACATACGGCTTTGCGAGAGGAGTAGACAAATGTTTATGTCCGCCCTTCCTCGGTCAAGGCCGCGAGCGTGTGAATCGAGATGAGATGGTGAGGATGTTCGATGACGTTCCGGCGCTCCGTCGGCGAAGCGCCCGTGATACGGCAGCGGACTTTGCTCGAATCCAGACACCTTCTATTAGGAAGGCGGTGGGTCGAATCGCGAGCGAGACAATAGACCATCAAATTTCGGAATTCGTCACTCCAACGGATTGATGAATTCGCATTGATGTAACGGGCTCTTCCATTTCAGGGAGGTGAGCATGGACCCGATGTACCTGAAGGACGTCGAAGCACACCGTGGGACCGGCCCGCGAGCCGAGGCGATCGAGGCGATGCGCGCGGCAGGAATGCCGATCCCACAGATCATGCACCTCTTCGCCTTCAAGCCGGATCGCACCGACCACCTGGCGGCATTCACCCAGGGGGTCATGCGCGGCCCCTCACCCCTGCCGGCCGGCCAGCGCGAGCTGATCGCCGCACTGACCTCGAAGCTCAACCAGTGCCTCTTCTGAATCGGCTCTCACGCCGCGGTCGCGGCGGAGCTGCTGGGTGATCGGGAGCTGGTCCAGAAGGTCCTGACCGACTTCGAGGACGCGCCGATCACGCCGAAGGATCGGGCGCTGTACACCTTCGTGAAGAAGATGGTGCACGACTCATTGTCGATCGGCGAAGCCGACGTCGCCGCCGCGCACGCCTCCGGGTGGTCGGACGAAGCGCTGTACGACGCGATCTCGGTCGTCGCACTGTTCCAGTTCTACAATGCGTGGATCGACGCGACCGGTGTGCGGGACATGTCGATGCTGGGGTACGAGATGTCCGGGAAGCGGCTGGCCACGACGGGGTACGTGATGAAGGGGCGGGAGGAATAGCGACGCGATGGTCGCCCGCGGCCGCGCGTGAGCCACGTCACAGCGCCGATGTGCGCTGCGCGCACGCGCGAATTCACGGAGGGTGCATCTTACTCCCACCCTCCGGCGCCGAACGAGCGTCTCTCCCGCTCAATCACGCGCCCCGCGCGAAGCAGCGTTCCTACCACCGACGGTCCAATGAAGATCTCTCGTCCCGCGTCACTCGCCGCAGTGGCGGCGCTCGCGCTCACGGCATGCAAGGTCGGTCCATCCGCCGAGCATCAGCAGGCCGACAGCACCGCCACGGTCGCCTCGCTCCAGCATGCGCAGCTCGCGACCCAGCTCGCGGCGCAGAAGGACTCGCTCACCCGCGTCGTGCTCGCCGCGGACGAGTTCATCATGCACATCGACAGCAGCGTCGCGACCGTGAAGGGGATGCCCAAAGGCAATCGCGCCGATCGGAAGCTCGATCCGCTCGCGCGGCAGATCGTCAATCGCAAGCTCGTCATGGCGCGCGTCGACGCGCTGGTGAAGCGTGCGCGCGCCACCGCGGCGCAGCTCGCGAAGGCCAACGCGTCGAACACCGGGCTGCGCGCGCAGCTCGCGAGCGACTCGGCGATGATCACCGACCTGAATGCGACCATCAAGCGTCAGACGGCGATGATCGAGGTGCTGTCGCTCCGCGTCGACAGCCTGAAGAACTCGACGCAGGAGCTGGCGTCGTCGCTCGCGTCGGCACAGACGGAGATCGCCAAGGCGTTCTACGTCGTCGGCAAGGAAGACGATCTGGTGAAGCGCGGCGTTATCGTGCGAGAGGGGGGCGCGAACCTGCTGTTCGCCCATCCTGGCCGGACGCTGCAGGTCGCGCGGACGCTCGACCCCCAGGCGTTCATACCGCTCGACCAGCGCGGCACGAAGATGATCGAGATGCCCGATTCGACCCGGCGCTATCGCATCGTCTCGCGCCAGAGCCTCGATGCGGCAACGGTCGTCGAGCGTGACAAGAACTCCTTCCGTGGCAACCTGACCATCGCGGATGCGTCGAAGTTCTGGGCGCCGTCGAAATACCTGGTGCTGGTCGAGCAGTAGCCTGGGTTGAGTGAGTTGGTGAGTTGGATGGTTGGATAGTTGGTCCGTTGATTGGTGCATTGAACGGCACATGCTTCGAACCGGCGTGGAAGCCTCATCGAGAGGCCTCCACGCCGGTTGTGTTTTGAGCCGCCAGCTCACGAGCTCAGCGAGCGAACATCAGCGCGGCGTCTCAGCTCTTCCGCTTCGCGCTCGGACCTGACCCTGCATCGGCGACATCGTCATCGACGTCGTGATGATGGCGCTCGACGTCGCGCGCGAGGCGATTCTTCTCGCTGTTCTTCTCGGCCTCGTCGTGCTGCTCGCGCCCCTCGAACAGCCGATCGCGACCGGTGTCGTCATGCCGGCGGATCTTTTCCGGATCGTGGCCCTGTCCGCCAGTGGCCGACTCACCGCCCTGACTGCTAGCGTTGCGGTCGAGCGCGCGATCGCTGGCGTCGTGACCCTGATCGTCGATCGAATTCTTGTTCGTCATGGATGCATCCCTCCGAGATGAGTGCCGCTGGAGGGGGCAAGGCGTGTGCCCTTCCGCTGAGCATCCGGCCTTACAGCAGTGTACTCGTCGCCGGCGCTCCTGGCCGAGTGATGAGCCACTGAGCGTGTCCGGCGCGCGAGGGGAATGCCGCCTCGTACCGCGAGCGCCATTCGTCGACGCACTGCTGCGCCTGTGTCGTGCGCATCATCGCCCACACCGCACCGCCAAAGCCCGCCCCGAACGCCGACGCGGCAACGGCGCCCAGCTCACGCGCCGAGCGGGCGAGGAAGATCGTCTCGGCCACCTGATTGCCGAGGCCGCGATCGGCCAGCTCCATCGAGCGATCGACGAGCGCGCCGAGCGCCGCGAAGTCGCCGTCGCGCAGCGCGTCGCCGACACCGGGAACGATGACGTCGTTCTCCTCCCGGAACTGCGCCAGCCGCGGCACCAGGTACGTCGCCGGGAACTCCGGCGTTCCCTGCTCCGCGAGTGCTTCGAGCCGAAGGGCGGCATCCGGTCCGCTCGCGAGCGCGTCGGCGAGGGTGACGTCGGCGCGCGACGTCGCCGCGTTCCACGCGCGGACGAGCGACCGCGTCGAATCGGCAACGCGGTTGTAGCGTGCGCGCGCATTCCCCGTCTTCGTCGCCTTCACGCCGCTCACGCCGACGAGCAGCGAGTATCCGGAAGGCCAGGCGATACGCCGCTCGAGACGCGCGGGAAGATACCCGAACTGCCCGACGCTGCCCTCGGCCGCACACACGATGGCCACGTGATCCTGCGCGCCACCGCGCACACCGACGCCCTCGTCTCCGGCAAACGACTTGTACGGTGCGCCCGTCTCCATCGCGCCGAAGTACTCGGCGCGCGACACGAGATCGGGGATCGCGGCGCGCCACTCCGCGCGTTGCTCCATGTGGTTCGCGTCGATCAATGCGGTGGCGATGGCGACGACGAGCGCACTCGAGCTGCTCAGGCCAGCGGATCGAGCGAGATTGCTCGACAGCCGCACGTCGATGCCGGTACGGGCATCGGGAAAGTCGCGCGCGAAGCGCCGCGCCACCGCGATGACATACGAGCTCCATCGCGCGGTGCCGCTGGCGCGCTGCGCTCCGGCGAGCAGCGGCACCTCCACCTGCCCCCGATGACCGACGTCGCGCACGCGAATGAGCGGAGTGGCGAGGGGAGTCACGTCGGCGGTGATCGCGAGGTCAACGGCGCAGGTGAGGGAGCGCCCGCCCGCATAGTCCACGTGCTTGCCGACGAGCTCGATGCGCCCTGGCACGACGTACCGTCGGATCATGGACGCGGCTGGATTGCCGACAGGCGTGACGCGACGAGCGCGACGTCAGCCCGGCTCGACATGTCGAGCACTCCCGCACGCATCGGGATGACGCGGAAGCGCTCGCCCAGCCCTCGCATCGCGATCGTCACGGCGTCCTGGATCTCGAGCTCACCTCGCGCCGACGGTCGCACGCGCGCGCACGCCTCGAAGATGGACGGCGTGAACGACCACAGGTTCATCGACACCCAACGCTCTGCGCGCAGGGCGAGTGGATCGTCGGCGGCGGGCTTCTCGCGAACCACTCGCAGCCATCCGTCCGCGTCGGCATCCACCAGCGCGTACTTCAACACACGCTCCGGCTCGATGCCGCCCTCGCGCACGAGGGTGTCGGCCTCGAACGCGACGAGTCCCGACGCACCGATCGCGGCGAGAGCTCCGTACGCGGCGACCGGGTAGTAGTTGTCCGAGTTGAGGACGAGGAAAGGGGCGTCGTTCACTGCATCGCGCGCCGAGCTCACGGCGTCGGCGGTGCCCTTCGGCTCCGCCTGCACCGCGAATCGGATGGCGACGCGTCGTCCCATGTCGCTTCCATAGTACTCGCGCACCGCGTGGTGCTCGGGGCCGATCACCATCACCACCGTGTCGATCCCGGCGTCGCCGAGCGCGGAGAGCACGTAGTCGAGAAAGGGACGCGAGCCGAGGGGCATCATCCCCTTCGCGCCGCTCGCCGCCGCGGCGCGTTGCTCGGCGCTCAGCGGCGACTCGTCGCCCGCCGACTCGCGGCGCATGCGCGTGCCCAGCCCGCGCGCGAGAATCACTGCCTGGGTCGTCGCGCTCACGCCGCGGCCGACGTGGCCCAGTACCCGCGCAGAACCTTCAGCATGCCGACGAAGCTCAGCACACACACCACGAGCCAGACGACGAACTGCGGCATGCGCCCATAGAGCAGACTGCCTGTGCCGAACAGCGCCGAGTAGACGAAGGTGCAGCCGAGCACCCAGCCGAGCACCGCTTGCGACATCGCGTCGGAAGCGCCGCTGATCCCCGTGCGCTGCTGGATCGGTCTCCATCCCGGGCCAGACGGTCGGACGAGGGTGTAGAATCGCTCCAGCGTCGCTTCGTCCGTGGCCGGTGCGAGGAAGGTCGTGGCGATCCAGACCACCGACGTGACGCCGACGGTGACCAGCAGGGAGACGTGCGCAGGGAGGTCGAGCCCGTTCTTCCGTGCGACGAAGAAGCCGAGTGCGACGAGGAAGGAGCTGGTCATCGCGGCGATCTCACTCCATGCGCTCACGCGCCACCAGAACCAGCGCAGGAGATAGAGCAGCCCGGTGCCCGCGCCGATCGAGAGGATGAGATCGAATGCCTCGCGCGCGGTGCCGAGCGCGTAGGTGGTGAGCGCGGCGAGGATCATGAGCGCGGCGGTGGTGAGCCGTCCGACCGTCACGTAGTGCTTCTCCGACAGCCCGGGCCTGAGGAATCGGCGATAGAAGTCGTGCACGAGATAGCTCGTGCCCCAGTTGAGATGCGTCTCGATCGTCGAGCGGTAGGCGGCGAGGGTGCCGGCGACGACGAGGCCGAGGAAGCCGGCGGGGAGGAAGCGCATCATCGCTGGATAGGCGATGTCGTTGCCGAGCAGCGAGCGGTCGAGCTGCGGGAAGGTCGCCGAGATGTCGCCGAGCGTCGGGTAGATGATCGTGGACGCGAGGGCGACGATGATCCACGGCCACGGGCGGAGCGCGTAGTGCATGACGTTGAACAGCAGCGTGCCGACGACGGCGTCCTTCTCGGACTTGGACGCGAGCATGCGCTGCGCGATGTAGCTGCCGCCGCCCGGCTCGGCGCCGGGATACCAGACCGACCACCACTGCACGGTGAGCGGGAGGATGAAGACGGCGAGCGCGACGCTCCAGTCGCCGAAGTCCGGGAGCATCGCGAGCGTCCGCGGCGGCACCTTGGAGAGCAGGCCGGAGAGCCCGCCGACGGAGGGCTGCTGCAGCGCGTAGTACGCGACGGCGAAGGTGCCCGTCATCGTGATGCCGAACTGGATCGTGTCGGTGACGAGCACGCCCCACAGTCCGCTCACCGAGGCGAAGAAGATCGTCATGACAGAGCAGACGATCAGCGTGCGCTCCATCGGCCAGCCCAGCACGACGTTGCCGATCTTGGCGGCGGCGAGATTCACCGTCGCCATGATGACGCAGTTGAAGAAGAGGCCGAGGTAGACGGCGCGGAATCCGCGGAGCACGCGGGCTGCCTTCCCGGAATACCTGATCTCATAGAACTCGAGATCGGTGAGCACGCCCGAGCGTCGCCAGAGCCGGGCGTAAAAGAACACCGTCATCATCCCGGTGAGCAGGAAGCTCCACCAGAGCCAGTTCTCGGCGACGCCGCGCTCGCGCACCATGTTGGTGACGAGGTTGGGCGTGTCGGTGCTGAAGGTGGTGGCGACCATCGAGATGCCGACGAGCCACCACGGCGCGGCGCGTCCCGAGGTGAAGAACTCGCTCGTGTTGCTGCTCGCCCGCTTCCAGAAGAAGAGGGCGGGCAGGAAGGAGACGGCGATGCTCGCGCCGATGATCGTCCAGTCGAGCGTCGTGAAATGGAACGCGCCCGCGGATGCTGCGGCGGGCGCCTGGAGGAGTGTAGTGATCGTCATGCGCGTGGCTTCTTCCAGTCGCCGCGCGTGAAGTCGGGGAACTTCATCGGCATGCTCCCCTTCGCGACGGAGATCTCGGTGAGCGGCAGGGGTGCGCTCCACGCGGCCGCATCGTAGACGTCGAAGTCGGGAGCGAGTCCTTCGCGCATGCACTCGATCAGACGGTACGCCATGATGTAGTCCATCCCGCCGTGACCGGCGCCGCGCGCCCGCTCGCCGAGCTTCGTCCAGAGCGGATGCTCGTACTTCTGCTTCTGCTCGTCGGAGAGGGGCTGGAACCGCTCGCCGCCCGCCTGTCCTTCCACATAGATGCGCGGGGGATAATCCTCGAACGTTCCCTTCGTGCCCATCACGCGGTTGTGGCGCGAGTACGGCCGCGGGTTGGAGACGTCGTGCTGCATCATCACGGTCTTGCCGTTCATCGTCTTGATGATCGACGTGTTGAGATCGCCGGTGACGTACTTCTCGCGCCAGCGCGGGTCGGACTTGTCGAGCTTGTCCTCGCGCCACTTCGAGAGACCGCGCTCGGGCGTCGCGACGGCGACGATGTAGTCGAAGCGATCGCCGGCGTGCACGTCGAGATACCAGCTCACCGGTCCGAGCCCGTGGGTCGGGTAGAGGTTGGAGTTGGAGCGCGTGTGCCATGCGCGTCGCCAGAGCCCCTCGTCCTTCGTCTCGAACAGGATGGATCGCAGATCGTGGAGATACGCGGCCTCGGCGTGCAGCACGTCGCCGAAGACGCCCTCGTGAACCATCCGATTCACGAGCATCTCGTTGTAGCCGTAGTTGCAGTTCTCGAGCTGCAGACAGTGCTTCTGCGCACGCTCGCTCGCGTCGACGAGCGACCAGAGATCCTTGAGGGTGATGCCGATGGGGCACTCGCTCGCGGCGTGCTTGCCATGGGCGAGCGCAGCGAGGGCGACGGGCGTGTGCCATTCCCAGGGCGTCGCCGTGTACACGATGTCGAGGTCGTCGCGCGCGACGAGCTGCTCGAAGGCGTGCTCGCTTCCCGTGTACAGCGCGGGCTCGGCCTGGCCTTTGTCGGTGGCCATCTTCGACGCGAGCTTCGCCTTGTCGGGAACGAGGTCGCAGAGCGCGACGATCTTCACGCCGTCGACGCCGAGCAGCTCGCCGAGCACGGAGCGCCCGCGCAATCCGGTGCCGACCATGCCGACACGGACCGTCTCGTGCCGCTCGAAGGGGACGGCGCGCATCGACTTCCGTGCTGCCGGTGCCGGGGGCGCGAGGTCAGGGTGCGTTGCGGCGGTGATGTTCTCGGCGATGGCGCTCGAGAACGGGCCGGCGGCGGCGAGCGCGGCCGCGGAGAGCGCGGCGCCCTTCAGCAGGTCGCGGCGTGAAAGATCGGACATGAGCACTCCGGTTTCGGTCGCGCGCAATATGTCGCGAGGGCCAGGCGCGAGCGATAGCGCCTGGCCCTCGTCGTGTCCGTCGTGCGCGCCGGCTACGGGATGTACGTCGAGTTCTGCGCCTTGGGCGTGCCGCGTCCGCCCGGACCGTACACGCTCACCACCGACGCGTCGCCCCAGTTCGACCCATCCATGTTGTAGTTGGCGAGCGCGGGGTTCTTGAGCTCGCGGCTGATGCCGTTCTTCGCGGAGATCGCCCCCGACGCGTAAGCGGTGCCGTCGATGGTGAGGGTATCGCCGGCGTAAACGCGCTCGAGCCGGATGGCGCGCAACGAGTTGGCGAGCGCGAGCGCGGATCCGTACGCGATGTCCACGGGCACGCCACCATTGGTGGAAGTGTTGGTCGTCTCTCCGAGCACGACGTAAGCCCCGGGCGCCACGTCGTACGACGTCGGGATCGCATAGGGCGCGCGTAGGCCCGTGACGGCGGAGTCTCGCACGATGAGTCCCTGGAGGTTCACGGTGCGCGAGCCGGCGTTGTAGAGCTCGAGCCACTCGCCATCCTGGTCGAGGATCGTCCCGCCGGGGTTCGCCATCACTTCATTGATGACGAGCAGCGGCTGCACGGCCACGGAGAGGTAGACGCTGAAGCTGAAGTTCGCGACGGTCGCGGGCACGTTGAACTGCCACCGCTTCGGCGACGACACAGTGTTGGTCGTAAGCATCTCGCCGTATCGGAAGAAGGGCTGCGCCGACCCGGTGAAAGCGTCCGTTCCGTCGGAGTTGGCGATGGTGACGCTGCCGGTTCCCGCGGTCACCGTCGGACCGGAATGGAAGAACACCTTGATGCCGGCCGTGTCGAGGACGGCCCCGTTCGCCGTGCCGATCGCCTCGTTCATCAGGTTCTGAACGGTGACGTCGGCGCCGAGGAGCTCGGGCGCGTCGTATCTCACGTTGAACGACGTGAGCTTCACGTAGACGTTCTGTCCGCCAAGGATGTCGGCCGAACCGCCGAATGAGAGAGCGGAAGGATCGGAAGCGCAGGTG
>Ga0308175_100002446_pt1 | contig 12740 bp, 12 predicted proteins | sample PhyCR1_3_FD_203893 | JGI IMG/M metagenome (GOLD analysis project Ga0308175, IMG submission 203893) | Soil microbial communities from UC Gill Tract Community Farm, Albany, California, United States - DLSLS.C.R1 | ecosystem: Environmental > Terrestrial > Soil > Agricultural land | place: USA...
GCACCCACTCGACGTCCTCGATCGCCACGCCGAGGGCGGACAGGTCCGGCAGCGGGACCGGGTCGATCAGCACGGTGCCGGCACCCTGCCGGCGCAGCTGCACCAGGTAGGCCCGCTGGCCGTAGCGGTAGCCGGACGCCCGTTCGGCGTCGACGGCGACCGGGCCGGCGCCGGAGGCCAGCCGGACGACAGCGGCGGCCAGTTCGGCCGGGGTGGTGACCGGTTCCGGGACGCCCTCGCGCGGCTCGACCAGCGGCACTGGCACCCGCTCCGGGGCGGTGGCCGGCTCGGCGGCCGAGGTGAGGCTCGAGCCGGCCAGGAGGGCGGGGGTCGCTCCGTTGGGCGACCTGCCGGGTTCCGCGGTCGCCGACTCGGCCCCGTGTGCCGGCGGCTCGGTCACGGTGGCGGCGGCGTGCGGGTCGTCGGTCAGCGGATGATGCCTGCGCGCATGACGAGGGCGACCATCTCGGCGCGATCGCCGGTGCCCAGCTTGCGGGCGATGCGGGCCAGGTGGCTCTTCACGGTGAGGGCCGACAGGCTCAGCGTCTCACCGATCTGCTTGTTGGACTTGCCGTCCGCCACCAGGCGCAGCACCTCGATCTCGCGCGCCGACAGGTCCGCGACGCCGCTCTCGCTCGGGCCGCCGCGCAGCCCGGCCGCCAGCAGCGAGGCGACCGACGGGTCCGCGTAGACCCCGCCGTCGAGCACCCGGCGCACCCCGTCGGACACGACCGACGGCGACGCGGACTTGAGCAGGTATCCCTGGGCGCCGGCGACGAACGCGGCGCGCACCGAGTAGGGATCGTCGGCGGCGGAGAGCACCACCAGCCGCGGCCAGCCCGAGTTGCGCAGCTCGCCGAGCAGGTCGAGGCCGTTGCCGTCGGGCAGTCCCAGGTCGAGAATGCACAGGTCACAGGGGCCGGAAGCGTGCGCCCGGGCTCGGGCCTCGGCCACGCTGGCCGCCTCGTAGACTTCTGCGGCACCCATCGAACGCAGCTTGGTCACGATGGACTCGCGCAGCAGCGGGTGGTCGTCGACAACCAGCGCGGTGAAGCGCTGCGCCGTCGCCGGCCCGGCTCCTTCCATCGTCCCTGCCGTGGCCTGCAAAGCGGTCACGTCCGCCCCTCTCGTGCCCTCCATGGTCACGCCGTGCCCTCCCGTGGCCCGTCCGCCGAGCGCGGCGGGGGCCACGCTTCGACACCTGCATGCCGCTGGTCGGCCGACATCACCGGCACAGCCTGCCGTGCACGGTACTGCGCACGCTACTCCCTTCGGGGTATTCTGGTGGGAAGCTGCGCAAGATCAGGTGTTGTCCGAGCGAAATTTGGTGACACCCGATACTGTGCCGCCTGATCCGCCTGGATCCGCGGGGGGTGGCCCGGGAATGGGAGAGAGCGATGCGCAAGCGTCTCGTACGAGCGGTGATCCTCATCGCGATCGCATCCGGAATCGCGATCGGCGTAGCAGACGCCGCTGGAGCGGTGGACCTGGGTCGCCCAGGGGCCACAGACGGAATTTCATGGGGCTGATTCGGGCCCCTCGACTCCGCGCTGAGATCCGCAACGGCGGGAGACGACCCGGATCATGGATCACCGCCGTTGCCGCACTCAGTGCGGTTCTTGCTGTCTTCCTCTGCCTCCTCGCCGGGTGGGGTTCGCCCGCCTGGTGGGCACCTCCGCTGATGACCCTCGCGGTCCTGGGCGCAGAACGCGCCTCGGTCCGCCTCGTGGTCGGTAGGCAAGCGTTCGTCTTCGCCCTCAACGACGCGTTCATCGCGGTCGGCCTCGTGCTCGCCCCCGGGGCGTGGCTGCCGATCGCCTACGTGATCGGCGTCGGGCTCGCCCAGGCCAGGACCTCCTGGTTCAAGCTGCGTTTCAACCTGGCGATGCACTCGCTCAGCGTTGCGGCCGGCGTACTGGTCACCCTGGCGTTCGGCGGAGGGCTTCTCGCTGCCTGCGCCGGCCTGCTGACGATCTACGCGATCAACCACCTGCTCGTCTCCGTGCCGGTCGCGCTCACCACCCATCAGTCGTACGGACGGGTGCTGACGCTGAGCGGCCCGCTCGGCATGATCCACTTCGCCGGTACCGCGTCCCTCGGCCTGCTCGGCGCCTGGCTCGCCGTGAACGCGCCGGCTGGTCTGCTGGGGTTGATCGTTCCGCTCGGTCTGCTCTGGTGGAGTTACCGGCAGCAGACGCAGCGCGCCTCGGAGGCCACGCTGTACGCGGAGCTGGCCCGGGGGCAGGAGCAGGTGGGCGGGTCGGCGGACGCGTCGGCCGAGGTCGTCGTCAAGGCCGCGGCCAAGCTGTTCGGCGCGGCCGAGGTGGAGATGCTCGTCCACCATCCGGACGGCCTGCTCCGCTACGTCGGCGACGACACCGGCGTCATCTCCCGGGTCCGCGTCGAGGCCGAGGTGATGGACTCGCCGTGGGTGCTGCGCGCGCTGGCCGCGCGCGGGGTGTTCACCGGGCAGGACGGCGACCGGCCCTACTGTTCCGCGGTGCTCGGCGATCCGGAGCGCCCGCAGGCCGTACTGGTGGCCTACCGCCCGCCGAAGGCCGCCACGTTCAGCCGGGCCGACACGCAGCTGGCCGAGGTGCTGGTGCGGCAGGCCGAGTCGTGGCTGTCGGTGGCCGAGCTGGCCGCCCGCCGGGACGAGGCCCTCGGCCGCGCCGAGGCATACGGGGCGGCGAACCGGGTGCTCGGCGAGGTCTCCCAGGAGACCGTGCCGGCGCTGGCTGTGCTGCGGGAGTCCGCGCACCGGCTGTCCCGGCTCGCGACCCGCTACGACGGCCCGGACGCGGTGGACGAGATCGTCGCCGAGCTCTACTCGGTGGAGCGGGCGGTGGCCTCGCTGCTCGGCGCGATCGCGCTGGCCAGTGAGACGGCGGTCGCCGGTCCGGAGCTGACCTCCACCGGCTCGGTCCCGGCCCGAACCGAGGCGGAGTGGACCACGACCGGCCGGTTCGAGGACGCCGTCGGTCCGTGATCCGTCGCGGCCGTAACCTGCCGCTCGCGGCCTGGGCCGCCATCGGCGGCGCGGCGACGGTCGTCATCATGGTGGTGCTCGTCGGGGCCGTGCTGGCCCGCGGCGGGCTCGACCGGCTCGAATACGTCGCGCTCGGCGCCGGCCTGCTGGTCGGGCTGCTGCTGGTCGCGCTGGCCGTGTTCTGGACCCGCCGGGTCACCGCCGGCATGCGCGAGCTGCACGCGGACGCGGTCCGCCGGTTGCGCGACCCTTCGCTGCGGGCGGGGGTCAACACGCCGCGGCTGGTCGGGGCGACCACCGAGTTCGCCGAGCTGGCCAGTGTCCTGGACGCGCTGCACCTGCGGGCGAGGGTCGCCGACGAGGTCGCCGAGCAGTCCCGGCGTACCGCCGAGCAGACCAGTGCCGGCGTCTTCGAGCTGCTGTCCGGCCTGGTCGCGGCCGAGGAGGCCACCCGCGGCCAGCTGTCCGCCGAGCTGCACGACACGGTTGCCCAGTCGCTCGCGATGGCCCGCGCGCTGCTCGCCGACTCCGACCCGCAGCATCCCGACCCGGCCAAGGACGAGCGGGTGCGCGAGCTGGTCGAGGACGCCGAGGAGCAGGTCCGCGCCGTGATGGCGCGCACCCGCCCGGCCGAGCTGCGTGACGGCGACCTGGCCTCCGCGGTCGGCGCGCTGCGGCGCGAGTTCGCCGCCCGCTACCTGGTGATCGTGCGGCTGAGCTGGCCGCAGGATGCGTACCGGCTGCCGCTGGTGTCGGCGGTGACGGTCTACCGGTTCTTCCAGGAGGCGCTGCTCAACGTCGTCAAGCACGCCGACGTCGACGAGGCCGAGGCGTCGCTGGCGGTGGAGGGCGACCAGATCGTGGCCCGGGTGAAGGACGCCGGCGCTGGCTTCGTACCGAGCCAGGTGCAGTCCAGCGGCGGTCGGCACGTCGGCCTCGGCCTGCTGCGGGAGCGGGCCCGGCTGGCCGGCGGCTCCCTCGACGTGGTCACCGCGCCCGAGCAGGGCACGGAGCTGACCCTGCGGCTGCCGCTGTCACCGCGCTCGGCGCTGGTCCTCGGCCCCGGCAACACACCGAACGGCGGTCCGGTGCCCCAGCCGAACGCCCTCCGGGCGGAGCCGGTCTAGCAGGCCGCTCCGCACTGGCGGAGCCGGTTCAGCGGTTCGGTAACGCCGTCACACCGGCCGGCGGCAGGCCGGCCGCGGTGCACAGCAGGTCGGCGAACGCCAGCAGGTGCGCCGAGACGTCCTGCCCGACCGGCGTCCAGGACGCGCGCAGCTCGAGGTCGCTGGTCCGGCGCGGACCGGCCAGGTCACCGAACCGGGTGGACGAGGTCTGGGTGACCGTGCCGCCCGCGGCCCGGTGCTCGGCCCCGGCCGCCTCCAGCGCGTCGATCAGCCAGCTCCAGCCGACCTCCGGCAGCAGCGGGTCGCCGGCCATCTCCGGGTCGAGCTCGGCCGACGCGTACCCGACCAGCCGCAGCGTGCCCTCCCACGCCTCGTAACCGGCCGGGTCGTGCAGCAGCACCAGCCGTCCGGTGGCCAGTTCCTCGTCGTCGACCAGCACGGTCAGCGCGAGCGCGTGCGTCCACGGGGCGAGCTTCTGCGGCGGCCGCACCTCCTCGACCCTGACCTCGTCACGCACCCGCGCGACCGCGAGGCTGCGCACCGCCGCGGCGAACTCCGCCGGTGCCAGCGCCCGCCCCCGGGGCCGGGGCACGTTGCGCTCGGGCATGGTCGCCGACACCGGACCGCCGGCCGGTCAGGCCGCCGCGCCGAGCGCGCGGCGGGTGGGCCGCGGCGCCGGCCGGGCGGTGGGAGCGTACGGGTCGACGAGCAGCGCGGTGCCGCAGTCCCGGCAGGCCAGCTCGGCGCACTCCGGACCGTGGCCGTCCGGGCACGGCGGTGTCTCGAAGGCTCGCTCGTCCCCGCAGCACGGGCAGTGCCTCGTCGGCATGAGCCTCGTCAGCGTGGGCATCGGACCTCCTCGGCACGTCGGGGGAACGGTCGTCGCGTCCGTACGGCGACGGTGGCACGCCGCAAGCACGGTGCGCGGGAGGAGGCTCGGCGTGTCGCGGCTGCGGCCCTCATCACCGCCCCATCCGTCCCGGTACGTCCAGGTAGCGGCCGAGCGTGGCCGGGCGGCCCGTGGCAGGATGAGCCGTGATGAGCGCGCCGGCAACCAGCACGACGTCCGAGACCACGTCCCTGCTGGTCCGGGCCATGCGCCGGGAGCCGGTCGAGCGCACGCCGGTGTGGTTCATGCGGCAGGCCGGGCGGTCGCTGCCGGAATACCGGGCGGTCCGGGCAGGGATCGGCATGCTCGACGCCTGCACCCGGCCGGACCTGGTCACCGAGATCACGCTGCAGCCGGTACGCCGGCACGGGGTGGACGCCGCGATCCTGTTCTCGGACATCATGGTGCCGCTCAAGGCGGCCGGGGTCGACCTGGACATCGCCGCCGGCGTCGGCCCGGTCGTCGCCGCGCCGGTACGGACCGAGGCCGACGTGGCCGCGATCCAGGAGCTCGACCCGAGCCAGGTCGGCTACGTCGACGAGGCCGTCCGGATGCTGGTCCGGGAGCTGGCCGGCACGCCGCTGATCGGGTTCGCCGGGGCGCCGTTCACGCTGGCCAGCTACCTGGTCGAGGGCGGGCCGTCCCGCGAGCACGCGCGGACCAAGGCGTTCATGCACGGCGCACCCGACCTGTGGGCCCGGCTGCTCGGCCGGCTGGCGACCACCGCGGCCACGTTCCTGCGGGTGCAGGTCGAGGCCGGCGCGGCCGCGATCCAGCTGTTCGACTCCTGGGCCGGCGCCCTGTCCGCCCGTGACTACGCCCGGTTCGTGCAGCCGCACAGCGCCGCGGTATTCGCCGCGCTGGCCGGCCTCGACGTGCCCACGGTGCACTTCGGCGTCGGCACCGGCGAGCTGCTCGGGCTGATGGGTGAGGCCGGCGCCGACGTGGTCGGGGTGGACTGGCGGGTGTCGCTGGACGAGGCGTCCCGCCGGGTCGGGCCGGGCCGGGCGGTGCAGGGCAACCTCGACCCGGCTCTGCTGCTGGCCGACTGGCCGGTCGTCGAGGCCGAGGTACGCCGGGTGCTCGCGGACGGCCGCGCCGCCCCGGGCCACGTGTTCAACCTCGGCCACGGCGTGCTGCCGGAGACCGACCCCGCCGCGCTCACTCGGGTCGTGGAGCTGGTGCACTCGGTACGGCGGTGAGCCGGCGGCGGCGCAGCAGCAAGGCGACCGCGACCGGGACCGCCAGCAGCAGGAACGGCAGCACCGCGCCGAGCGCGGTGAACACCCAGCCGAGGGTCGCGGCGAACGCGTGCCAGCCGTCGCGCAGGCCGCCGACGAAGCCGGCCCGGTCCGGCGGTGGTGCCGGCGCGGCGGCGCGGTCGGCCGTGAGCTGCAGGGTGATCGTCGCGTAGTTCACCTGCCCGGCCAGCGCGCGCTGCCGGGCCTGCAGCGACTCGAGGTCGGTGGTCCGCCGGGACAGCTCGCCCTCCACCGAGACCACGTCGCCGATCCGCTCGGCCCGGGACAGGATGGCCCGCACCCGCGCGATCGAGGCCTGCATGGAGGCCACCCTGGCGTCGACGTCGGCGACGTCCTGGGTCACGTCCTGGGTGCTGCTCGACCGGGACTGCTCGCGGCCGAGCCGGCCGAGCCGATCCAGCATCGCGTCCATCTTCTCCGGCGGCACCTTGAGCACGAGCGTCGCGTGCGCGTCGGCGCCCGAGCCGGACCGGTCGTCGCCGGCCACCGCGCCGCCGGCGGCCCGGGCCGCGGCGCCGGCCGCGGCCGCTTGGGCCGGCACGTCGTGGACGACGACGGTCAGCTCGGCCGTCCGGATCAGTGCCGGGCGCAGCGTGATCGACGCGGTGCCGGCCGCCGGGTCCTTCGCGGCGGCGTTTGGTGGCGCCGCGTTCGCCTGCGGGACCGGCGCCGCCCTGTCCTGCGCCGAGCCGGCTGCGCCCGCACCGGCACTGGTGCCCGAACCCTGTCCCGACCCGGTGCACGCCGCCAGCACCCCGACCAGGGCGAGAGCCAGCCCGGCCGCCCCCAGCCACCTCGCCCGACCGCCCATCTCACCCTCCCTGCCGTCGTGTGGCGGTCCGACCGCGGCGGCCCGGTACGGGTTCCGCGACAGAGATCGCGATCCGGTCTCGATCCCGTCGCACCGAGCGAGCAAGATGGGGCGGTGGCGCGCGTCGTGGTGATCGGAGCCGGCATCGCCGGGTTGTCCGCGGCGCTGGCGGTGTCCCGCGCGGCCCCGCCGGGCACGCGGGTCGTGCTCGTCGACGGTGCCTCCAAGGTGGGCGGGAAGCTGCGGGTCTCGCCGGTCGGCGGCCTGCCGGTGGACGAGGGCGGCGAGTCGTTCATCGCCCGGCAGAAGGAGGGTCTGGAGCTCGTCCAGGCCGTCGGCCTCGGCCGCGCGCTGGTGCACCCGGTGACGACCGAGGCGGCGGTGGCGATCGACGGCGTGCGGCACCGGCTGCCGGCGCGCACGGTGCTCGGCGTGCCGGGTGACCGCGGGGCGCTGCGGCGCAGCGGGCTGCTCACCGAGGCGGGGCTGGCCGAGGTCGGCGCGGACAAGGCCGAGCCGGCGCCGCTCGGCGACCCGGCGGTGGGGCAGTACGTCGGCCGCCGGCTGGGCCGGGAGATCGTCGAGCGGCTGGTCGACCCGCTGCTCGGCGGTGTCTACGCGGGCCGCGCCGACGGCCTCTCGCTGCGGGCGACGATGCCGGCGCTGGCGGCCGCGCTGGACCGGGAGGGCGGCAAGCTGGTCAACGCGGCCCGCTCGGTGGTCGACGCCGCCCCACCGGACGCCGGCCCCGCGTTTGCCACCCTGGACGGAGGTCTCGGCCTGCTGCCCGAGGCGGTGGCCCGGGCGTCGGGCGCGGACGTCCGGCTGCGGCTGCCGATCCGCCGGATCGAGCGCACCCCGGGCGGCTTCCGGCTCGTCGGCGGCCCGGTGCCGGACCCGGTGATGATCGCGGCGGACGCGGTCGTGGTGGCGGCGCCCGCGGGCAAGGCGGCCGGCCTGCTGGAGGGCCTGGCGCCGTGGGCGGCGCACGAGCTGGCGGCAATGGAATACGCGAGCGTGGGAATCGTCACACTCGCCTTCCCCGCGCCCGCGCTCGCCGGGCTGACCGGCTCCGGGCTGCTGGTGCCGACGGTCGAGGGCGGTGGCGCGGTCAAGGCGGTGACGTACTCGTCCCGCAAGTGGCGGCACCTGGCCGGCCACGACGTGGCGATCGTGCGGGCCTCGGTCGGCCGGCACCGGGAGGCCCGGGTGTTGCACCGGGACGACACCGAGCTGGTCCGGCTCGTGCTCGGCCAGCTCGCGGCGCTGGCGGGCATCCGGGCGGCGCCGGTGGCGCACCGGGTGACCCGCTGGGGCGGCGCGCTGCCCCAGTACGCACCCGGTCACCTCGAGCGGGTCCGCCGGATCCGGGCGGACGTGGCCAGGGTGCCGGGGCTCGCGGTCTGCGGCGCCGCGTTCGACGGGGTCGGCGTGCCGGCCTGCATCCGCTCCGGATATGCGGCCGCGAGCACCGTCCTGGAGCACCTGCGAGAATCGAGTCGTGGCAGTGAATGGCAAGCGGGCCCGTGAGCTGAACGAGATGATCCGCTACACCGCCTGGTCGGTCTTCCGGGCCGTGACCCCGCTGGCCGCCGACCGGGCCGCGGTGGCCGCCGAGGTGGAGCAGCTGTTCGAGCAGCTGGCCGCGAAGGACGTGGTGGTGCGCGGCACGTACGACGTGTCCGCGCTGCGGGCGGACGCCGACCTGCTGGTCTGGTGGCATGCGGCGTCCCCCGACGACCTGCAGGAGGCGTACGGGCGGTTCCGGCGCACCGAGCTCGGCCGGTCGATGGAGCCGGTGTGGTCGCAGTTCGCGCTGCACCGGCCGGCCGAGTTCAACAAGAGCCACGTGCCCGCCTTCCTCGCCGAGGAGGAGGCGCGCGGCTACGTCTGCGTCTACCCGTTCGTCCGCTCGTACGAGTGGTATCTGCTGCCGGACAAGGAACGCCGGGAGATGCTGGCCGAGCACGGGCGGATGGCCAGGGAATACCCGGACGTCCGGGCGAACACGGTCGCCTCGTTCGCGCTCGGCGACTACGAGTGGATCCTCGCCTTCGAGGCGGACGAGCTGGATCGGATCGTGGACCTGATGCGGCACCTGCGCGGGTCGGTGACGCGCCGGCACGTGCGCGCGGAGATCCCGTTCTACACCGGCCGCCGCCGGCCGGTCGCCGACCTCGTCGCCGCGCTGCCCTGATCCGGTGACCCGCCGTGGTCGGGCGGGTGCCGGCGCGCGGGCGCGTGCTAGCGTCCCGCGGTGCTCGTACGGCGGGTGGGTCTGCTCGCGGTCGGCCTGGCGGGCGTTGCGGCGCTCGCGGCCTGCGGGTCGCCGGCCCGCCCGGTCGCCGACCGGGCTCCCGCGCCGGTGGTGACGAGCAGCGCACCGACTCCCGCGCCGACTCCCGCGGCCACCACGTCCCGCCCGCCGGCCCGCCCGCTGCCGTCCGCCGGGACGCTCGCGCCGGCGCCGCGGACGACCACGCCCGCGGCGAAGCCCGGCGGTGCGGCCGCCCCGGTCGACACCCGCGGCGTCGACACCTCGCACCCGGACCGGGTCGTCGGCTCCGGCTCGCCGGCCGGCTGCACCTCCGCCGCGGTCGTCGCCGCGGTCGCGGCCGGCGGGGTGATCACGTTCGACTGCGGCCGGGCGCCGGTGACGATCGCGATGACCCAGAGCGCGAAGATCGTCAACGCGCACCCGCGCACGGTCCTCGACGGCGGCGGGACGGTGACGCTGTCCGGCGGCGGCCAGCGCCGGATCCTCTACCAGAACACCTGCGACCAGAAGCAGGGCTACACGACCTCCCACTGCCAGGACCAGGAGACGCCCGAGCTGGTCGTGCAGAACCTGACGTTCGCCAACGGCAACTCGACCGGCGAGCTGACCGAGGGCGGCGGTGGCGGCGCGATCTTCGTCCGCGGCGGCCGGTTCTCGGTCATCGGCTCGCGGTTCGTCGGCAACCGCTGCGACCCGACCGGCCCGGACCTGGGTGGGGCGGCGCTGCGGGTGCTCAGCCAGTACCACGGCCAGCCGGTACGGATCGTTGGCAGCACGTTCACCGGGGGCGTCTGCTCCAACGGCGGCGCGCTGTCCAGCATCGGGGTGTCCTGGGACATCGCCGACAGCACGTTCACCGGCAACAAGGCGATCGGCAACGGCGCCAACCCGGCCCGGTCCGGCACCCCGGGCGGCGGCAGCGGCGGCGCGATCTACCTCGACGGCAACACGTTCACGCTGCGGATCGCCGGCTCGCGGATCACCGGCAACTCGGCCGCCGAGGGCGGCGGGGCGATCTTCTTCGTCAGCAACGACCGCACCGGCACGGCCACGGTCACCGGCTCGACGATCTCCGGCAACCCGAGCGCCGGGTTCGAGACCGCCGGCCTGCCGGGCTGGTTCTTCCTCGGCGCCCGGCCGCCGTCGATCAGCTAGCCGGCTCGTCCTCGAACGTCAGCGAGATCGAGTTGATGCAGTAGCGGTCGTCGGTCGGCGTGCCGTATCCCTCGCCGTGGAAGACGTGCCCGAGGTGCGAGTGGCAGTTGGCGCAGAGCGCCTCGACGCGGGTCATGCCCAGGCTGCTGTCCTCGCGCAGGATCACCCGCTCGCCGGCCAGCGGCGACCAGAAGCTCGGCCACCCGCAGTGCGAGTCGAACTTGGTGTCCGACCGGAACAGCTCGCTCCCGCAGGCGCGGCAGCGGTATATGCCGGTGCGGTGGTTGTCGACGTACTGGCCGGTCCACGGCCGCTCGGTGCCCGCCCGCCGCAGCACCTCGTATTCCGCCGGGGACAGCTCGGCGCGCCACTGCTCGTCGGTCTTCTCCACCGTCGGGGCCGGGATCTGAGGCTTCGTCACGCCCGCCACGGTACGCGGCAGCGGACCGGCCGGCACGGACCGGGCGACGCCGGGGCCGGGCCGGGACGGGACCGGCCGGTACGAGCTCACGAGCAGGCCGCGGTGAGGTGCCGCCGCACCCACTCCCGCTGGCCGGGCACGTTCTGGGCGAGGATCCGCGCGAACCGCTGCCGCTCGTACGCCGGGATGCCGGCCGGCCCGTTCACCGTGGCGTCGGCCCAGATCAGCACCTCCCCGTACGGCATCGCCGCGGACGCGTCGGCGACCCGCCGCGGGCACGGCGGCGGCAGGATCGCGGCCAGCGCCGCGGCCTCGAACGCGAGCGGGTCACCCGGCTCCGGCGGCGGCACGTACACCCCAGGCCCGTAGTCCACCCGCCGGTCGATGCCGGGCTCGCTGAACCGCACCGGCACCGGCAGGTAGGGGGCGAGTGCGGCGGCGGCCGCGGACAGCGCCGTGCTCGACGGCGCGAGCAGGTCGGTGTTCTCCGGTCGCAGGCACACCACGACCTGGCTGCCGGCGCAGGCCGGCTCGCGCGGCGCGGCGCGGATCTCGGTCGGGTCCGGGTCGGTCTTGGACAGCACCAGCACGGCGCCGGTCAGCACCACCGCGGCCGACAGGCCGGTCCACCGGCGGGCCAGGCCGCCGGCCAGCGGCACGCACAGGGCCAGCGCGGCGACCGCGGCCAGCACGGCGACCTGTGCCAGCACGAGCCGTACGTGCGGCTGCAGGAAGGACCGGTAGACCGCCATCCGATCGACCGGCGTCAACCGCCCGACCCAGTCGTCCCCGTACGAGCCGGCGTAGACGCCGGCGAACAGCGCGACGGCGAGCAGCGGCGGCGCCGCCCGGACGGTGGCCGCCGCGCCGACCGCCCAGCCCAGCGCCGCGCCCACGGCCAGGAACGCCGTCGCCAGCAGCACCAGCAGCAGCGGCGGCCAGTCCGGCAACCCGCGGTGGGTGGTGCGGACGGCGGAGATCAGCAGCAGCACGAGGTAGCCGGCCAGCGCCCAGAGCAGCGCGGCGCCGACCCGGGGCAGCGCGCCGCCGACGGCACCGCGCGGGGAGCTGGCGGCCAGCGCGGCGATGCCCCGCCGCTGATAGTCCTGCACGAGCCAGGCGACCGCGCCGGCGCACACCGGCGCCAGCCCGACCAGCCCGAGCAGTGCCTCGTTGAACGTCGCCGACCAGCTCGGCCCGGTCGGCGGCGGCATCCGCATCAGGCCGGTGGTCAGCGCGACCGTGACCGACAGCAGCCCGACGAGCAGCCCCGCCCGGGAGACCAGCTCGGTTCGCAGCGCCCGCAGGCCTGGGCTCACCCGGCCACCGCCGCGGCGCCGGCGAGCAGCCGGTGGTAGCCGGCCAGCACCGGCGCGGGTCCGGGCGGGTCGGCGGCCGGGCCACCGACGCCGGCCAGCGCCCCGGTGGTGCCGCTGAACAGCGTGCGGCCGCCGGCGAGCACGACCACCTCGGTGCAGACCGCGGCGACGTCCGCGGCGAGCGGGGTGGCCAGCACCACGGTGGTGCCGTCGTCGCGCATGGCCGCCACCCGGGCCAGGAACTGCGCGCGCTGCTCGGGACCGAGCCCGACCAGCGGCTCGTCCAGCACCACCAGCGACGGGCGGTTGACCAGCACCTGGGCCAGCACCAGCCGGTGCCGGGTGCCCGCGGGCAGGCTGCGCACCGGCCGGTCCCGCAGCTCGGTCAGGTCGGTGGCGAGCAGGCTGTCGGCGATCGCCTGGCCGAGCCCGGCCGCCGGCACCCGGCGCAGCCAGCCGACGTACGCCAGGAACTCGCCGACCGTCTGC
>Ga0308175_100002447_pt1 | contig 12737 bp, 11 predicted proteins | sample PhyCR1_3_FD_203893 | JGI IMG/M metagenome (GOLD analysis project Ga0308175, IMG submission 203893) | Soil microbial communities from UC Gill Tract Community Farm, Albany, California, United States - DLSLS.C.R1 | ecosystem: Environmental > Terrestrial > Soil > Agricultural land | place: USA...
GTCGGCCAGCCGCAGGAGGTCAAGGGTTCCCGCGAGGGCACCACGGTGACCTTCCAGGAGGACTGGAAGCCGAACGCGACGTACCGCATCCACGTCAAGACGGACCGGTTCAACGTCGACAAGGACATCAAGGACGGGCTGACGACCCCGGCCACGGCCTGCAAGAAGGAGGAGTCCTCCTCCCCGAGCGCGCCGGCCAGCCCGTCGTCGAAGCCGTCCCCGTCCGCCCCGGAGGAGTCCGCCAAGCCGACTCCGTCGGAGTCGGAGAGCAGCACCGCCCCGGCGGGCACCTCGAGCAACGCGCCGTCCCCGGCGGCCGGTGACTCGAACCTCGCCGAGACCGGTGCCAACTCCAACACCGGCATGATCGCCGGTGTCGCCGGCGCGCTGGTCGTCGTCGGCGGTGGCGCGGTCTTCTTCGGCATGCGCCGCCGTGGGGCGAAGAACGGCGGCTGACGCCCTACTTCGCACACCTCTCGTGCAACACCGCGGCCCGTCCCCGTATCCCCGGGGGACGGGCCGCGGTCGTGCTCAGCCGAAGCTGGGCCGCTCGAGCCAGAACTCCAGCACCGCGCGCTCGCCCAGCACTTCGAGACCGGGCGCGTCCAGCGGCAGCCTGCGGTAGAAGGCGAGCAGCACCGAGGTGAGCGGGCCCCGCAGGGCGACGGTGGCCTTCTCGTGGCCGCGGCGCCGGCCGACGCCCTCCTCGCCCAGTTCGACGATCCACTCGGCGTTCAGCGCCGGGGCGGTGTCCGTGGCGTGCAGGTGGATGCCATGCCCGGGGCCGCGCAGTTCCGCCGCGGCCGGATGCGCCGCGTTCCGCTGCACCCACTCCACGAGCGGGAGCCACTCGTCCAGCGCGTCGGCGGCGATGTCGGGCGCCACCTCGTAGGGCAGGCCGGCCGCGAGCGTCGCGTCGGCGCGGCGCACGGAGATCTCGTGCGCCATGCGCCGGAGGTCACCACGGCCCTCAACTGCTGTACCTGGCGGTCGATTTCGTCGCAGTACCGGTCATGTGCGAGCAAGGTCGTGCCCTCACCCCAGGCACGCGGTGATCACCCGAGCACGACGATCTCGGCCGCGTCGAACGCGAGCCCCACCTCGGCCCCGGGCTCCGGCGCGGCCCGGAGCGCGCAGGCCGCCTCCAGGGGCGGGCCGCCGTCCCGGGGCAGCAGCCGGACGGCCACATGGGTGCCCTTGAAGGTGCGGGCGGTCACCGCGCAGGGCAGACCCTCGTCCGCCGCCACGAGCCGCACACCCGCGGGCCGGACCAGCAGCGGGCGGTCGCCCTGGGGCGAGCCGTCGGGGACGGGCAGCTTGCCCCAGGGGGTGTCCGCGGCGCCGTCGGAGACGGTCGCGGGCACCACGTTCTCGAAGCCGAGGAACCGGGCCACGAACTCGTCCGCGGGCCGCTGCCAGACCTCCAGCGGGGAGCCGGACTGGGCGATCCGTCCGTCCCGCATCACCACCACCCGGTCGGCCAGCGCGAACGCCTCGCCCTGATCGTGCGTCACGGCGAGCACAGTGGTACCCAACCGGCGGAAGAGTTCGCGGAGTTCGACCACGAGCCGGTCCCGGAGCGAGCGGTCGAGCTGGCCCAGCGGCTCGTCCAGCATCAGCAGCCGGGGCCGGGGCGCGAGCGCCCGGGCCAGCGCCACCCGCTGCTGCTCGCCGCCGGACAGCCCGGCCACGGCCCGCCGGGCCGCCCCCGGCAGACCGACCAGCTCCAGCAACTCCCCCACCTCGGTGTCCCGTTGCCCCTTGCCGACCCCGTGCATCCGCAGCCCGAAGGCCACGTTGCCGCCGACGTCCCGCTGCGGGAAGAGCTGGTGGTCCTGGAACATCAGCCCGACACCGCGCTTGTGCGCCGGCACGCCCGCCTGGTCCCGGCCGCCGAGCAGCACCCGCCCCGAGTCCAGCGGCTGCAAGCCGGCCACCGCCCTGAGCAGCGTCGACTTCCCGCTGCCGCTGGGCCCGAGCACACACACCACCTCGTGCTCGGCGACGTCGAGGCCCACCGCGTCGAGCACGGGCCGTCCGCCCAGGCGCACGGTCGCGGCCTCGAGGCTCAGCAGCATCAGAACTCCCCCGTCCGGTCCGTGCGCAGCCGTTCCAGGACCAGCAGCGCGGCGGCGCACACCACCATCAGAATCGTGGACAGGGCCATCGCCTGCCCGTAGTTGAGCTCCCCGGGCCGGCTCAGCAGCCGGGCCACGGCGACCGGAAGCGTCGGGTTGTCGGGCCGCGCGATGAACACGGTCGCCCCGAACTCCCCCAGCGACACCGCGAAGGCGAACCCGGCCGCGACCAGCAGCGCCCGCCGCACCAGCGGCAGGTCGACCTCCCGCCACACCCGCCAGGGCGAGGCGCCGAGCACGGCCGCCGCCTCCCGCAGCCGGCCGTCCACCGCCCGCAGCACGGGCAGCATGGTCCGTACCACGAAGGGGGCGCCGACCAGCGCCTGGGCGAGCGGAACGAGGATCCAGGACTGCCTGAGGTCCAGCGGGGGCCGGTCCAGGGCGATCAGGAAGCCGAAGCCGACGGTGACGGCGGAGACGCCGAGCGGCAGCATCAGCAGCGCGTCGAAGCCGCGCACCAGCCGTCCCGCGTCCCGGCGGGCCAGCGCGGCGGCGGCGAGACCCCCGATCAACAGGGCGATGGCGGTGGCGGCGACGGCGTACTCCAGGGAGGTCCACACGGCGTGCAGCGGCGCCACCAGGAAGGTGCCGCCGTCGGCGTCGGTCAGCGCCCGGTAGTAGCCGAGGCCGGGTGCGTCCAGGGAGCGCTGCACGAGGACGGCGAGAGGCAGCACGAGCAGCAGCACGACGGTGAGCAGGACGCCGGCGAGCAACGCCCACTGCCCGGCGCCGCGCGGCCGGCGGGCGGTCACCTTCGGGTCGACCAGACGCAGGGCGCTCTCGCGCCGCCTTACCGTCCAGGCGTGCACGGCGAGGATCGCGCCCACCGCGACGAACTGGAGAAGGGTCAGGACGGCCGCCGTGGAGAGGTCGAAGACCTCCGAGGTCTGCCGGTAGATCTCCACCTCCAGGGTGGAGAACGTGGGGCCGCCGAGGATCTGCACCACGCCGAAGGAGGTGAAGGTGAACAGGAAGACCATCAGCGCGGCGGCGGCCACGGCGGGCGCGAGGGCGGGGAGGGTGACCTTCCGCCACGCCGTCAGCGGTGAGGCGCCCAGCATTCGCGCGGCCTGTTCCTGCCGGGGGTCGAGCTGGGCCCACAGCCCGCCGACGGTCCGTACGACGACCGCGTAGTTGAAGAAGACGTGCGCCAGCAGGATCGCCCACACGGTGGTGTCCAGCCGTACGCCCCACAGGTCGTCGAGCAGCCCGCCGCGTCCGACGAGCGCCAGGAACGCCGTGCCCACGACGACGGTCGGCAGCACGAACGGGACCGTGACGACCGCCCGCAGCAGCTGTTTGCCGGGGAAGTCGAGGCGGGCGAAGACATGGGCGGCGGGCAGCGCGAGCAGCAGGGTGAGCGCGGTGGAGGCGAGCGCCTGCCAGGTGGTGAACCACAGCACGTGCCGGATGTCCGGCTGGGTGACGACGTCCGCCATCCGCCCGAACTGCCAGACACCGTCCGCCTTCAGCCCGCGCGCCACGATCGCGGCGACGGGCCAGGCGAAGAACACGGCGAAGAACGCGACGGGCAGGGCCATCAGCCCCAGCCGCGCCGCGCTCCCGCGCGCGGTGCCCTTGCGGGCCGCCGCTACCTCAGTACGAGCGACGTCCACGACTTGACCCAGCTGTCACGGTTGGCGGCGATGGTGCCGGGGGCCATGGTCTCGGGGTCTTTGGCCTGCGGCCCGTACTTCACGAAGTCCGGCGGCACCGCCGCGCCCTCGCGCACCGGGTAGACGAACATGTTGAGCGGCATGTCCTCCTGGAACTCCTTGGTGAGCAGGAAGTCGAGGAACGCCTTGCCGCCCTTGGTGTTCTTCGCGTTGCTCAGCAGGCCCGCGTACTCGGTCTGCCGGAAGCAGGTGCCCTGGGACACCCCGGTGGGGGCGGTGCTGGGCCGCTTCTTCGCGTAGATGACCTCGGCGGGCGGCGAGGAGGCGTACGACACCACCAGCGGCCGGTCGCCGCCGGCCTTCCTGCCCTCCGACGACCCGGAGAACTCCTGGTAGTAGGCCTGCTCCCAGCCGTCGACGACCTTGACGCCGTTGGCCTTGAGCTTCTTCCAGTAGTCCTGCCAATTGTCGTTGCCGAACTTCGCGGCGCTGCCCAGCAGGAAGCCGAGGCCCGGCGAGGAGGTGGCGGCGTTCTCGGTGACGAGGAGGTTCCTGTACGCGGGCTTGGCGAGGTCGGCGAAGGACTGCGGCGGGGTCAGCTTGTGCTCGCTGAAGTAGGCCTTGTCGTAGTTGACGCAGATGTCGCCGGTGTCCACGGGTGTGACGCGGTGCTTGTCCTGGTCGACGCGGTACTGGGGCAGTACCAGGCCGGAGCCCTTCGGCTCGTAGGACTGGAACAGCCCGTTGTCCAGGGCGCGCGAGAGCAGGGTGTTGTCGACGCCGAAGAAGACGTCGCCCTGCGGGTTGTCCTTGGTCAGCAGCGCCTTGTTGACGGCCTGCCCGGCGTCGCCGCTCTTGAGGACCTTGACCTTGTACCCGGACTTCTTCTCGAAGTCCTTCATGACGCTCTTGGAGACGAGCCACGAGTCGTGGCTGACGAGGGTCACGGTCCTGGAGTCGGCGGCGGAGCCCTTGGCGTCGCCCGACCCGCACCCGGTCAGCACGGGCAGGGCGAGGAGGCCGAGCCCGGTCGCCACGGCCACGAGGGTCTTGTTGTGCACTGGATGTCCTCCTGGGGTTGGCCAGGAAGAGACGCGGCCCTGCCCGGGCTCCACGGGGAAGTCCGGGCAGGGCGCAACAGCTTGAGTGATGACCGAACTTCCTACCCAGAATGACCTGGGCGAGGTTCAGAGGGTCTGCGGCCCGGTTGCCGCACTCTCAGCGCTGTGGCGCTCCCCTGTCGGAATATGCAGATGTGTTGACGTGGCCAGATTATCGCTCGGTCGCCGCGAGCTGACCACAGGCCCCGTCGATCTCCTGCCCCCGGGTGTCCCGGACCGTGACCGGTACACCATGGGCCGCGATGGCCTCCACGAACGCCTTCTCGTCCTCGGGCCGCGAGGCGGTCCACTTCGAGCCCGGCGTCGGGTTCAGCGGGATGAGGTTGACGTGCACGGGCCTGCCCCTGAGCAGCCGGCCGAGCCGGTCGCCGCGCCAGGCCTGGTCGTTGATGTCCCGGATCAGCGCGTACTCGATGGAGAGCCGGCGCCCGGACTTCGCGGCGTACTCGAAGCCGGCGTCCAGCACCTCGCGCACCTTCCACCGCGTGTTCACGGGGACGAGGGTGTCACGCAGCTCGTCGTCGGGGGCGTGCAGGGAGATCGCGAGCCGGCACTTGAAGCCCTCGTCGGAGAACCGGTGGATGGCCGGGACCAGCCCGACCGTCGACACGGTGATGCCGCGCTGCGACAGCCCGAGCCCGTCGGGAGCGGGGTCGGTCAGCGCCCGGACGGCACCCACGACCCGCTTGTAGTTGGCGAGCGGCTCCCCCATGCCCATGAAGACGATGTTGGAGAGCCGCGCGGGCCCGCCCGGCACCTCTCCGTCCCGCAGCGCCCGCATCCCGTCCACGATCTGGTGCACGATCTCCGCGGTGGACAGGTTGCGGTCCAGCCCGGCCTGCCCGGTCGCGCAGAACGGGCAGTTCATCCCGCACCCGGCCTGCGAGCTGATGCACATGGTGACCCGGTCCGGGTACCGCATCAGCACGGACTCCACGAGCGTGCCGTCGAACAGCCGCCACAGCGTCTTGCGGGTCGTCCCCTGGTCGGTCGACAGATGCCGCACGACGGTCATCAGCTCGGGCAGCAACGCTTCCCGCAGCCTGCCGCGCGCGGCGGCGGGGATGTCGGTCCACTCCGCCGGGTCGTGCGCGTACCGCGCGAAGTAGTGCTGCGACAGCTGCTTGGCACGGAACGGCTTCTCACCGATCTCGGCCACGGCGTCCTTGCGCTCGGCGGGCGTGAGATCAGCAAGATGCCGCGGCGGCTTCTTGGCTCCGCGGGGCGCGACGAAAGTGAGTTCTCCGGGCTTGGGCATGGTGGTACCAGTGTCGCAGATCCAATCGGGTGACCTGCGGCCGTCGCTCGCCACGCCTGTGGTGAGGAGCCGTCACCGTCGTCACGAGCGACGCCGGACGGCCCGGAGACGGCCCAGCGGCGATCATCGGCGCAGGTGGTTCAGAACCCCTTCGCTCACGGGGTAGGGACGTTCACTGGGCAGCAGTTGCCGTGCGGCGTCGAGGTCTCCGTCCTGTACGTGCGCGTGGATGCAGCGGGTGAGCGACGTGACGTCGGTGATGGAGACGGTCCACTCATCGGCGTAGAGCCGTGCGGCTTCACCGGCGAGGCCGAGCTGGAGCGACCGGTGAGCAAGCGGCTGAAGGTGCAGATCGCGTTCGGGGTCCCATTGCACCCGGGCCGGAGCCCGCTGCAATTGGCGCTTCCACGTGACGCGGTCGGCGTGGAGCCCACGCTCGTAGTGGGACAGGCAGGCGCGCCTCAGTGCCCACTCGAAGCCTTCACGGGAAATCTCGACGGCGAGGACGGTCTCCTGTCTGTCCTTGGTGCCCCATCCGCAGCGGTACATCATCCACAGGAACGACGGCTTGACCCATGTCATCCGCTCCCGCTGCCACACCTCCGGAAAGCGCCCCTCCCGGGCCGCCGGCAGGCCGATCTCCGGGGCGTACGCCTGGTAGACAGTGATCGTGGAGTCCGTGTGCAGGGCTCGAATCCGGTATTTGGGTTCTTCCACGGGACCAGGGTGGGCAGATCGTTCCGCACGCGCCATCGAATTCTCTTCAAGCTGCGCCAGAACGATGGGAGATTCCCCCGGCGCCACTGAAGCGGACCGGCTCCGGGCAGGAGAAGCGCTCGGGCACCGCGTGGTTCACGGGGTGTGTCCGAAGCCGCTCGAGTGGATGACGCGGCCGTGACGGCGGTGTCCGTGGCGGTCCGGGTGGCGGTGCAGGGCGACGAGAGCGGCGTCGTCGTTGAGGCGTCCGCGGGTGTGGGAGAGCAGATCGCGGTGGATGTGGTGGAGCAGCGATTCGGGGCCGGACCTGTTCCACTGGGCGACCCGCGTCTCCAGGGGGTAGAAGCGGCCGTCGCGGTCGCGGGCTTCGATGACGCCGTCCGTGTAGAGCAGCAGGGTGTCGCCCGGCTCGAAGGAAGCCGCGTCGATGGCGTACGCCTCCGGTCCCGTTTCCGTGGTCCCCAGCGGTGGGGCGGGGTGCAGGCTGGGGACCGTGAGGGCGCTGTTCGGACTGAGCAGCAGCGGAGGGGGGTGGCCGCAACTGATCATCCGGATGGTGTGGTCGTCGTCGGGGAGTTCCAGCAGCAGCATGGTCGCGAAACGCTCGCCGGCCTCCGCGGTCGGCTCGAAGTCGGCCAGGTACCGGGTCACGCTGTGGTCCAGCGTGGTGGCCAGGTCGGGAAGGGTGGCGTGGCGGTGGGCGGCCTCGCGGAAGGCGCCGAGGAGAAGGGCGGCCTCGCCGATGGCGGACAGCCCCTTGCCCCGGACATCCCCGATCATGATGCGCACGCCGCCGGTGATGCGGGTGGCCGCGTACAGGTCGCCGCCGATCTTCGCTTCGTCCTCGGCGGCCAGGTACAGACAGGCGATCTGCAGGGGCCCCATACGCTCCGGCAGCGGCCACAGCAGGCCGTGCTGCGCGGCCTCGGCGACCGACCGCAGCTGGGCCAGCTGGCGCTGGCGTCGCTCGCGCATCAGGCAGAAGACCACGCTCAGGGCCGAGAGCACCGCCAGGGCGAGAATCTGGACCAGCACGTTGCGCGAGAAGAGCACGCCGAAGTGCCAGCCGATGTACGCCTGTGCCGCCACCGCCAGGGAGCCGATCACGCCAGTGAGCCACGCGCCCGTGAACGAGGCGGTGATCGCGGGGGCGATCACGAGCAGCGGGCCGAGATGGATGTCCTCAGGGACCAGCTGGTCGACCGCCGTGATCACGACGATGAGGACGATCGGAATCAGCAGCAACGCGTGACTCGACCGCCGTAGCTGCCACATACCGGCTGAGCTGTCCTCAGCTTTCACATCTCCCACATTGCCACCGTCGAGGACGCCCGACGAGCAGACGCCACGGCTCCCGGGGCACACAGGCCGGCCGAGGGCGTCGGCGCCGGCCAAGAGGCATCAGGGCTGTGTCGCCGCGACCCTGATGCCGAAGCCGATCAGGACGACGCCGGTGGCGCGGTCCATGACGCGCCGCACGGCGGGCTTTCCGAGGAAGGCCGGCACGCGGCGCCGGCCGGCTTGACAGCCGTGCAGGCGGCGGCGGACGCGGCCAGTACGGCTGCCGGTCCGGCCACGGTGAACACGCCCCGGGTGAGCAGGCCGGCGGTGATGCCCCGGACCGTGCGCGGTCCGTCCCGCCGGCCGCATGCCGCGGCCCGTTTCGTCACGACAGCCCTGTCCGGGCCGGGAACGACGGTCAGGACAGCGAGGACACCGGCCAGGGCGTGCAGTTGTACGAACACTCGCTCAACATCGCACCGGCGCCCGGGTCCACTCTCCTCCCCATCTGTGAAGTTCTGCGGGTGAACGGTCGGGTTTCCTGGTCGGGTCTTGCCGGGCCGGGCGTGCTGCCGTAGCAAGGTGCTCCATGAACCTTTTCGGCCGCAGCCCTTTCCAGCGGCGTCTGGAGGCGCCCGCCTCCCCCGCCACGCACCCCGCCTCGGCGTCCGGTGCCACCGCTGTCCTGCCCGATCCCGGACTGGCGTCCCTCACCGGGGAGTGGGCGATCGACCCCGCGCACAGCAGGATCGGGTTCTCCGTGCGGCACGCGATGGTGACCACGGTGCGCGGTGCCTTCACGGAGTACGAGAGCAGGCTCTACTTCGACGCCGGTGACCCGGCCCGCTCCCGGGCCGACATCGTGATGTACACGGCCAGCGTGGACACCGGGGTGGAGCAGCGCGACGCCCATCTGATGGGCCGCGAGTTCCTGGACGCGGCGACGTATCCGCGGATGACCTTCACGAGCAACGCCGTACGGCTCGCCGGCGAGGACGTCTACCGGATGACCGGCGACCTCACCATCAAGAAGGTCAGCCGCCCCGTCGACCTGGAACTCACCTACATCGGTCATGTGACGGACCCGTTCGGCTACGAGCGGGTCGGCTTCGACGGCACCACGACCATCAACCGGTGCGACTGGGGTCTGACCTACGACGCCAGGCTCGCCCAGGGCGGGGCCATGGTGAGCGAGAAGGTCCGCCTCCAGTTCGACATCGCCGCCATCCGCACCACCTCCTGAACTCAGCGCGTACGACGACGGGCCCCACCCTGTGGCCAGGGTGGGGCCCGTCTTCCGTGCGCTCCGGGCGGCTCAGGCGGAGCCGACGAACAGCACCAGGAGGAGCCACACCACCGGCGCGGTCGGCAGCAGCGAGTCCAGGCGGTCCATGATGCCGCCGTGACCGGGGAGCAGGGTGCCCATGTCCTTGATGCCCAGGTCGCGCTTGATCATGGATTCGCCGAGGTCCCCGAGGGTGGCGCTGGCGGCGACGGCGAGGCCGAGGAGGAGGCCCTGCCACCAGCGGCCGTCGTCGATCAGGAACTGCATGCACAGCGCGCCCGCGACCATGGCGAACAGCACCGCGCCGAGCAGACCCTCACGGGTCTTGCCGGGGCTGATGCGCGGGGCGAGCTTGTTCTTGCCGAAGCGCCAGCCGACGGCATACGCGCCGGTGTCGCTGACCACCGTCAGGAGCAGGAAGGTCAGCACACGCCAGGAACCGTCGTCGGCGGTGAGCATCATCGCGACGAACGTGGCCAGGAACGGCACGTAGAACGCCGCGAAGACACCGGCGGTGACGTCCTTGAGATAGCCCTCCGGCGGTTCCGTCATGCGCCAGACCAGTACCGCGAGCGCGGTCAGCGCCATCGCGACCCACGCGCCCTCGGCGCCGCGGACGTACCCGGCGGCCACCATCGCCGCACCGCCCACCGCGAGCGGCACCAGCGGCGCCCCGATGTCCTTGCGCTCCCGCAGCCTGCTGGTCAGCTCCCACAGCCCGACGACCACAGCGACCGCGATCACGCCCACGAAGACGGCCTTGACGACGAACAGGGACGCGATGATCACCACACCGAGCCCGACTCCGACGCCTATCGCGGCGCTCAGGTCGCGGCCCGCGCTCTTCTTCTGCGGCGCGGGCGCCGGCTGCGGGGCGTCGGGCATGGGCTCCGGATTCTGCGTCTCGTTGCGGAACAAGGGGCCGCCCAGCCGAGCGGCCCCCCGGTCGTCGTCCTGGTCTCCGCCATGCGCGGGTACGTCGGGCACGATGGGCATGGGGCGAGTCTTCTGCGCCTCAGGCGCATCGTACGCGGGACCCGCCGGGGCAGCCCCCTGGACAGGCCCACCCTCGGTGGGCCCCCAGTAGCCGGTCTGCCCCGCCGTTGGCGGCGCCCCCCAGGAAGAGTGGCTCATCAGACTTCGAGCAGCTCCGCTTCCTTGTGCTTCAGGAGCTCGTCCACCTGAGCGACGTACTTCGCGGTGGTGTCGTCGAGCTCCTTCTCCGCACGGCGGCCCTCGTCCTCACCGACCTCGCCGTCCTTGATCAGCTTGTCGATGGCGTCCTTGGCCTTGCGGCGCACCGAGCGGATCGACACCCGGGCGTCCTCCGCCTTGCTCTTGGCGACCTTGATGTAGTCGCGGCGGCGCTCCTCGGTGAGCTCGGGGAACACCACGCGGATGATGTTGCCGTCGTTGCTCGGGTTGACGCCCAGGTCGGAGTCCCGGATCGCCTGCTCGATGTTGCGCAGCGCGCTCTTGTCGAACGGGGTCACGACCGCCATGCGCGGCTCCGGCACGGAGAACGAAGCCAGCTGGTTGATCGGCGTCGGCGCGCCGTAGTAGTCGGCCACGATCTTGTTGAACATCGCCGGGTGCGCCATCTTCTCCTCGGCCTCGAGGAGGGTCTCTTCGATCACCACTTGCTCCTGCGTGTCTTGAGTAAGGCCCGGCTGCGGTTCCTCTGTCGGGCGGCGGCCGGCTGCGTCGCGTCTTCTTCCTGCACGGTTCCCGACCGGCAGGACATTGTCCATCCCCCGGCCAGGGCGCGTCCCGTCCGTCCCCCGGACAGGTGTCGTACCCCGGGCGCCCGGGGTGTGCCGGTCAGTCCCGGCTGTCCTGGTCACCCACCAGCGTGCCGATCTTCTCACCCTTGACGGCCCGGGCGATATTGCCCTCGGCGAGCAGCTCGAACACGAGGATCGGCAGCTTGTTGTCACGGCACAGGGTGACGGCGGTGGCGTCGGCGACCTTGAGGTCCCGGGTGATGACCTCGCCGTAGCCGAGGGCGTCGAACTTGACGGCGTCGGGGTTGGTCTTGGGGTCGGAGTCGTAGACGCCGTCCACACCGTTCTTGCCCATGAGCAGCGCCTCGGCGTCGATCTCCAGGGCGCGCTGGGCGGCGGTGGTGTCGGTGGAGAAGTACGGCATGCCCATTCCGGCGCCGAAGATGACCACGCGGCCCTTCTCCAGGTGGCGCACGGCGCGCAGCGGGATGTACGGCTCGGCGACCTGGCCCATGGTGATGGCGGTCTGCACCCGGCTGTCGATGCCCTCCTTCTCCAGGAAGTCCTGGAGGGCGAGGCAGTTCATCACGGTGCCGAGCATGCCCATGTAGTCGGAGCGGGCGCGGTCCATGCCGCGCTGCTGGAGTTCGGCGCCGCGGAAGAAGTTGCCGCCGCCGATGACGACCGCGACCTCCGCGCCGTCCCGGACTACGGCCGCGATCTCGCGGGCGATCTTGTGCACCACGTTCGGGTCCACGCCCAGGCCCCCGCCACCGGAGAAGGCCTCTCCGGACAGCTTCAGCAGAAACCGGCCGCGTACTTTGCCGTCGTCGCTCTTCTGGGCCTTGGTGGTCATGGGGATCCCGCCTCTTTCACGTGTTGCACATACGAAGAAGGCCATTGCCGGTTGGGGTCGCTTTTCGCTCCCATGCGCGGCAATGGCCTCCTCGTCAGATCTGCTGCCGTCCGCCACGTGCCCGGGTGTGGCGGTGTGCGCGGACGACTGCTGTCGACCCTATAGCGGTCGCGCGTCGATCGCGGTACGGACTCAGATGCCGACCTTGATGCGCGAGAAGCGCTTCAGGGTGACACCGGCCTCGTCCAGTACCTTCTGGACCGACTTCTTGTTGTCCAGCGCATACGGCTGGCCGAGCAGCGTGGCGTCCTTGAAGAAGCCGTTGACGCGACCGTCGACGATCTTGGCGATCGCGGCCTCGGGCTTGCCCTCGGCGCGGGTGGTCTCCTCGGCGATGCGACGCTCGGCCTCGACGACCTCGGCCGGCACGTCCTCCTTGGCGAGGTACTTCGGCGCGAAGGCGGCGATGTGCTGGGCGATGCCCTTGGCGACCTCGGCGTTCGGCTTGTCCAGCTCGACGAGGACACCGATCTGCGGGGGCAGGTCGGGCATGGTGCGGTGCATGTACGCGGTGACGAAGCCGTCGGAGAACTGCGCGAAGCGGTCCAGGACGATCTTCTCGCCGAGGTTGGCGTTGGCCTCGTCCACGAACGCCTGCACGGTCTTGCCGGCCTCGATCTCGGAGGCGAGCAGGGCCTCGAGGTCGGCCGGGGAGGTCTTCGCGACGTGCTCGGCGATGGT
>Ga0308175_100002448_pt1 | contig 12735 bp, 10 predicted proteins | sample PhyCR1_3_FD_203893 | JGI IMG/M metagenome (GOLD analysis project Ga0308175, IMG submission 203893) | Soil microbial communities from UC Gill Tract Community Farm, Albany, California, United States - DLSLS.C.R1 | ecosystem: Environmental > Terrestrial > Soil > Agricultural land | place: USA...
GACGCGTCATTCGAGGCGGCCGTGACCGCGGACGTCCTGCAGAGTGAGAGGGAAGGGACACATGAGATCTGCATACCGGTGGCTCGCAGCCATCATCGCTGTGGAGGTGGCCGTCCAGGCGGCAGCGATAGCGTTTGCGGCGTTCGGCCTGTTCAAGTGGATCGAGGACGGCGGGGTGCTCAACAAGCAGGTGATCGAGAGCGACCAGAACGCCGGCTTCAGCGGCGAGGCCGGCTTCATGATCCACGGCATCAACGGCCAGATGATCATCCCGCTGCTCGCGATCATCCTGCTGGTCGTCTCCTTCTTCGCCAAGGTGCCCGGCGGCGTGAAGTGGGCGGGCTACGTGCTGCTCGCCGTTGTCGTGCAGGTGCTGCTCGGCATGTTCGCGCACGGTGCACCCGGGCTGGGCGCCCTGCACGGGATCAACGCCCTCATCCTCTTCACCGTCGCGATCGTCGCGTCGCGCAAGGCCAGGGCAGTGGTCACGTCCCCGGCAGAGCCCCAGGCTGAGGCGGCGCGCCTCTGACCCTCGGACAGGAGCCGTTGCCGCCGGGTCCGGACCGCCGTCGTGGGTCCGGGCGCTGGCGGCTGGCGGCTGCCCTCGTCGCGGCACTGCTGGTCCTGGTGCCCCTTGGCTGGTACTGGCAGGCCAGCAGCCTGCCGTCGACCTACTCCGTCATGGACATGGGCTACCTGGACTTCGGCGGCGGCCCCGGGTCCGCCAGCCCGGCCGGCGACGCCCACCACCATGTCGGCCAGGTGCCACCGTCCCCCTCGCAGCACCAGCGCGCGGCGGGCGACGGTCCGACCGTCAGCGTCGCCTCGCTGCGGCCTGCGCCCACCCGAGCCGCCGACGTGGAGGTGGACCTGGTCGCGAGACAGGGGCCTGTCACCCTCGCGGACGGCCGCAGGATCACGGGCTTCACCCTGAACGGCACCTCGCCGGGGCCCACCATCGAGGCCACCGAGGGCCAGCTGGTCCAGGTCACCGTGCGCAACGACAACGTGGCGGAGGGGATGACCCTGCACTGGCACGGGCTCGACGTGCCCAACGGCGAGGATGGCGTTGCCGGGGTCACCCAGGACGCCGTGCTCCCGGGCCACACCTTCACCTACCGGTTCGTCGCCGACGTGGCCGGCACGTACTGGTACCACTCGCACCAGGTCTCGCACGAGCAGGTCGTCGGTGGCCTGTTCGGCGCGCTGTTGATCCACCCCGCCACCCCGGCTCGCGGAGTGCTCGACGCCCTCGCCGTGTCGCACGTCTACGACGGGCGCAGCACCATCAACGGACGAGCGGGCGACGTGGCACAGGTCGCCCAGCCTGGCCAGACGGTGCGGGTTCGCGTCGTCAACACCGACAACGGTCCCAGCGAGGTGTGGAGCAGCGCTCCCTACCGCCTCGTGGCCGTCGACGCCCGCGACCTCCACGAGCCGGGGCAGGTGACCGGCCAGTCCGTGACCGTCACGGCGGGGGGCCGCGCGGACCTCGAGGTGCAGGTGCCCGAGGACGGCACCGGGGTGCGAGTCGTCATCGGCGGGAGCTCCTCGCTCGTGGTCGGCCCGCTGGGCGCATCGGCCCCGAGTCCTTCACAGCCGAAGGGACAGCTTGACCTGCTGACCTACGGCACGCCCACGCCCGTGGGCTTCAAAACCAGCCGGCCGGACCGCTCGTTCGACTACTCGATCGGCCGGCGTCCGGGCTTCGTCAACGGCAAACCCGGGCTGTGGTGGTCGGTCAACGGCCACCTGCTGCCGAACCTGCCGATGTTCGTCGTCAGTGAGGGAGACGTCGTCAAGGTGACCATCAGCAACCACAGTGGCGACGTCCACCCGATGCACCTCCACGGCCACCACGCCGTCGTCCTGAGCCGCGACGGCAAGCCGTCCACCGGCAGCCCGTGGTGGGTCGACTCACTCAACGTCCGCGACGGCGAGACCTACGTGGTGGCGTTCCTGGCCGACAACCCCGGCATCTGGATGGACCACTGCCACAACCTCAAGCACGCGGCCCAGGGCCTGGTCACCCACCTGATGTACGAAGGGGTCACGGAGCCGTTCCGGGTCGGCGGCAAGGCAGGGAACGAGCCCGAGTAGCACCGGGCGACAATGGGTCGGTGCCGACCTTCGAGTTCCACCACGAGTGGGCCCTCGACGCCCCCGTGCCGCGCGTCTTCGGCGCCCTCGCCGACGTGGAGCGGTATGCCGCGTGGTGGCCACAGGTGCGCACCGTCGAGCGGATCGACGAGGGGTCCGGGCGAACCGCAGTGCGCAGCTTCCTGCCGTACACCCTCGACCTCGTGCTGCGGCGCGAGGTCGAGGACGAGGCGAGCAGCGTGCTGCGCGTGGCCGTGTCGGGGGACCTCGAGGGTTGGTGCCAGTGGCAGGTGGACCCGGCCACAGAGGGCGACGGCGGCACCGTTGCCACGTTCGACCAGGTCGCCGTCGTCACCCCTGCGCTGCTGGCGCGCACCGCGCGCCTCACCGGTCCGCTCCTGAGGGCCAACCACGCGTGGATGATGCGTTCGGGCCGAGCCGGCCTCGCGGCATACCTGCGTGCGACGGGCGGGCCGGGCCGCGCGACAATCTCCGGGTGACCCGCCCCGAGCCCGCGCCTCAGCTCGGCGGGCGCCGGGCCTGGGTGGTCTACTCGGCCGCGGTCTCGATATACGTGCTGGCGGTGTTCCACCGCAGCTCGCTCGGGGTGGCCGGCCTGCTCGCCGCCGAGCGCTTCCACATCGAGGCGACGCAGCTGTCGGTGTTCACCATGGTCCAGCTGCTCGTCTACGCGGCCATGCAGATCCCGGTGGGCGCGCTGCTCGACCGGTTCGGGCCGAAGCGGCTGATCATCACCGGGGGCCTGCTGATGACCGCGGCCCAGCTGGGGTTCGCGTTCTCGCAGGGCTTCGCCGGCGGCATCATGGCCCGGGTGGTGCTGGGGATCGGCGACTCGATGATCTTCACCCCGCTGCTGCGGATCGTGGCCCTGTGGTTCCCGCCGGTGCGGATCCCGATCGTGACGCAGGTGACCGGCATGCTCGGTCAGCTCGGCGCGCTCGTGGCGGCCTCGCCGCTGGTCTACGCCCTGCACCAGTGGGGCTGGACCCCCTCGTTCGCCTCGGCCGCCCTCTTCGGGCTCGTCCTCGCCGCGCTGGTCTGGGCCGTGGTGAAGGACTCGCCGTACCCCGACCGCGAGCTCGACCAGATCAAGGTCCGGGCGCTGGCCCGCGCCGTCCGCGCCGCATGGCGGACCGACGGCACGCGGCTCGGGCTCTGGTCGCACTTCTCGGCGCAGTTCGGGGCGACGGTCTTCGCGCTCCTGTGGGGCTTTCCCTTCCTCGTTGCGGGAGAAGGGCTTTCGCCTCGGACCGCCGGCATCCTGCTCATGCTGATGACGTTCACCACCGTGGTCGCGAGCCCGCTGATCGGTGGCTTCGTCACCAAGTACCCGTTCTCCCGCTCCACCCTCATCCTCTGGATCGTCGTCTCGATCATGGCGATCTGGGCGGTGGTGCTGCTCTGGCCCGGACGGGCGCCCCTGTGGTTGCTGGTGCTGCTCGTGGTGGTCACCGCGGTGGGCGGCCCCGGCTCGATGGTCGGCTTCGACCTGGCGCGAACCTTCAACCCGCCCACCCGGCTCGGGAGTGCGACCGGCATCGTCAACGTCGGCGGCTTCCTCGCCTCGCTGTCGACCGTCACCCTGATCGGCATCATCCTCGACCGGGTCGCGCCGGGTGGGCCGAGCACCTATGACGTCCACGACTTCAAGGTCGCCATGTCCGCGCAGTACATCGTGTGGGGCCTCGGCATCGTGCAGATCATGCGCTACCGGCGCCGCGCGCGGCGCGGGCTGCGTGAGTCCGACCCCGATGCGTATGCCGCGTTGCGGGCAGGGGAGTCGATCACCCCCTAGTGGGTCTCACCGTCCTGGTGGCCGAGGCAGGCGTCTCGCCTCCCTGGGGGCGGCGCGGTGGAGGCGGTGCTGTCCCGGGCGCGTGGGTCCCCAGTCCCGAATTCTGGGGCTCTGGCCTGCGAGAACGCGGATTTCGTGATGCATTCGTAACCAATTCCGCACAGGTGATCGACCCGTCGGGTGCCACATGCTGAAAGACATTCGTGTAACTCGCGGAGTTACACGGATGTCATTTTCCCGGAACCCCCGAAACGCATGGGATCGGTGTGACGACTGGGTTTCGAGTGAAAATTCGGCCCTACTCTCGGACCGCTGCTGATACCCGAGATGAGAGGCATTTCTCCCCGTGCCTGGTGCCCTCCACACCCGCCGCGCCGTGCGCGTCGGCGCTGCCATGTCCCTCATCGCGACCATGTCGGTCACCACTGCGCTCGCCGCCACCGCCGAGCCGGCGCCCAAGCCGGTCTACCCCTCCAAGTCCCAGGTCGACCGTGCCAAGGCGGCTGTGACGAGCACGGCGGGCCAGATCTCGCAGCTGGACGCCCAGTACGCCGCGGCGAGCGCGCGACTGGCGGATGTCCAGGACCAGGCGGCCGCCGCCAACGAGGCCTACAACGGGGCACGCTACGAGCTCGACCAGCGCACCGCGGAGGCGACCGCCGCCAAGAAGCGTGCGGCGGACGCCCAGCGTCGAGCCGACGCCGCCAGCCTCGTCGTGCGCCAGTACGCCGCGACGGTCTACCAGGAGGGTGGCAGCCTCGGCTCGCTCGAGGCCTACCTGAGTGCCAGCGGTCCGCAGGACCTCATGGACCGGGCCGCTGCCCTCGAGGCCGTCGGTGACGCCCGCGCCCGGACTCTCCAGCAGGCCGCCGCCACCTCCGTGGTGGCCGACACCATGCGTCGGCAGGCGGCTCTGGCCGAAGAGCAGCAGGCTGCCGCGGCCAAGGCCGCCGAGACCGCACGGGACACCGCCAAGGCCAAGGCCGAGCAGGCCCAGGCTGCGGCGACCCAGATCCAGAGCCAGCAGGACCACCTGGCCACCCAGCTGGCGAGCCTGCGCAAGACCTCCGTCGAGCTCGAGAAGCAGCGCCAGGACGGTCTCGCGGCGGCCGCAGCGGCCCGTGCCGCAGCGGCCGAGGCGGCCCGGCAGGCTCGGCTGGCAGCGGCTCGGGCCAAGGCTGCCCGTGACGCGGCGGCCAAGCGTGCCGCCGAAGCCGCGGCCAAGCGCGCGGCTGCCGAGGCGGCCCGGCAGAGGGCCGCCGCAGAGGCCGCGGACCGGGCCGCAGCCGAGGCTGCCAAGGGCCAGACCGGCGCCGCGTCGCCGCAGCCCAGCGACCCGCCGCCCCCGCCGCCACCGTCGCGCGGTGGCGTGTCGGCGGTCATTGCCTACGCCCAGGCCCAGCTGGGCAAGCCCTACGGCTGGGGCGCCGCCGGCCCGAGCTCCTTCGACTGCTCAGGGCTGACCATGATGGCGTGGCGCCAGGCCGGGGTGTACCTGTCGCACTACACGGGGGCGCAGTGGTCGGAGACGTCGAGGGTCGCCATCAGCGACCTGCGACCGGGCGACCTGGTCTTCTTCGGCTACAGCGGCCCCTCCAGCCACCACGTCGGCCTCTACGTCGGCGACGGCCAGATGATCGAGGCCCCGCACACCGGGGCCGTCGTCCGGTACGCCTCGATCTACCGCTCCGACCTGCTGCCCTACGGCGGGCGGCCCTGACCCCGACCGCGCGGGCGGTCGAGGAAGACGCCCGCGCGGTCGCGCGGCCTCAGGTGGTGGGTGGCTTGGCCGCCGGCTCCGAGACGTGTGCCGGCAGGGTCCAGCGCGTCGTCGAGAAGTCGTGCTGGGTCGCACGCTCGAGCGCCTCGCGGACGCACTGCTCGGCGTCGGCGCGGCCGGCCCAGTGGGCGCCCTCGACCGACTTGCCGGGCTCGAGGTCCTTGTAGGTCTCGAAGAAGTGCTGGATCTCCAGCCGGTCGAACTCGTTGATGTGCTCGAGCTCGGTGATGTGCGCCTGGCGCGGGTCGCCGGCCGGGACGCACAGGATCTTGTCGTCACCCCCGGCCTCGTCGCGCATGTGGAACATCCCGATCGGGCGCGCGCGGACCAGGCACCCCGGCCAGGTCGGCTCCTCCAGCAGGACCAGCGCGTCGAGCGGGTCGCCGTCCTCACCGAGGCTGTCCTCGACGTAGCCGTAGTCGGCGGGGTAGCGCGTCGAGGTGAACAGGAGCCGGTCCAGCCGGATCCGGCCCGTCGCGTGGTCGACCTCGTACTTGTTCCGTGCCCCCTGGGGGATCTCGATCGTCACGTCGAACTCCACGACGCTGCCCCTTTCTGTCGCGCGCCCGGGGATCCACCTGGGCTCGCCCGGTTATGACCTAGGCTCGCCGACAAGTGTTCCGCATGGCGCAAGTCCAGTCCTGAGGGGGTCGCGTGCGTCGGTTGGCAGCCATTTGCGCCGCTTTCCTGGTGCTCCTCCTCGGCTACGCCACCCTCGACGTCTACGACCTCGCGCCAGGCATCCTCACCCGCTCGCGGCCGGCCCCGACACCGGCGGCAACACCGACCAGCGGCGCGCCCGCGCCCGTGGTGGCCGTGCCGCAGGTCGACCCCCAGGCCCGGCCGCTCGAGCCGGCCTCGGCCAACGCACCGATCCCCGACGCCGCGAAGCTCGCCAGGACTCTCGACCACGTCGTGGCCGACCCTGCGCTCGGCCCTCACCCCGGCGTGGTGGTCCGGGACGCCTTCACCGGCGAGCACCTGTTCGACCGGGCTGCCGACACCCCGCGCACGGCCGCCTCGACCGGCAAGCTCCTCACCGCCGTCGCCGTCGCCACCACCCTCGATGTGAACGCGCGGCTGCCCACGACGGTCGTGCAAGGAGCCACACCGGACGAGATCGTGCTCGTCGCCGGCGGTGACTCGATGCTCGCAAAGGGCAAGGGCGACCCCTCGGCAGTCGAGGGGCACGCCGGGATCGCCGACCTCGCCAGCCAGGTGGCGACAGCCCTGCAGGCCGGCGGCACGACCGCCGTCACGCTGCGGCTCGACACGACCTACTGCCACGGCGACCGCTGGGCGCCAGGCTGGAGCGACGCGGACGTGCGCGCCGGCTACACCGGCGGCGTCTCCATGCTCGGCCTGGCCGGGCAGCGCGCAGTGCCCTTCAGGCCGGCACCGAGGGACCCCGAGGCCACGGCCGCGAAGGCGCTCGCGGTCTCCCTCAAGGCCCTGGGGATCACCGTGCGGCTCGCACCGGAGAGCACGTGGCTCATCCCTGCGCCGAAGGGCTCCCCAGTGCTCGGCACCGTCGAGTCGGCGCCCATCGGCGACATCCTCTCCTTGGCCCTCGACGACAGCGACAATGCCCTGACCGAGGGGCTCGCCCGGCAGGCCACGGTCAAGGCCGGTGGGCAGCCCACCTTCGCCGCGGCAGTGGCCTTCGTGAGGCAGAAGGTCACCGAGCTGGGGGTCGACCTGAGCGGTGCCACCGTCAAGGACACCAGCGGGCTGACGTCAGGGCAGTCGATCCCGCCACGGGTCCTGTCCGACGTCCTGCAGCTGGGGACGGACGGGACGGTCCCAGCGATGCAGGAGGTCGTGGCCGAGCTCCCGGTCGCCGGGCTCAGCGGCACCCTCCACGACCGTTTCGACGCCAAGGGGACCCACGCCGTCGCGGGCCTCGCCCGCGCCAAGACGGGCACCCTGACGGGCTCGAGCGCGATGGCCGGCACCGTGATCGACGCGGACGGCAGGGTGCTGAGCTACGTGGTGCTCGCCACCGCGTTGCCGCCCGGAGCAGGAACCCTCGCCGCGCGGGCGGCGTTGGACCGCTTCGTTGCCACGCTCGCGACCTGCGGCTGCCGGTGACCTACCGTGAGGGGATGACCGTGCCCGAGACCGCCACGTCCAGCGCCCGCTACGTCGACTGGGAGTTCGCCAAGTCGGCCGGGGCGCGGCTGGTGGCGCCCGGTCCGAGCGTCACCGCCGCGGAGGCGGCCAAGGTGGTGGCTGACGTCCGTGCCGCCGCATCACGGGCGCAGTCCCCGGTCGCCGAGACCGCCCGGCTGCACGCGCCGGGCGACGCCCCCGCGCCCGTCGTGGTCGACCGACCCACGTGGATCGCGCTCAACGCCGACTCGATGGCCGCGCTGATGGACCCGGTCGTCGGCAAGCTCGTCAGCAAGCAGAAGTCCCAGCCCAACCCGACCATCAAGGCCATCGGCGGCAAGGTCACCGGAGGCGAGGCCGGTGCGCTGCTCGCCTTCATGGCCGGCAAGGTGCTCGGCCAGTACGACCTGGCACCCGGTGGCACCCCCAGGCTGATGCTCGTCGCGCCCAACCTCGTGCAGGTGGAGCGCGAGCTCGGTGTGGATCCCTCGGACTTCCGCCTGTGGGTGTGCATGCACGAGGAGACCCACCGCGTGCAGTTCACCGCGGTCCCCTGGCTGCGCGACCACATGGTCGACCGGGTGCGGACGCTCGCCACCGACCTGGTGCCCGACCCCGAGTCGCTCCAGGAGACCCTGTCGCGCCTGAGCCACCAGCTACCCGACGCGTTCCGCTCCGGCGGAGCCGGTCTCACCGACCTGATCACCACCCCGCAGCAGCGGGCCGAGCTGGCCAAGGTGACTGCGGTCATGTCGCTGCTCGAGGGCCACGCCGACGTCGTCATGGACGAGGTCGGGCCGCAGGTGATCCCGTCCGTGGCCCAGATCCGCGAGAAGTTCAACCAGCGCCGCAAGGGCGTGGGCGCCTTCGACCGGATGCTGCGGCGCCTGCTCGGCCTCGAGGCCAAGATGCGCCAGTACCGCGACGGGGCCGTCTTCGTCCGCGAGGTCACCGACAAGGTCGGCGTCGACGGCTTCAACCGGGTCTGGGACTCCCCCGAGAACCTGCCCCTGCCCGCCGAGATCGAGAAGCCGGCCGCGTGGGTCGCCCGCGTGCACGGCTGAGGGCTCGGTGAGCGGGCCGCACCCCGCCACGGCCGCCGTGCGGCTCGCCGTCCGGGAGTGCCTCGCCGAGTGCGCCCCCGGCGACCTGGTGCTCGTCGCCTGCAGCGGGGGCGCGGACTCCCTGTCCCTTTCCGCAGCCGTCGCGTTCGAGGCCCCGAAGCTGGCTCTCCGGGCGGGCGCCGTGGTCGTGGACCACGGGCTGCAGGACGGGTCGGCCGAGGTGGCGGGTCGCGCTGCCGCCGTGGTCCGCAGCCTGGGGCTCGACCCGGTCGAGGTGGTCCGGGTCGAGGTGCAGTCCACCTCCGAGGGGCTCGAGGCCGCTGCGCGTGCGGTCCGCTACGTGGCGCTCGACGCGGCCGCCAACCGTCGGCGAGCCAGCCTTGTGCTGCTCGGGCACACCCTCGACGACCAGGCGGAGCAGGTGCTCCTCGGCCTCACCCGGGGTGCCGGGGCCCGGTCCCTGGCCGGTATGCCGCGTGCCCGCGACCGCTTCCGGCGTCCCCTCCTCGGGGTCACCGGTGAGCAGGCCAGGGCGTCCTGCCGGGCGGAGGGGCTCACCTGGTGGGAGGACCCGATGAACGCCGATCCCGCCTACACCCGGGTCCGGGCGCGGCGTGCGCTCGTCGAGCTCGAGCGCGACCTCGGTCCGGGCATCGCCGCGGCCCTCGCCCGATCCGCCGACCAGCTGCGCGAGGACGCCGACCACCTCGACGCACTCGCCGACGAGGCGCTTGGCCGGCTCCTCGACCCCGATCGACGTAGCCGCGCCGGGGACCCCGGGCGCGTCCACAACGAACCGGGGGACGTGTCGGTCGAGGAGCTGGCTGCGCTGTCGCGGGCGGTGCGCACCCGGGTCTGGCGAAGGCTGCTCGTCGCGGCCGGTGCGCCGGCCGGGCAGGTGACCACGCGGCATACGGACGCGTGCGACGCGCTGCTCACCCGCTGGCACGGGCAGGGTCCGGTCCACGCGGCGGGCGACCTGCGGATCGTGCGATCCGGCGGTCGGGTGTCCATCACCCCCGCCCCTCGGGTTGAATGGGACCGAACCCCAGAACCAGCCGATCAGGAGTAGAGCCGTGGACGCTGCCCACATGGGAGCCGACCTGGAGAAGGTGCTCATCACCGAGAAGGAGATCCTCGAGCGGCTCGACGAGCTCGCCAAGGAGATCTGGGCGGAGTACGAAGGCAAGGACCTGCTGCTCGTCGGCGTCCTCAAGGGGGCCGTCATGGTGATGGCCGACCTGTCGCGCGCACTGCCCGGCACGGCCCCCGTCGACTGGATGGCGGTCTCGTCCTACGGCTCGGGCACCAAGTCCTCCGGCGTGGTGCGGATCCTCAAGGACCTCGACACCGACATCACCGGCAAGCACGTGCTCATCGTCGAGGACATCGTCGACTCCGGGCTGACGCTGTCGTGGATCAAGTCCAACCTGCTGTCGCGCTCGCCGGCGTCGGTCGAGATCTGCACGCTGCTGCGCAAGCCCGAAGCGGCCAAGGTCGAGATCGAGGTGCGCTGGGTGGGCTTCGACATCGCCAACGAGTTCGTCGTGGGCTACGGCCTCGACTACGCCGAGCAGTACCGCAACCTGCGCGAGGTCGGCACGCTCGCCCCGCACGTCTACGCCTGAGGCGCGAAGGCGGAACACCACCGCCCACCGGGTCGTTGAGCAGCAGGAACGGCGCCCCTCGCGCCGTAGTACCGTCGTTGCATCGGAGCGTCCGGGAGTGGGCGCGACGCACGTTGACCGAGCAGGAGGCACGGGGCGGCCAGCCCCGCTACACACATGGACTTCAAGCGCATCCTGAGGGCCCCGTTGTTCTGGGTCGTCGCCGTCATCGCGATCACCCTGATGGTGTTCTCGTTCAGCGACGCGGGCGGCTACACCCGGATCGACACCTCGGCGGCCCAGCAGCTGATCTCCCAGGACAAGGTCGAGCGTGCCGTCGTCACCAACAACGAGGTGGTCGACCTCGACCTCAAGAAGGGCGTCACCTACTCCGACGGCAAGAACGTCAAGGACGCCACCAAGGTGCGCACCCAGTACGTCGACGCGGCTGGGCCCGGGATCATCAAGCTGCTCGACGACAACCAGCCCCCCGGTGGGGTGGACCAGCAGGTCAAGGACACCAACCCGATCCTCGCGCTGCTCGGCTCGTTGCTGCCCATCATCATCCTGCTCGGCCTGTTCTGGTTCCTGATGAACCAGATGCAGGGCGGCGGCTCGCGGGTCATGCAGTTCGGCAAGTCCAAGGCCAAGCTCGCCACCAAGGACACCCCCAAGGTCACCTTCTCCGACGTGGCCGGCGTGGACGAGGCCGTCGAGGAGCTCCACGAGATCAAGGAGTTCCTCGCCGAGCCGGCGAAGTTCCTCGCGGTGGGCGCCAAGATCCCCAAGGGCGTGCTCCTCTACGGCCCGCCCGGCACCGGCAAGACCCTGCTCGCCCGCGCAGTGGCGGGTGAGGCCGGCGTGCCGTTCTACTCGATCTCCGGCTCGGACTTCGTCGAGATGTTCGTCGGCGTGGGCGCCTCCCGGGTGCGCGACCTGTTCGAGCAGGCCAAGGCCAACGCGCCCGCCATCGTGTTCGTCGACGAGATCGACGCCGTCGGCCGGCACCGTGGCGCCGGGCTCGGCGGTGGGCACGACGAGCGCGAGCAGACGCTCAACCAGCTGCTCGTCGAGATGGACGGCTTCGACGTCAAGACCAACGTCATCCTCATCGCAGCCACCAACCGCCCTGACATCCTCGACCCGGCGCTGCTGCGGCCGGGCCGGTTCGACCGGCAGATCGCGGTCGAGGCGCCGGACATGATCGGCCGCCACCGGATCCTCGAGGTCCACGCCCAGGGCAAGCCGATGGCGACCGGTGTCGACCTGCTCGCCGTCGCAAGGCGGACCCCGGGGTTCACCGGCGCCGACCTGGCCAACGTGCTCAACGAGGCCGCGCTGCTCACCGCTCGCAGCGACAAGAAGCTGATCGATGACGCCTCCCTCGACGAGGCGATCGACCGGGTCATCGCCGGTCCGCAGAAGCGGACCCGCATCATGTCGGCCAAGGAGCGCAAGATCACGGCCTACCACGAGGGTGGACACGCCCTGGTGGCCTCGGCGATGAACCACCTCGACCCGGTCACCAAGGTGACGATCCTGCCGCGCGGGCGAGCCCTCGGCTACACCATGGTGATGCCGACCGACGACAAGTACTCCACCACCCGCAACGAGATCCTCGACCAGCTCGCCTACGCGCTCGGCGGCCGCGTGGCCGAGGAGGTCGTCTTCCACGACCCCACCACGGGTGCCGCCAATGACATCGAGAAGGCCACCGGCATGGCCCGCAAGATGGTCGTCGAGTACGGCATGAGCGAACGGATCGGCGCCATCAAGCTCGGCCAGTCGCAAGGCGAGGTCTTCCTCGGTCGCGACTACGGTCACGAGCGCGACTACTCCGAGGAGATCGCCGGGGTCGTCGACACCGAGGTGCGCAAGCTCATCGAGAACGCCCACGACGAGGCGTGGCACGTGATCAACGACAACCGCGACATCCTCGACCACCTCGTCCTGCAGCTGCTCGAGCACGAGACGCTCAATGCCAAGGAGCTCGCAGGGATCTTCGAGCCGGTGCGCAAGCGGCCGCTCCGCCCGACCTGGCTGTCCAGCGAGACGCGGTTCCTGTCCGACCTGCCACCCGTGCTGACCCCGCAGGAGAAGGCCGCGCAGAACGGCTCGGCCAACGGCCACCAGTCCGCGGGCAGCGACCCGGACACCGCCGAGGCGATCGACAGGGCCGCGGAGGCCGGTGCGTTGACCACCGACGAGGAGCACCCGCCCACCGAGGTGGTCGAGGTCCCCGAGGGTGACCCGGTC
>Ga0308175_100002449_pt1 | contig 12732 bp, 9 predicted proteins | sample PhyCR1_3_FD_203893 | JGI IMG/M metagenome (GOLD analysis project Ga0308175, IMG submission 203893) | Soil microbial communities from UC Gill Tract Community Farm, Albany, California, United States - DLSLS.C.R1 | ecosystem: Environmental > Terrestrial > Soil > Agricultural land | place: USA...
TGGGCGACGGAAAGAAAAGGTGGGCAGAGAAGAAGAAGAAACCCAATCTCAGAGCTTGACAACCGGGACCCTCATAGAAGCCCTGGGCTGTGTTCTCCCGGCCCGTTGGGCCGGACGCGGCAGGCCGATCGTGTCGAGGGTGCCCAGTGTTCCAGGAGTTGGAGTTGGGTGCCAGGCGAATCGTCAGGCGCCGAGGGGGCGGGGGGCGGGGTGCCAGCCGAATCGTCGCCGGACCATCGAAGCTCCCGATCGGCCAGCGATTTCCTCGACATCGACATCCGAAGCTCTCCCTTGGAGAAAAATGGCTCTGGACCGGCGCCGATCCGGCAGACCATTCCGTGGATTCCCCGAGCGGCCCATCCGGTGGACCTTTCGGTACGTCCGGGATCTTGAGGAAGACAGTCAAATCCAGCAGGAGGAGGCGCGGACCGGAAGAGCGGGCTTGGAGGGTGGGAGCGTGGCGGCCGAGGCTTGGAGCCTCAAGAGTTGAGGCTTGGAGCGCGAGGGCTGAGGCTCCATGCCTCGGAGGGAGAGACCGGGAGCGCGCCGGCTGAGGCTCGGTACCTCAGATACTGGGGTGGAAGCGTCAGAGATCGAGACTCGGAGACTCAACCCTTCAGGCCCGCAGCGCCGGCGCTGAGGCTCGGAGCCTCAGGTGCTGAGGGTCCGAGCGCCAGTGCTGAGGCTCAGAGGCCCGGCTACGGCGACGGTTGAAACCCGCGATGTCCGGCTTCGGCGTCATGGCACACAGGCCTGCCGCTGCAGGGTGATTCTACCAGGAAGGATGCCGCGAAGAGGCCCAAACCAGGTGCCAGGCGAAGAGTCAGGGGCAGCACTTCAGGATGGGCTAGAATGCCTCGGCCGGGGATGGTTCCCGGCGCCATCTGGGAGTACCCCATGAAGAAGCAGCCAAAGAAGCTGAAACTTGCGAAGGAGACGGTGCGGAGTCTGGAATCCCTGGAAAACGTCCAAGGCGGGACTGGATATCCTGTCACCGATTACAGCTGTAACTTCTTCTGCCGGGACCAGCCGGTTACCACCGGCAATTGCGCTTAGCTGCGCCGCCTTACCACCCACATTGAGCTCGGACACGCCCCCTTGGGACCACCGGCGGTCCCAGGGGGGCTCGGACGCGGAGCTCAGCCTTTGTAGAAGGTCGCTCCCCGCTTCGCCATGTCCCGCAGCAGCGCCGCCGGACGCAGCCTCTCCCCATACTTCTCGGCGTAGCGGTCCAGCGTCTCCACCACCCAGGGGAGCCCCTGGCGGTCGGCTTCGCGCAGGAGGCCGCCTCGGAACGGCGGGAAGCCGAAGCCGAAGATGACTCCGATGTCGACGTCCGCGGGGTTGGTGATGATCTTCTCTTCCATGCAGCGGGCGGTCTCGTTGAGCATCTGGAGCCAGCAGCGCTCGGTGATTTCCTGATCGTCGATCGGCTTGCCGTTCCAGCCGAGCAGGGGGTAGACGGCGGGGTCGACCCGCTTCGACGTCTTCCCCTTCTTCCCCTCCTCATAGAGGTAGAAGCCCCGCTTCGCCTTCCGGCCGAGACGGCGGTCGGCGATCATGCGCTCGAAGATGGGCGGCGGCGCGACCCGGTCCCCCAGGGCGTCGCGCACCACCTGGCCGGCGTGGCGGGCGACGTCGAGCCCGACCTCGTCGAGCAGCGCGAAGGGGCCCACGGGCCACCCCCAGCGGGTCATGGCGTGGTCGACCGTCTCGATGTCCGCCCCCTCGGCGAGCATCCAGGCGGCCTCGTTGAGCATGGCGCCGAGGACGCGGGAGGTGAAGAAGCCGGGGCCGTCGCCGACCACGATTACCGTCTTGCCCATGGTCCGGCCCAGCGCGACCGTGGTGGCCAGGGCCTCCTCGGAGGTGCCGGGGTGGCGGATCACCTCCAGCAGGGGCATCTTGGCCACCGGGCTGAAGAAGTGCATGCCCACCACCCGCTCAGGGTGGCGGCTCCCCTCGGCGATGCGGGCGATGGGGATCGCCGAGGTGTTGGAGGCGAAGATCAGACCCTCGGGGGCCACCGCCTCGGTCTCGCGCAGGACGGCGTGCTTGACGCCGAGGTCCTCGAAGACCGCCTCGACCACGAAGTCGCTCCGCCGCAGGGCCTCGTATTCGATGGTCGGCAGGATCCTGCCGAGGTCGCGCTTGGCCTCGGCCTCGGTGGCGCGGCGGCGCTTGACCCTTTCGCGGAATTGCTGCTGGCAGAAGGCGAAGCCGCGGCCCACGGCGGCGAGGTCCTTGTCCTTGAGGACGATCGGCACCCCCTTCTGGGCCAGCACCTGGGCGATCCCCGCGCCCATGAAGCCGGCGCCGAGGACGCCCACGGTCTCGACCGGCCGGGCGGCGCGGGCGATCTTGCCGGCCCGGGCCTCCACCTCGTTCTTGGCGAAGAAGATGGAGATCAGGTTCTTGGCGGTCTCGGTGGTCACCAGCTCGGAGAAGGCTCCCGCCTCCAGGTCGAGGGCGCGGCGAAGGGGCAGCTTCAGCCCCTCGCGGACGATGCCGATCGCCACCAGCGGCGCCGGGTAGTGGCCGCCGGTCTTCTCCATCACGCCGGCGCGGGCCTTGTCCCAGACCATCTTGCCGCCCAGCGGGGTGCGGGCCAGGAAGTCGCCGGCGCGGGAGGCCATGGGCCTCTTGGCCTTCTTCGTCTCGCCGCGGCCGCGCACGGCCCGCTCGGCCGCCGCGCGCAGGTCGGAGGGGTGGCAGGTGTCGTCCACCAGGCCGAGGCGGCGGGCTTTTCGGGCGTCCACCTGCCTGCCGGTGAGGATGAGGTCGAGGGCGTCGGGCACGCCGATCAGCCGCGGCAGGCGCTGGGTGCCGCCGAGGCCCGGGATCAGGCCGAGCTGGACCTCGGGAAGCCCCAGCTTCGTTTTCGGATGCTCGGTGGCGATCCGGCGCCGGCAGGCGAGGGCGAGCTCCAGACCGCCTCCCAGGGCCGCGCCGTGGATGGCGGCCACGGTGGGGAAGGGGAGGGCGGCCAGCCGCTCCATCAGATCGTGGCCGCGCCGCAGCATGGCGATCACGTCCAGGGGATCGGAGAGGGCGAGCAGCTCCTCCAGGTCGGCGCCGGCCACGAAGCCGTCCGGCTTGCCGGAGTAGATCACCAGCCCTTCCGGACGCTCGCGCTCGACGCGGGCGATCTGATCCTCGAACCAGTCGAAGAGGCGGGTGGAGAGGGTGTTGACCTTCTTGCCGGGATCGTCGAGGCGCAGCCAGGCGATCCCATCCTCCAGGGCCAGCAGGCCGGGCTCAGCCGCGGCCGGGACATTCTTCACTCGGGGCTCTGCTTCGATGACGCTCATACGGCCATCCTAGAGATCGATGCCGCAGTGTGTCAAGGATTTTGCCGCGCAGGCGAAAGGCTTGACAGCGCCTTCTTATGCTAAAATCACATCAAGAAGTCCCACCGCTGCGCTCGCTCTGAGGAGGGAGACGTGCTCAAAAATTCGTTTGCAGCATACCGGCTGGCCGGCCGGAGCCTGATCCTGCTGATGTTTCTGGGAACGCTGGCGATCGTTCCGGCGCGGGTTTCCGCGCAGGCGGTCTGCTCCCCCACCCCCACCGCCCTCTGTCTCCAGGGCTCCCGCTTCCAGGCCGAGGTGACCTGGACGGCGCCGGGGTTCGGCTCCGGGCCGGGGAGGGCGGTGCCGCTGACGGGGGATACGGGGTACTTCTGGTTCTTCTCGAATTCCAACGTCGAGCTGATGGTCAAGGTGCTCGACGGCCGGGCGGTGAACCGGCACTTCTGGGTCTTTTTCGGCGGGCTCTCGGACGTCGGGTACACGCTGACGGTCACCGATCTCCAGACCGGCGCCAACGAAGTCTTCACCAATCCGCAAGGGCGGCTCGCCAGCGTGTCGGACGTCGCCGCGTTCCCTCCGGAGGGGCCGCCGCCGGCCGCGTCCCGGGCCGCCTCCCTGGGGGCCTTCACGAGCGCTCCGCCGGAGGCTCCGCTGCGCGCGGGCGGGGAGATCCCGTTGAACGCCGTAACCGCCGGGAACCAGACCTTCCCCGCCGTCGCGGTCGCTCCGGACGGCAACTTCATGACGGTGTGGACGCGGGAGCCGCTCCCCGCGAACGGCCAGGCGGATTTCGTCGGCCGGATCTATGACGCCGCCGGGAATCCGCGCACTGGCGAGATCCGAATCAACGACACGCCTCTCACCGGCTACCATCCCCGGGCCCGGGTGGCGGCCAACGCCGCGGGCGGATTCATGGTGGTCTGGTCCGACAGCCTGTTCAGCGGGCGGCTGGCCCAGGCGCGCCTCTACAGCTCCGGCGGGCAGCCGCTCGGCGGGGTGATCCAGCTCGCCGCCGGGAACGACGCGGGCTTTCCGTTCGTCTCCTCTCCGGACGTGACCGCCGACCCCGCCGGCGGCTTCCTCACGGCGTGGATCGAGTACGGCGATCTGGGCGCCACGACCCTGGTCACGCAGCGTTTCGACGCCCAGGGGGGCCCGCTTGGGAGCCCGGTCACGTTCAGCGCGCAGTTTTCGATCGAGGCGCCCCGCCTGGCGACCTTCCCCGGCGGTGGCTTCCTGGTGGCCTGGGCCGCGGTCGGCTCGGGGACCGATTTCTTCGTCTCGGATCTCTGGGCCCAGCGGCTCGACGCCTTCGGGCAACCCGTGGGGGCCTCCATCCTCCTCAATCCGGAGTCCCGCCAGTTGGGAGGCAAGGCGCTGATCGCGCCGGTCACCTACGCGGACGGCGGCTTCTCGGTGATCTGGGTCTCCGTCCAGCTCCTCTATCCTCTCAAGAACGGGCTGTCCGCCCGCCGGTTCAACGCGGACGGCACGCCGGCCGGCGGCATCACCTCGATCCGGCCCGATTTCTCGGACTCGACCTCGGCGCCGGCCGCCATCGCACTCCCCTCGGGGGACACCTGGATCTTGTGGAACCACGAGGGGACATCCGCGGCGACCGCCAACGGCATCTACTCCGGCGTCTTCGATCCCGCCTGGACGCTCCAGGGGGGCGTCACCCAGGTCAACGCCTTCTCGTCCCCGTCGGGCGAGACCGATCCGGCGGTGGCCGCGGCGGGGGTCAACGCCGTCGCGGTCTGGTCGGACGAGCCTCAATTCATCATCATCGACCCGCCGCCGCCCAATCTGCCCGGCGGCGGCGTCTTCGGCCAGCGCTTCACGCTCGCGAGCTGCGCGCTCGGCTCTGACGAGCTCTGCCTGGGCGGACGGTTCCGCGCCGGGGTCCAATTCACCGATCCGCGGAACGGCCAGGCCTCGTCCGGGAGGCCGGTGCCGCTGACCGGCGACACCGGCGCCTTCTGGTTCTTCGCTCCGGCGAACCTGGAGCTGGTGCTCAAAGTGCTCGACGGCCGCGCCGTCAACGGCCACTTCTGGGTGTTCTACGGCGCATTGTCGGACGTGGCCTACACGGTCACGGTGACCGACACCGTCACGGGCGCCAGCCGGACGTATCACAACGATCCGCACCACCTGGCCAGCAGGTCGGACGTCACCGCCTTCTAGGAGGATGCGATGAGAAGATTTCTGGCGCTTCTGGCTTTCCCCCTGGCGTTCGGGCTCGCCGCCGTCCCGGCGCTGGCGCAGGGGGGCTGCTTCCCTGACGCCACCCATCTCTGCCTGAACGGCGCGCGCTTCCAGGCCGAGGTCACCTGGTCGGTGCCGGGGCTCGGCACGGGCGCGGGCCAGGCCGTGCCGCTGACGGACGACACCGGCAGCTTCTGGTTCTTCGACAACTCCAACCTGGAGCTGATGATCAAGGTGCTGGACGGCCGCGGCGTCAACAGCCATTTCTGGGTGTTCTACGGCGGCCTTTCGGACGTCGAATACCGGATCACCGTCACCGACACGGCGACGGGGGTCCAGGAGATCTACGTCAATCCGGCGGGCCGGCTGGCCAGCGCGTCGGACGTCTCGGCGTTCGATCCCGAGCGTCCGCCCGTGGACCCGGTGGCGAATGACTCCGCGCTCCCGGAACGGGCGCCGTCGCGCCTGGGGCCGGAATTCCAGGTGAACGTCACGGCGAAGGGGGGCCAGGGGTCTCCGGCCGTGGCCATCGGACCGGACGGCGGCTCCATGATCGTCTGGCAGGGGGACCCCGGCGGCGCGCAAGGCCGTTTCTATGATGCCGCCGGCCGGCCCCGCGGCGGCGAGATCGTCCTGTCGCCGGGCGCCGTGAGGCCCCAGCAGGCCCGGGTGGCGGCCGACGCTTCCGGCCGCTACATGGTGGTCTGGAACGACCAGGCGCGCGTGAGGGGGAGGATCTACAGCTCCGGCGGGCAGCCGGCTACGGACGAGCTCGCGGCCGGCTTCAGCCCCCAGCAGCAGGGGCTGCCCGACGTCGTCGCCGATCCGGCCGGCGGCTTCCTCGTGGCCTGGCCGGAGAACGGCGATCACACCCTGCGGCTGCAGCGCTTCGGCTCGCTGGGAAACCTGGCGGGGAACGAGATCGCGCTCACCCGGCCGGGCTACGACGTCCGGCTGGCGGCGTACCCCGCCGGAGGCGGCTTCGTGCTGGCCTGGGCCGAAGGGGCCGGATTCCCGGGCAGCCTGGAGACCGACGTGCGGGCGCTGCGCCTCGACTCTCTGGGACGGCCCGTGGGCTCCTCCGCCCTGCTGGTCAATTACGACCCCGTCCGCCATGCCGGCTATCACTTCGGCCCGGTGCCGGTCGTCCATCCCGACGGCGGCTTCTCGGTGGTCTGGACGACCTCTCCTGGGGGGAACCCGCACGTGGGCCCGGGCGTCTCCGTCCGCCGGTACGGCGCGGACGGCCAGCCGGCCGGGAACGTCCTCTTCCAGGTCACCGGGGCATTCAACGGGGTGGGGAAGTGGAAGGGCAACGCCGTCGCCCTCCCCTCGGGAGCGGTGATGGTCCTCTGGTATGAGGAGGGGAGGGCCGAGGACCTCGACGGCGGCACCTTCGCGCGCCTGTTCGACGCCTCCTGGAAGCCGCTGGGGAGCTCCTTCCGGGTCAACACCTACACCCAGAATCTGCAGATCCTGCCGGCCGCAGCCGCGGACGCCGCGGGCAACGTGGTCACGGCCTGGACGAGCTCCCCCCCGATCTTCGTCTTCCCGGAGGGCCCTTCCATCCCGGGCCAGGACGGCGACGGCTCCGGGGTCTTCGCCCAGCGCTTCTCGACGGCGAGCTGCCCCGGCACGGACCAGCTCTGCCTGGGCGGCGGGCGGTTCCGCGTCGCGGTCCAGTACACGGACCCCACGTCCGGCGAGACCCGGGCCGGCCACGCCGCGCCGCTCACCGGCGACAGCGGCGCCTTCTGGTTCTACGCGCCGAGCAACGCCGAGCTGCTGATCAAGGTGCTCGACGGCCGCCTCGTCAACGGCTACTTCTGGGTCTTCTACGGGGCGCTCTCGGACGTGGAGTACACGATCACGGTGACCGACACCGCCACGGGCCAGCGCCGGACCTACCACAACAGCCCCCATCATCAGGGCAGCCGGTCGGATGTCACCGCCTTCGCGGCGGCGGGATCGCGCTGAACGGAGGGATCATGAAAAGGTTTCTTTTCGCTTGCGTTCCGCTGCTCCTCGGCCTCGGCGTCCTTCCCGCCCTGGCGGCCGCGCCGCCCGCGGCGGGCCCGAATTTCCAGGTGAATCAGCTCACCACGGGCCCCCAATCCGGTCCGGACGTCGCCCAGGACACCGCCGGGGACATCGTGGCGGTGTGGATCGACAGCGGCCACGCGCCCATCGTCCTGGTCAAGGCCCGCCTCTTCAACGCCACGGGAGCGCCCACGAGCGGCGAGATCGTGGTGGCGCAGCTCATCTTCGGCACCCGGTCGGCGCCGCGGGTGGCCATGACGCCGCTCGGCGAATTCGTGGTGGCCTGGGAGGACGGTGGGAACATCTTCCTCCGGCGTTTCAACCGGCTGGGACAGGGAAATCTCCTCGCCATCGATCCGCCCCCCCTGGGCGACCGGCGCTCTCCGGACGTGACCATGGATGCCGCGGGCAACGCCTACGCTGTCTGGTCGGAGCCGCGGCTCACCGGTGATCTCATCTTCCTGCAGCGGTATGGCGCGGATGGCTTCCCGGTGGGCGCGCCCGAGCAGGTCAACCAGCCGGCTCCCTTCACCCGGGACAACCCGCGGATCGCGGCGGACCCCGCCGGCGACCTGCTGGTCACCTGGGACGACACCCGAGGGCAGGGAGGGTTCAACGACGCCATCTATGCCCGCCGCTATGCCGCCTCCGGAGCGCGGGGACCGGAGGTGCCGGTCGACGCGGATACCCTGGCGTTTCAGTTGGGGAGCGCTCCGATCCTCTATCCCGACGGGACGGGCGCGGTGGTCTTCAACGATTACCAGGCGAACGCGATCCTGGTCCGCCGCCTGGACGCCGCCGGGATGCCGTCAGGCGCTCCGATCCCGCTCGGCGACCTCGGGGGACACGGCTTCTTCCACACGCCCGGCGCGGCGGCCGGTCCGGACAGGACCGTCCTGGTGGCCTGGCTGAAGGGCGACGCTCTGGTCCATGCCCGTTTTTTCGACAGCTCCTGGAGCCCGCTCGGCGGGGAGCTCACGCTCAGCGCGGACACCACGGACTTCGAAACGGACCCGGCGGTGTCGGCTGGAGGAGCCGGGAGCTTCGCCGCCGTCTGGGCCAGCAACGGCATCCCGGTCCCCACCTTCCCGATCCATAACGACGGACGGGACGGCAGCCAGTCCGGCATCTTCGGCCAGGCGTTCCTGGCTCCCGGCTGCGCCGCCGGCTCCGAGGTCCTCTGCCTGCAGGGCGGGCGATTCCAGGCGCGGGTGACGTGGAAGAACCCCTACACCGGCGAGACCGGCACGGGCAAGACCCTGCCGCTCACCGGCGATACCGGCGCCTTCTGGTTCTTCGATCCCAACAACCTGGAGCTGATGCTGAAGGTGCTCGACGGCCGTCTCGTCAACGGCTACTTCTGGGTCTTCTACGGCTCGCTCTCGAACGTGGAGTACACGCTGACCCTCACCGACACCGTGACGGGAACGGCGAAGATGTACCACAACGCGCCCTTCCAGTTCGGCAGCCAGGAGGACGTCACGGCCTTCAAGGTGGCGCCATCCGCCGCCCTCGCCACGCAGTCAGCACCGCTGAAGGAGCTCGCCGCGCCGCCCCTCCCGGTAGATGACGGCCTCTTCGAGGCGCCCAACTGCCCCGCCACGCCCACGGCGTTCTGCGCCCAGAACCGGTTCCGGGTGGAGGTGAGCTTCGTCGATCCCCGCGACGGGATCGCCGGGCAGGGGCGCGCCGTCAAGCTCACCGCTGATACCGGGATCTTCTGGTTCTTCTCCCCGTCGAACCTGGAGCTGATGGTGAAGGTGCTCGACGGCGGCGGGGTCAACGGCCACTTCTGGGTCTTCTACGGGGCGCTCTCGGACGTCGACTACACGATCACGGTGACCGACACCGCGACGGGGGCGCAGAAGACGTACCACAACCCGCTCCACCACCTCGCCAGCGGGGCGGATCTCGACGCGTTCCCGGCGGCGCGGTAGCGTTCTGTAGGGGCGGCCCTATGTGGCCGCCCTGTTTCCCGCCCCCAGGGCGGCCACGCAGGGCCGCCCCTACAGGGAATCGGGCTCCGGCCCCTCCAGGCTCTGCACGATCTGGGTGACCTCGACCTCGGCCTTGCGGATCTTGCCGCGGCAGAGGTCGAGGAGCACGGCGGCGCGGCGCAGCTCCTCGGCCAGGCGGTCGATGTCGATCTCCTCCCCCTCGATGCGCTCGAGGATGCCTTCCAGCTCGTCCATCGCCGCGCGGAAGCTCAAGGGGATCTCGCCGGCCTGGGCCGGATTCTCTCGCGGTTCGCTCATCCTTCCTCCACTCGGCTCTTGAAGTCCCCCCCGGACACGCGGGTGGCGACGAGGTCTCCCGGTCTCACCTGATCCGGCTGCCGCACGAGCCGGCCGGCGGCGTCGCGGGTCAGGCTGAAGCCGCGCTCCAGGGTGCGCTCCGGGGCGAGCTGCTGGCAGAGCCGCTCCACCCCCTGGAGGGTGGCGGACGCCTCGCGCACCTTGCCGCGGCTGGCGGCGGCGATCCGTTCGGCCGTCCGCCGGCGCTCGCGCCCGGCGGTGGCGAGGCTGCGCGGCGCCAGCTCCACCAGCCGGCCGCTCAGGGCCTCCCGCCGCCGCTCGGCGTCGCGCAGGGCGCCGCGGCCGAGCCGCGCCAGGGTGCGCGCGTGCTCGTCGATCCGGCCGCCGGCCGCGGCCAGCCGCATGCGGGCGAGGCTCACCCCCCGCTCGGCCCGCCCCAGCGACTCGCGGCCGGCGCGCAGCGGCTCCAGGGCCTCCCGCGCCAGCGCCCGCCGCAGCTCCTCGACCGCCTGATCGGCCCGCGCCACCCGCTCGATCAGGAATTCGGCCACCTTGGTGGGGGTCTTGAAGGCGGTGTGGGCCGTCATGTCGGCGATCGCGCGGTCGATCTCGTGGCCGAGGCCGGTGAGCACCGGGAACGGCGCTTGGGCGATCGCCTCGGCGATGGCCCGGCTGTCGAAGGCGGCGAGGTCGGTGCGCGAGCCGCCGCCGCGGATCAGCACGGCGCAATCTACGGCCAAGCCGCGGAGCGCCTCCAGGGCCGACACCACCTCGCGCTCCGACTCCCGCCCCTGCATGGCGGCGTGGACGAAGAGCACGCGGAAGCCGTAGCCGCTCTCCATGAGGCCTGATAGGAAATCGTGATAGGCGGCGCTGCCGTGCGAGGTGATGAGAGCGATGGCGAGCGGCAGATCGGAGAGCGGCAGGGCGCGGTTCTTCTCCAGCAGCCCGGCGGCGGTGAGGGCGGCGAGCGTCTCCCGCCGCCGCCGCTCCAGCAGGCCGAGGGTGAAGGCCGGGTCCACCTCGCGCACGCAGAGCTGCAGCCGGCCGCCGGGCGGATAGAAGTCGAGGCTCCCCCGGCAGCGGATCTGGACGCCGTCGACGAGCTTCTGCTCGGAGGCGGCGAGCAGCCGCTGCACCTTGAGGAAATCCCCCTTCCAGATCACGGCGTCGAGCTTGGCCGTGATCTCGTCGTGGTCCCCCTTCTCGATCAGCTCGAAGTAGACGTGCCCGCGGGCGCTCGGCCGCACGCGCTGCGCCTCGCCCACCACCCAGACGGCGGAGAAGGCCTCGCCGAGGAAGTCCTTCACCTCACCGCAGAGCTGGGCGACGCTGTAAGTGGGCTCGAAGAGCGGCAGAACGGTCAGGCTGGGCTCCTCACCTCAATGATACGACTTCAGCTCTTTCGACGAGCCGAGGGGGATCGACTCCGCCCACTCCATGGCCTTCTTCTCGCCGGCCGTCAGCTTGCTCAGGAAGTCCACCGCCTCGTCGCGCTCGCGGAACAGCCGCCAGATGAAGGTGTGGCCGGCGGGCGCGGTGAAGTAGGTGTAGGGCTTGGCGCCGTTCGACAGGTCGAAGCCGAGGTTGCCCTCGCCGTTGACCCCCACGCAGGCCACCGCGATGGCGCGGTAGGCGAGGGCCAGGGCGCGCACCGCGTCCTCGTAGTCGCTCAGCTCCTCGCGCGAGAGCGGCGAGTGCCAGACGGCGATCCGGGAGCCGTCCTCCTCGGCGAGCAGGTTGTAGGGGATGTCGTTGCGGTCCATGGCGTCCTTCGTCTCGCTGGTGGTGACGAAGACGTCCTCCGTCCCCGCGACCTTGTAGGTGATCGCGTAGACGTCTTTCTCCAATTGCGAAAACGCCTCCGAGAGGATGCTCTCGTCCTCGATCGTGAAGTAGTAGAGGCGGTTCATCATGCGTCGTGCTGCCATGCGGCAAATTCCTCCAGATTCGTCTCCCTCGTGGGGCCGCCCTCGAGGCGGCGCCCGGGAGCCGGGGCCGTGGTTGTAAGACCCTATCGTAACAAAACGTTACACCGGGCCGTTATATTCGCCCTCGTGATATCCGCCCCCATAGCCGGGACCCGGAGGGCCTGGCGCCGGCAGGCTCCGGCGGGGCTCCGGCAGGACGAAGCCGAGCAGGAGCCCGGCCGCGCCGCCGCCCAGGTGGGCCGAGTTGTCGATCCCCGTGGTCGAGAAGCCGAAGAAGACGTTGATCGCCGCCCAGCCCACGAGCTGCATCAGGATCGACTTCCCCTGCGGGGTGAGGGCGCCGCGGCGGCGGAGCAGGAAGGCGATGAGGGCGCCGAGCAGCCCGAAGATCGCCCCCGAGGCGCCGACGCTCGGCTTCTGGGTGAACACGGCGCTGGCGAGTGAGCCGGCGATGCCGCTGCCGAAGTAGATCAGGAGCATCCGCGACGAGCCCATCAGCAGCTCGAGCAGGGCGCCGAGCTGGAAGAGCGCCCAGCCGTTGAGCGCCAGATGAAGGAGCCCCCCATGCAGGAACATGCTGGTGACCAGCCGCCAGTACTGCCCCTCCCGGACCGCCGGCCCAAAGTTAGCCCCCAACTCCGTGACCTGGTCGTTGGTCACGAGCTGCAGGACGTAGCCGATCGCGATGGCGATCAGGAGGAGGAAGGTGACGGGGGTGCGGCGGAGCATGGGGGCATCGTATCGCGAATGGGACGCCGGCGCCGTCTCACTCCACCCTGTACGTCACCCCATCCGACCGCCCCAGATCGTCCGTCACCACCAGCCGGTGCTCTCCGCGCACCGGCGCCAGGAACCGCCCCGCCGCGGCGGCCTCGGTGGTCGCCACCAGCGCGCCGTCCTGGTACCAGTAGAGATGCCGCGCCCCCGGCGCCACCTGGGCGACCAGGGCGATCTTCTGGTACTCGGTCGGCGAGTCCCGGCGCAGGCGGT
>Ga0308175_100002450_pt1 | contig 12732 bp, 8 predicted proteins | sample PhyCR1_3_FD_203893 | JGI IMG/M metagenome (GOLD analysis project Ga0308175, IMG submission 203893) | Soil microbial communities from UC Gill Tract Community Farm, Albany, California, United States - DLSLS.C.R1 | ecosystem: Environmental > Terrestrial > Soil > Agricultural land | place: USA...
AAGTTCCCCCGCCTGCTGGTGATCGCGCACACCGGCTCGCTCCCCGCCCGCGCCATGATGACCTCGGTGACCCGGCCGCTGGAGCAGGCGGCCATGGAGGTGCCGGGCATCCGCCGCGTGCGCTCGCGCACCTTCCGCGGCTCCACGGAGATCTCCGCGCAATTCGACCCCAGGACCGACATGGCCGGGGCCCTCCAGCAGCTCCAGAACCGGGTCGCCGAGGTCCGCCAGGAGCTGCCGGCGGAGACCGAGCTCACGGTCGAGCGCCTCACCGTCTCCTCCTTCCCCATGCTCAGCCTCAACCTCACGGGGGGCCTGCCCACCCCGGACCTCAACGACTACGCCTTCTTCGTCATCCGCCCGGCCCTGGCGCGGGTGCCGGGCGTGGGGCGGGTCGAGGTCGCGGCCACCGACACGCGGGAGATCGAGGTGGCGGCCGATCCGGACCGCCTGCTCGCCGCCAACCTGACGATCGACGACGTCGCCACCGCCCTGCGCGCCTCCAACCGCCTGGCCCCCGTGGGGCGCTACGCCGCGGGCGGCCTGGAGCACCTGGTGCTCGCCTCGGCCCTCTGGGGCTCCGCCGCCGAGATCGGCCGCACCCCGGTCGCCGTCCGCAACGGCGCCACCGTGCGCGTGGCCGACGTGGCCCAGGTCTTCCCCGGCTCGCCGGACCGCACCACCCTGATCACCGGCAACGGCCGCGACGCCGCCGTGGTCAGCATCTCGCAGCAGCCGGGAGCGAGCATCCTGGCGGTCAAGGACGGCATCGAGGCGACCCTGAAGGACCTCGCCCATACGCTCCCCTCGGGCCTGCGCCTCTCCAAGGTCTACGACCTCGCCGAATTCGTGGCCACCGCCATCGCCAACGTGCGCGACGCCATCCTGATCGGCGGCGCGCTGGCCGTGCTGGTGCTCCTCTTCTTCCTGCGCGACTGGCGGGTGACCCTGATCGCCGCGGTCACCCTCCCCCTCACCGTGCTCGCCACCTTCCTCTTCATGCGTCTGTTCGGCGAATCGATCAACCTGATGTCGATGGGCGGCCTGGCCGTCGCCATCGGCCTGGTGATCGACGACGCGGTGGTGATGGTGGAGAACATCCACCGGCGGCTGCGCGCGGGCCGCGGAGAAAAAGCGATCGAAGAGGCCACGGCTGAGCTGATCGCGCCGGTCGTGGGCTCCACCCTCACCACGGTGGTGGTGCTGGCCCCCCTCGGCTTCCTCTCCGGCGTGGTGGGGCAGTTCTTCCGCGCCCTCTCGCTCACCCTCTCGGTCTCCGTGCTGATCTCGCTCGTGCTCTCCCTCACCCTCATCCCCCTGCTCTCCCATTTCGCCTACCGCCACGGCGAGCACGGCCAAGGGGGAGGGCCCGGCCGGCTGGAGCGTGGCTATGCGCGGGCGCTCGCCGCCTCGGTGCGCCGCCCCTGGGCCGCGGTGGCCGCCGCCCTCGGGCTGGGGGTGCTGGGCTATCTCCTCTACCTCGGCATGCCGAGCGGCTTCCTGCCGCCGATGGACGAGGGGGGCTTCGTGATCGATTACCTGACGCCCCCCGGCACCGCGCTCGCCGAGACCGACCGTCTGGTGCGCCGGATGGAGGCCCAGCTGGCGAAGACCCCCGAGGTCGCCGCCTTCTCCCGCCGCACCGGCGCCGAGCTCGGCCTCTTCGCCACCCAGCCCAACAAGGGGGACATCCTGGTGCGGCTGAAACCCCGGTCCGAGCGCCGCCGCTCCGCCGGGGAGGTGATCGCGGACCTGCGCCCCAAGCTGGCCGAAGCCGCCCCCGGCGTCGATACGGAGTTCGTCCAGCTCCTCCAGGACATGATCGGCGATCTCGAGGGGGCCGCGGAGCCGCTGGAGGTGAAGATCTTCGGCGACGACACCCGCGTCCTCGCCGGGCTCGCGGACCGGGTCCAGCACGAGATGGAAGGGGTGAAGGGGGCGGTCGACCTGGTGGGGCCGCAGCGGGGCGCGCCCGAGACCACCTGGAAGATCGACCTCGAAGCCGCCGGCCGCGCCGGGCTCACCGCCGGGCAGATTCAGGACCAGCTCGCCATCGCCTGGCTGGGCGAGACGGCCACCAGCCTGCAGGTGGGAGACCGCGGCATCCCCGTGCGGGTGCGCTATCCGGACCGCGACCGCTTCGATCCCGCCCAGTTGTCCCGGCTCACCCTGAGATCCCCGGACGGCCGCCTCGTCCCCCTCTCCTCGGTCGCCCGTCCCATCGTGAGCACGGGCGACGGCGAGCTCACCCGCGAGAACCTCCGGCAGGTGGCGCTGGTGACGGCGCGCCTCGAAGGTCGCGACCTCGGCACCGCCGCCGCGGAGATCCAGAAGCGCCTGCGCGGCCTCAAGCTGCCGGTGGGCTACTCGGCGGAGGTGGGCGGGCAGTATCAGTCGCAGCGCCAGGCCTTCCGCGAGCTGATGCTGGTCTTCGGCACCGCCGCCGCGCTGGTCCTGCTCGTGCTGGTGATCGAATTCCGGCGCCTGACCCCCGCCGTCATCCTGCTCCTGGCGGCGCCGCTCTCCTTCGGCGGCGCCTTCCTGCTCCTGCGCCTCGCCGGCTCGGAGCTCGACGTCTCCTCCGCCATGGGGCTGATCCTGCTGGTCGGCCTTGTAGTAAAAAACGGCATCGTGATGATCGACTACGCTCACCGCCTCCACGCCGAGGGGCAGCCCTTCGCCGAGGCGGTGGCCCACGCGGCCCAGGTGCGCCTGCGGCCGATCCTGATGACCACCCTCTGCACCCTCTTCGGCCTGCTCCCCCTCGCCCTCGGCCTGGGCGCCGGCGCCGAGCTCCAGAAACCGCTCGCCCTCGCCGTCGTCGGCGGCCTGGGGCTCTCGACTCTGGTGACGCTGTTCGCGGTGCCTTCGGCGTACGTGGCCTTGCGAAAAGAGCGACCAGTATGAGAATGCCCGGCTTGAAGATGCCGCCCCTCCGGGGCGAACCCTCACTCCCCAACCCCTCTCTCCCATCCCTCCACCCACCCTTGCCGGGGAGAGAGGGGCTTCAAGACAGTCTTCAACTAACCACTCCCTCTTCTCCCCGGCAGGGGTGGGTGGAGGGATGGGAGAAGAGGGCCGGGGTGATGAGGGCCAACGCTCCGAAGTCCACTACCATCCCCCTTGGAGGAATCATGAAACATCCCCTGCTTTCCCTGACCGCCCTCGCCTGTCTCACCGTCCCCCTCCACGCCGCCGCGCCCGCCAAAGCCCCGGAGAAATCGCCCGGCTATCACGTCACCGAGGAGATCCAGATCGGCGGCGAGGGGGGCTGGGATTACCTGACCGTGGACCCCGCGGGCCGCCGCCTCTACGTCTCCCACACCAACAAGGTCGAGGTGATCGACGTCGACAGCGGCAAGAAGGTGGGCGAGGTGACCGGCCTCTCCGGAGTCCACGGCATCGCGATCGCCAACGATCTCAACCGCGGCTTCATCAGCAACGGCCGCAGCTCGGCGGTGACGATCTTCGATCTCAAGACCCTCGCGAACATCAGCGAGGTCAAGTCGACGGGCGAGAACCCGGACGCCATCCTCTACGACCCCTTCTCCTCGCAGGTCTTCGCCTTCAACGGCCGCTCCAAGAACGCCACCGTCCTGGAGGCGAAGACGGGGAAGGTCGTGGGCACCATCGAGCTCGGCGGCAAGCCCGAGTTCGCCACCACGGACCTTCAGGGGCGGGTCTTCGTCAACGTCGAGGACCGCAGCGAGGTCGCCGAGATCGACGCCAAGAGCCTCGCGGTCAAGGCGCACTGGCCGCTCAAGCCCTGCGAGGAGCCGTCCGGCATGGCGATCGACCGCAAGCACCACCGGTTGCTGATCGGCTGCGACAACAAGATGGCCGCCGTGGTGGATACCGGGAGCGGCAAGGTGGTGACCACGGTCCCGATCGGCGAAGGGGTGGACGCCAACGCCTTCGATTCCGGCACCGACCTCGGCTTCAGCTCGAACGGCCGGGACGCCACCCTCACCGTGATCCGCGAGGAGACCCCCGACCGCTTCACCGTCGCCGAGAACGTCACCACCCGCAAGGGCGCGCGCACCATGGCCCTCGACGAGAAGACCCACACCGTCTACCTGGTCACCGCCCAATTCGGACCGGCTCCCGCAGCCACCGCCGAGCAGCCGCGCCCGCGGCCCACGATTCTGCCCAACACGTTTACAATTCTGGTGGTCAGCCGGTAGGAACCGGGAGAGATCACATGAAACAGCCCCTCTACCTCCTCGCCACGCTCCTCCTCGCCTCCGCCGCCCTGGCCCAGGAGCTCCCCCCGGCCCACCCCGAGCCCCTTCGGGAGGCCGGGAAGCCCGCGGTCAAGCTCAAGGCCGAGCCCTTCCCGCTGCCCGGCGGCGCGGGGGGGATCGGCCTCGACGACCTCGCCTTCGCGCCGGGGCTGCGCCAGGTCGTGGTGCCCGCCGGCCGCACCGGCAGGATCGTCCTGATCGATCCCCAGAGCCGCAAGGCGCGCGAGATCGCGGGCTTCAAGTCGACCCCGCCGGGCAACGGCGCGCACGACGCCGGCCCCACCTCGGCCGACGAGGGAAGGGGCTACCTCTTCGCCACCGACCGCACCTCCAAACGGCTGGAGGTGATCGATCCCGCCAAGGGCGCCATCGTAGCCGGCGCCCCCCTCGCGGGCTCCCCGGACTACGTGCGCTACGTCGCCACCACCAACGAGGTCTGGGTCACCGAGCCGGACAAGGACGGCATCGAGATCTTCTCCCTCTCGAACGCCAAGCCGCCGGTGCCGGCCCACGCGGCCTTCCTCGCCGTCCCGGGCGGACCGGAGTCGCTGGTGATCGACGCCCGTGGGAAGGTGGGGTACGCCAACCTCTGGAAGAGCTCCACGGTGGTGATCGACCTCGCGGGGCGCAAGATCGTCCAGACCTGGCCCAACGGCTGCCAGGGCTCCCGCGGCCTCGCCCTGGACGCCCCGCACCAGCGCCTCTTCGTCGGCTGCGCCGAAGGGGGAGCCGATCTGCTCCACACCGGCTATCGCGGCACCATCCTGGACCGCTTCCGCTTCGGCAACGGCACCGACATCATCGCCTACAACCCCACCCTCAACCATCTCTACGTCCCCGCCTCGAAGACCGGACAGATGGCGATCGTCGGCGTCTCCAAAGAGGGGAGCCTGAAGCTCCTCGCCACCGCCGACACCGCCATCGGAGCCCACTGCGCCGTGGCGGACGATCAGAAACAGGTCTGGGTGTGCGATCCGAAAGGCGGGCGGGTGCTGGTGGTGCGGGATACGTTGCCGTAGGGGCCCGGCCCTACTCCTTCGCCGGAATCACCATCACCGGCACGCGCACCCGGTGGCGGAGGCGCTCGACCGAGGTGCCGTGCACGATGTCGCCCATGCGGCGGTGGCCGTGGCTGCCGAGGACGATGAGGTCCGGCTTGTGCTGCTCGACGAGCTTGGCGAGCTCCTCGGGGGGATCGCCGAAGCCGAGGTCGTATTCGGCGTCGACCCCGAGCTCGGCCAGCTCGCGGGTGTAGAGCTCGAGCCGCTCCTGGTCGGCCTTCGCCTCGCCGTCGCGCGCCTCGCCGCCCATCACCAGGGCGCCGCCGGATTCGACGACGTGGAAGAGCAGCACCTTGGCCCCCCGGCCGGCGGCGCGGGCGAGGGTCACGGCGAAGGAGACCACCGACTTGTCGGCCCAGGAGAAGTCGAGCGCCGCCGCGATCAGGCGGGGGCTGCGCGGCGGCACGATCTCCGGGATGATGCTCGGTCCGTGGACGCCCACCAGCGCCGCCACCGGCTCGTTGCGCCGCCGCTCCAGGATGGGCACCACGATCACGTAGCCGAGCAGCGCCACCAGCCCTAGGACGACCGGCAGCGCCGTGATTCCGATCAGCCAGACCCGCGGGCCGGTGGCTCCGGTCAGCCAGTCGCCGAGCTGGTCGAAGACCAGCTTCAGGTTGAGCGCCGCGATCACGCTCGCCACCACCCAGCCGGCGATCTGCATCCACCGGCTGATGACGTACTGCCCCATCCAGCGGCGGTCCGAGGCGAGCTGGATCAGGGGGATCACGGCGAAGGAGAGCTGCAGGGAGAGCACCACCTGCGAGAGCACCAGGAGGTTCCCCGTCGCCCGCTCGCCGAAGAAGACGATGGTCAGCACCGCGGGGATGATCGCCAGCGCCCGGGTGAGCAGGCGCCGCACCAGCGGCCGCATCCGGATGTGGACGAACCCCTCCATCACCACCTGGCCGGCGAGGGTGCCGGTGATCGTCGACGACTGCCCGGCGGCGATCAGGGCCACCGCGAAGGCGATGGGAGCGATCCTGTGCCCCAGGAGCGGCTCGAGCAGGCGGTGGGCGTCCTGGATCTCGGCGACGTTGAACATCCCCGCCTTGAAGAAAGTGGCTCCGGCCAGGATCAGCAGAGCGGCGTTGACCAGCAGGGCGCCGTTGAGCGCCACGAACGAGTCGATGGCGTTGAAGCGGATGCTGGATCGGATGCCCGCCGGCGTGTGCTGGACCCGGCGCGACTGCACGAGCGCCGAATGGAGGTAGAGATTGTGCGGCATCACCGTGGCGCCGAGGATACCGATGGCGAGGAAGAGCGCCCCCTCCCCCGGCAGCGACGGCACGAGGCCGCCCGCCATCTGTCCCCAGTGCGGCCTGGAGAGGAAGACCTCGATCGCCAGGCAGAGGCCGATGGTCAGCACCAGGGTGAGGATGAACGCCTCCATCAGCCGCACCCCGCGGTGGTGCAGGAGCAGCAGCACGAAGGTGTCGAGGGCGGTCACGAAGACGGCGAGGAGCAGGGGCATGCCGAAGAGGAGCTGGAGGCCGATCGCCGAGCCCAGCACCTCCGCGAGGTCGCAGGCGGCGATGGCGACCTCGGCGAGGATCCAGAGCACCCAGGAGACCCGCCGGGAGAACATGGCGCGGCAGGCCTGGGCCAGGTCCATGCCGGTGACGATGCCGAGCCGCGCCGAAAAGCTCTGGAGCAGGATCGCCATCAGGTTCGACATCACCAGCACCCAGAGCAGGCGGAAGCCGAACTTGGAGCCGGCGGCGATGTCCGTGGCCCAGTTGCCCGGGTCCATGTAGCCGACGCTGATCAGATAGGCGGGACCGCTGAAAGCGAAAAAACGCCGCCAGAAGGAAAGCTGCCGGGGGATCTCGACGGAGCCATGGACCTCCGAGAGCGAGGGGGTCGATGTGGTCTCCGGCTGCATAGCCCGCAGCATCCCGGAAGCGGGTGGGGCTGTCAAGCAGGGCCCGCGTTCTATAAGGTGTAGGGGTGGAAGGAACGGGGTTGGAGGAGCCATGAAGAGGATCGCCGTGTTGACCAGCGGGGGGGATGCCCCCGGAATGAACGCCGCCATCCGGGCTGTGGTGCGCAGCGGCATCCACGAGGGCCTTCAGGTCTTCGGGGTCCGGCGCGGCTTCGCCGGGCTTATCGCGGGCAACTTCATCAGCCTGGAAGCGCGCGACGTCGGCGGGATCCTCCAGCAGGCGGGCACCATGCTGGGGAGCGCCCGCTGCCCCGAATTCCGCACCGAGGAGGGGCGCATCGAGGCCGTGCGCCAGCTTGGACAGCATGGCATCGACGCCCTGGTGGTGATCGGCGGCAACGGCTCGCAGACCGGGGCCCACCAGCTCACCGAGCTCGGCTTCCCCGTGGTCGGCGTCGCCTCGACGATCGACAACGACCTCTACGGCTCCGAGATCACCATCGGCGTCGACACCGCGCTCAACATCGCGCTGGAGGCGATCGACCGGCTCAAGGTGACGGCCTCGTCCCACCAGCGGGCCTTCCTGGTGGAGGTGATGGGGCGCGACTGCGGATACCTGGCGCTGGCGGCGGCGGTGGCCGGCGGGGCCGAGGCGGTGATCATCCCCGAGATGGAGCTCGACCCCGAGACGCTCGCCGCCGAGCTTCGCGGCGCCTACCAGCGCGGCAAGCCGCACGCCCTGGTGGTGGTGGCCGAGGGGTCGAAATTCAACGCCGACCGGCTGATCCACCACTTCGCCGAGCACCGGCAGCGGCTGGGGTTCGAGCTGCGGGCGACGATCCTGGGGCACGTCCAGCGCGGCGGCACTCCCGGCGCCTTCGACCGCCTGCTCGCCACCCGCCTCGGCGCCGGCGCCGTGCACCGGCTGATCGCGGGGGAGCACGGCATCCTGGTGGGGATCAGCAGCAGCCAGATCATCACCACCCCACTCGCCGACGTCGTCGCCAACCGCAAGCCGCTCGACCTCAGCCTGTTCGAGCTGGCGCGGGTGCTCTCGCGGTAGCGGCTCAGCCCGGCCCGCCTCATTCCCGCCCTTACAAACCCTTATGGAATAAGGGTCCAAAAGTTTTGGACCCGTTTTTCCGTCTTCAGAGGGTGTGAGAACACGTAGCCGCAAGCAGAAGGGTGAGACGCCAAGCCACGACCGGGGCTACAAGCTCGTCTTCTCCCACCCGACCGCCGTGGAAGAGCTCCTCCGGGGTTTCCTCCAAGAGGACTGGAGCGAGCGCCTCGACTTCTCCACCCTGGAGAGGGCCGGCAACAGCTTCGTCTCGGAGGACCTGCGGGAGCGCCACGATGACCTCATCTGGCGCCTCCGCGTCCGCGGCGAGGTGGAAGAATGGTTCTATCTGTACCTGCTGCTGGAGTTTCAGTCCACGTCCGATCCCTTTATGGCTGTCCGGCTGCTGACCTACGTAGGCCTCCTGCTCGAGGGCATCATTCGCCAGGAGAAGCTGAAGCCTGGAGACCGCCTTCCGGCCGTGCTGCCCCTGGTGCTTCACAATGGCAAACGCCCCTGGCGCGCTCCCTGCGAGCTCGGAAGCCTGTTCGTCGAAGTCCCGCCGGGCCTGCGGCGGTACCTGCCACAACTTCGCTATCTCCTTCTCGACGTGGGACGCCTGGACCGCTCGGACTTGGCCCAGAATCCGATCGCCTCCGTGCTTCGGCTCGATGTCTCGGGCGCCTCCGAGGATTTCCTTCTCCTGACCCGGAAGCTCGCCGATCTCATCTCCAGCATCGACGACCCTGAGCTCCGCCGGATCCTCAATAGCTGGTGGATCTCCCTGGCCCAAAGGACATTCCCAGGCGTTATAATTTCCGGGACGTTGGATCTTACGGAGGCTCCGATGCTGGAAGAGAGCGCGAAGAGATGGAGAAGGCAACTGCTTCAAGAAGGTAGGAAGGAGGGACGGCAGGAGGGACGGCTCGACGGCACGCGGGAGATACTGCTTCAGCAGATCAAGCTACGCTTCGGCCGCGTCCCCAGGACGGCGCGCCAGAAGATCGAGGCGATCTCCTCCATGCGAGAGCTGCGGGCCCTGGGCAGGAAGGTCGTCCTGGCGGAGACGCTCCAGGACCTCGGGCTGAGTTGATTCACCCCGGCCGTTCGGTCGGGCTCTTCTCCCCCGGCCCGGGCAGCTCCGGCGATTCCCCGCCGCGGCTTTCCGCCTCCAGGAGATTTTCCAGATCCGAATACCGGTAGATCGTCGGCGCGCCGTTGAGGAACAGCCCGCCGGTGTCGGCGGTGGGGCCGTAGGTCGAGTAGAGGCTCCGCCCCAGGAGGCGCAGGTAGGCGGTGAGCTGGCCCCGGTGATGGGCGGAGTGGGCGATCCGCCGTGTCAGCACCCAGGCGCGGGAGCGCTCGACGTCGAAGAAGCGGGTGGCCTCCTCGAACCAGTCCTCCGGCATCCCGCGCAGCCTCTCGAGACGCCGGCCCGAGGCGTCGGCGTATTTCCGCAGGAAGGCGAGGCGGGTCTCCTCGGCGGGCAGCGGCGGCTCGCCGAGATCGATCCCCAGCATGTTCTTGAGCCAGGTGTCCTCGCTGACGCACTGGTGGACCATGTGCTCGTGGGGCGTCCGCGCCCGGGGCTCCGGCCGGAAGGCGAGATCCTCATCCCGGAATTGCGACCAGACGGAGAGGGTCTTCAGACGCTCGGTGTCGTAGGTCTCGAGGAGGAAATCGTAGCGGGGCATGCCCCGTAGGGTACCACCGGCGGAGCGCCCTTCTCTCAGGCCCGTGGCGGCTTTTTCGGCCGGCGGCTGTCCCCTTCCTCGAGGTGGAAGCGGTGGAGGAAGCGGTGGAAGACGGGCGCGAAGATGACGCCCGCGACCCCGAGGACCGCGAACCCGCAATAGAGCGCGTAGAGGCCCGAGAACAGCTTACCCGCCGCCGTCTTCGGCGGATCGATCGGCCCCATGCCGCCCAGGAGCATCGAGGCATTAAGGAAGGCGTCCATCCAGCCGAGCTTCACGATGAAGCGATAACCGGCCATGCCGATCAGCAGGGATACCGCGACGATCGCGAAGCCCAGCGCGGCGCTGCGGGCGAGGCGCCCCCAAAAGGCCCGCCGGGGCAGTAGAGGATCGGATCTGCGCTCGAAGTCGAACATCGGGGCTCTCCTCAGCGCTCGGGCGGGGCGACCACGGGTCTCCACGTCGTCAGACAGAAGAGCCCGACCGGCGGACCGGCACGGCTCGACACAAAATGACTCAGGCTCGCCGCGGCGTTGTGCCGGCTCAAGGCGCCAGGGTGATCTGCGCCGACGCGGCCGGGCCGGACGCCTTGCCGTCCGAGGGGGTGACCTTGCAATTCACCTTGTCCCTCGGCTTCGTCAGGCCGGAGGCCAGGAGGTCGGTCAAAGCCGCGCTCGTCACCGTCCGCACCAACCGGTTGTTGACCCGCCACTCGTAGCGGTAGCGCACGGTGTCGTAGTCCGGGTCTTCGGCGACGAGTGAGGTCTGGACCTGGCAGGAAACGACCTCCCCCCCGCCGACGGGCAGCGGCGAGAGGCGCAGCGCGACCTTCCTGGGCGGCCGGTTCTTGACCTGCCGGGCCGTCGCGACCACCTGGAACGGCGCATCCAGGAGAAGGTTGTCATCGATCGTGACCTGGGCTCTCCAGGTCCCCGACGGGCTCAGGTAGACCCCTATGGGAACGATCAGATCGGCGAGGCTGTAGAAACTGCCGTCCCCGACACCGACAAAGACCCGCCGGGCCTCCTGCCCCTTGGGATTCAGGACGCGCATGGAGATTCGGGAATTCGCAGGGAGGTTGCGCAGATCCACCCGCACGGTCACGACCTGGTATCCCTGGACGAAGGTCGACGTCCGTTTGGCGTCGTCGAAGAGGAACGAGTCGTCCTCGGGAAGAGGGATCTCCCCCGGCGTCAGGGAGAAATCGTCAACGTAGAGATCGCGGTCGACCGGCGGCTGCTCGTCCCAGAGGCTCTCTCCCGGATGGCAGGGGCCGGTGGACGGCTCGACCCAGGCGTCCCCCTTCCGGGTCTCGAAATGGAGGTGCGGCCAATTGCTGATGCCGCTGCTGCCGGTGAGGCCGATCTGCGTCCCCGCGGTCACCGTCTGGCCCGGGGACACCGCGACGCTCCCGGCCTTGAAATGAAAGTACCAGCCGTAATAGCCGTCGCCGTGATCGATGATGACGTAGTTGGCCTTGTTCTTCTCGTCCCAGACCGTGTTCATGTCCGGCTCGCCGTCGTGGGTGTCCACCACCATGCCGTCGCGCGCGGCGAAGACCGGCACGCCGATCTCCTGCTCGCGGAAGGTCCGGATCAGTGAGTCGTGCCCCGTGTGGCCGTCGTAGGTGTACTCGGAGCAGTCCCAGTCCTGGAACGTGCTCTTCTTCGGGTCCAGGTCGGTGAAATTGTTGAGAAACAGGTCCTGGCCCAGAATCCCGGCCTGAGGGAAGAACGCATAGGTGTACGGAGCCTCGTCCTTGGCCGGCGCGCCCCGGCGCTTCTCATAAGCCTTGACCGCCGCCTGGATGTGGGCGAGCTGATCCGGAGCGATCCCGTCGCGGGTGCGCGGGACGAGCATCCGCAGGATGGGGCCCTCCCCGGATGCCTCGGCGGCGACCGAGCCCGCCAGGAGAGCGGTCAGGAACAATCGCGGAAGGACGGCGGAGAGTCTCATGGTGGCTCCGTTTCTACACCAACCGCAATTCCCGCTTGATCTCGTTGACTCGCGCCTGGACCTCGCCGCGGTCGAGGGTGCGGTAGCGCTCGGGGAGGAGCTCGCGGCTGGTGGATTCGAGGACGGCGCAGAGGATCTGCATCTCGCGCTCGCGGCTGTTGGCGGGGGGGATGAAATCCGAAAAAGCTTTCTGGAGGTGCTCCGCCTTGACCTCGGAGGAGTCGGAGGACTCGGCCTCCAGGATCGCCCGCACGAGCACCGCCTCGAGATCCGAGCCGGAGAGGCCGAGATACTGGTCCTCGGTCGCCACCTCCGCGATGCTGGCGACCGCGGTCTTGATCCCCAGCTTCTTCAGCATCACCCGATAGATCTCGTCGTACTCCCCCGCCGTCTCCGGATAGAAGAGGGGGATGTGCTCCTCGGCCCGCCCCTGGCGCTTGAGGTCGATCGGCAGCAGGTCGGGGCGGGCGGTGATCAGGAACCAGAGGATCTGGCCGCGGTGGGTGGTGTCGCCCATGAAGGCGGCGATCTGCGCGAAGACCCGGTTCTGGGTGCCGGAATCCCCCTGCTGGTCGCGGTTGCCGAGGGCGGCGTCGGCCTCGTCGACCACCACGCCGACCGGGGTGAGCGCGGAGAGGATCTTGAGGATGCGCTCCAGGTTGGACTCGGTCGCCCCCACCCACATCGAGCGGAAGTTCTTCAGCTTCACGCAGGGGAAGCCGATCTCGCGGGCGAAGCACTCGACGAGGAAGGTCTTGGCGCTCCCCACCGGGCCGCAGACGAGGTAGCCCATGGGCACCGCCGCCGGGTTCCCCCGCGCGATCGCCCGCGC
>Ga0308175_100002452_pt1 | contig 12731 bp, 11 predicted proteins | sample PhyCR1_3_FD_203893 | JGI IMG/M metagenome (GOLD analysis project Ga0308175, IMG submission 203893) | Soil microbial communities from UC Gill Tract Community Farm, Albany, California, United States - DLSLS.C.R1 | ecosystem: Environmental > Terrestrial > Soil > Agricultural land | place: USA...
TGGATCATCGGTGGCTTCAGGGCCGCCGCCTGTTCGATGTTCGCGACCAGGGCGCGGTGGGTGAGCATCGCCGCGCGCGGGCGGCCGGAGGTCCCGCTGGTGTAGAGCAGACAGGCCAGCTTCTCCGGATCGGGCAGCGGTGGCACGGGCCGTGGCGCCGCCGCACGCAGCGCGTCGTACGCCTGCTCGTCATTCCCGGGGTCCGCGCCGACGACGTGGACCCGGGGGTCGTGCGCACGCTCCACGAGGTCGGCATCGAGCTCGTCGGACTCGCCCGCCCGCGCCGCTCGCACCAGGCGTACGGCGTCGCGCACGGTCGCGATCGTCTCGCCGTCGGCGAGCACCAGGCGCGAGCCGGAGTCCGCGACCATGCGGGCCAGCTCACCCGCGGTCGCGCGCGGGTTCAGCGGGACCGCGACCACCTGCGCGCGCAGCACTCCGAGGTACGACGCCGCGAACTCGATCCGGTTGCCCATCGCGATCGTCACCCGCTGACCCGCGACCACCCCGGCAGCACCCAGACCGGTCGCGATCCGAGCCACCTCGTCCTCCAGGACCCGCCAGGTGATGCTGCGGCCTCCCGACTCGACGATCGCCAACATGTCGGGTCTGTCGAGTGCCGCCTCGGCCACGAGCGAGGACACGTCGTGGGTCGGCATGCGGGCAAGGATCCCACAGCGCTCGGGTGCTCAAACCCCCTAGTCTCTGGGCTGTGACTCCCGCGAAGAGCCGCAAGCCGCTGAACCTCCAGCAGCGTTCGGCTCTGGCCGGCGAGGCCGCTGCGGCGGCCGCCGAGGTGGAGAACGCGCTGGCGACGCCGGCCGACCCGACGGCGGCCGCGTTCTTCGATGTCGACAACACCCTGATGCAGGGCGCGAGCCTCTTCCACCTCGCCCGAGGGTTGTACCGACGCCGGTTCTTCACGACCCGCGAGATCGCGTCGGCAGCATGGAAACAGGCCTACTTCCGGGTCGTCGGCGTCGAGGATCCCGACCATGTCGCGAGCACGCGCGTCTCCGCGCTGTCGTTCATCGCCGGTCACACGGTGCAGGAGCTCGAGGAGCTCGTCGAGGAGATCTTCGACGAGGCGATGGCCCACCGGATCTGGCCGGGCACCCGGGCTCTGGCGCAGATGCACCTCGACGAGGGCAAGCGCGTCTGGCTGGTCACCGCGGCCCCGGTCGAGGTCGCGCAGATCATCGCCCGTCGGCTCGGTCTCACCGGAGCCCTCGGCACCGTGGCCGAGCACGTCGACGGCGTCTACACCGGCCGTCTGGCCGGCGAGATGCTGCACGGGCAGGCCAAGGGAGAGGCCGTGAAGGCGCTGGCCGACCGCGAGGGGCTCGACCTGGCCGCGTGCTCGGCGTACTCCGACTCCTACAACGACCTCGCCATGCTCTCCCTGGTCGGGGACCCGTGCGCGATCAACCCCGACGGCCGCCTCCGGGCGCACGCCAAGCGTCAGGGGTGGCGGGTCCGGGACTACCGGACCGGGCGGAAGGCGGCCCGGGCCGGGCTTCTGGCCGCCGCGCTGGCCGGGGCGGCGACCGGAGCGGTCGCCGCCGGTACCGCCGTACGCCGGCGCCGCTGGTGACCCGGACGATTTCGTCACACCGGGTTACACCTGTGAGCCGGCGCCCCTACCATGAATGTGCGCCATGCCCCCTGGTGCTCGGGAGGAACTCAAGCCATGACGTGGGCTGACCACGACACGGCACGCGGACTGGACGACCTGCGCGCCGCGGTCCTCGGCGTCCTCGGCCTTCAACCCCGGTCGACGGTCCAGCCGGCGGGCGTCCCCGCCGGGATGCTGCTGAGCGAGGCCGCCGTCAGTGGCCCGCCGTCGTCCGGCGGCGACTTCCACGACTCGGACCGGGCGGCGTCGTCGGAGGCCTCGGCGGCCGAACGGTCACGACTGATCGCTCTCGTCGAGCTCGCTCGTGGGGGCGACAGCGAGGCGTTCGGCCAGCTCTACGACCACTACCAGGGCTCGGTCTACCGGTTCGTCTACTACCGCACCCGCTCCCAGACCCTGGCAGAGGACCTCACCTCCGAGACCTTCCTGCGCGCCCTGCGGAACATGAGCGGCTTCCGCTGGCAGGGCAAGGACTTCGGCGCGTGGTTGATGACGATCGCCCGCAACCTGTGCACCGACCACTACAAGGCGGGCCGCACCCGCCTGGAGCAGACGACCGACGACATGGGCGTCCACGACGACGCCACCGAGGGACCCGAGAACGCGGTCCTGGCCGGGCTCACCAACGAGGTCCTGCTCGACGGTCTGCGGCAGCTCTCCGAGGAGCAGCGCGACTGCCTGATCATGCGGTTCCTCCAGGGGCTCAGCATCGCCGAGACCGCCGAGGTCCTCGGCCGCAGCGAGGGCGCGGTCAAGCAGCTCCAGCTGCGCGGTGTGCGCAACCTGGCCAAGCTCATCCCCACCGGGTGGCGCGATGCGTGAGGCACCGCGCGGACGACGCGTAACCCTCCCGCTCGGCGGATCGTTGACCCAGGTGTCCGGCACTCACAGCGGCGACCAGGGCGACCACGACGGCGACCAGCAGGGGGGCGCTCGGGTGGCCGAGCACCGCGGCGATCACTACGAACGGCGAGGACCATCGTGACCAGGGGGCGACGCGCTCAGCACTTCCACGCGCTCGTCGAGGACAGCTCGACGGGCGGCGTCCGCCTGCCCGAGTACGCCGATCTGCTCGAGCTCGTGAGCGCGCTCCGCGCCGTACCCGCACCGGTCGCGGACCCTGCCTTCGTCGCCGACCTGCGTGAGCGACTGGTCGCGGAGGCCGAGTCCGTCCTGGTGGCCGCGGCGGCGGACCAGGACGACGTGGATGCCCGGCTCCGGCTGCCGTCCACGACACCGAGGGTCCGCCGTCGTCGCCGGCGGCTGGCAGCGGTCGTCAGCGGCGTCGCCCTCGTCGGGGCGTCGGCGACCGTGGCGGTCGCCGCCCAGACCGCTCTCCCCGGGGACGGGCTCTATCCGGTCAAGCGTGGGATCGAGAGTGCCCACGCCGAGCTCACGTTCAACCGTGCGGACCGTGGCCGCGTCCTGCTCGACAGCGCGAGCACCCGCCTCGACGAGGCGCAGTCGCTCAGCCGTGAGCACGCCGACCCGGCGCGCGTCAGCGACGCTCTCTCCGCCTTCACCCAGCAGGCGATCGACGGCTCCGACCTCCTGGTCGCGGACTACGAGGCGACCGGTGACCGCTCCTCGGTCGTCACCCTGCGCACGTTCACCGTCACCAGCATGGACCGGCTCGACGCCCTCGAGACCGAGGTACCGCACCAGTCCCTCGACCAGCTGCGCCAGGCGGCCCAGGCACTCGACCAGGTGCAGCAGGCCTCCACCCAGGCCTGCGCCGTCTGCCAGGGTCCGGTGCTCGGCTCGGTGCCCGACGTGCTCAAGCAGGCCACCCAGGCGACGGTGGACGCCTGGCAGGTGGCCGCACCGAAGCCGCGCCACGACCGAGGGCCCCTGCGGCAGGGCTCCGACGGGGGTCCGGTCCTGCCCGATCTGCACGGACAGCTGCCTCCCGCCAGCGTGACCGACCCTGACTCGTCGAGCGCAGAACCCCCTGCCCCTCCTCCGTCGGCCCCCAGTGCGGACGACGTCCAGCACACGGTCAAGCACCTCACCCACGGGCTGACCGACGGGCAGCAGAACGACGTCGCCTCCACGGTCAGCGACACCACGAACAACCTCCTCGACGCGGTCGGCCAGGTCGGCAACGAGGTGGCCGACACCCTGGGCGACACCATCGACGGTGTCACCAGCCTCCTGCCGAGCAACGTGCTGCCCACCCTGCCTTGACCGCCCAGTCCCGCCCGAGGAACGAGGGCGGGGCGTGGAGGCGGTCAGGCTGAGCGAGCCCGCGACCGAGCCGGCGAGGTCGCGGCGGCGAGTCGACGGCACCGCCACTCGCAGCCCGTTGCCGGCCTACTGCCAGACCGAGGAGCGCTGCATCAGCAGCGAGTACAGCGACTGCTGGATGGTCTCCCGCACCTGGTCGGTGACGTTGAAGACCAGCATCGGGTCGTCGGCGGCGCCCGCGTCGTACTCGTCGGTCCGGATCGGCTCGCCGAACTCCATCAACCACTTCGAGGGGAGCGGCACCAACCCGAGCGGTCCGAGCCAGGGGAACAGCGGGGTGATCGGGACGTACGGAAGGCCGAGCAGGCGGGCCAGGGAGGGCACGTTCCCGATGAGCGGGTAGATCTCCTCGGCGCCCACCACCGACAGCGGAATGATCGGAACGCCGGTGCGGACGGCGGCTGCGACGAAACCACCGCGGCCGAAACGCTGGAGCTTGTAGCGCTCGGTGAACGGCTTGCCGATCCCCTTGAACCCTTCGGGCCACACCCCCGCCAGCTCCCCGCCGGCGAGCATCCGCTCCGCGTCCTCGGTACAGGCGAGCGTGGCACCACTCTTGCGCGCCAGGCTGCTGACGAACGGCAACCGGAAGACCAGGTCGGCGCCGAGGGGTCGCAGGAACCGTCCGGTGTGCTCGTGAACGGCGAACATCGTCATCAGGCCGTCTACCGGCAACGTGCCGGAGTGGTTGGAGACGACGAGGGCGCCGCCGTCGGGCGGCAGGTTCTCGGCGCCGCGGACCTCGATCCGGAACCACTTCTCGGCGATCGGCCGCAGGCTCGCCAGCACCAGCTTCTCCGCGACCTCCTGGTCGAAGCCGTACTCGTCGACCGCGTACTCGCCGGCCAGCCGCCGGCGCAGGAAGGCCAGGACCCGCGCCAGCTGCGGCTCCCACTCGTCGCCGAAGACCTGCACCGCGGCAGCCTGGAGGGCCTCGAGCCACTCCGTGGGTGGGATGCCGGCTCCGGGCGCGCGTTCCTCGGTCGTCGTCGCAGGTCGCAGCCGATCGCTCGACGACGCCGTCCTCTCGCGCCGCTCGGCTCTCGGCTTCGCACCGGCCAAGGTGCGTGATGCGGCGGACGGTCGCGCCTGGCCGGAGCCGCGACCCGGTCTGCCACCGGTCCCGATCGGGATGACCTCCGCGTCACCCATCCCCGGCTCCCGTCGACGCGGGCTCGGCCATCAAGGAGGAGAGGCCGTCGAAGAGCGCCTCGGCGGGGCTCCGGGGCTGACCGACGACCGCGGCGAAGTCGGCGAACGCCGCTTGCGTGGTGTACGTCGGTTCGAAACCGAGCTCGGCACGCATCCGGGTCGTGTCGATCCCGCGGCCGAAGGTGAGGAACCCCAGCTGTTCCGGCGAGAAGTCGGCCATCCGGGCCGACTTGAGGGCCCCCGCCACACCGCCGACCGCCGGACGCACGAGCGGGACTGTGGGCTTCCGCAGCCGCCGTACCGCCTGGGACAACAGCATCACGCCGTCGCCTGCGACGTTGAACGTGCCCGCGACGTCGGTGTGGACACAGTGGGTCAGCACCCGCATCAGGTCTGACTCGTGCACGAACTGCAGCCTCGGGTCGAAGCCCAGAACGGTTGGGATGACCGGCAGCCGGAAGTACGACGTGATCGGGCTGGTCACGTGCGGGCCCAGCACGTTGGCCAGCCGGAGGGTCGTGACCCGGACGTCGGGTCGACGACGCGCGAACCCGCGGATGTAGCCCTCGATCTCGGCCACGTCCTTGGCGTAGCCGGAGCTCGGCTGGCGACGCGGCTGCATCTCCTCGGTGAACATGGCGGGGTCGCGGCTGCTCGCGCCGTACACCGTCGACGTCGACTTCACGACCAGGTGCCTGATGCCCGGGGCCTTCTGACAGGCGGCGAGGAGCTGCATCGTCCCGATGACGTTGAGCTCCTTCATCGTGCCCCGCCCACCGGCGCTGCCGGGCGTGGCGATGACACTCATGTGGACGACGGTGTCGACGTCCTCCTTCGCGATCACCTTGGCGATCACCGGGTTGCGGATGTCGGCACGCACGAACGAGACGTCGCCGATGTCGCCGCGAGGTGGGACGGCATCGACGCCGATGACCCGGCCGACGCCGGGTTCGGCCGCGAGCCGGCGCGCGAACCTACGACCGAGGTCCCGGGAGACCCCGGTGACCAGGACGACCCTGCTGCGGCTCTCGGCGCCCACGCTCGCCTCGTGGTGGTCTGGTGCTACTTCCCGAGCCTGCGTCGCTGCACGCGCGTCTTCTTCAGCAGCTTGCGGTGCTTCTTCTTCGCCATGCGCTTGCGACGCTTCTTGATGACAGAACCCACGAAATCCTCTTCCGCTCCAATGTCTGGGGGTCCCGGACGCGCCGGGACGACCCCGACAGCCTATCGGCCGCCCGGTGAGGTGCGGAATCGCCGCCGGTCCTCGGCAGCGGGGGTGGGGCCGAGATCATCCGGCGCTGTAGAAGCTCTTGCGCAGGTACTCGTTGACGTCGTCCTCGGTCACCCGGAAGGAGCGGCCGACACGCACGGCGGGCAGCTCCCCGCTGTGGACGAGCCGGTACACGGTCATCTTGGACACGCGCATGGTGGCGGCCACTTCGGCCACGGTCAGGAACTTCACGTCGGAGATGTCTCCGGGCTCGTGGGCAGGCATCGCACGCCTCGTCTCTCTCGGCAGGCACGCACCGGCTTCCCCTCCGGTGACTCCACGTCCCGCGCTCTTGGTGAGAATAGGGCCTGAAGTGACTCGTGGGGAAGGAAATCCCTATAGAAACTCACGATACCCACGCGTGTCGACTTGAAACGAACGCGAATTTTGCTGTCCGGACCCGACTGCACACGTTCACGGGTAGGGGTCCAGGGCGTGGAACGGGAAGATCTGGTCACGGGTGGCCTGGATCGACCGGTCGAGCCACGTGCCGGGGTCGTAGCCCTCGGACCAGTCACGATACGCCGGGTCACGGCCGTCGGTGAGCCGGGTCGGGGCGGAGCGGTGCCGGGTGTCGCGCACGTGGGTGCGCCACGACTCCGGGATCTCGGTCTCCGGGTCCAGCGGACTCCCGCCGGCGATCGCGAGCAGGTGTGTCCAGGCACGTGGGACGACGTCGACGAGGGCGTACCCACCCCCACCGGTGGCGAGCCACCGTCCTGCGGACACCTCGTGGGCGAGGTCGTGCAGGGCGAGGTACGACGCGCGCTGGCCGTCGACGCTGAGCATCAGGTCGGCCAGTGGGTCGTCGCGATGGCTGTCGCACCCGTGCTGGCTGACCAGCACGTCGGGGTCGAACTCCCGGACCAGTGTGGGGACGACCGCATGGAAGGCCCGCAGCCACCCGGCGTCCGACGTACCGGGCGGCAACGCCACGTTGACCGCCGTGCCCTGCGCGCCGGGCCCCCCGGAGTCCTGGGGGAATCCGGTACCCGGGAACAGGGCCTGGCCGGTCTCGTGCAGGGAGATGGTGAGCACCCGCGGGTCGTCGTAGAAGATCCGCTCGACCCCGTCGCCGTGGTGGACGTCCACGTCGACGTAGGCGATCCGCCGGGCGCCGTTCGCGAGGAGCCAGCGGATGCCCGTCGCGACGTCGTTGTAGATGCAGAAGCCGCTCGCCCGGTCGGGCATCGCGTGGTGGAGGCCGCCGCAGATGCTCACGCTGTGGAGGCTCTCCCCGCTCCAGACCTGGCGAGCGGCCTCCGTGGTCGCCCCCACCACGTGCGCGGCGGCATGGTGCATGTCGGGGAACACGGGGTTGTCCTCGCTGCCGAGCCCGTACGCCGGCTCGAAACCGCCGGGGTCCTCTCCCGCTCGCTTGACCGCATCGATCAGGTCCCGCTCGTGGACGGTCGCGAGCAGGTCGTCGTCGGCCATCGGAGCAGCCACGGTGCGGAGGTGGTCGAGGACGCCGAGGTCCCCGGCCAGCCGCATGGTCAGATCGACCCGGACCGGCGACATCGGGTGGCCCGCACCGAAGTCGTACTCGGTGAGTGTCGGGTCGAAGACCACCGACGCCGGACCCGAACACGCTGGCATGCGCGTCAACCTACCGGTAGCCTCGAAGGGTGCTCATGACCTCGAACCTCTCCTGGTGGCCCGCCTGACGGCGGACCCCCGATCGAGCACACCCTCTTTCCACGGCCGCCCACGGGCGGCCGTTCTGCGTCGGTCGACCTCCAGGTCACCGCCCGTGGGCCCACACACACAGGAGCCCACCATGAACCGCAACCTCTCTCTCATCACACCCACCGGCCGACTGACCCTCGGCAACCACCTCGGAGCGCTCCGCCGCTTCGTGGCAGCCCAGGACGAGGGGCACGAGTGCTTCTTCGGCCTGTCCGACCTGCACGCGCTCACCACTCCCCAGGATCCCGGCGAGCTGCGGGCCACCATCCGGGAGATGGCGACGCTCTTCCTCGCCGCCGGGCTGGACCCGTCGCGGGTCACGCTGCTGCGGCAGAGCCTCGTGCCCGCACATCGCGAGCTGGCCTACCTGCTCGAGTGCACGGCGTACACCGGGGAGATGAACCGGATGATCCAGTTCAAGGAGAAGGGACGCGGCGTGCCGTCGACGCGCGTCTCGCTGTACACCTATCCGGCGCTGATGGCGGCCGACATCCTGCTGTACCGGCCCGACTCCGTGCCGGTCGGGGACGACCAGCGACAGCACGTCGAGCTGGCCCGCGACCTGGCGATCCGGTTCAACCACACCTACGGGTCGGTGTTCGTGGTCCCCGAGGTGGCGCTGCCCCGGGAGGGCGCGCGGGTGATGGACCTGCAGGGTCCGACGCGGAAGATGTCCAAGTCGGCAGCGGACGCGGGCGTGATCCGGCTGCTCGACCCGCCCGACGTCGTACGCCGGAAGGTGGCGCGGGCGGTGACCGACTCCGACACCGGTCCCGATGCGGTGCGGTCATCACCCGGCAAACCGGGTGTGACCAACCTGCTCGAGATCCTCTCGGCGTGCGGCGGCTCCGCGGACGGGATCTCCACCTACGGCGCCCTGAAGTCCGCGGTCACCGAGGCCGTGGTCGCGACCCTCGAGCCGCTGCAGAAGTCGTACGCCGAGCTGGTCGACGACCCGTCGTACGTCGACTCCGTGTTCGCCGACGGTTCCGGCCGGTGCCGTGAGGTGACCGCGCCGGTGCTGGCGGATGCGACGGCGGCGATGGGGTTGTGAGGGGGGCGGCAGAATTCCCCGCCTGAGCGGGGAATTCTGCACTTGTTGGCCGAGATTTCCCCCACGAAGTGCCGAGGTCGGCCACCAAGTGGTGCGGAAGTGACTCACGGGGTCCAGAGCCAGGCCCGGTTGGTGACCTTGGGACCTCCCTTGTCGAAGGTGGCGCCACCGAAGACGAGCAACCGCCGGTCCGCCCAGGCCGCGGAGGTGGCGTACGAGAGGGACCGGTCGGGACGCTCGATCGTGTACACCCGCCCCGTGTCGTCGTCGTACGCCAGGCCCCCGACCGCGAACCAGGTTCCGCCGGCAGCCGACAACGACCACTCGCTGCCACCATCGGGCGGATCGACGAGAGCGTCAGGGAGCGGCTTCCAGGCACCGCTGCGAGGGTCGAGGATGCCACCATCGGGGTACGAGTGGCCCCAGTTGTTGACCTGCCCACCGTCCAGCTCGTACGGCTCGGGGTCGACCATCCGGGTCCCCGTCCATGACCACATGTTGTTGGCCACCTGTCCCGTGGTGGGGAGTCGGCGCCAGCGTGGGGGGACCTGGGCGTCTGACGAGGTGTCGTAGGCGTCCGCGATGATGGGCGACGGCTTGTCGCCGCCACTGGGCGCGGTCGCGTCCACACCGGTGACCACGACACCCGACGACGTCGCCGTCACCCGGCGGCCGACCAGGCGCGGAGTCAGCGGGTCGGGCGGGAGCAGGTTCCACCGTCCCGTGACGGCGCTGTAGCGCGCGACCCGGCGCCCAGCGAGCACGTACAGGTCGCTGCCCACCGCCGACGGCAGATCGCCGGCGTGCTCGGGAACGCCGAGCATCGGCGACCACCGGTCGGCCCGGGGGTCGTAGACGTACCAGTCAGAACCACCCTGGAACCAGTGCCGGAGCACGACCTGGTCTCCCACCTGCACCAGCCGGTCTCCGGATCCGACGGGCACCGGCGCCGTGGCGACCTTCCGCCAGTTTCCGGCGTCGGGATCGTAGGCCGCGCCGTCACGGAGGTCCTCCGCGGCCACCGCACAGTCGGCGTTCGGCGGGCATGGGGTCTCCTGGCCGCCGAGCACGATCACCTCGTGACCGGTCCAGACGGCCAAGGAGTAGCCGCGCGGGGACAGGGGCGCCGCCGGGAGCTCGCGCCAGTCGCCCGTCGAGTGGGACGGACCGACCGAGATCCGGCCGGTCCCGACCAGTGAGCTTCCGATGGCCACGGCCACCACGGCCGCCGCAGCCGCGCCCACGGCCCACCGTCGCCTGGTCCGCATCCGAGCCCCGGTACGTCGTGCCCCGGCCACGTCGCCCATGGAGAGCTCAAGCGCGTCCAGGCGCTCGGCGTACGTGTCGCGGAGCCGCCGCTCCAGGTCAGTCACAGTCCCTCCCCTGCTCGGCTCGGGTGGTCGAGTCGCGCGCGCAACGAGGCCAGCGCGGCCGAGGCCTGGGACTTCACCGTGCCCGGCTGGCACCCCAGTGCGTCCGCGATCTGCTGCTCGCTGAGGTCCTCGTAGTAGCGGAGCACCAGCACCGCCCTCTGTCGCGGCGGCAACGTCGACAAGGCACTCCACATGTCGGCCTGGGCGACCACGGGCTCGGAGTCACCCACGGCCGTCCGCTCCGGCGGCTCAGCGCTTGAAACCTCATGACGGTGGCGAGCGAGACGTCGGTCGTTCAGCACCTCGTTGACCACCATGCGCCGCAGGTAGGCATCGAGCGCGCCCAGCCGCGACAGACGCCGCCAGCTGCGGTAGGCCTTCGCGAACGCGGTCTGCACGGCATCCTCCGCGAGCCCTCGGTCACCGGAGACTGCGTACGCCACCCGCACCAGCCGCGCCCACAGCGCGGCGTACACGTCGTCGTACTCCGGGACCGTCATCGCACCTCCCCCGACCTCTCGACTCACCAACGTGGACGGCGGGCCGTGAGGTTCGGTTCCAGCGGCCGCCCGCTCGGGCCCCGACTCCCCGGCCCCCGGTTCGGTTCCAGCGGCCGGTTCATCAGGCTAGGTAGGCGAACCCGCACCTGGCCAGCGGAGCTCACCTGGCCCAGCGACGGTTCAACCACTCAGCGTGATGAACCGTCGTCACCCGGCCCTACGAGCCCTCGGCGAGCTGGGCCGACCGGTCACGAGCGGCCTCCATCGCGGCCAGGAAGGCCGCGCGCACCCTGTGCACCTCGAGCTCGCGGAGCGCGGCGGCAGTCGTGCCACCGGGCGAGGTGACCTGTTCGCGCAGCACCACCGGGTGGGTGCCGGTCTCGCGGAGCATCTTCGCGGAGCCGACCAGGGTCTGCACCACCAGCTCGGTCGCGGTGGCACGGGGCAGGCCGAGGTGGACACCCGCCTCGATCATCGACTCGACCACGAAGAAGACGTACGCCGGCCCGGTGCCGCTGATCGCGGTGACGGCGTCCATCTGTTTCTCCGGCACGCGCAGCACCCGTCCGGTCGAGCCCAGGAGCTGCTCGGCGACCGCGAGATGCTCGTCGTCGCAGTGGGAGCCCGGCGCGATCGCGGACATCCCCTCGTCGACGAGAGCGGGTGTGTTGGGCATGACCCGCACCACCGGTACGCCGTCGGGCAGCCGGGACTCGAGGAACGAGGTGGTGATGCCGGCGGCCAGCGACACCACGAGCTGGCCGGGCCGGACGGCGGGACCGATCTCCTCGAGGACCGACGCCATGTCCTGGGGCTTCACCACGAGCGCGATCGTGTCGGCGCGTTTGGTGGCGTCGAGGTTGGAGACGACGGAGACGTCGTACTTCTCCTCCAGCTCACGGGCGCGCTCGGGCCGCTTCTCCCCGATGAGCAGGTCCCGGGGCGGGCGACCCGCCCGGATGAGCCCGGAGAGCAGGGTCTCGCCCATGACCCCGGCACCGATGATCGCCGTGGTGGACATGGGCCCGCCTTACTTCTTGGAGATGAGGGACCGGACGAAGAATGTCAGGTTCCGCGGTCGCTCGGCGAGGCGTCTCATGAGGTAGCCGTACCACTCCGTGCCGTAGGGCACGTAGACCCGGACGGTCTCCCCCGCGGCGGCGAGGCGTCGCTGCTCGTCCGGGCGGATCCCGTACAGCATCTGGAACTCGTAGCTCCCGGCGGCGCGACCGTTGCGGCTGGCCAGCGACGACGCGATCTTGATCATCCGCGGGTCGTGGGTGGCGATCATCGGGTAGCCCTGGCCGGCCAGCAGCACCTTCAGGCACCGGACGTAGGACTTGTCGACCTCCAACCGGCTCTGGAAGGCGACCTCGGGCGGCTCGTCGTACGCGCCTTTGCAGAGGCGGACCCGCGAGCCCTCGTAGGCGAGGGCATGACAGTCGGCCTCGGTGCGATGGAGGTAGGCCTGGAGCACCGCGCCGGTCTCCGGGAAGTCCTTGCGGATCTCGCGCAGGGTCGCCAAGGTCGCGTCGGTAGTGGTGTGGTCCTCCATGTCGAGGGTGACAGTGGTCCCGGCGTTACGAGCGGCCCGGCAGATGGTGCGCGCGTTCTCGAGAGCGATCTTGTGGCCCTGCTGCGGGATGGCCTGACCGATCGCCGACAGCTTGACCGAGACCTCCGCGTGCCGAGCCAGGCCCCGTGCGGACAGGGCGGCGAGCAGGTCGAGGTAGGCCCGGACGGTCCCGTCGGCCTGGTCGGAGTCCAGGGTGTCCTCGCCGAGGTAGTCCAGGGTCACCCGCAGGTGGTC
>Ga0308175_100002453_pt1 | contig 12724 bp, 6 predicted proteins | sample PhyCR1_3_FD_203893 | JGI IMG/M metagenome (GOLD analysis project Ga0308175, IMG submission 203893) | Soil microbial communities from UC Gill Tract Community Farm, Albany, California, United States - DLSLS.C.R1 | ecosystem: Environmental > Terrestrial > Soil > Agricultural land | place: USA...
GAAGCAGACCGCGGGGTACCCGGCCCGCGGCGTCATGCCGGTCACGTAGGTGAGCGCGAGGGCGCGCATGGGCTGGTCGAACGGCGAGTGATCGGCATCGCGCTCGAACAAGCGGGTGATCTCGCCCTTGCCTGCCGCGACGATCACGAGATCGGCCTCCTCGGCGTAGCGCTCGAGGTCGGCGACGGTCGCCTCCTGGACGACGAACCGACCGCCGATCGACGTGAAGTGCTCGATCCAGCGCGGATACTTGACCCGCTGATCGACGGACTTGCCGGGCCGGGACAGCCGCGCCTCGAAGTAGAGCGCCTTCTCGCCGCGGATCTCGGGGTGCGGAATCGCGACCTGAACCCCCAAGGTCTCCGGACATGTCTCCGCCCAGAACTCGATCCCGAGCTCGCGCTCCGTATCGAGCGCGCTCGCAAACATGAACTGGCTCGACATCACCTTCCCGTGCCGGAAGTCCTCGGGGGTCCGGTTCGAGACCAGCCTCACGTCGTGGCCCGCCTGCACTAACCCGATACCGAGCTGGAGTCCCGACTGCCCGGCACCAACGATCGTCACCTTCGCCATGTGTGCTCCTTTCCGTGAGGAGACACTAACACTTCCCGGAACGCCGCCCCTTACCCCAACCGAGGCGAATCCACCGGGTGCGAGGATGGCAGTCAGCACGCAATTCTACGACACGGTGCGTCTACGTGAGATCGGGGCGGTCTCGGCAGATTTCTTACGAGCGAGGGCGCGGAATGTTGAGCTGGTGGCACCGCTCCCGCTAGGGTCGCGGCCCCCCGTTCATTGAGGAGTTCCATGAAAAGAAGATCTTTCTCGTCGTCCCGTCTGGCCCTCGCCACGCTCGGGCTGCTCGGCCCCGCGCTGGGTTGCAGCACCGAAGCCGACCCCCCCCAGGCGCTGGCGCCCCAGCCGCTCTCCCCCGACGCCGATGGCACCCCGCTCGCGGAGGTCCTCCCCCACTGGGACGCGCTGGTCGCGCGCAGCGAGGGAACGCCGGCGGTGCGGTGGGGCGCGCACGGTACGCCGATGAGCATCTTCGGCACGCTCTCCGGCCCCCAGCCGGCGGCCTCGGCGACCGACGCGCGCCGCTTCCTGGCGGACAACGCCCAGCTCCTGCAGCTCACCGGCGGTCCCGCCGACCTCGACGAGGTGGCGAGCTTCGAGAGCCCGCTCGGGACCCACGTCACGTTCGTGCAGCGCTTCCAGGGCGTCCGCGTGCTCGGCGCCGAGATCAAGGTCCACTTCAACCAGGCGGGCCGGATCATCGCGCTCAACAATACCTCGGTCCCTCGCTTGCACCTCGATCCGCACCCCGCGATCTCCGCGCAGGACGCCCTCGACGTCGCGCTGGCCGCGGTGCCGGCGACCGCCCGGCAAGACGCCGACGCGCCCGAGGCGCCCGAGCTCGTGATCCACACCGATACCGGCAGCCCGGCGCTGGTCTATCGCGTCGTCGTGCCGACGGACGGCCCCACCCTGGAGTTCTTCGTCGACGCGAAGACCGGCAGCGTCCTCGGCGAGCCGACCGATCTCAATCGCTACCTCGTGAACGGCACCGGCCAGGTCTTCAAGGACAACGCCGTCGTCGCCACCCAGAATAACAACCTCGTGGACAGCAGCGACGCGGCCTCCGCCGTGCCGAGCACCGCCTACTCGATCGTCACGCTGCAGGGCCTCAATGGCAATAACCTGCTCGATGGCCAGTTCGCGTCCGGATCGGCCTCGAAGAAGCGCGCGGCAGGGACGAATAACTCCTTCCTCTTCCTCCGCGACACCAACTCGTTCAGCGAGACGATGGCCTACTTCCACCTCGACTTCGCCCAGCGTTATATCCAATCGCTCGGGTTCACCAACGTCAATAACCGGCAGCAGGTGTTCTCGATCGACCGGCTGACGGCCGACAATTCCAACTACTCGCCGAGCACCAAGAAGATCACCTATGGCACCGGCGGCGTCGACGACGCCGAGGACGGCGAGGTCATCGTCCACGAGTACGGCCACTCGGTCCAGGACAACCAGGTCCCGGGCTTCGGCGCGACGGAAGAAGGCGGCGCGATGGGCGAGGGCTTCGGTGACTACCTGGCCGGCACGGTGAACTCGAGCCTCACCGGCGACTTCCAGCTCACCTGCCTCGCCGAATGGGACGCGACGTTCTATGCCGCCGGCGTGCCGCATTGCCTCCGCCGGCTCGACTCGACCAAGCACTACCCGCAGGATCAAGACGGCGAGGTCCACGACGACGGCGAGATGTGGTCGGCGTCGCTGTTCCAGATCCGGACGGCGTTCGGCGCGGCCAAGGCCGACAAGCTCATCATCCAGGCCCACTTCCTGCTCTCGACCAAGGCCAACTTCAGCGACGGCAGCAACGCGCTGGTCACGGCCGCCATCAACCTCGGCTTCAGCGCCACGGATGTGAACACCGTCCGCACGATCCTCCAGAACCGCGGCTTCACCGTCACCGCCTAGCCCCGGCGAGCCCGCCCGATCGGCATCCGGCCGGCCGGGCGGTGGCGTAGGATGGGGGCATGAGCAAGTACCTCATCCTCGCGTGCGACGGCGGGGGCATTCGCGGCTACATCACGGCGAGCGTGATCGAGAAGCTCATCGGCGAGCCCCGCGCCGGTAACTTCTTGCCCCAGGTGCGCCTGACCGCCGGCACCTCGACGGGCAGCTTCATCGCGCTCGCGCTCGCCGCGGGCAAGGACATCGCGGCGATCAAGGCGCTGTACGCGCAGCCCAGCGCCAGGACGCTGTTCCCGCGCAACGCCGCGATCGCCGGCAAGCTCGGCGGCCACCCGCCGCCGCACGGCCTCGGCAAGCGCGTGGAGAACATGTGGGGCATGATCATGGGGCACTACGACGAGCTGATCGACACGAAGTACGCGAACACCGGCGTGATGGCGGCGGCGAAGTCGGTGCTGGGCGCGTCCACGACGCTGTCCCAGCTCGCCCCGGTGGTCGTCAACACGCTGCAACTCGCCGACACGAGCGTCACGCCGAACACGTGGAGGCCGGTGACGATCTCCAACCTCGGCGGTTCACCGTTCGGGGCGATGTACGCGTGGGAGGCCGGGATGTGCTCGGGCGCGGCGCCGATCTACTTCCCGCCGTACAGCCCGACCAGCGCGCCGCTCGGCTACTGCGCCGACGGCGGGCTGTATGCGAACAACCCCTCGCTGGCCGCGATCTCGAGCGCGATCGCCGAGGGTGTGCTCCTCCGGGACATCCACCTGTTGTCGTTCGACACCGGGACCACCGCCGACTCGATGCCCGCCAAGGTGATCGACGGCTGGGGTGGACCGCTCCACATGGGCCCGGTCCAGTGGCTCTCGCCCGAGGTCAAGAACACGGGCGGCAACTTCACGCCGCAGTTCCCGCTCCTGGCGTCGCTCATGGATGCGTCATCGGAGTCGATCGCGATGAACGCGCGGTCGCTGCTCGACGCCCGCTGCGTCCGCGTGACCGTGCCGCTGACCGCGCCGGTCTCGCTCGACGACACCTCCGACGCGTCGTACGCCACGATGGAGGCCGCGCTGAACCGCTTCTACGCATCGCCCGGCTACGCGGCCGTCGTGGACTGGCTCGCCAGGAACTTCGCTGCGCCGTGACCCGCCGTGGCGCAAGTCGCAGCCACAAGGAGCATCGTGATGATATGGAATCATGATGCTCCATCCCCGCGAGGAAGCCCTCCCGGTGATCGTGCCGGTGGTGCTGTATCACGGTTCACGAACTCCTGGCCGACTGAAGCGCAGGTAGCAGATCGTGGTCCAGGGCCGACGAGCGGTGCGGCCGGGGCTCGAGCACTGGTTTACCGACGAGGATCGCCACGTGCGCGGCAACGCCGCGTTCATGAGATCTCGTCGCCTTCACCCGAGGCCCATCTGCGCGAGCGCGGCACGGCCCAGCAGCCCAAAGGGGTTGCCCAGCGTCTCCGGTGCCTCGAAGTGATTGTAGTCGCGGGCGACGAGGAGGTCGATGGGCTTGCCTGAAGCTTTCACCGCCGCGGCGAAGTCGCGCGACTGGCGCTGGAACTCGGGGCTGTCGAGGGAGGCGTAGGCCACGACCAGCGGCGCGTGCAGCCGCTCGAGGTGGCGCTGGGGACTCAATGCCTCTTCCGTGGCGTCATCGAAGTGGACATAGCGGCTGCGCGCGGACAGGCGCACAGCCTTCAGATCGTACATGCCGCTCAAGAGGACGCCGCCTTTCACGAGATCGGAGCCCAGCCCGAGCCGCTTCCAATCGGTCGTGAGCGCGACGCCGGCGAGGTGCGCTCCGGAGGAGTGACCGGAGAGGAACATGCGCGCACGGTCGCCGCCGAAGCGCTCGGCATTGCGATAGATCCAGACGATCGCGTTTCGCACCTGCTCGGCCATCGCGAGCAGGCTGCCGCCCGCATCGATCACCGACACGAAGTCGGGCACCACGAAGTGCGCCCCCCGGTGCACGAACATGTCTGCGGGGAAGGCCCAATCCTTCGCGGCCCCCGAGCGCCAGGCGCCGCCATGGATGAAGATGTGGATCGGCGCACCGTCCCGGGCTCGATACACGTCCAGCGCGCAGGCCGGCGTGGCTCCGTAGGAGAAGCGTTGTGGCGTGCCGAGGCGCGTGCGCACGTCGTCGCTCAGCACGGCGTAACGGTCGAGCAGTTGCTTCCCGTTCGTGGCCCAGACGCTCTGGTCGTATGCGTCGTCCAGCGCCTTCTGGTCGAGGTCGAGCCACACCGGCGGCCCTTTCGCGCCGGAGGGCGACGTTGGCGACATTGGCGATATCGGCGACGTTGATGGCGTTGGCCGCGCTGGCGGCGCCGCCAGCGCGCCGGCGGGCTGCAACGCGATGGCACCGCCCGCAGCTGCGGCGGCTTTCAGCAACGTTCTTCGGTTCATGGCTGGTGTCCTGGGCGACAAGTCGATCACGGGCTTGCGTGAGCTGGCGGCGCTCGGCCGCGCGTCAAGGCACCGGCACGACCGAGCCGACCAGCTGGCCGCCTGTGTGGCGGGCGATCACGAGCCGGCCATCGGCCCACTGGATGCTCGGCACCTCGTCCGCGGCGCCCTGCCAGATCGGGGAGAGCTCACCGGTCCGCGAGGCGGCGACGACCACCGGCTCGCCCGCCGTCGCGTAGGCGATCGCGACCTGTGTGCCGGTGCCGACGAGCTCGACCTGCGAGTCGGGTGCCGCGTCGCGCAGCGGCCGGGTCCACTGCGGCTTGCCCCGCAAGCTCACCCACGTCGCCTCGACGGTGCGGCCGTTGCGCGCGGCGATCACGCAGGCGTCGCGGATGCAGCCGAACCCGAGCAGCTCGCGGTCCTTCTCGAGGCGAACCGATGTCGGGATGCTCGGACACGTCTTGTCGCACAGCGCCATCGAGACCTTGTTGCCCTCGCCCCACAGGAGGCCGATCTTGCGATCGGCAGACGCGACCGCGCAGAACGTCGGGCGCGCCAGCTCGCCGGCCGACGACCGGGCGTCGTCCACCACGGTGGCCTCGATGCCATCCCCGAGCTCTCCGCCCGCCCCGAGACCAGCCAGCCAGGAGGCGGAGAACGGTGACGATGACGTTGACGTTGGACCGAACACGATCCACACCGCGCCGTCGGGCTCGGTCCAGCCGACCGCGAACCTGTGCGCGTTGCTCGCCGTGCCCTTGCACATCATCTGGACGTTCTTGCCGAAGTGCACTGGCTTGCCGGGGTGACCATCGGCATCCACGTCGGCCGCGGCGACTCGCCTGCCGTCGCGCCACACGACGCCGAGGCCCGACCCGAACCCGACGAGCCGCGGGTTCACGATGCCATGGATCGTCAGCTCCCGGCGCCGCGCGCCGTCGCGATCGAACTCGACGACGCGGTTCGAGCTGTCGATCGCGGCGAAGCCATCCGCGAGCACTGCCGCCTGCGGGTGCGACGCCGCCGTCGGCGATGAGGCATGCCACCGCCACCACACCCCGGCGAACACGCACAGGGCGAGCAGCTTGTGCCGGCAAACGACGATCCAGACGAACCTTCCCAGCAAGCGCAGCATGGGGCGATCCTATACGCCGATTCACCCCGCGCGAGGCCCCCGACCGGGGTGATGATGCTCGTCCCGGTTAGCGGGTAGCATCGATTGAGGATCGTCAAGGACGCGGATTCGTGCGATGAGATCCTGGTGCAGGATCAGCCACGGCCACGGGTTGCAGACGCCCAGCTTGGCGCCGCGGACCTCCTGTCGCGCGACGAGATCCGCGCGCTGACGAAGAGCTCGAACGTAGCGGGCGCGCTGTCGATCGCATGGACGTGGCTCGTCATCGCCGCGTCGTTCGCGGCGCTCGCGGTGTGGCCGCACCCGCTCGTGTTCGCGGCCGTCGTCGTCGTCCTCGGCGGTCGCCAGCTCGCGCTCGCGGTCCTCATGCACGAGGCCGCGCACGGCACCCTGTTCCGCGCGCGGTGGGCCAACGAGCGCCTCACCGACTGGCTGTGCGCGCGGCCCGTGTGGTCCGACACCGCGCGCTACCGCAAGCATCACCTCCAGCACCACGGACACACCGGCACCGAGCGCGACCCGGATCTCGGCCTCGCGCTCGCCCGCCCGATGACGCGCGGCTCGCTCGCCCGCAAGATCGCGCGCGACCTCGTCGGCGCCACCGGCGTACGCCGCGTGATCGGCCTCCTCATGATCGACGCCGAGATCCTGGCGTACGACGTCGGCGGGAACATCCGCCGCGCCCCGCGCCGGCCGCTCGGCCATCACGCGCGCGCCCTCGCACGCCACCTGTGGAGGCCCCTGCTCGCCAACGCGGTCATGCTCGGTGCGCTCTGGCTCGCCGGCTGCCCGTGGGTGTTCGCCGCGTGGATGGTCGCGTACCTGTCGCCGTTCAGCCTGTTCGTGCGCGTGCGCTCGCTCGCCGAGCACGCCTGCATGGACCGCGGGCCCGATCCGCTGCGCAACACGCGCACCACGCGCGCGGGCCTCGTCGCGCGCATCACGGTCGCGCCGCTCCACGTCAACTATCACCTCGAGCATCACCTGCTGCCGACGGTGCCGTGGTACCGCCTGCCCGCGCTCGGGCGGCTGCTCGTCGCCCAGGACACGATCCCCACGCGCTCGCGCGCAGGCAGCTACCTCGACGTGCTGCGCACCGTCAGCGCCCGACGCTGACGATCGAGCGTGGTGCCCCGAGCCCCATCGGGCTGCGTGCCGTCAACCACCGGTGATCAGGAGATCCAGGGCGGCGATCAGCGTGGCGCGCTGGGCCGCGAGCGACCTATCCGAGTTCTCCCAGTACGGCATCCAGCGTCTCGACGAGGCGGGCCCCATCCGCTGCGTCGAACGGCATCGGAGGCCGGATCTTCACCACGTTGTGAAGCGGCCCATCGGTCCCGAGCAGGATCCCTTCCTCCCGCATCCGGTTCACGACATACGACGCTTCCGCCGCCGCGGGCGCCCGTGTGTCGCGATCGGTCACGAGTTCGACGCCGAGGAACAGCCCCGAACCGCGCACGTCGCCCACGAGCTTGTGCCTGGGCAGAAGTCCGCGCAACCCGGTCAAGAGCTCGCCGCCGACCCGCAGCGCGTGAGCCTGCAGCGCTTCGCCCTGCATCACGTCCAGGACGGCGCTCCCCACCGCGCACGACACCGTGTTGCCCCCGAAGGTGCTGAAGTACTCCATGCCGTTGTCGAAGGCATCTGCGATCACGCGCGTCGTCACGACCGCCGCGAGCGGGTGCCCGTTGCCGAGCGGCTTTCCCATCACGACGAGATCGGGGATGACGCCCTGTGTCTCGAATGCCCAGAAGTGCGTGCCGAGCCGCCCGAGCCCGGTCTGCACCTCATCGGCGATGCACACGCCACCGGCCCTTCGCACCGAGCTGTACACGCCCGCGAGATAGCCCGGGGGAAACAGGAGTTGCCCGCCGACGCTCGGGCACGACTCGGCGATGAAGCCGGCCAGCTCGCGCCCCCCCGCGTGCGCTGCGTCGATGATCCGCGCGGCGTCTGCCGCGTAGCTTGCGCCGGCGTCGGGATCGCTCCGCCGGTATGCCCCCCGATAGTCATCGGCGATCGGCGCCACGTGGACCCAATCCGGGGCGCCGTGGCCGCCGGGACCTGCGTGTTTATAAGGGCTGAGGTCGATGAGCGTGCTGGTGTTGCCGTGGTACGCGGCGTCGAGCACGAGCAGGTCGCGCCGCCGGGTAGCGGCCCGCGCGAGCCGGATCGCCAGCTCGTTCGCTTCACTGGCCGAGCTCACGAAGAAGCACACGCGGAGCGGATCGGGCAAGGTCGCGGTCAGCCGCTCGGCGTAGTCCTCGAGGCCGTCGTGGAGGTATCGTGTGTTGGTATTCAGCACGGCCATCTGCCGCGCGGCAGCTTGCACGACATGAGGATGGCAATGCCCGACGTGAGGTACGTTGTTATACGCGTCGAGGTAGCGGCGCCCCTCGTCATCATAAAGGTACTGTCGCCACCCGCGCACGATCCGCAGCGGGCGGCGATACGAGACGCGCACACTCGGCCCCACGAGCGCACGGCGGCGCGCCAGCACCTCGGACAGCGGCCGCGCGGGCGCCGGAAACCGATCCGCGGGGATCCCCACGAGCAGGTTTGCGTCCGGCGAGACGCTGCACCACACGTCACGCCGACTCGGGGTCGACACCCCCGGAAAGTCGCTCCCGAGGCCGAGCATGTCCGTGATGATCTGGAGATGGAGGTGCGGCGTCCAACCACCGTTCTCCTCCGGTCGCCCGAGCCTGGCGATCTGCTCGCCGCGCGCGACGCGCTGCCCCACGCGCAGATCCGCAAACGAGGCGCGGCTGAGGTGGCCGTACAGCGTGAAGAACACCACACCGTCATCCGTGGCGTGGCGCAACACGATCACCCCGCCGTAGTCCAGCCGAACCGGGTGTTCGTCGGCGGCGTGAACGACGCCGTCGAGCGGCGCATGAACGGGAGTCCCGGCCTCCGCGAACAGATCGAGGCCGAGGTGGATCGTCCGGTGCTCGGACACGGTGCCATCGCCCGCGGCAAACGCAGGCGTCACGTACAGCAGGCGCGGTTCGTCATAGCGCCCGACGGCCACGCGGACGCTGGCACCGCGCATCGCGGCGAATACCCGAGCGGTGAACGCCGGCTCGGCGTTGGCGCTCTCGCTGCCGCTCACGATCGCACCGCCCGCGCTGAGGTCGAGCACGAGCGCCGGTTCCACGCGCAGATCGACCCCGAGCACCGGGGCGAACGACGCGGTCCGGGCGGCGAGCCAGCCTTGCACGGCCGCGCTCGACGCGACCGGGGGCAGGCCGCAGGCACTCCGCACCGTCGCCGCCGCCACGCCAAACGGGATGCGCGCCAGGCGCGGCAGCGTGCGCCGCACCGGCGCCTGGCTCACCCCGAGATAGCCATTGTCGGGATGCTGGCGCTGCTGATGCGCCGCGAGGCAGGCGCTCATGCACAGCCGCAGGACGACCAGGCCAAACAGCGCGCGCATCTCGTCATCGGTCAGCGCGTGCACGCCGTGATACCCACGCACCATCTGCCACAACACGGACAGCGGGTCGGGCGCGTCCAGCACGGCATACGCGATCGCGACCGCCAGCTCGCCGACCGTGACCCCGTGCACCATGTCGCCGAAGTCGATGACGCCGGTGACCTGCTGGCAGCGGCCGAACAGGTCCGAGCCGCCACCGACCAGCACGTTGTAGTCGTTCAGGTCGCTGTGGATCACGCTGCGCCGGAGCGCGGCCGGCAGGCCGGCGGTGTGATCGTCGAACCGCTGGATCAGCACATCGACCGCCGCGCCGAGCTCGGGATCGACGAGCGCCCGGTAGCGCGCGACCACGGCCCGGCCGCGCGCCAGGTCCCAGTGAAAGTCGCGGTGCACGGCCGGATCATCGAAGCCTTCGAACGCACCCGTCAGCTCCGCGACCGCCGCACCGAACCGATGAAACAGCTCGGGCGAGCGACGCGCGACGGTGCCGAGCGGCACGCCGGGCACGACGGACACCGCCCACACCAGGTGCACGCGGCCATCCGGCGCCGTCACCTCGGCGGTCGTGCGGCCGTCGCGCAAGACGGCCACGCGAGGGGTCAGCGCACACCGCGCGGCGACGTGCTGCATCGCGCGCTGCTCGGCGGCGAGGAACGCGCGGTCCTCGTTCACGCCGGCGATCTTCAGCACCCACCTCGCCTCGCCATCCACGGTGAGCAGGAAGTTCTGATCGCGCTCGCTCGGCAGCGCCGCCGCCGTGGCGGAACATCCCAGCAGCTCGCGCGCCAGCGCCTCGGCGCGCACGCGATCGAAGCACGGCGGGTCGTTGGTCATGGCACGAGCAGCCTATCACCGCTCGTGGAGCCGCGTGGCGCACCGATCCTCCGGGCATCCAGCCACGGCCGCCGCGGCTGCCCGGGCCGCCGAGCGATCGCGCTCCGCCAGGAGCACACATCCCCACAAACGTGATGATGACTCATCGCATTTTGATGATGGCTCATCACAATGAAGGAACTTCCTGGGCATTTCGACGGCAATCGAATCCAAGAATGCGGTTAGGGTGCTCCCGCCAAGATCAGCATTATAACGCGGGCAGAACAGGCTACTCCCATATTGGGCCGTTGTATGCCTGTATCGCCCTCAGCCAGGAATGGACAGACACGGCAATGCGACAAGCAACAAGCTGGACGTGGATGATGGGAGCTCAGCTATTGATCGCGGGCTGCGCGCTCGACGGCGAGCCCAAGACCGGGACCCTCAGCGCTGATCCACTCACGTTGACGGCGGGTACGCGGGTGAGCACCGAAGGCATCCTGGACTACGGCACGGTCGTGTTTGCCGAGAACCCGACCACGCTCCTCGAGGCCGGAGACTTCCACGGCTACGAGTTCAACGGCAAGCAGGGCGGTGTCATCACGATCACGATGACCGGGGCCGGCTGCAGCGCCCCGGACACCGTGCTCGATCTGTTCGGGCCCGAAGATGCCAATGGCAACCGCGGCGCGAGCCTCGCCGAGAACGACGACGCGTTCCTCGCCTCGTGCGCCTTCGATTCGCAGATCAAGAGCTTCACGCTGCCGGTCACCGGCGGCTACCTGATCGTCGCCTCGAGCTTCCTGCAGCAAGGCGGCGGCCATTACAAGTTGCAGATGACCTGCAACAACAACGCATGCGTGGACCCCACGGCGCCCACGTTCGCGGCCTCGCAGATCGCGCAGACCGACATCGACAGTGGCAAGTTCATACCCGCCCAGCTGTTCGATATCGGTGACTTCACGTTCGAGCACGAGTTCCGCATCGAGGAGGGCATGGGCAACGCGCTGACCGGCTTGCCGGCTAATAATCAACCGCGGCCCAACTTCCGCCAGATCCCCAACAACGTGCACTTCGCCGCGTTCGGGGCGCCGGAGGCGCAGACCTGCGTGACCTGCCACAACCTCGGCGGTGACGACGGCGCCGGCGATCTCAACCACAACATCTTCCAGATCGGCGACGGCGTGAACCGATCGTCGGGCGTGCCGCGCAACCCGCCCACGGTGCTCGGCAACGGCTACCGCCAGCGGATCGGTGAAGAGATGACCATCGACCTCCAGAACGAGCTCGCCAGCGCCAAGGCCAAGGCGGCCTCGACCAAGACGGCCGTGACCCAGGCGTTGACCTCCAAGGGCATCTCGTTCGGCTCGCTCGTCGCGAACACCGACGGGACCGTCAACCTCGCCGGTGTCGTCGGCGTGGACACCGACCTCATCATCAAGCCGTTCGGCTGGAAGGGTCGCGAGGCGACGCTCCGCCGGTTCGTCGAGGGCGGCTTCCGCGTCCACTTCGGCATGCAGACCGCGCCGTCGATCGCCAAGAACTGCGCGGCCCCGAACGTCAACACGTTTGGCAACGGGCCGGACTGCACCGATCCGGATGGCGATGGCGTGCGGAACGAGATCACCGAAGGCCTCCTGTCGGCCGAGGCGATCTACATGGGGCTTCGCGAGACCCCGGTTCGCGTCCCGGCGGTGTCGTCCGCGGCCCAGACCCGCGTGACGAGCGGCGAGGCGCTGTTCAAGCAGATCGGCTGCACCAGCTGCCACACGCAAAACATGACCGCTATCTCGCCGATCCATGTCGAGCCAGCAGACACCACCGGCGGCGCCGGCATCAAGCTGAACCTGGTCACGGATAACAAGACCCCGCACCCGGCGGCCAACGCCGATGGTTCGGTCACGATCGAGGTGTGGAGCGACTTCAAGCGCCACGACGTCGGCGCCGCGCTGGCCGATTCGAAGGCATTCAACCAGATCGCGGCGAACCAGTTCATCACGCCGCCGCTGTGGGGCATCGCCGACTCGGCGCCGTACCTCCACGATGGCCGCGCGCCGACGCTCAACGACGCGATCCTTGCGCACGCGGGCGACGCCCTGGCGGTGCGCAACGCCTACGCCGCGCTGTCCGCGGATCAGCAGTCGCAGATCCAGGAGTTCCTCGGCACGCTCGGTCGCCAGGAGGACGTCGACGCCAAGGCGACGCCGGTCGACCTGAGCGGCTTCACCCTGCAGCAGACCTCGTCGGCCCTGCAGTTCACCCTCCCGGCGGGCACGACGGTGCCGCACGGCGGCTTCCTGATCGTCGCGAACAACGCGACGAAGGCGAACTTCCAGACCTTCTACGGCAAGACGCTCGCCGCCAACGTGGTCTACATCAACTCGGCGGGCAAGTTCGCGGCGATCGACGGTTCCGAGACGTTCACGCTGGTCGACCCGA
>Ga0308175_100002455_pt1 | contig 12712 bp, 6 predicted proteins | sample PhyCR1_3_FD_203893 | JGI IMG/M metagenome (GOLD analysis project Ga0308175, IMG submission 203893) | Soil microbial communities from UC Gill Tract Community Farm, Albany, California, United States - DLSLS.C.R1 | ecosystem: Environmental > Terrestrial > Soil > Agricultural land | place: USA...
CGAGGAAGAATCGATGCTCCCCGGCACGGCGTTCTCGACGGCGTTGTAATACGCCACGACGTTCGCCGACAAGTCGGGGTTCCGCGCGTACACGCCGCTGTCCAGCACGGCAACGCCCACGCCGCTCCCGTCGATCGACGAGTAAACCGGATCGTTTCGCAACGCCGTAAGCCCCGTCACGTCGAACGCGGCGCTCAGGACCAGCCGCCGCTCCAGGTCTTCCACGAACACGCGATGCACCAAATCTCTCCTCACTCCGTCCAAAGCCCGCGCCCGCCCCGCGCTCACCGGATATCAACGGCATTCCAGCAATCGAATTCAAGTCCCGCCGCGCGCGACTTGGACCGCACGTCCTTTCTCGCCTTCGAGCGAGTGTACGCCGCCGCCGCGCATGCCCCGCCCAGCACCGCCGCTACGGACGCCGCGAAGGAAGATCCCTCGGGGGTTTCGCCCAGCCATTGGAGCGCCTCCGCGGACGAGACCGAATCGGCAACCCTCGCCAGCGCGCCCAAGACCCCGCCGGCCGGCCCTCCATCGGCCAACCACGTGGGTCCGGCGATGACGCCCCCGACATTCCATTCGACTTGAGGTGCCGCTATCTCAGGCCCAAGTGCACCCGCGGGGATTTCCAACTGCTCTTCGCAAACAACAGGCGTCGCCGAGAATACTCCGAACACCCCCGCGACCGAGCCGCCCGCTCCCATACCGGCTGCCAGCGCGACCGCGTCGACGGCGGAGGAGGAGATCGACGACACCCGCGCGGGCGCCGCGATGTTCTGGCCGACAAGACCGACCGGCCGCACGTGCGACGGCAAAGACACCTGTGGCCCGGCCGAATCCTCTCCCGACACTTCGCGTGTAGCCGCGGCAACGACCGGCGCACCCTCAACCCCATCCGATCCCACGAACCTCCCGCGCCTCGGCCCGATGCGGCGAATCAGCCTCGGCGGCGTCGGCACCCGCGCCACGGGCGCCGCCGTGGTCGCCGGTGTACCCTGTAGCGCCTGCACCAGTTGCGCGGCCTTTGGAGTGCCCAACCCGGTGACAACGTCGTACCCGCTGGTCGCGCCCCCGCCCACGACGTCGTGAAAGCTCGCCGCGTAACCACCCGACGTCCCCGCCGCCTGGTACAGGAGCGGCAGCGTGCCGGTCGCACCGTCCAGCGCCGCGCCGCCCGAAGCCACGCGCCCCTGGTCGGCGATCGCCACCAAAGCCGCCCACTGCGACGTCCCCGCGCTCGTGCCGCCGACGACCGACCACCCGGTCGTCCCGCCGTCCGGCACGGAGCTGTACACCGCGAAGCCGGTGTTCGTATTCGCATCGTACGCCACGTCCGGCGTCGTCCGCCGGAACGTGGACTGCACGTTCGCCTGATACCCCGGTTCCGCCTCGAAGCGGCTCAACCCGCCGCCACTCAGCGACCACGCCGTCTCACCGCCGTAGGTTCCCGAGGAATCCTGCAGCGACAACGTGGTCCCGCCGACCGACAAGACGTTCGGCGAGCTCGCCGGCCAGGACGCCCCGGCGGCGAGCCCGTCATCCCCCGACGCCGAGACGAACGTGACGCCCGCATGCCCCGCCGGCGTCGTAAAGTGACTGTCGTAGGCCGTCTGCCCGAAAAACTCGCTCCCGCCCCAGCTCATCGATACGACCGACACGCCCGCGGCCTTGCGCGCGTAATCCACCGCCGAGAGCAGGTCCGTGATCCCGGCCGACTTGGCTTCCACCAGCAGGATGCTCGCACCCGGCGCCACGGCGTGCGCCCACTCCACGTCCAACGCGATCTCCGTGGACCAACCGCCGTCCGTCTTGGGGTAATTCGTCCCGCCGGACTGATCCACCTTCGTGAAGGCCGGCGGGTCGTTTAGACCGAACGCCACGTCGAACGCGTGCAGGTCCGAGGCGATGTTCGGATCGTTGTACGCGTCAACGATCGCGATCGTCTGCCCCGATCCCTCGCCGGTGATCGCCCCGCCGAGCAGCGACGCCGGGTCCGAGCCGTACGCCGCGCGAATCTGCGCCGGGGTGTAACCTCCGGCCGGCCCGGCGGCGCCGGCGGCCGCGACGATTCCCGCCGCCGGTCTGACGGTGACGTCGCTCACCAATTGCGCCGACAGCAGCCGCCTTTCTTCCAAACATTCCATTCCCTTCGGCGCTGCGTGCTTCGTCCCGATCCTCGTCCTGTTTCGCCATCCGAACATGCCTGCCTCTTGGTGTCGTTCCGATCGGTGTCGTGGTGCGGCCGCCGGTTGCTTCGGGGATCAAGCGCGATCGCCCGCTCCTCAAAAGAAAGAAACGGAAAGCAGCCCGACGGCGAGCGCACCTTACGAGAAATAAATCTTTCGCGCTTTCGTGCGCGGGATTTGATTGTTTCTGTTTGACCGCCCCTTGGGACGAGGTTTATAGTTGCCGCCGGGGCCGCGCGGCGGGGCTTTGTCCCGGGCGAATCGCGACAAGAGACATCCCTGTGAAATCAAACGCCCGCTCTGGTCATTTCGCCGTCATCGAAGCGCTCGAAGGCCGGTGCCTCCTGACCGTCGCCGGCGCGCACGCGCCGGAGCGTCGCCCCGACTGGGCCGAATTCAGTTCCGCGGCCATTCGTGCGGACGCCGCGCCCATTTCTTCCGCTTCTATCGACCCGCGCATGCCGCAACGCCCCTCCGGCAAGGTCGAACTCGCCGCCGTTGACGAGGACGATGATTCGTTCCGTCGCGAGAGGCTCAGAGCCGACGACGTGCCCACACCCCTGGGCCAACGCGAGCCGCAAGAAATCCAAGCATTCATCGCCGACGGACCCGCCAGCGGTGAACCCGAGGGCATGAGCGAACCCGTCGAAATCAGTCTGATCATCCTCGTTCCCAAAGGGACCCCCCGCCCCCGGCAAGCACTGCCAGACGCCGATGTGGACGCAACCCCTCCCCGCGTCGTGGCGACCCACAGCGTCCGCCGCTCTGAAGTTTCCGAACGCGCGCCCGCCGATAAATCCGACACCGCCGTTCAGGCCACCCCACCGCCGGCCGCCGCCAATGAATCCCGCGCCACGCCCGGCATCAATCAGGCGGGATCAACCCCGCCGTTGTATTCCAATTCGGCCACGCCGCCCGCCTCGCCCGCCGAACGGCGGCACGACTCCCGCCTTCTTGCACCCGCCGGCGCCGCCGCCGCGGACGTGATCGCATTCGGCGGCACTTCGGCAGCACCCAGCGGGCGCGCCTCCGAATCCCTCAATCTCCTCCACACCGCCTTCCAACCCGCCACCGTGGCCGGGGCACTGGGGGCGATCCTCGTCTATTCGCCGCTCGTACAACTCCCGATGACCGCCGGCGCCGCCGGCGACGTCCTGCCGTCCAACATCATGGCGTTCGAGGAGTCCCTGCGGAACCTGCTCGGCCGGCTGGACCTTCTCCAAGGCGCAACACCCCGCGCACCGGCAAATCCCGCAATCCCCCTGGCCGTGGCCGCGGCCACCATCGCCGGCGCCCAGTTGTTCCTGCTCCGCCGCAACAAGACCCAGCCGACACCCCCGCAACCCTGGTGACCCAGTCTTTCGACGTGCCGCTGACAAGGTAATGAGCACCGCGTGATGAGCACCGAGACGCTTGACACCCTCCTCAAAAAGCTCAACGGCGGCGACGCCGCCGCCGCCCAGGAAGCTTTCATCGCCTACGAGCCTTACCTCCGAAAAGTCGTCCGCCGCCTCCTTCCCCTCAAACTCCGCCCCAAGTTCGATTCCATCGACGTCGTCCAGTCCGTGTACGCCGACGTGCTGACCGCCTTTCGCGACGGCGGCATGCGGTTCGGCACCGCCGCCCAACTCCGCGCGTTCCTCACGAAGGCAACCAGGAACCGTTTCATCGACCGCTTCCGCCAGCACCAACGCGACGCCCGCGCGGAGCGCCCGTTGTTCGACACGCCCGCCGAAAGCATGCCCCACAGCCCCCAGCCGCGCCCCAGCGAAAATGCCCAGGCCGGCGAGACCTGGGACAGGCTTCTGGCCCTCTGCCCCCCCCAACACGCCGAGCTGCTCCGCCTCCGCCGCCAGGGCGCATCGGCCGGCGAAATCGCCGCCCGCACGGGCATGCACGAGGGCAGCGTCCGCCGCATCCTGCGCGAGCTCTCAATCCGCCTCGCCTGCAGTTCGGCCGCGCCCGCCGAATCCGCCCGACCCTGAACCCATGGACGCCCCAATCTCCCAACCCCCGCCCACCCGCGACCCCGGAGCTCAAGACAGGCTCGGCCAGGAATTGGCCATCGAGTTCGCCCGCCGCTGGCAAGCCGGCGACCGCCCCCGCGCCGAAGACCTTCTCGCCGCCCACCCGCAGCTCTCGCAGACCCCCGAGGCCGCCGTCGAGCTGATCTACGAGGAATACTGCGCCCGCGAGGCCGCCGGCGAATCCGGTGTCGAGCAGGACATCCTCCGCCGTTTCCCCCGCTGGGCCGGCCCGCTCCGCGTCATGCTCGAATGCCACCGCCGGGTGATTGATCCCCAGGACCGCCAACCCCTGTTCCCCGCCGTCGGGCAGCGCCTCGCCGGCTTCCGAATGACCGAGCTCCTCGCCACCGGCGCGCACGGCCGCGTTTACCTCGCCAGCCAGCCCGCCCTCGCCGACCGCCCCGTCGTCCTCAAGGTGACCCCGCTCCGCGGCGGCGAACACGTCACCCTCGCCCGGCTCCAGCACACCAACATCGTCCCGCTCTATTCCGCCTTCGACGACCCCGCCACGCGCACCCGCGCCCTGGTCATGCCGTACTTCGGCCGCGCCACCCTCGCCGCCATTCTGCGCGAGCTCGACCCGGTCCCCTTGCCCCGACGGACAGGCCGTCACCTTTTCGACGCGGTCGCGCGCCTGAACCGCTCCCCCTCCCCAGTCGAATCCCGCAGCCGCCTCCGATCGATCCCGCGCCTGCTCGACGGAGATTCCTTCGCCAACGCGCTGGCCTGGCTCGCCGCGTGCCTCGCCGACGCGCTGCACCACGCCCACGAGCGCGGGCTCGTCCACCTGGACGTAAAGCCCTCCAACGTCCTGCTCGCCGACGACGGCCAGCCGATGTTGCTCGACTTCCACCTCGCCCGCGCGCCCATCCACCCCGACGCCCGCGCCGCCGACGACGTCGGCGGCACGCCCGCCTACATGCCCCCGGAGCAGCGCTCCGCCATGCACAGGCTCCGCGACGCCTTGCCCGTCGAACACGCCGTGGACGCCCGCGCCGACGTGTACTCGATCGGCGCCCTGCTCTACGACGCGCTCGGCGGCCGCCTGCCCGTCGAATCATCGTCCCCGCCCCTCGCCGGCCTAAACCCCCAGGTCACCCCCGGCCTCTCCGACATCGTCGTCAGGTGCCTCGCCCCCCAACCGGACGACCGCTACCCCACCGCCGGCGAACTCGCCGACGACTTGCGCCGCCACCTCAGCAGCCGCCCGCTCGCCGGCGTCCCCAACCGCAGTCTCGCCGAACGCTGGTCCAAGTGGCGCCGACGAAGACCCGCCGCGCTCCGGGGTGCCGCCATGCTCCTGCTGTCCTTCGCCGCCGCCGCGATGCTCACCGCCGGCGCCGCCCTCAACTTCCGCGACTCCCGCCGACAGGCCGAGCTCGCGCTTCAGGAAGGCCGGCGGCATCTCGAGTCGCGCCAATTCGCCGATGCCGCGCGCAACTTCGACCGCGGACTCGCCCTCTCCGCCTCCGTGCCCTTTAATCGAGAGTTGTCACAGCAGCTTCAGGCTTCCCTCGACTACGCCCGTCGCCTCGCGCTCCGGCAGGAACTCCGCGACTTGGCCGACGCCACCCGCCTCGTGTACCCCGCCGACAACCTCTCCCCCGACCGCCTCCGCACCCTCTCCGCCGCATGCACCACCCTGTTGCAGAAGCGAGACACACTTCTCAACGCATCCGCCGCGGACCCCGACCTCGCGGCCGACCTCCAGGACATCGCGATGTTCACCGCGATACAGTTCAGAACTTCCCACGCCCCCGCGACGACTTCACCGGCCAATCACCCCGCGCCCCCCGCCGGCGCCCGCGAGCGCACCGCCCTCGGCCGGGCCTGCCTCGCCTCCGGCGACCTCCCCCGCGCCGCCCGCGAGCTCGCCGCCGCACTGGAACAGGACCCCGCCGGCTGCTGGCCGAACTTCTACTACGGCCTGTGTGCCTACCGCATGAACCGCTTTGATGACGCTGTCAATTCTTTCAGCGTCTGCATTGGCGGCCACCCGGAGGTCGCCGCGTACTTCTACAACCGCGCCCTCGCCTATTCCGCCTCCGGACGCCGTGAACTAGCCCTGCGCGACTACGACCGAGCCTTGCAGATTGACCCGATAAACCCTTCGGCCGCTCTGAACCGCGGAATGCTCCAATACGAGCTCGGCCGACTCGACGCCGCCGCCGCCGATCTCCAGCGCGCCCTCCTCCACGGCGCCGACGCCTCTTCGGTCCACTACGACCTGGCCCTCGTCCGCTCCGCCGCCGGCGATCATTCCGCCGCCAGACGCGAGCTGGACCAGGCTTTGCGCCTCAACCCCGACAACCAGCAAGCCCGCCGCCTACAGGTCCTCCTGCAAAACCCCGCCCGCCCGCCGGACCCCCGCAAAACGTAACCCGCCGGCTTCCCAAACGGTCAAACGAAGGAACGGCTGTCGGATGAAAAGGGGGGTGAATGATCCCGGCCCTGACAGCGGCCTCAGCCCCCACTCCCCAACCAAGGCGCGCTCGCACGGTTTGCAAGGACTGCAACCGACTTCAATCCCAAAGTGGGCGATACAGGACTCGAACCTGTGACCTCACGGGTGTGATCCGTGCGTTCTAGCCAACTGAACTAATCGCCCGAATTCACGGTCCGCCGCACTTTACGCCCCGGCTACCTTGAAATCAACTCTGCCCGCCCCGCCCCGGAGCACGCGCCGCGCTCGCCACGTACGCAAGAATCTCACCCAGCAGACCGTCATTGGCCGGCGGAAACCGGTACTCCCCAATCGCGCCCGCCGGCACCCACCTCACCTCCTGACCCCCGATTGCGCGCGGCTCACCGCGGACGTGCTCGCACACATAAGGGTGCAGCCGCACTCGAACCGTAGGGTAGTCGTACTCGATGACGCTCAAAAGCGAGCACCGGCCGAACTTCAACACCAACCTCCTCCCCCACCTCCCGTACCACACACCGCTCGATCGTTTCGTTGGGTTCGAGCTTGCCGCCGGGGAGCTCCCAGTACCCGCCGAGCACCTCGTCGTCATCTCGCCGGCGGCAGATCAGCACCAGACCGTCCCGGAAGACCACCGCGATGGCCACTTCAACCCGCTTCATCACCTCTCCACAAACCCACAAAACCCACTCGATCGCTGCCCGTTGCGCACAACATTGCGATCACCCGCCCGCCCGTAACTGTCGCTCGCAGGGTCCGCAGGCGACGCATGTAAATATCTGGTATTGCTGGTGTTGCGGAGCAGTTGGATTTTCTTTTGACGACACGACTCTTCATTGACAGGCCCCCCCGGCAAGGGTATAGTCACCGGCGTTGCACGTCCAAGTGCGACCCAAATTTGAGACAAGCGGCTTTTTAGCCGTGGCGCACTTCCGGAGGTGGATAGGAGCCACCCCTCCGGAAGTTTTTTTTTAACGGGGGACGCCAGATGGGGGGTCAGCGGCGGGGACAACAACGGCGAAGTCAACAACGCCGCCCGGGGCTCGCTCCAGGTGCTCTGCGATCGCGCAATCTTCACCGACAACCTCGTCAAGAACGGCTCCGCCAAGATCACTGGCACCACCGTCACATTCGCCGGCACCTTCACCAACGGCGGCACCTACTTCTCATCGCTTAGCAAAGTCTTGCAGTTAATACCGGACGGATTAGAATACTCCGGCACCCCCTCATATCAGCGGCCGAAGGGCTCGCCGCAATCGCGGTGAAAGGCAGCAAAGCGCAGGGCAGCAGATGTCAACGAAGGAGGCGTTCGTGTCGATCCTTGATACCTCGCGCGCGCCGCGCACCGGCCGGCACGTACACCCCCGTGCCGCCCGAAATCAGCGACGACTGCTGGCCCTCTCCATGGCGGCCGCGTCCGTCCCCCTGGCTATCGCCCCCTCCTCCAACGCCACCACCAACACTTACAGCGGCATCTCAAGCACTTGGAGCGACACGACCAAGTGGTCCCTCGGCCATGCGCCGCTCGCCACCGAGGACGCCGTCCTTTCAAACGGCGCCGGCGGCACCTTCGGCAACGTCACGGTCACACTGAATGTGAACACCAACACGCTCAACACCCTTTTCTTCGAAGGGACCAACTCCAACTTTGTCACCCTCTCGCAGGCCGCCAACACGCTCACCGTCAGCGGCAACGAAGAGGTCGGGATCAACAACGGCGGCCGCGGCGCGCTGGTCCTCTCCGGCGGGTCACATTCCGTCGGCGGCAACCTCTACCTCGGCTTCAACATCGGCGCCATCGGCAACGCCACGCTTTCGGCCACCGCGGTCCTTTCCGTCACCGGCACCGAGTACATTGGCAATTCCGGCACGGGAACCTTTACCCAGACCGGCGGGACCAATTCAAGCGGCGGTCTTGTCCTCGGGTTTGGCGGCGGCGCCGTCGGCACCTACACACTCTCGGGAGGCACCCTGTCAACCTCGGGCAACAACGAGGTCATCGGGTACTCCGGGACCGGAACATTCACCCAGACGGGAGGCTCCCACAACGCCAGCGGCACCCTTTACCTTGGCTTCTTCACGGGCGCGAACGGCACGTATAACCTCCAGGCCGGCGCGCTCTCGGCCGCCGAACTGCGGGTCTCGGACTGGGTCAACACCAACGGCACGTTCAACCAGACCGGCGGGACCAACACGATCACCGGAAGCCTGTACGTGGCCAGCTCCCAGTCCAGCGCCCACGGGACGTACGGCCTCAGCGGGGCCAATTCCATTCTGAACGTCGGCGCCAACGCCTACGTCGGCGAGAGCGGCGGCGGCCTCTTCTCCCAGACCAACGCCGCCGCCACCATCGGCACCAACCTGTACCTCGGCTACAACGGGACCGGCAACGGCACTAACTCCCTCACCTCCGGCACGCAGACGGTCAACGGCAGCGAATTCGTCGGCTTCAACGGCGCCGGCACCCTCCTGCTCTCCGGCGGTACGCACAGCGTCGCCAATAGCGGCGGCAGCAACGGCCTGTTCTTCGCCTACAACGCCGGCTCCACCGGCAACGCCACGCTCTCCGGCGCCGCCATCCTTAACGTCAACGGTGGCCAGGAATTCATCGGGTACAGCGGCGCCGGTTCCTTTACCCAGACCGGCGGCTCCCACACCGTTTCCAACCCCGGTTTCGCCGAGCTTTTCCTCGGCTACAACCCCGGATCCACCGGCAGCTACAACCTCCAGGGCGGCACGCTCACGGTAACCAATCTCAACTTTGCCGAATCGGTCGTCGGCAACTCCGGCACCGGCACCTTCACCCAGTCAGGCGGGACCAACAACAGTACGGCCCTCACCCTGGGTTTTAACCCCGGCGCTACCGGCACCTACACACTTAGCGGCGGTAGCCTCGTGACAAAGTTCCTGCAGATCGGCTTTTCCGGCCAAGGGACCATGAACCAGTCCGGCGGCAGCAGCATTACCGACTTCGCCCACGTCGGCATGAACACCAGCGGCACCAACTTGCCCGCCTCCGGCACGCTCAACCTCTCCGCCTCCGCCAACTCCCTGGTCAATTTCACGGAGTTCGTCGGCGAATCCGCCATTGGCAACGTTACCCAGACCGGCGGCCTCAATACGGTCGGCGGCACAAATCTAGGCGTCCTTGTCCTCGGCCTCAATCCCACCGGCATCGGCTCCTACACGCTCAATAACGGCGCCTTGGCCGTCAGCGGCGAGGAGGACATCGGCTACGCCGGCACCGGCAGCTTCCTCCAGACCGGCGGCACCAACTCCGCCGGCGTCATTGTCATCGGTTCTTCGGGCGGGGGGCGCGGCACCAACTCACTTTCGGGCGGGACGCTGACCAACGGGGGCCAGTACGTCGGCTATTCCGGCTCCGGCACCTTCAACCAGACAGGCGGCACCGACAACGTCTTCGGCTCCCTGTACGTCGGCTACAACTCGACCGGCAGCGGCACGCAGACCCTGTCGGCCGGGTCTCTGACCAGCACCGCGAGCCAGTACATCGGCTACACCGGCTCCGGCACGTTCATCCAGAGCGGCGGCACCAACAACGTCGGGAATTGGACCCTCATCGGCTACGCCGCCAACGGCCTGGGCACCTACAATCTCAGCGGCGGGACCTTCAATTCGCCACGGCAAAGCGTCGGCTACACCAGTGGCTCCAACAACGTCTTCACCCAGACCGGCGGCACCAACACCGCCTCCAACTTCATCACCATCGGCGATCAGACCACCGGCAAGGGCACCTACAACCTCCAGGGCGGCATGGTCAACGTGAACGACCTCCACGTCGCCTGGGCCGGCAACGGCACTTTCAACCAGTCCGGCGGCACGCTCGCCGCCTCCAACATTTACGTCGCACACGAGCCCACCGGGACCGGCTCCGTGAACCTCTCCGCCGGCTCGATGACCGCGTTCGACGAATACGTCGGCAACCAGGGCACCGGCACGTTCACCCAGACCGGGGGCACCAATTTCGCCAGCTCCGGCATCTATCTCGGCTACGCGCCCGGTGCCGTCGGCACCTACACCCTCTCCAACGGCGCCCTCGCCGTCACCAACGCCTTCGGCGAGGAGTACGTCGGCTACCAGGGCCAGGGCACCCTCAACCAGAGCGGCGGCTCCAACGCCGCATACTTCATCACCGTCGGATACGTCAAGCCGGGCCAGGGCACCCTCAACCTCTCCGGCGGCACCCTCACCACCCAGTACCACTACGTCGGATGGTACGGCGACGGCGTCGTCAACCAGACCGGCGGCAGCAGCTCGGCCACCGACCTGTACATGGCCTACAACACCAACGGCACTAACTCCCCCTCCACCGGCGCCTACAACCTCTCCAACGGCAACCTCACCGTCAGCGAGGGGTCTTACGTCGGCATTGGCGGGCCCGCCACCTTCCACCAGAACGGCGGCACCCACGCCATCACCGGCACCAGCGGCGACGGAAGCCTCTACCTCGGCTATTACAACACCGGCTCCGGCATTTACACCCTCGACGACGGAAACCTCTTTGTCACCAACAAGGAATACATCGGCGTCTTCGGCACCGGCACCTTCATCCAGAACGGTGGCAACAACACCGCCACCAACGCCGTCACGATCGCATACGACCCCGCCAGCACCGGCACCTACACCCTCGCCGGCGGCAGCCTCACCGCACCCGTCCTCAACAACGGAACCTTCAACCACCAGCTCGGCTTCTACACCGGCAATTTCACCAACAACGGCACCTACAACTACACCGGCGGCGGCGGTTACAGCGGAACCCTCGTCCAATCCCCGTCCGGCCTCCTCAACGTTAGCGGCTTCCTCGCGGTCCCCGGCGGCGTCACCAACGCCGGCACCGTCAACCTCGCACCGGGCGCCTCCTTCTCCGGCGGCACCAACCTGCTCCTCAACGACGGCGGCGTCATCAACATCGCCGGCGGTACCATCTCCGGCTGGCCCCTCTCCAACAAGGGCCTCATCAGCGGCTTCGGCACTTTGTTCGCCACCGGCCCGCTCACGAACGACGGTCAAATCACCCAGGGACCCGGCACCCTCATCCTCAACAGCACCGGCGGCGTACTCAACAACGGCGGCATCTCCCTCGCCGCCGCACGCACGCTCCAGTTGAACACAAGCCTCACCAACAACGGCACCATTGACCTCGCCGGCGCTTTCGTCTCCGGCAGCAAACTCCTGAACAACTCGGCCTCCGGCCAGATCACCGGGCCCGGCACCCTCTTCGCCCCGCTCGTTAACGGCGGCACCCTCGCGATCCCCGCCGGCACCCTCATTGTCACCCAGCCCTTCGCCAGCAGTGGCGCGATCCAGCTCAACGGCGTGACGGCCCGCCTCACCGGCGGCGCCCTCACCAATACCGGCTCGATCCAGGGCTTCGGCAACATCGCCAACGCCCTCAGCAACGCCGGCTCCATCGAGGCCCTCGGCGGCACGCTCGACCTCTCCGGCCTCTCCATCACCAACACCGGCCTCATGACCGTCACCGCCGGCAACAAGCTCCTCGCACGCCACCTCGCCGCCAACGACGGCGCCATCTCCCTCGCCGGCGGCACCTTCGACACCAACAACGCGCCGCTGGTCAACAACGCGATGATCGCCGGCTACGGCGTCCTCCGCACCGGCGGCCTCACCAACAACGGCAAGATGACCCTCACCGGCGCCCTCACCACCGTCAACGGCGACGTCCTGAACCTGGCCGGCAAGAACATCGAAATCAAGTTCAACCCCGCCATCTTCAGCGGCAATGTCACCAACGCCGGCACGATCAAGGTCACGGGGACCACTGCCACCTTCGCCGGCATATTCAACAACACCGGTACCTACGTCAGCGACCCCTCCGACAATTTCTTTACCGACCTCACGGTGTCGCCTTCGGGCGCGCTCGTCGGCGGCGCCGGCGACCGCTTCTTCGTCAGCGGCAACTTCACCAACCAGAGCACCAACGCCGCCTCCTGGAACACCTCCGCCGCCGAGCTCCACTTCCAGGGCGGCGGCAACCACCAGATGAGCGTGGACGGCACACCCGGCAGCTACGGCTGGGGCACCCTCACCGTGGACGC